>Ga0070752_1001168_pt1 | contig 18986 bp, 18 predicted proteins | sample VirMetDEL_Aug_30_FD_77440 | JGI IMG/M metagenome (GOLD analysis project Ga0070752, IMG submission 77440) | Aqueous microbial communities from the Delaware River and Bay under freshwater to marine salinity gradient to study organic matter... | ecosystem: Environmental > Aquatic > Marine > Coastal...
ATAAGTTGTAAATGTTGATTTTCCTCTTTGATTAAATCTTTTTTAATGATCGCAGCTTTCTCAATATTAACACGTACCCCTTTAAATTTCATATCAACCAAACACGGAAACAGTTCTGTTTCTGTTTCAAAGATAGACCAGATATCTTCTCGAGTAAGTTCCTTTTGCATTTGCTCCCATAGTTTTAAGGTCGCCACCGCATCTTGCTCGGCATACTCTCCAACCAAAATAGCAGGTAATCGCCACATTTCTTTTTTCGGATTGATACCCCATTCTTTCCCCGCTTCTTGTAAAACTTTTTCATTCTTTCCCATTCCGACATATTCTTTTGCCAATGAGTCTAAACTATATCGCATTCTATTTTCATTCACTAAGGATGCAGCAATCATCGTGTCCACAATCTGTCCTTGGATTTCATAACCAGAGGCTCTAATCCAAGACACATCATACATGGCATTGTGAAATATTTTTCTTCCAGGTGTTTTTAAAACATCATTTTGAAACCAATCTAAGACAGCTTTCTTAGGCATATTACCACCACCTTGATGACCAATGGGAAAATAACCGGACCAACCTTCCACCGCAACCGCAATACCGACAATCTCTCCGTCACCTCGAACACTACCGGAACCCATCTCAATAAGATTCGGATCTCTGGTTTCTAAGTCAATCGCAATTTCTTTGGCGGTTGATAAATTTTTAAATTCATCAGGCTGAGTCCATTCTGTTTGTGGAGAAAACATTGGAATTTGAATACTATTGTTCATCATAGAATATAGGACCTTTCATAATTTCTAGGACTAACAATGTGTAATTCTTTCTTAGCTCTAGTTGTTGCTACGTAAAATAAACGATGTAAATCGTCGATGTTCTTATCACCTTGATCTAACGCTGCTTTGGTTAAATCAGGTAAAACTAAAACTTTATCAGCTTCTCCCCCTTTGGCTCCATGAATAGTTGACAATAATATTCTTGGATTCTTATTTATCTTTTCACCGTTGGCTCTCATATTTCTTATATAATTTTCGGTGATTGTATCTAATTTATCAAAAGATTCAAACCATACTTTCTCTGTTAACAATCCATGATCCGCGATGCACTGTTCTATATTATATTTCATATTCGAATGAAAAGTTTTACCGTCACGAAATCCAGGTGTCACATTCATTCCTAAATAAGAATAAATATTTTTTAGTTCTAAACTGTTTAAATAATTTCCTTTACGTAAACTTTCCCAATTGGAAATAGCAAAAAGTAATTCTAAAGAAATAGAATTTTTACCACGGTGAGAATAATACCAACCTTGCAGTTCACATAATTCTTTGACATCTTCTAAAAAATAATGAGCAGTTGATAATACTAACCATTGTCCTTCACTCATATCGACTTGAGTCACATCATTGTAATGTTTTAAAACACCGGTTTCATCTCGAGGTTTGTAAACTTTATCATAACGATTAGAAACATTGGCAATGATACGCTGAGATAATTCATGAATAGGTCCCCCCGGAATACGATAGGATTGTTCTAAGACTTTGATTTCATCGACTTCATCTTTTAAAGCAATGAAGTGATCAATGTCGGCTCCGGCCCATTGAAAAATAGCTTGGTCATCATCCCCTGCTAAATAAGTTTTCTCTGATTTTTCCCACATCTTACGAACCATTTGCCATTGCAAATAGGATAAATCTTGAGCCTCATCAATAAACAAAACATCAAAGCTAGGACAGTTATCGCCTTCTATAAAGTCAATTAAAAGATCAGTAAAATCTTTCATACTCTTTTCTTTTTTGTATCGACTTAATTCTTTGTCAATTAGATACAACGTATCGCGTTCCATATCTAAAAGATGCTCGTTCAAATCATATTGTTCGAGTACAGAAATGCCTTTAACTCTAGCTTTTTCAATGGTTTTTAAGTATTCATTATCGGAATTAAAGATACCGTCATCATCAGAATACGCCGCTACTTTAATAGGAATACCACACTTTTCTCCAAAGTCTCGATAGTCTGCTACACTCATCATTCTTTCACGACTAGCCCCGACTAATTTGAAAGCTAAAGAATGAAGTGTTCTAAAATGAATTAAGTCCGAGTCGGGATTTAAATTAAATTTTAATTCTGCTCGAGTCTTTGCTTCTTGCGCTGCTTTCTTGGTAAAAGAAAAATACCCAATCTTTTTGGGTCGAACACCTTGTTGGATAAATTGATCCACCAGGTTTAATAAAGTAGTTGTCTTACCTGTTCCCGGTGGTCCCAGTATGATCGTCTTCATAGTGCTCCTTGTTATAACATTTGATACAATAGTGTTCGTGGGCTTTTGTTTTTCTTCCTGGTTGTAAAACATTTTCAATCGTCATAATCATTGACCGAGAATATTTCTTACCACAATCCATGCATCTAATAATAGTCTTGTTCATATTTTACCTCCGATATACTAGGCTCTGTTTTCTTCATTGCTTTAATTTTTATTATTCTTGGTGTTTGATTTTTTAAAGTCATTCGAACTTCTTCAACAAACAATTCAGATTGTTTTAATAAATTACCTGTTTTGGTTTTATCTAATTCCCAATTGTTTCTTCTTGCAAAGTTATAAAAGTCTTCGAGTCTAAAATGACTATGGTCTTCCTCGGTCCACGACATTTTATTCAACATATCTTCTTTCACTCTTGCTTGAGCTCTATTCACGGTAAAGTCATACAATAAATTTTCTAATTGATTATCTTGATTGAGAGACTCTAACGGTTTGATTTCTTGTAAGTTCTCTAATAGTTCTTTCAATATTACTTGTCGCCAATCTCGTGGTGCCACATTCGGCACCACTAAATTAGCTTGGTCAAGACAACACAAAGCAAACATATTAGGACTATGTAATTCTTCTGATTTTAATTTGATAACTTTTCCGTCGACTTCTAAAAACCATTCCGGTGGTGTTGAAGTCATCTTGGTTAAATTTCTCAGTTCCGGTAAAGACTCTTCTTCAAAACCGACACCGTACTTTTTTGTTTTACATAAACTCGCATTACAAACGGAGTTAATGGGTGCATCTTTGCATCGATACTTATCATAATCTTTTCTATCTAAAGACTTAATGACATTCAAAACTTCCGCAGCTTTGAGTTGAGGATTCATGTAGTTTTGATTTGCTTCTTCTAATAAATCTTTCCAATTATCCGGATCCATTTTCTTATAGAAAACTCCGATATTAAATAAAGCATTGTTACGACTTCCCTCACCAAATCCACTTTCTGCTAGTTTATTTAAGCAAGGAGGCCCATCAACAAAAGCTTCTTTGAGTTTGGGTTTGTTAATTTTTAATTCATCGAGAGCAACCTCGGTCAGCGCATATTGATCATAGATGCCTAGAAACTCATCTAATTCTAATGGATCAGCATTATCATTTAAGGCATAACGGAGACTCTTAGTGCCGCCATGATAAGGCAAATTTAAAAAGCTACCGAGGTGTCCCTCTTTTACCAAGACCTCGTCTTGTTTCGGAAAGATTTCCGAATCATGATAACCTAGGAGGTTGGCAATCTCTTTGAGTTTCAATCGCATTAACTTTGCGGAAACAAATTCTTTTACAAATAAAAAGACATGTGCTCCGCCCGATTTCGAACGGAACACACATAGGGGCAGATTGTTCTTGCGAACCTGTTGAATTAGTTTTTTGTGGTCGAGGTTATAGATATCGATATCAATACAGCCCCACTTACATTGATTGTTTTCATTAATAGGAATAATTCCTAGAGCTGGCAGTTCACCGTCTAAATGACGTTGCCATAGTTCATCAGTAACTTTTTTTCTTTCAAATCCGGATTTAACTTTTTCTTTTCCGCGATTGTCACGTTCCCCGGTTTTAAAAGTATAACCGTGAGCGTCATTGAAACCTTCAAATATTTCTTTAAATCTTTCTTGCATATCCACCTCTATTTTGTTGTGGTGGGGCCCTTAAACCCCACCACCATGAGCAACCCTAAAAGGGAACTTTATCTTCTGATTCTTCTTCTTCATTATTATGTTTTGCTTGCACGTCACCTTTAGAAACACTTTCAGCAAATTCTTTTGCTTGCTGATAGAGTGCTTTATCTTCGACCGGACCTATCTTCGCAACGGACCATGTGTTCCATGTTCCTTTGTTGTTGGACCTTTCGACTGTTGTTAGATGATATACATGGCTAAACATAGACGGCGTGAATAATCCGTTTTTCCCTTGCATCTTGATACTGCTAATCATCGAGTTCCACTGTCTACTTGTTTTTAATCCTGTAGACTTCATGGTAATCAAAGCAGTTTCTGCCGCTCCATCGTCTCCGATGACAATCACAAAATAAGATGCAGTGTTTTCTAAATAGTTACCATTCGGTAATCTATCTTTATACATCGCATCTCTTTGCACTTGGCCTAAAAGAGGAGTATTTGCCGGATGAACTGCTACAGGTGCGCCGGAGCCTTCACCTCTATCTGTCCATTCCACATATTCTCTTTTGTAATAACAAGGTACTACCTTGATACCCTTCTCTCCGTCGTAAAGTTTTTTCGAGACGGTGTTAAATAACATTCCAGGTCTTGCACCTTCAATGTATTCCGCTTTCGATTTCTTTACTTGTGGAGATAAGTCACCCAAGATTCTAATGAAAGGAAGAGCAAAATCGTCTCCTCCCATTTGTTCCATACCTTTATGAGCATCTTCTTCGAACATGCTTATTGCCGGTAGGCTTTCTTTTTTTACGTCTACGCTATTCGCGGTTCTCGTTTCTTTGTTCATGTTTATCGTTCCTTTATTTTTTACGGGTTATTTTCGTTTCGTCTTTAATAAATAAATTAAAGACATCAGAGGGCATGTCCAACCCGTTTTGAACACGCTCTCTGAATAGCGCTCTTAAAGTGGACGGTTCAACCTTTTGAGATTGTTCGGGCTCGTAACCACTTTGAGCGGCAAGGCTAAAAAATTCTTCAGCCTTGTTATCCTCGCCAGTGCCGAAACTCACAGCAACATTGTTTTTAATAATGTCACCTAAGTCATTCTCGCGAAGCCAGTTGTGCGCCTTTTCTTTAAGAACAGGATCTGCTTTCATGGTGCAGCTGTACTTCTTAGAAACTTCCACAGTACTTCCGTCTAGGAGTTTCAATGACGCTAAACCTTGTTCTGATAACAAACTAGGAATTACTTCTGAACTAATAACATCTCTTCGTTGTTGTAGTTCCTTGAGGTGGTTTTCCTGTACTGCTATCTGATCATCTAAGTCCAACATTTCTTGGCACTTCGATGCTAGTTGATTAATGTTATCTGATTTAGAAGCAAAACCTTCTTGGTCTTGTTCCATTTCAGCGATTAGATTGCTCATTACTTTATCCTTTCTTGTATAAGTCAATACTTAATGGGTAATATTTAAACTCTCTTTTATCCCATTTCAAGAGATTAAATCTACCTGTGGTAATATCGCTCACAATAGCTGTGGATAAGCCAATGACAGCGGGATCACCGGTGCACAGAATATAATCCTGGGCACGAAAGTCCTGTAAGTTTTTTCTCATTTTAAAAACAAAAGGACCTGTACTAAAAACTATTTGAGATAGCTGCGGTAAACAGATAACTAAATAGCCAAAGTTAGAAGCCGATAAAATATTAATATTTTCCGGGGGATGCTGAAGAACATATACAAAAGTCTCTTCAGGGTTTTCTTCTTTAAATTTTAAAAACTCTTGTAAGCTTTTGTCTTTGTAGAGTTCAAATATTTTATTCTTCATTTTTTCTTCCTTCTTGACAAATAAAATAGTTAAGTTTATATTTTTGTCAAGAAAGAATTTACTATGATTGAGCATTATAAATTTAAGACAAAGCCATATGAGCATCAGCTTAAAGCTTTGCGTTCTTGCTGGGACAAAGAAACATTTGCTTTATTTATGGAAATGGGTACCGGTAAGTCAAAAGTATTAATTGATAACATCGCCGTATTGTATGATAAAGGCGAAATAAAAAAGGCACTTATTGTCGCACCCAAAGGTGTGTATCGAAATTGGTATGAAATAGAAGTACCTGTTCACTTGCCGGAACATATTGAACATACAACGGTTTTATGGGAAGCTAATTTAACTCAAACAAAAATGAGGGAGTTAGATAGTTTATCAGAAAACGATGGCAAATTAAAGATATTTATTATGAATGTAGAGGCCTTTCAAACAAGTAAAGGTGTTGACTTCGCTGAGAAATTTTTGAACAATACAGTTGGGCAATCTTTGATAGGAATTGATGAGTCTACGACAATCAAAAATCCGACAGCCAAGAGAACTAAAAGTATTTTAAAACTTAGGGATTTTGCAAAGTATCGTAGAATTCTAACAGGATCGCCCGTTACGAAATCTCCTTTAGACTTATATTCTCAGTGTTATTTTTTAGATGAATGGCATTTAGGATTTCAATCCTATTATGCATTTCGCTCCAGGTATGCTCATATGATTGAGCGAAACTTCGGCGGCCGTCGTGTTCAAATTGTGGGTTCTTATCGAAGACTCGATGAACTATCAGATAAACTACAAAACTTTTCTTATCGTGTATTAAAGAAAGATTGTTTGGATTTACCAGAAAAGACTTTTGTTCGAAGAACTGTAGAGTTAACGGATGAGCAAGTGCAAGCCTATATTTCAATGAAAGCCACAGCGATGGCTGAATTAAAAGGTAAAACAATGACCACAATGAATGTGATTACTCAAATGATGCGACTACATCAAATTACTTGTGGCCATTTTACTGCTGATGATAAAAGTATTAACCCTTTAAAAAATAATCGATTAACTGAGCTACTTTCTATTTTAGAAGAAGTTGAAGGTAAGGTTATTATTTGGGCGAATTACATTTATGATATTGAAAAAATTGTAGAAACCTTAAATGAAAAATACGGTTCACGATCCACGGTTAGTTATTATGGTGATGTCGATGCTGAAACTCGTCAACAGAATATTAAATTATTTCAAGACCCGGACTCCGAAGTTCGATACTTTGTTGGGAATACACAAACCGGTGGTTATGGTATCACGTTGACTGAAGCCAATACCGTGATTTATTATTCTAATAATTATGATTTAGAAAAAAGATTACAGTCTGAAGACCGTGCGCATCGTATCGGTCAAAAGAATGTGGTGACTTATATTGATTTAATTGCAGAGAAAACCGTGGACGAAAGAATTGTCAAAGCGCTGCGCAATAAAATTAATATTGCTAATGAGATTATGGGTGAAGAATTAGTCGATTGGATTAAATAGCTTGACTGTATTCTGTAATACCTAATTTATTTTTAGTGGCAATTAAATACTGACCTCGATTACTTCCTTTGTGAGAACAATGAATCCAACCACTGTTGGGGTCTTTGCCATCATAAAATTCTAAAATTAATTGGTCATAAGGTAGGTTTTCATGTATCCAATCGGCCACTTCTTTATTCGATACACCAGGAATTTCAAAGTCCGCAGCTTCGCCTTTGGCGTGTTGTGATTTAGGAGAAGAACCAATGGCTTCACAAAGTTTCACACTTCGAAAACCCGATGTAATAATGACAGGTTTGTCAAAAGCTTCTCTAATGGGTTCTAATATATTAATACAAAGCATTTTCATATTATATAACTGAGCATCATCCGGTTCATTTTCGATTCCCATTCTTGATGCTGTTTGTGATTTAATAAATTCTTGATACGTAAAGTGTGGTGATAGATTCATTATTAACCTCCAAATATTTTATCTTGTGAACCAAAAACTTGTTGACCTTTTTGTTTTATATTTAAACCAGACACTGTTGTTGGCTGATTACTAACTACAGGTTGCCCTGAAGGAGGTAAATAACTTGTATCTGTTGGTTTTAATTCTATTTCTGCAAAAGGGTTTGGAAAGACAGGTAAAGAATCCATCAGCAAAGGAAGGTCATTATACATATTAATTAAATCATTAATATAATCAGATGAAATTTCATAAGGATTAACTTGTTCCACGTTTGCTGCTTGTTCTGCAAATAATTCTTGTACATTTTTGCTTACCTTAATCGGATTAAAAATTCCTTCTTTAATATAGTTTAATTCTTTTTTACCTATACGTTCAATCATTAAATTATCTAATTCCTCTTGATTAACACCTAAAGATAAAGCTCCCCAATATTCTTTAAACAATTGTTTTTTAGCATTATACGCAGCTTGGTTAGTAATTTGAAATCTATCAATAATTTCACTTGGTTCTACAGGGCCACCTCTTAATAGTTTACTAGTAAATTCTCTTCTAGCATTTCCTATTTTAGTATTATAATCAAAAAGTTTATATCGCATGCCTCTTTCAGGCTCTAATTTAACAGGACGTAATCCAACAATACCTGCTAATTCAGGACCTAATTCATAAGTATTACCTCTTTCATCATATTTTCCTTTTTTACCTTGAAGGGGTGTATCAAAAGCAGTAATCGCATAATCAATTCTTTCGAATGCGGGTAGAGAGCCTGGTGTAAAAGAAGTTAATAAGTGATCAATAATCGCACTTACTCTTTCATCATATGGAGTTGCTTCTGTATATAAAGTTTTTCCATCTCTTGTTTCACCTTTTCTAAAAATAATATCAGCCGCTGCTTCAAACCAAATAGATTCACTAATAAAAGGTTCTCCTAATTCTTTAGTTGCTCTGAAAAGACCAATCATAAAATCATCCATGATTCCATCATTGTCTTCTCTTCCTTCTGCTACAGCATTTATAACAGTTTGTATAGGTCTTATAATAGTGTCATAGGCGTTGGCATGTGAAAAATCAATCGTATAATAATTTCCTTTTTCATCTTTCATTGGAAGAAGTGTCGAATTTTTAGACCAATCAGCTACAAAATTTCTCATTGCTTCTAGTTGTTGATCACTAATATTATAAATGGTTTTAAACATTTCTACTGTTGTATAAGGAACAACTGCTACGGTTGATCCAAAACCAATTAATCTTTTTAGTGCAATTCCTTGTAATGGTTTTACTTCACTAATAACTTTCCCTGTTGCATCTTTAATAGGAATAGTAAATGCACGTTCTTTTAAAGCAGTGTCTATAATACCTGTAGAAGTTCTCATTATTTCCGCGGGAAAAGATACAAAGTTACCAACAGGTGCTCTTCTAATATCTTTTACTAATTGACCCACACGAGCATAGTTAGGAACATTATTTTTTACTAGATCAGCAGAGACATTAAAAAGATATTCATCATATTCTTTAGATCCTAGTTTTATAGGATTCATTCCAGGTATTTCTATAAAGGCATCTCCGTCTGGAACTCCTGCTTTTCTAAACGCTTTTCTAAAGGCTCTATCATATCTTTGCTTTTCCATTGCAAAGGTCATAATTTTAATTAAATCATCTTCAGCGGTATATAAGTCTCCCGCAACTCTTCCTATTTTTAAAAAAGGTCTTGTAATAAATTTGAAGAAATTAAGATTAGTTAAACCTTCACCAAATTTAATATCTTTTAAAAGACCTGATAAATCACCATAGGTGACACTAGAATCTACAACTCCCGCTCTTAAAAGTTTTTCATAAAGTTCTTGGCCTTCTTTACCCCCTTGTCGAATAGCATTAAAAGATGTTTTAAATGCCTTACTCATATCCAAAGGAGATACAGTAACACCTGGTATAAAACCATTAGCAAACATAAAAGAAGTTGCACTAAATAAGTTACGCGCGTGTGTGATAGGAGAAAGAATTGTTTTGGCTATTTGTGATGCAGCTTTTGGATAAAGAATAAAACTGTCATAAATAAAAGATAATGTTTTATTATTAATAAGATTTTTTTGTCCTTCTTCTAAAGCTTCTTTTAACCCAACAGAAGTGTATTTACCATTTAAGGGATTAGTTCCTCCTATATCGTAAAATTTGTTTGGATCCATTTGAACTTGACCAACATTATTTCTACCAAAAACAGCACCGGCCTGCCCAGCTGTATCAAAAAATAATCCTCCTTCTCCAGGATTTTTTAATTTTGCGTCATCAGAAATTTTTATTAAATCATCAAAGTATTGATTTTTTCTAACTATTGTAGATAAGCGTTCTACACCAGATAGCACTGTTAGAACAGGGTCTTCTATTTTACCTAAGGCTTTATTTAAGGCTCTTTGTAACTCCGGTTCTAAAACTTTAATACTCATTCTTGTTTTACTATTAAGACTATCCATTAAACTATTTTGTACAAAAAAAGGTTCGCCTTCTATAGTTGCTCCTGGAAATCTTTTCTCACTAAAAGTAATACCTTTGGGTATTTCTGCTGTTTCCACAGCCCGCGATGCATAAAACTCGGCTTCTGAATAAGGAATATCTTTTCCTTTTTTCTTTCCTACTTCTTGAATGGCTTTTATAAATCTTTGTAAATTTTGTTCTGTTGCTTTATTGGCTTGATAGAAAGGAAGAAGAGCGGGTTTTTCTAAAATATCATAAGTAGAACTTAACCAATCGCCCCATTTGGTTTCAAGATTTTCTTGAAATTCTTTCCATTGTCTTGGTTTAATTAATTGTCCTAAGTTTGTAAATAATTCTGATAATTTTCCTGTTCTAATCATATCCATTTTATTTAAAGCTTGGTCTAAATTTTTTGTATTACCTCCTGTTTTTTTAACAAAAGATTTTAATTCTTCTCTTGTTGCCTTATCTATTTTAGGTATTAAAACTTTAGCAATGCTACTTTTTTTAAAATTTCCAATAAGTTCATTACCACGTTCATCTAAATATTTAGGTGCTCCTGATATTAAAGCTTGATTAAATTTTTTCCGAGCAACTGTTCTTCGATTTAATTTTAGTGGATTAAAAATATTTCTATAAAAAGGAAAAACAGGATCAATATCTTTTGTTAAACTTTCAGCTATTCTTCTAGCATTATTTAAATCTGCTTTTTTAGAACCTGCAAAAAACTGTTCAGATTCATATGCAGCTTTTCCTTTTCTTCCTGCGGGTGTTACTGCCTCATATATTTTAGATAAAATTCTATCTGTAGTTTTATTACTTCGTGCTAATTTTTCTCCACGTGTTGCTAGTCTTTTAATAATAGTACCTGTGCCACCAATTAGACCCGAAAACAAAGCACTCTCAGTTCCAAACTTAATTCGGTTAACAATTTCTTGCATGGGGTCATCAATTTGACTTCTGTCTAATTCTGTAGGACCCCCTAACATGTCTCCAAAGGTTCCTATTTTTTCAACATCACCTACAGCAATAGCATCTGCCACACCTCCTGCTAAAGATGCTGCTCCATACTTAGCTATTTTACCTTTCTTATTTAAATCAACAGCGATATCCCCTGCTTCTTTTAAAGCAGGATTTTTAACTGTAAAATATTTTCCTAATTTTTTTGATCGTAAAGCCTTACTTGCAAGACTAGCCCCTTTGGTAAAAGCAACTCCCCCTGGTATACCTAAGTTAACCAAGGTTTCTGTTATTTTTCCTGCTGTGGTAGCTTCTGCTTTTTCATCAAAGATATTAACTTTATCAAACCATTCTTCTACTTTAGCAGCAGTATTAGTATCTGCTCCTAAATCATAAAGAGAAGCACCTAAAGAAACTACACCTTCAGGTATTTTAAGAACACCTGAAGCAATACCATTTAAAACAGATTCAATAGTACCAACATCATTTTCATCAGGTTCTTCTACTTCTTTTTTTGTTTCTTCAGCAATATCTTTTGGTTCTTGACCAGTTATTTTACTAAGATCAACTTTAAAACTTTCTCCGGGCCCTGCAATGTTGAAAGTTTGGTCTTGTAGAATTTTATCAAGATTAAGTTTGAATTCGGCCATGATAGCCTCCTTATTCTACTTGTTGTTTAGCGAAATCTAAAGCGTCTTTTCTATTTTTAAATGGCTCAACAGTTCCATCTGAACTAACAACATAAAACTGTCTTAGGATTGGATCGAATAATGTTTGCCCTGGATATCTAAATACACTAGAATCAATAATTCTTTCTGATTGTGGATCAGCAGGATCTGCTTTTATATAAGGCACTGTATCAATTCCATATTGAACAGATTCAACAGCAGCTTGTTCATAACCAGCACTATTATTCTTTTTAAAAGTATCTGTCCCTGCTTGAATTGTTTGTCTTTCCGTAAATCTAACATCTTCCGGAGATTCTTTTTTCTGATACTGAGTTCCAAAAGCAATCGCTCTTTTTTCCTCATCATCCATATTAGGGTATAAAGTACTTAATTCTTGATATTTTTGTAAAGAATCAGAACCAGTTGCTTTTGCTTCTGCCGCAGCTTTTATTTGTCGTAGTTTAATTTCTTCTTGAATAGCTAAAAGTTTTGCTTGTTTTTTTACATCTTCAACTGTGGATAGCTCTTCTCCCGCAGCTTTGATAGCGGCTCCATAATCTTCTTTTAGTAGTTCCGGAGCGGCAGCAGTTAACGCTTTAAACACTGCTTGTTTTTTACCACCTTCGGTTAACATTTTTTCAAAAATTTCTGATTTTCCTCTTACAGATTCTTCAAAATCTGAAAAATCTATTTCATCTGATTTTGGTTCTGGTGTTGTTTTTGGTGTTGTTTCCTGTGTAGTTTCAGTAGTTTCAATAGTTTCAGTAGTTTCAGGAGTATAGACAGAAGGTTCTTGTACTGATCTAAAACTAGGCTGTCCTTGAAAAGGTTTTCCTGTAGGTTCATAAGGTAAAGAAGGAAGAGTTTCAATATTAGGAACAAAACCTAATTTATTATATAAATCTTGTGCTCTTGCAACTTCTGATGCTGCTGATTCTTTTGCTCTTTGCCCTGCAAATAATTTTGCTCCAACACTTCCATAACCTCTTTCTAAAATATCTTGAATAGTAGGAACTGTTGTTCTAGGGTAAAAATTAACATCACCACCAACTTTATACTCTTCGCGGTCCTCGATCCCCGTCATAATACCTGTGCCTTTACTATTGGCTCGGCCACCATCACGAAACATTGGTCTTTTTAATATTCTACTCATTATCCAAATAATCCTAATTGACCCCCAATACCAGCAAGTCCGGCACCAATACCTAATGCTTGTGATAAAGGACTAGGGGGTGGTGTGGTTGTTGTTTGGAAAGTTGATTGTGCGGGATAACCACCCATTAAACCTGTTAGTTGTTGCCCGACAAAACCTATTTGTTGTTGTGGTGCAAAAGCTTGTTCTCTTTCAAGTTGAGCAGCAGCATCAATAATCGCTTGTTGTTGAGCTTGTTGTGCTAATCCCATTTGTTGTTGATATTGTCCTAAACCTTGAGACGCGGCTAATTGTTGTAGAGCTTGTTGTTGAGCGGATTCAAATCCAGCTTGACGTAATTGTGCTAAAGCTTGTTGCGCTGCAACATCTTGTGCAGCGAGATATTCACCTCGAGCAACACCCTCACGAGCGCCACCAAAAGCACCTGCACCAATTGCTTGAGCAGATAAATCTCTCATTGCTTTTGCTTTTTGTCTTTCTAATCCGGCTTCGGTTGCTTTAATAACTTCTTCCTGATAAGGAGACATATATGGTTTATAAGCATCAGGACCTAATAGTGAACCAAGACCTGCCGCAGATTTATAGGCACCTTCCTGTAAAGCTGTTTCTTCTGCTACCTGTATGGGTTTACCAGTCTCTGGATCTATTTCATAAAAAGAAGAGTAGTCAATAGCACCTGTCGGGCCTAACTGCTCCATTAATTTTTCGGTTAATATTGTCCCTGCCGCTTCTATAAACGGCGCGGGTTTCGTTACCGTGACTTGTTCTTCTGGCATTAAACTCTAGCCTCCAATTTATTCATTAAATCATACATTCTTTTCGCACCTTTGTTAACACTTCCTCCACCGGCAGCTCTGACTGCATCAGCGGTCATGACAAATTCATTTTTAGATAGTCTTGCCGGAACATCATCCGCACGTTCTTTTCGACCGATTGGTACAAAACCACCACCACGTAAATCCATTTCCATGGGCATACCACCCATTTTTAAATTCATTAAACCACCGTTTGCCTTACCTCTTCTTGAATTTAAAAGACGTTCCATAAATTCATCCATATAACCCATTTCGCTTGCACCTTGAAAGGCTTCTCCCATTGGAGGTAAAACATCAAAGTCTTTTAATCCTTTAAGAGCTTCTTGCCCTGGAGTTTGACTATCTTCTCTAATGAGGCCTTCTTCTCGAGGTCCCATAATTTGTTCAATGACATCAGCACCAACAGAACCTTCGGGTGGGTTGAAAGGCTCCATTCCTAAACTTTCCATATATTTATTTAAAGCCATATCTGCTTGTCTATTAGCTTCGTTTCTAATTTGATTCAATATTTCTACAGAAGGATAATCAGTGTCTAATTCACCAATCATTTCGTTTTCTATTTCTTTAGCGTATCGTGATCTTAAATCCATTAAAGATTCTTCAGTTGGTTTTTTACCTGTTATCTTAGAAAATAATTTTCCTAAATCCGACATACCACCTATTTCAAAACCAACTCGGCCACCCATTCGATAACCGGAATAGCCATATCGGTCTAATAAATCATTTATTTCTTCCTCAGAATATCCAGCAAGTTCTGCATAGTTTCTTAAATATTCAGCTCTTGATGCCATATCGGCTCTTTGAGAAGCTTCACTTGCCGCTTGCTCCTCTTCGAATTTTCTTTGCTCTTCTTCAGCGGTTTGATACGCCGCTTCAGCACCACCGACTGTTAATGCAGCATAGCCAGGTCTCGTAATAGGACTTAGTCCTTCACCGGTTCCTGTTAAAGAATAACCCTCTGCTGTTATTTCTGCGGGATCTAAAACTTGTCCGACACCTTGTAGCGCCTCTAATGTACTTGGTGCTAATTTTTGACCAAACTTTGTTGCAGCTAAACCACCAGGAGAACGTAAGAAACTACCACCACCACTCATCAATCCCGATAGAATTGCGGAGCGAGGACTTATCTTACCACCTGTTAAAGCTTGAGTAGCTAAATTAGTAATACCACCTGTTAAACCTTTTCCTAAAGCAGAACCTAAAAATTGAGAACCAACTCCAAGTTTACCTAAACCTGCACCTATGATAGGACCACCAAACATCGATGCTGCAAATGGCAGAATCGGTCTAATCTCTTTGGGTATGATTTTGTTGACGGCTTTACTTATTGCGCCCATAGTGCTCCTTTGTATATCGTACAGCTACTCGTGTAATCTCATCGTCATCTGATACACGTAGCCATTTTACAGGTTTATTATAACCTAAAAGGTTTGTAAAGTACTGTTTTGTCCATTTCATAACGGTTTTTATATTACCGGTACAAACGGTGTCCACGTGCCACGGTCTGTTGCCCGAGTTATAATCTTCAGGGTTTAGCATAGCTGTGGTCATAAATCTTTGTTCTGCATCCTCATTCAAAAACGCCCAGTTAGTAAACGCATAGGGAACACCTTTGTTGTAATGAATCTTATATTGATCCAGTTCAATCGAAGGGGCTATATGTGTGTGCACGTCCTCGTACGTGTGATTTGAATAGCGAGGAAACAGTTTATAAAGGCCAAATGCTACCGTAATATCGTATATTTTGCTAGCATTTAACATACATAATTTACTTCTTTTCTTCCTCTTCGTCAACTTCTAAAGGATGAAACATCATCTGTAAATTACCTTTATAACCATGGCCTCCGTAGTGGGTAAGAGCTGTCTCTGCATCCGCATAGATTTTACCGCCCATTTTGGTCCAGAGGTTACAAAAAGCGATATCTTCGCCTAAATATCCGTGTTCCGGGTGGACATCAGTATCAAAGAAAGTATACCAAAAAGTCTTCATTTTGATGACTGTATTACCCACTAATTGAGTATTGACACACTTCTTTTCAGGGTAGTGTTTAGCCATTTTTTCAAAGACCTTTCGGTCAATCATCATAAATCCGGTCGGTCCGGCTTTAATTTCTAAGAATCCATCATCTTCGACTTCGACTTTATCTTTCTCTTTAAAGTGAACAATAAACTGTAATCCCCCATTCTTTCCATAGCCTTTCACTGGATAAGGAGTGAGTGCCACATCCACATCTTTTTTTGCTAAGCGAACCACGGCTTCGGGGTCAAATCCAATATCAGAATCAATAAAAAGCATTTTATCACAATCAGTTTCCATAAAGGTAGCGACACAATTGTTTCTTGCTTGGGTAATCAAAGCCATTCCTGATTGCAAATGAATCATCGTGGTAAAAGAAATATCGGGGTCTTTATGCCCGATTAATTTCATCATACTATTCATATAGGTCGTGGTGACCTGGTGGCCATAGGCCGGTGTCGCAATAAATATTTTAATGTGCTTCTTCTCTTTTGTTGTTTCCTTCTTTTTTGGCATTTATTTCTCCTTTATTAAATCTAAAAAGTCTATCCATTCTTCTTTACGAGTTTCCCAAGTCCAGTATTTATCGTAATGCTTTCTTTGAGTTTCATAGTCATGGTCCCCTAATAAAATAGTATCCATGGCACTATTAAGAGAAGCTGCGTAGCGTTGGGCTAAAGCTTCATGATTAGGTTCAAATTCTGTGTAATCAGCAAAATCACCGCAAGTCTCGGTCAGCGCTCCATAGTTGGTGGTGACAACTTTACACCCCGCATATAATGCTTCGAGGGCTGATAAGCAAGATGTTTCTTCAAAGATTGAAGGGTACGCCAAAAGATGAGCTTTACCAACCGCTTCTCGAACGTCGTAGTTCGATGCATATCCATGGTAATTAATATTGCGTGTTTGCTTACATTTTTTAAAAAGTGGTTCAAATTTATCTCCCTCGGTTTTTTCAAAATCTTTTCCGTAGATTTTTGTGGAAGAGTAAATATCACATTCAAAATCATCGCGCAAGTCATTTAGTATTTCAATGACTCGAACGAGGATTGACAAACCCCGCCAAGGGGTGGATGTGTAAATAAGGCGGAGTTTGTCTTGGTGCGAGGGAAAATCGGTTAAGACCATTGGTTCAATGGCATTCTTAATGACGACGGATTTATGTTCCGGTATTTGATAGCGTTCTCGAAAACGATTATATTGCCAATGACTCACATAGACAAAATAGTCAACAGAATCCACATAGCGTCGGTCCTGCATATATTGTACATTCGGTTGGTCGTAGCTTAAATGTTGCCATACCACATTAATCTTATCCTTTTGAATAAGACTAGGATGACAAATAGAAGTAATTAAATTAACATCTTCTAAGAGCGTAGGCTCTATTCGAGAAGATAAACTATCTTTGAGTATTTCTGTTCCGCCTTTAGGTAACATTTCGATTCCTAAAAAATCCATCTAATTGGATGAGTTGATGATGTTCATTGTACATTAATTCAAAAACATCAATAAAGTCGAAACCGAGTTTGTCCATAAAGACAATCATCTCATGAGCCATGGGAGCTCCAATATTATATTCGACCGTTTGTAATTCCATTAAAACTGTTTGTGCTTTACGAAAGATATTTAATCCTCCTTTGATAATATCCATTTCCGAACCTTGCACATCTAATTTAATCAAATCAAAGGTAGGTTCACTTGGAAATACATTTTTTAAAGTGGTGGTTGTTCTTTTTTCCGGCACAAAATCAAATTTTGTATTCTCTTTATAAACACCATTGCCTGTTTCAATGCCTGTTTGACAACGATGATAATCAACTTCTTTGCCTTCGATATTACTTAATAAAGCAATTTTCGTTGGTCCTACTTTTTCTAATATTTCTCTTTTATCTTCATTAGCCTCAACCATAATGACACTGGCGGTAGGATAAACATCTCGAACCATTTTAGTCCATGTACCTTCATAGGCACCAATATCTAAAATGTTCCCAGGGATAAAACCTAATTTTTTATATGCGGTGAGTCTTTTGTAATGGTTATTCATCAGTTCTGCCGGACATTCCTATCAAATCCACTAATTGCGCAACTTTGACTTTAACGTTTCGTTGAACGTCTGCGTCGGTTGTATCAGTGTTGGGATCTGCAATATCGGCGTCAGCAGCTTCTTCTGATTCATATTCTAAATTTGTTTTAAGGTTCTTGAGTGTAATTTCTGTCGGCACAGAAACAATAGGAACTTCTTGTCCATTGACAGTTGTTGTTCCAATAACTCCACCTTCTTTCTTAATAGGCATACGTATTTATATCCTTAATCTCGATTAACTTCAAGTATAGAAATAACACCTGATAAGTTTGTTGTTGATGTAGTATCAATTAATAAAGCATCATTTTCTTCTAATATAATGGGGCCTTTTGCAAGATTACAAATTGTCGGACCCGAAATAGAAGCAAAAGCAATCGTATTCGTACTGGAAGTAGAACTATCATAAACATAAACTTTGACATTTTTACTTCCGCCTTCATTGGTTATTTGAATATTTTGAACAATCGCACGCGCCGTACCATTACAAGTATAAGTCGTCGTTTGAGCTGTGGTACTCGGTACATAAAAAGCATTTGCGTAAATATTAGACATTAATACCCATCCTGTACTAATAATAAATCAAAAGATGCAGAAGAGGAAGAGGTAGAACTTGCTTTTCCAGAAACATAAATATCTGACTTTTGAGGTATTACATTAATTGCATTAAAGATAACAGTTGTCTGTCCACCTCTAACATTTAAAAATTGCTTTGTTTGAAATGCTGCGTTAGCAATACTATTATCTCTTTGTATAAATTTAAAATCCATTTCTTGGTCTTTACCAGACGATATATTCATTGATAATAAATAACCAGTATAACCTGCGGGTATGGTATATAAACACATTAAAGTTTGACCATTGCCGGGAGATATAGTTGCTGCTACATCAACTCCCCCTGTATAAGTAACTGTAATTGTACCTTCATTATTTCCAAAAGATCCTGCTGTCTCTACGGACATTCTAAAAACTCGTAAAAACTGTTGTGTCGTAGTAACTGTGTTTGTACCATCCAAGTCAACAGTTTCTTCTACAAGAGCATAAGAAGAATCAAGTCCTTGTATTCTTAAAGTTCTTGCAGCTGTTCCTACTACATCATCATTAGCATTATCA
>Ga0070752_1001175_pt1 | contig 18920 bp, 26 predicted proteins | sample VirMetDEL_Aug_30_FD_77440 | JGI IMG/M metagenome (GOLD analysis project Ga0070752, IMG submission 77440) | Aqueous microbial communities from the Delaware River and Bay under freshwater to marine salinity gradient to study organic matter... | ecosystem: Environmental > Aquatic > Marine > Coastal...
ATGTATTCGTAAGTCATTTTTATTTTCTGTGGGGGCTACCCCTCATTCGTATGTGATGTACACAAGCTCATCATAGTAGTCTCCCCATGTCCATGTCACGTCGTCGTACCAGCCTTCTCCTTGGCACTCTTGCGCTGGTGGCACGGCTTGCACATGGCTTGGAATGGACCGTACCAGAAGTTGCCGCCCTGCGTCACCGGTGTAATGTGGTCCACCACTGTGGCTGCCCAACCGCACTTGACACATATAGGGTTGTGTGCTAAGAATGTCTTGCGTAGTTGCTTCCATTTGTACGTCCAGTAACGCTTGTCTTGCTTGCGCTTAGCATATGGTTGTGCCGATGACTTTGAGTGTAAAGCTCGACGATTCTTGCGGTTGATGTATGCCACGTCTGTATAGGTCTTTCTCTATTTGATATAGTTGCTCACCACGCATGGTACTACCTGATCCCATGTGCGCCTCGTACATGATTACCTGGTCTTTCTCATTTGTATATGCGTAATGCCTCACGAATCCTAAGCGGTATTGCCTCACGTTCTCTGCGATCTCTCTTAATTCTTCTTGCGAGTATGGTTGCAACGTGGCCTTCGTAGTATTCGATGTAATCTTCATATTGTTCGATTGTAGGTTTGTAGGGTTTGTTTGCTAGGCGGAACAATCTGTCGGCGTGTCCCTCGCCGTAGTAGGCATCTAGTGCCTTGCCAAACTTCCACTGCTCACCACTATTGGCTATGTTACAGGCATAGCACTGCGGGCGACAATTATCAGGGCGCCATCTACAGGCAAAGTGTCTGCGGCTAACAAAGTGACCATTCTGAATCTTGAACCATGGTAACACCTTGCCACATGTCCAGCATGTGCAATTGCCAGCTTCATCGGCATGTGTAAGGCGTATATACCACGAAAATGCGCGATCAAGCTTTTTCTTCAGTCCCAGTTTGCTTGGTTTTGGCCCTGGCTTCCTGCGGGGCCTCTTTTTCGTGTTGTTTCTGTTTTTGGGCTTCTGTGTAGTCCGTCTTGTCATTAGGATAGGGGATGTATTTGCGATCTAGGATTTGGCGCGATGTTTTGAGCTTGCCTTCTCTATCAAGGTCGGCAATAAGGCGTTTCACGTCAAGGGATGCGGTTAGAACCTCTTTTCGCTCCCTGTGTTCCTGCTCTCGCATTGTAACAGTGTTTTGCATCTCGTATTGGCGGATACAGTCCAGCATGGTGTTGGTTGTGAAGTTGCCAAAAAGTTGGAAACGCCCTTGACGAATATGCTTGAATGCAGTCAGCACTTCTTCCACTTTTAGGGAGGGGAACAATTCACAGATGTCGTCAACAGCGTCTTGCAGGTCTGTTTGTGTCTGAAATGTGCGTGTCGCATTTACATGTCTCGTCAGGCGCTCCAACTCAGTAAGCAACATGACCCGTAATTCTACGGGCTTCGTTTTTTGCGCCAGGCTCATACTAAAACCTTGCTTATATGCCACTTCTGGCGTCATGGCGCGCATGCTGTTACGTGGATCTTCCAGCAGCCCAGTCAAGTGCTTGTCTTGCGTCAAGGTTAGGCCGTTGTTTTCCACGTTCTTCGCGGAGGGGGTAAAAGTCTTTCCAGGCATTTGTAATTGATTGGTCAATGATTTTACGAGCTTGTTCGATATCCTCGTTACACAGTCTTTGCAGCTTATTCATGGCACGCTGTTGTGCGTAGGGGGTGTATTTGCCTTTCACGTACGCTTTACGCTCACGCACCCATACGTTCCACAACTCTATCATTTCATCTCCTTCTACTGCATACACCAGTGTGTTTTTATTGTGTTCTTTATTGTTCTTTTCTTTGTTCTTTATACCTCGCCACTGTGGCGATGATACCTCGCCATCATGTCTAGGGTTACTCGCCACTGAGTCTAGGACATCTCGCCATGGTGTCGACTTGGCTACCCTTCGCACGCCCTTTTTTGTGATTGAGATTAGGCCCATGCTTTCCAGCTTTGCGAAGGCTCGGGATACCTGGCGTTGAGATACCCCAAGTTCTTCGCTTGCTTGCTGGTTGGTCTTGTAGTAGCCGTTGCCGTTGTTGCTTGTAAAGCTGTCAATTTCAGCCCATAGGCAACGCTCCGCAGCAGTTAAGTCTGACGTTTCCCAAATGTGCACTGGTATCCAAATACCACGGAATTGGCGTTCGCTCAAAACAAATTTCTTTTCATAGTTCGTAGCATTTTCAAAATATCCTCAGCCTCATCATAAACTTCATGTTCTAACAAATTGATTTTTTTACGACTAACTTCAAAAGCATCCTCAACCTCATGCTTTGTTTCAAAGTATGTATTTATAATTTCTTTTTTGCGAAAGTGATATTTTGTGGCATTTAGCGCCTGTTGCAATGCAAATTGAAACTTGTCCATTACGCAAATGGGTCTTCACCGTTCAACAATGCGTCGAGGTTGACGCGCAGCTCTGCAATGGCGTTCACTACGTCTTCGTTCTGCTCGCCTGGCATTGGCACCATGCTGTACGTCGTGTCCATGCCTTCGCCCTTGCGTGTAATCTTAAGGTCGTAGTTCGCAGGGTGTCCAAAGTCCGGGTCACGCGTCAGGGCGTCCAGGCTCTCTTGCAACGTGCGCTGCGTGATCTCCCATACCTGCGTACACCGTTCCTCGTAGTTCCACACTGCCACGGCAATGAATACACGCGGCTTTGTGCCTTCGCCGTAATCAGCTTCAGGGCGTGCATCACCAAGCTTCCAACGCACTGGCTTTTTGTCGTTCGTCCATTGTACGTGGCCAACTAGCGGCTTGTCACAGATGATGCGCACGCGGTTTTGCTTGCCTTTGATTGGCTTAAAGTATGAACCTGCTTTCGGTTCGTGGATGTTGTCTGGTAACCAGCTCATGTTATAGGTTTTGTTTGCGGTCGATTAGATTTTTCATTGCAAGGCGAAACAACGCGCTTGTGCTGATGCCAAGTTTGTGCGCCAGGCTTTGCGCTTCGTCGCGCAGCTCTTCCTGCATGCGGACGTTTAGTCTTACGGGGTACTTCTCCATGTAAGCATTCATGTTATTTGCAGTTTGTCTGAGGCTACATAGCCCATCTGTTCAATGCGGTCAATTCGAGCTTTCCACGTTTCTGTATTTCGAAACCACCAGCGCATTTGGTAGTTGTCGTCCTCCTTCATCACAAAGTCCTGGTACAGCGTGAAGCCTAGCTTGCGCATGTCATCGCGTTTGAACTCACGCCCGTGATCAGGCAGCAGGAAGCAATGACCTTGACCCATGTCACGTGCGCCACGCTTCCAACCTCGTGGGTCATACGGGTGATGCCGGTTCATGCTTCGTGATTTGCCAACGGTACGCAGGTACTGTCGTGTTTGTAATGGTGCGCATCCACGCATTGTAATTGCTTGCCCGGTGTGGGGGCATGACGGTATGGCTAATGCCATTAGGTTTAAGGGTTTGTTTCATCGGATTAGGTTTACGTGTCCGTTCATTTCAATCCATACGTCGCCACGCTTCTGGCCGCGCAGCTTCCAGTAGTACACGCCGTCCGGGACGTAGTACAGGCCATCTGATACGCTGTGTGCGAAGACGCCCACGGTGTTGTTACCTAGCCATTGTGCGCCTGGTGTATCTGTTTCCCATACGAGATCACCCCATCTGTTGTACACCTTCATGTCCCAAAACAGCCAACAATCGCCGTCGGTGATGGCTCGGAATACATCGTTTTTGCCGTCGTTGTTTGGCGTGAATGCGTTAGGCACCCAGATGTCGTCATCATTGCACGGGTCCTCGACATATACGGGCGGGCTGTATGGGAATGGAGGTGAAGAACAATACGGACCGAGTGACCACACCAAGATGTTGTCGGACGGGTCGACGTCTGGGTAGGGCTCATTTGTAAGACCGGATTCACCGGTAATGGTTTCGCTGTCGTTGATTTGGTAAATGGCCATTACAACGCACTCGTCGTAGAATGCACCTTCCTCAATAGCAGCAATCCAACAGTTGGCTGTACCTGAACCAAAGAACGGTATCTGATTAAGGTAGAAGTTTACCGTGTCACCCGATTGCAAAATGTTGTCTGCACCCTCGCCAATGTCAAAGCCAGGGAAGTTCAGTGGAAAGATGAGCTGTGCCCAATTCAAGCCTTCCACGCATGGGAACGGACTAGGCGCCAGTGGCGGATCAAAGGTCAGGCCCAGCAGAAACTCGCCAATGCTGTCCGCTTGTGTTAAACATTGGCCATTCTTGACCACAATTGTCATCTCAGTTGTGATTGGATTGTAGCCGTACAACTCCATATCACACTGTGCCCACACAGGGGCAATGATGAATAAGGGCAGGAGGTTAATGAATCGCATGACACAAACGTATGCCGCAACGGCATCCAAACGGCATCCAATTACACGAGAGTTATAAACACACGCATGTCAAAAAGGGCCACCCGTAGGCAGCCCTAATCGAACTATAAACCAATTGTCTAAACCCTTGTGCGCTCTAGTAGGCTCACACTTAAAGGTATGATAGCAATGCCACACAAACAAACAGCTTCCCAAGAAATGCCGTGCGTGGCAATGTCGTAGCATGCCGTGGTGGCAATCATGCCGCCAATGGTGCGCTTGGCTGACCATCGCCGTAGGTTGCCTTTGGTCTTGAACACCTCGGTGACGTCGAAGCGTGCAAGTATCTTCAGCAGCTCAGGTGTAATTCCAGATGACATTAGCGGGCTTTTCCCAATCAATATCCGCGTGTATGAAGTCCTCGCCGATGCCCAGCCTGTCAATGCCTACTTCAAGCAATGCAGTCACAATAAGAAACCGGTCGCGTGACGTCCCTGCGGCAATGTCAGCTGCAACGCCTTTGCAGTGTGAGCTGGCCGCGCTGCTACCCACGGCGTATGAATGTGCCTCAGTGCGGTAGCCTGACGTGATAACAAACGGAATGCCCGCGCGTGATCGTGCCTCGTCGAGCATGTCAAGAAACTCTTGATCCATGTAGTGTCCGCTACCTGGCTCGTCGGGACTGTCAAACTCAGCGTAGTTAAACCATTTCATACGTCTTGACGTTCCTTGCGTGCCTTCAGCGCGCGTTCAACATTCCACCATACAAGCGTCAGGCCAGCAACAATGGCGATGGCGTCATTGATGTAGCCAATCATCACGCTGCCCACGTAGGTGACATTGATTGCATTTTGTAGATGTGTCCTCAGTTCCTGCATCACGGATCGTTAAGTACAAACCAACCTTCCTGAACCATGTAGTCTACATCGCGCACTGTTACGCTGTCCGGCAGAATAAGACCAAACTGAATAAAGTCAAGTTGGTGAATAGTAGATGAAAGTGTGTAGCGTTCCTCTGGCGTCAGCTCCGGGAACATGGCAACCAGCCGTTCAAGCGTGCAGTTAGGATGAATGCGAATGATAGCAGTAACGTCGACAAACAACGCGGCACGCGTGTCGTCGTCAGGGTGCGTAATGATGCCGAAGTATGTCTTGTCTGCCTCGTCTTCGTTTTGCAGGAATACGGGGCGTTCAAGGTTGTACAACTCACGCGAAATGATTTGCGCTCGTTCTAAGCTCGTCAATTGTCCTTGCGGTAGTACGGTTATCCACTGCATTAGAATACGCTGTAATGGTCGTTAATGTCGTCGCTGATGTTCGTTTCGCTGTGCGCTGTCGTGTTCGACCATATGACGAATTCTTGAATATATCCGCTCATGAGCTGCGTGGTGTTAGTAGACAGACCGCCCAGTCGCATGACGCGGCTGTGATTATTTGGTGTCTGGCTGCCGCTGGGTGCATTGGTTACGCTGCCGGCCACGCCGTCGTACAATACGGTCGCAGCGCTCTGCTCAAACTTGCCCGACATAAGGTATTGTGTGTCTGCTGTTGCGGTTGCAATCTGGTCGACATACGTCAAGGTGTTGCCGCTGTACCGCCACCCGAAGCGCAGACCGACGACCACCTCCTGCATTTGAAAAAAGAAATTTTGCTGGCCGCTTGTGGAACCCCATTGGCTGGCGGCTGATTGGCGTGTCGTTATGCCGTCAAACTGCACGACGGCCGCCGCGTTGACCTTGCCGCTGGGGTTAGGGGCAAATGCTGCTGTGTCTAGGTAATCGCCATCAAAGTACACCGCGGGCTTGCCATTGACTGTGAAGACGCCGGCCGAATCATAGATCTGCGGCTGCAACGTCGTAGTTGATTGTGTTGCGTTTCGTCCGTTACCGCTTTGGTCGTACCACGTCTGTACAAAGCCGTCATTAAATTGACAGAAGGCCACAATGGCTGCCGTGTCCAATTCACCTGACGCTGTGAAGCCAATGTCTTGGCTGGCTGGGTTGGTTCCCGTGCGTCGCACGTTGATGGCCGAGCCGGTGTAACTGCTGTTCAGCTTGCGCAGTGAATACGCCGCTGTACCGCCTGTGTAGGTATTCAACAACGGCAGGGTGCTTACCTCGTCGTACGTCACCATGAACGTGTACGCCCCGTGGTCGTCCACCTTGGCGATGTAGTTGCGGATAAGTTCAAAGCATGTCTCAATGCTGTCGTTGTCTGCTGGCTGTAGTGCAGCAGGTGATAACCAACCTGTATCTGTGCGTTGCTGTAGGCCTTTCGTGTTGACGTATATCTTACGCACAATCGTTGCGCCTGGTGTGTCTGGCACCTGCCCTTGCCCGTTGAGGTATGTGCCCTGCCCATCGTTGCCAATGGTGTAGTACATCTCCTTTGTTTCTGAGCCAATCACAGAAGACCAATCTCCCGCATAGTTATTGCGCGCCTGCGTGTTGTACGAATACATGATGTTGGTTGGACGCGATGACGGTTGCCCTTGCGTCGTGTCGACTGGTCCGCGCAACGGATCGCCAGTGTCTACAGCCTCAGTTGTAATGGACAAAGCATTACGACCAATCTTGCGCAGTGTCAATTCAATCTCGCATGCCGTGGCAATAAGATGCCAGTTAAGCGCGCTATAGTATTCGCCTGTGTCGTTGTCGTAGTATCGTGAAAACGGTTTGCCTGGTGTTGCACCTGTGCCACGGTACACAATGCTACCCCGCTCAACCTTACGTGATCTGTAGTGTGCGGCCAACACCTCTTCAACGCACAGCTCATTGATTGGGCGTTCATTTGCGTCAGCTTGGTTGACCCAGTTGTCTGTTGTGCTGTACGTGCCATCAACATTAATCTGTACTAAGATGCTGCCCATTCCAACGCCTAGCCCGCCAATGTGCGTTTTGCCAAGGTCAACGCTGCCCCTGCCAAAGTTCGTCGAGGCTGACCAGGTAAAGTTTGGCACAACCGCGAGTTGATTGTTGCTGTACGCGACAAACGCGAAGAACGTGAACTTCTTGGTGTCCAGTGCAGCTGTAGCCGCGGCGTCGTAGTTGCCGAAGCTGTCCCACGCTTCAATCGTTGGTACGATGCTAATGCCCGTGCGGGCTGTTGGTGGTGGTGGAATGTTTATTCCTCCTTCCAAGTACCGTTGTCCAGCTGTGTTAAAATCGTAGTAGTAACTGTGGGAATCGTCACGGTGATAGTGATACCGGCCAACGGTTGAGCTGTACCCAATTTCGGGAAAGCTGAGCGAAGCGTAATCTTGACTATTGAAGTTGTTGTCAAGATCTAGTGTGTGTTGCTGCAATCGCCCTGCTGGGCTGGGCACGATGTCGTTTTTGTAATACGTTGCGCTGGCGCCTGTGTCAAACTGAATAGTGAACTTAAATACGATGCGGCCTAACCGCTCGCTTTCACTCCGCGTCAACGCGGTGTTTTCAATGTATGCTGTGAAGCGCAGCATGTATGCGTCATCTTCAGCTGCTGTATCACTCCCAGCAAAAGTCAACGTGTCTTGCGCTTGTTCAACGCCGTTTGCTACGTCGAACGATTGGATAATTTCGTATCCCTTATTGGTGTCACGCTGCAGCCGCACTTGGTTGATCTGTGGGGTAAAGCTTTGCACCCACTCAGCACCCTTTTGACGGACGTTGTTCAGTGTGTCGACTTGAAAATTGGATGTGCCCGTAATGGTCGCTGACGTGATTGTCCCGCCGTACGACATCCGGTATCCCAGTATTTCTTCGTCACTGAGATACGCAGGTATAAATGACCACGCGTCCCCGTAGTAATACAGCCGCAGTTGCAGTGTCAGGCAGATGCTTTGAAGCAAGTCGTACGCACTGATGAACAAGGTGTTGTTGCTTGCATCAGTGAGGCTGAACGCGTGCGTGTGTATCTTCATGCGACGCGTGTTGTAAAAACCTGTGCCGCCTGGGTGTGACGTCAGCGCCATGATGTAGTCATCTGTGCTGTACACATCGTCGGCAATCTCGAGCCTTACTTCATCAGTGTTCTGGTCGTTCAGGTAACTCCACGTCGTCCACTTCTCTTGGATGTTTGGCAAGATTTCGTCAAACAGGATTTGCGTGTCAGTATAAGCCGTCCCGTCATCGTTGTACGGCACATTACGCAGTAGTGACAGCCCGTCAGTCGCCACGATGCGCAAAGACTGTAGCGGTGTGGTCTCCATCAAATCCACCTGTTCGCACAAAATTGTACCAACCCAGATACGTGTTTCATCGCGCAACACCTCCAGCAACCAATCGCCATCTTGTGCGCTTAGCAGATTGTTGATGAGCGTCGCCAGCGTCGTGCTGCCTGATGGCCACAACGTCTGCACCTCACAACGTGAATGCACGATGCCTGGCAACAGCAATGTGTCGTCAGTGTTTTCATAGGTCAGCTTAACGCCAGACGGGCCAACGTCAAATTCCTTTGTGCTGTCCGTGCCTGACGTGTTCTCAATAATGCGGATCTCGTACTCCTCGCCATTGATGCTTTGCGCCGTGCTCGATGCGTATAGGTAACTGCTCATGCGTATCGGTTGCGGCTCGTGCCTGTTCGAGCGTTGGACAGATAGATGTCGTTCCCTTGAATGCGTCCAAACACCTGTACCTGGTTGCCGCCCATCATGTCTTTTAATTTACTCAATGGCGCCACAACCTCGGGGTCAATGGCTGCGTTTTTGTTGTCGCCAATAAGGGCCATGGTTGGACCAAATGCAACACCACCTTGCGCAAGTGCTGGCACCTCCATTTGCTGTGCCTTGTTTGACAACGCAACACCAGCTGCAACAAATGCAATACCTGCGGCTGCTGCTGCATACGGATTCTTAAACAGCATTTTTTGGAATGTAATCATGGCAACCGCCTGCGCGATCATGCTTTTACCAATAGATTGTAGCAGGTCGCCTAAGCTTTTGAGTGCAACGCCCATAAGGTTGACGCTATCTGCGCCCTGTGACATGATTGTGCCAATGGCGTTGCCCAAATCATTTAGCAATGCACCCGCTGCATTTTGTATTGCTGCCTCAATGTCCTCCATGATGCCGACGGTCATGTCGCGCATCCTCTGAATCTTCTTCAGAAATTCGCTATCGTCAAATTCAAGCGGGATATCAATTTCTGCTTCTTCCTCAAAGTCTTCAATGACGCCTAGTGCCTTTTCTGTGTCAACCGTTGGCACAACAACGGGTTGTATTTCCTCCTCATTTGATGTGCTGCTGAAGAAATCGAACAGCTTTACAAACTTGTCTTTTGCAGCGTCTACGTCGTCCTCGCTGACCAATTCAACTGGCTCCTTCGTAATCGCCTTTTCTACTGCATTTGAAAAGTCTTCGCCAATGTTTGTCGCGACGTCTACAACTTCATCCTTAATATTCTTCAGGCCGTCAACAAGCACGTCGAAACCTGCGCCAAAGCCGTCCGTCAATGCGGTTTTGATTGCCTTGAATAGCAGCTGGAATGTATCGACGACCGCCATCACTGCCGTCTTCATAATCGTAAACGCACTGACAAATGCAGTTTTCAACACACCAATTGCAATGCGCAAAAATTCGTTTTCGTTGTAAAGCTCGATGAATGTGTTGATGACGTTTGTCAATGGTCCTTTGACGTCATCCCAGAAATAGAAAATAGCAGTCGTAATTGCTGCAATGGCCATTACAGCCAAACCAATTGGGCCTGTCATCAGCGTAAACGCCTTACCGATTGCAGGTCCTACTATCTGTGCAATGTTTGCCAGCTTAGGCAAAATCATAAGGATAGGGCCAATGGCTGCTGCCACCAAACCAAACGCGGTAATGAACGACTTGGTAACGCCATCAAGGTCATGAAACCCGTCAATGAGGTCGCGTGCAAACTTGATAAGCGGCTTAATCGCGCGAAGTACAACCTTGCCAATCTCTTCCTGCAGGTCGCCAAACGCATTTGCAAGCTGCGTAATGCCACCATCGGCGTCGGCTGCGGCTTCGGCACTTCCGCCGTACTGCTTATCAAGCTCGTCAAGAATGAGCGTCTGCGCCTCTGCCAGTCTGCCTGTCTCGGCCAACGACTTAATCACCGCCTTCTGTTCCTCGCTAAATTGAATGCCTGATCGTGACAATGCAGACAGGTTTGCCACTGGGTCGTTCAGTGCCTTACCCAACTGAATGCTTGCACCCTTTAGATCGCCGTCGAGCCTAGTAGCCAAGTCCAGGGCGGCTTGTTGCGTGCGGTCAAACTGGTCGCCTGTAATGTTGGTAAACGTGAGCAGCTGCGCCGTGGCGTCCTTCAAAATTTGCTCGTCACCAAACAGCGTGTTTTTCTGCAACTCGCTGGCCATGTTTTGCAGCTCCTTGCTTGTGAAGCCTACCTGGGCGCCAGTGGATTTTAGACCAGCGTTGACCTGTGCAATTGCTTTCTCCTGTTCACGGAATGCTTGCACGCTAGTTGCGGCCATGGCGGCCATTGGCAAGGTCACCGCGACGCTCAGGTTTTGCCCGAGCTTCTCAATGTTGCCAAATGAACGTTTTGTGTTGCGCTGTACCTGCCCCAACTTTTTGTTGAGGTCCTTGGTGTTGACGCCAATGTTGACTATGAGGTCTCCAAGTTTAGCCATTTGTCGCGAATGCTTTTAGTTGGTTCCAGCCGTGCTGGGGATTTTTCTTTTCTTGCTTTTCCCAAGGGAACGTAGCAAGGTCTTTAGGCTTAATGCTTGCGCCTTTCTTGGTGTGCACATTAAGCAACAACGCGGTTTGCCATCGGGTACGCTCCCAGGCATCACGGTGTTGTGCTTCCTGTTGTTTGTACCGACCGCGTACCGCGTTGCCGAACTGTCTAAATGTGAAGTCGTATAGAGTGTCAGGATTAAGGCCAAGTAGCCCCAATCCTAACTGCTCTATTTCGTCCCATTCGAGTGGTTTGCTGTCGTCGTCGTCTGGGTTTTTTTTTCACCACCTGGCGACATTGACTCTTCAATCACCTTCATCACATTTGTCAAGTCCGCAACGTCAATAAGGCCAAGAAAATCATCAACCGACAATTCAAACTTCATGCCCTGCTTGCGGCAGCCCTCTTGCACAAAATAGTATAGAAGCTCAGGCATCATGGTGACGTCCTCGCTGTCAATCTTAGCCACCTTGTGGCCTGTTTCGTTTTCAAAGTTCCGCCATGCACGCATGCTTGCGCGCACAGGAAAAGTCTGGTTGTCGAGTGTGATCGTCATGTATCAAACGTGGTCTTGGAATGTAATTGCGCTAACGCATTCGAGGGTGCAGGTGTAAGACGCGTTGTCTTCTGTTCCTGCGCTCAACTCGAGTGAAGTAATGTACGCTTCAAACACAATTTCCTTGTCGCCGGCTTCTTCGCTGTCTGTGTCAAAGTCGTATGAACATACCTTGACGTCCTGCTTGGTACCAGCCAAAAAGTCTGTCATCAATTCGTCGTATCCGTTGGTGGCGTCACCAGCGTAGAACGCAGTAAAGTTTACGGTCAATGTCTTCAAGCCAGGCAACAATGCGCGGTAACCTGCGTTGTTCTTCCTTGTGGTGTCACGTGTTTCTGTTGACACTGAGACGCTCAAATCAGTTACGTGATCTGCGACGACGGGCGTGGTGCCGTCCGTCTCAAACATCACCGTGTACTGTGAGCCATTAAAAATACCTGTAGTGGCCATGATTATTCGTTGTTAGTAGTTTTTCTGCGGTCTGCAATGATGAGGTTGATCAATACGTCTAGGTAACCAAATACCTGGTTGTCGCGCTCGCTGGGCGTCAAGTTGACGATTACCTTCAAGAGCGCAAGGACGGCTAACGTAAGCTCGCCCCAATTTTCTGTGATAAATACAAGTGGGTCCATTATCGTTTGATTCTAAAGGTGTAGTCCTGCACTGCAATATAAGTCTTGCGGTCAGCACTCACCTCAGTTATTTCGTTAGTGTATTGTATAGACTGCACGGTGATGTCGCCAGCTGATGCGTCGTTAACTGTAACGCTTTTGCGATCTAGGGCGGCTCGCACTTTGTCTGCTAGGTTGTTGCAAGATTCATATGTAAGACCTACGCTAAAGATTTCGCACTGCGCCTCGTCAATGGGCGTGCCGTCCTTGGTGTCACTTGGTGAGTTGCTTACCACGCTGTACACGATGTACGGCATAGCAACGCCCTCTTTTGCTAGCTCAGGGTAGATACGACCGCTAACCTGTCCCATGACAGTCGCGTCGTTCACAAGCAGATTGTATATGGCCAGTCCTACTTTCATCGCATGAACTTATTGTATTCTGCACGCAACAGTCGTACAAGTAATGCTCGCTGACGGCTCTCAGTTGCGCGCTTGCTGCGATCAAATACGCCTGTGTTCGGCGTTGTCTTTTTTATTCCGAAGCTGTCGCCACCCTCGACGATGTGCGCAAACCAACCATCAGCATTTTTACGCGTCTTGCGTCGTCCAATCGTGTTTGTGCGTGGACCTGCCATTACGCGTGCGCTGCGTCTCTCTGGTTGCCAAATGCCAAGGCTTCGGCCTAGCTGACCACGCTTGACTAAAATTTCAGAGCTGCCGCGTCGCTGCACCAAGATGTCGCGGTCAAAGTCTTTAACGTTAGATTTTGCAGACTTGACGTACACGTCCGCAACGCGCTCGTTGATAGCAAGCAGATTGGCGTAATCCTTTTCACTCCACTTTGCCAGCTTATCCAGCTTGCGCATCACCTTGTCGAGACCGTCGATTGTTATCTGTGACATCACTCAGAAATTACGCGTTCTGTAACCAGGTAAATCATGTCTTTGCGCCCTACCTCCTGCACTGCAAGGATGTTGTAGTAATCGTTGCCGTACTTGACGCGGTACTTCGGCGTGACTAGGCGTGTAAACGCTGAAGAACGCACGCGCCAGGTGACGCGATTGATGGCTGTTTCCTGATCAGCGATAATGCTACTGCGCGCCGCCTTGTTGTCCATGGCTGCCCACACGGTAACAAACGTTGTCCATGCGTCAGCCTGAGCCGCCTCGCCGTACGCGTTAAGCGTAGGGCTTGATGCAGGTGCCTCAATAGTAATGCGACGATCTAGAAAGCCAATGTTCATTGCCGCATATCAATAATGCGCTCGCTGTTAAGCAAGCTGTGAACACTGAGCGGCACTGTGTTAGCAGATGCGCCGGTGATGACTGCGCGACGATTCTCGAACCAGTGCGCAACGAGCAGCTTTGTGGCTGTTTGAATAGCCGAGGATTCTTGTGCGCCAACCTTGCATTCCAGGTACACTGGCGATGCGTTGTATTCCTCAAGGTCTGGCGTGTCGTGAAAGTACACGCGCACCGTGTTGTCAGTGTGCGTCTCGTTGTACCAATTGGCGGCCGGCAAGGTTTGCAAAGTGCCGCTTCTGTCGTAATACTTGACGCCTGTGATACGCGTTACAGGACCAAAGGCAAGTGAGGCACTACGCCATTTTTCTAAGTAGAATTTAGCGTCGCTTTCTCCTGTGAAATGACGATTCGTGTAGTCACTGATGTGCGTAACCGCTGCGTCGAGCAGGGCCGTGATCGTCGTGTCCTCGTCAGACCCGTCAACGCGCAAAAAAAGCTTCATATCAGCAAGTGATACGACGTCAGTTCCAGAGGTGTATGCAGGTTTCGCGATGATCATGGCAAGAGAAAAAAAGGAAGCCCAGCCCAATTGCCAGGCTTCCAAGTTTAGTTGTTATCAGCTAAAGTCATTGACCAATGCCAATGCACCTGATTGGCGCACAGCTGTGTCGTAGAACTTGTTTACGTGCAAAGCAATCTGCGCTGTACCTGCGTTGCTGTATGGATCAACCAAGAGGTCAATACCACCAAAGAACGCGAGCAACATACCAGCAGCGTAATCACCAAACAACAAAGTGCCCACGGTTGGAGCGCCAGCTGTGTCAGCGAGGTTAGGCGTGAAGTACGTTGTGAAGCCGTCGAGTTGGTTGTTCTCGACTACGGCGCGAATTGAAGAAACTGCTGCTTCACCCTTGACAATTGACATTGCTGAAGGTGAGCCAATCCATGCGCAGCGTGACAAATCGCCACCAGCAGCCAATACTGCTTTTTCAGCGTCCGTAATGTCCGCGTAAGTCAAAGCACCTGCAACGGCGTTAGTGTCGCCAGCTCCCGCAACAGCAGCAGCAAAGACAGCTTTGTCAATTGTTTCGTTCACACCGGCAGACAGCTCGCGAGCAATCAAAGCGTCAACAGCTGCACCTCCTTGCAACATGAGCTGCTTGGACCACAAGGTCTTAGCAGCAACACGCGTAGGCGTCAACGTCACCGTGTCCATGTCGAGGCCAGAATCAGCGTCTGCTGAAACTTCTGTTTCTTCAGTACCGGAGGCCTTGGCACTTACACGGGGAAACTGGAGATTAGCGGTTGCGTTGTTAATGGTAGTAACACCAATGCGCTCTGCCATTGTTGGCGCGCGCAAGGCGTCAATAGCACCTGGCACGGCCGTAGGAACAAAGCCGCCGCCTGCGCCACCAGTTTGGAAGTCATCAGCAGTACGGTACAAGGCGTTGGCAGGAATACCGATTTGGCCAGCCATGTTGAGGCCGCGCGCTTGCATTTCGCGGTTCGCTTCCTGTGCCCATTCAGCCTCGGCACCTTCCAAAGCCTTTCCGACTGCAACGGCATTGACAGCACGGCTCAAGCTGAAAGATTTGTTGACGCGGTTTACTTCCTTAGCCTCTGACACCGACGTGCCGCCCATTTGGGCCTGCCGCGTAATCATGTCTTCAGCAGCTTGACGGCGTGCAATCTTGCCATCGAGACGCTCAACCTCGCGCTTGCAAAGGTCGGCTTCTTCTTGTTCGTTGTTGGTCCAGTCGCGGTTTTCAGTTTCTGCGACGTTCACCAACTCTTCGAAGCGATCGGCGTGCTTGGCACGGGTCGCCTTCATCTCATTGAGATTCATTTGTTGTGGAATTTGAGGTTCGTTATTTTCTGTATCTGTGTCGGCAACCGCATCCGCGATCACTTCGTCAATATCAAGCTGTTGATCACGCGCTTGCACCGTGGCGGCTGCGTATGCTGGGTATGTCACGGGTGACACATCCAACAGTTGCCGCACCTTATCTACGCTGCGCACCGTGCGTTCTTCGTTCATGACTGCTCGTCAATCGTGAACGCAAACGATGACTGTGAGATGTCACCGCGCTTAACGCTTTCGTAGAAGTCCCGTGCGTATTGCTGGTTACCCAGCTTTACTTTGTATTTTAATCCACGCTCGTCTGTTGACAGCTCAAGCGTTCCGTTGCCCGTACGTCCCAAAATAAGGTTTGGATCGTGGTTAATGAGTGCGCGTACATCATTGTCCATGACGTCATCAAATGCGCCTGGGCGGATGACCTCGCGGAATTGCCCCAGGTCCGTTTCGCTGTTAAAAACAGCTGCGTAGCCCTCGAGCGTCATTTCGTCGCCGTCAGACTCGCGCACTTCAATGGTGCCCATCGTACGCTTCTCGGCGTCTTTATGCTGGTTGTTGTCCTCCATCGGTTGATACTTTCTCGCTGTAGTCGCCTAGGCGGTCCAATGCGATTTGATTAATCTGTATTGTATGTTGATCACCGCCGTCTACGGGGTTCATTTGTTCCTTGCCGCGCACCTCGTTAATGCTCATTACACCACTTTGCAGCATCTGCTGGTAAAAGTTAGTGCGCGCAGCCAAGTCACCACGGTACAGGTCGTTCATGTTGAATTTGCTGTACACGTCTGGGCGTTCAAAGCTCTGAATCAACTTGCGGTCAATTTCTTGCTCAATGCGCTTGGCCCAGGGGGCAATTGTGTGGCGTGCAAATTGCAAATTCTGTTGCTCAACATTGTTGAATGTTGTCTGACTCGGCAGCTGTACAAGCGAAGTGGGCACGCTGTAAATGCGGCAAATCTCTTCCGCCTGGAACTTACGCGTTTCAATGAACTGCGCTTCATCCGGCGTAATTGTGATGCGTTGGTACTTAAACCCAAACGGCAACAGCTTGGTACCCGCGTTCATTGCGCTTTGGTTCCAACTGTTTTGAATGACGTCCATTTGTTCTTTGCGCAGCGGCTGATCTGACGCCAAAACGCCCGTCATTTGCCCCTTTTGCCCAAAATACTCGCTTCCAAAGTCCTGTGCTGCCTTGGCCAAACCCATATTTTCGCGATGCAAGCGAATTGGGCTCATTTTGTTCATGCAGCTAATCTCCAGCATGTTATCCTGAGTGACTGCACCGTAGTTGCGAATGACAAATACGCGTTCGCCCTCCACTTCCTTGACGTCAACGTCATAGTAGCTTACTGGCACCAGGCGCTCTGCATAACCTCGTGCATTCCGCTCAATGATGGCATAACCGCATCCGTACATGAGCGCGCTCGACATCAGGTTTTCCCAGAAATCGTATGCGTTTTGGTGCTCATTTGGCGCCGACGTGATCAGCGCGTATGATGGGTGTTGGTTAGCAATCTCGATGTTGCGCCCGTCGCGCACGTAGATTTCAAGGTCTAGGCTGCTAATTGTGCTTGCAATCTTGTTGATGCAGGCGTAGACCGTGCTGATGGCCAGTGCGCTTTGTTCGGTGACATTCACTCCGCTGCGCACCAAGGGGCTAATGCCCATTTCGGCCTCGAGTGTCTGGCTGTTGTACTTACCTACTCGGTAACGGAACAGGGCGCTAAGGCGTTCAGTTAGTGTGGCCATACGTTGCGGGTTATCTTATAATATACGGCGTATTTCTTACAAATCAAAGATTTCCAGCATGATGTCGTCTTCGCCTAGCGTGTGGCAATATTCGTTCATTGCTATGATACTTGCAATCACGCCGTCAACCTTTTTGTTCTCCTTTTTTTCCTTGGTTACGCGCTTGTTTTCGTTGACGTCGACATACACTACCGCGCAGCCCATCTGCCAGCGCATGCACCTGTTGCCCCCGTGTATGATTTGACCCCGCATTACGGCCATCTCAAACTCCTTCGTAGGCGCATTCATGATAGTAATTTGTTGTGCCATAGTGTTCATTACAATGCCTTCTGCCTCCAACTCCGACACAATTGTGATGCTGTATCTGGGGTCGTAGCCAATGGACCGTATATCGTATTTCTGGCATTGCTCGCTGATGTAGGCCCGCACGATGCCGTGATCAGTTACGTTGCCTGGCGTAATCGTGATGTCGCCACTGCGTTCAAATGCCACGTAGTCGATGCCTGCGCTCAATTTCTTCGTGTGCGCCTTTTCTGCATTAACAAATTGATGCACAAGCAGATAAAAACAATCGTTGCTATCGTCACGGAACAGCATCGCAAATGCTGTGAGGTCCTGTGTAGATGCAAGGTCAAGGCCGCCGAAACATGGCATAGTGTGTAAACGGTCATACGGTATAGGTTTGTTGCCCTTCATCCAGATGTCGTCTGGAATCCACGCCGTTTCTGCTGACGTCCAAATGTTCAGGTGCAGCCGCAAAAAGCTGTTGACCTGTGACGGGCTTGACTTGGCCGTCTTGACTGCCTGTTCAAAGTAGCTTTTGTGGCAAATGCTGCCGTAACCGGGATTGGCTTTGCGCCAAGTTTCTTCAGCTGTCCAGTCGTCGTCTACGTCGGCGCAGTACAACACGGGCAAAAATGTGTCGTCTTGTATGATGCCGTCGCGCACTTTTTCAGCGTATTCGTGGACCTCGTAGCAGATGGAAGAGCGATCGTGCCCGGCTGTCGTAAGTGCCATCACAATGGGTTGACGCCTGGCGCCTGTCGATGTGGTGAGCACATCCCACAGATCACGGTTTGGTTGTGTGTGCAGCTCGTCAAAAATCACGGCATGACAGTTCAACCCGTGCTTCGTGTATGCCTCGGCGCTGATGGATTTGTACCAGGATGTCTTGTAGTGTATGACCCTTTTCAACACATGTGACCGCTGGGTCAAGTGTCGATTGTTCGAAATCATGTCCCGTGCAATATCAAAGACAATACTCGCCTGGCCACGATCTCCAGCGGCACTGATAATTTCCGCGCCAGGCTCGCCATCAGCGAACAGCATATAGAGAGCAATAGCAGCAGAAAGATTAGACTTGCCGTTTTTACGAGGAATCTCAACGTAGCACGTGCGGTAGCGCCGTAGTCCGTCGGCATCTTTCCACCCAAATAGCGGGCGTATGATGTCGTCTTTTTGCCAGTCCTCCAAAAGAAAAGGCTTGCCACCCAGCTCGCCTTTGACGTGCGTGCAGAACTTCTCGATGAAGTCCACTGCTTTCCCCGCCGCCGCTTCATCAAAGTAATATTTATCCGAAGAACTCTGCATTCTCGTCTGCTGCTGGCTTGCCTTCCCCAATCCAGTTTTCCAATCGCGTGATGATGATTTGCTTGCGGTGGCGTGCCTCTTTCAGTTGCTGCCACTCTGGTCGCATGCGGCTGTAGACGTCGCCGCTTTTGCCGGTCACCTGGTAACACGTGCCGTTGGTGTTGCAGTACGCTTGCAACTCGGTTTCTTCACAAATCACGCATGCCAAGGTGTACAGCAGTTGGCACTGTCCTGGCGTTAAATCTGTGCGCTGCTCGTACTGATTGAGCAGCTCGTTGTACTTCTTTGTTTGGTTTGCTGTCATGTCCCTTTCGGTTTTTACCCCTTGTATTGCGCGTTTGAG
>Ga0070752_1001177_pt1 | contig 18912 bp, 17 predicted proteins | sample VirMetDEL_Aug_30_FD_77440 | JGI IMG/M metagenome (GOLD analysis project Ga0070752, IMG submission 77440) | Aqueous microbial communities from the Delaware River and Bay under freshwater to marine salinity gradient to study organic matter... | ecosystem: Environmental > Aquatic > Marine > Coastal...
AACGGGCTGCTTGCATTCTGAACGGATCGAAGAGTTCGGTGGCCCGACCATGGGCAGCACCTATTCGATCAAATACGTCCGCAGTGAAGGTGTCGCGCCGCAAGCCGAACTCAAGGCCGCGACCGAGGCGATCCTCGCCGAGATCGATCTGCAGATGTCCACCTATCGCGATGATTCGCTGATCGAGCAGTTCAACCAGGCTCCCGCCGGTACCTGCCAGTCGATGCCCAAGGGCGTGCTGGATCTGGTGCGCGCCGGCAATCGTCTGCACCAGGAGAGCCAGGGCTACTTCGACCTGACGCTGGAGCCGTTGCTCGACCTCTGGGGCTTCGGGCCCAAAGGGCAGGGCGAGGCGGTGCCGGATGCCGAGCGTCTGGCGCAAGTGCGTCAGCGGGTCGGTCAGCAGCACCTGAAGATCGAAGGCGAACAGCTGTGCAAGGACGTCGACGTGGAAGTCGACTTCAACAGCATCGCTGCCGGTTATGCCGTCGACCGGATCGTCGCACGTCTGGGCGAACTGGGCGTCACCAGCTACCTGATCGAAGCCACCGGCGAGCTCAAGGCCGCAGGCTTCAAGCCCGATGGCAGCCATTGGCGCATCGGCCTCGAAGCGCCGCGCGATGATCAGCGTGTCGCTCAGCGCATCCTGCAACTCGATGGTTACGGTATTTCCACCTCGGGTGACTATCGCAACTACTTCGAAGAGAACGGCCAGCGCTACTCGCACACGCTCGATCCGTTGACTGGCAAACCGGTCAATCACAAGCTGGCAGCTGTCACGGTGGCAGATACATCGACCTTGCGCGCCGATGGCTTGTCTACCCTATTGATGGTACTTGGACCGGATGCCGGCATGGCGTTCGCCGAGCGCAACGGTATCGCGGCGTTTTTCGTGACGCGTGAGGGCAAGGGCTTCGTCACACACGGCACGACCGCATTCGAGCAGCTATTCGCTGCAGGAGATGAGCAATGACTTTTCTGGTTGTATTTCTGGCCATGATTCTGGTCGTCGGCATGATGGCCGTCGGCGTGATCATGGGGCGTAAGCCCATCGCGGGTTCCTGCGGTGGTATCGCCAATCTGGGTATCGAGAAGGAATGCTCGATCTGCGGCGGTAGTCGTGAAAAGTGCGAAGAGGTCAATCGCGACACCAGCGAAGCGCCAAACACCGATCTGGCTTACGACGCGAGCAAACGCTGAACCAGGCGGTACGGCAGGTTGTTGGAATACCCGGCGGGTGGCCACTGCAATGCCGATGGCGCGGCGCCTGGCTCGGACTCGTGCATGAGCCTGTTTCTGCTGCAGCAATGGCAACGCACGACTGCATGGATGCAGGGGCAAAGCCGAGATAGTTTTTCAACAGCCTGATAGATTGATAGCCGACGCCGTTATCCGGCGTCGGCCCTGCCGAGGGTGCGCCACAAGCGCTCCGGCCTGATCCGAGGAGTAAACATGGCGGTCTACAACTATGACGTAGTGGTGCTGGGCTCGGGCCCGGCAGGCGAGGGCGCGGCGATGAACGCGGCCAAGGCCGGGCGCAAGGTGGCTGTCGTCGACAACCGCCCGCTGGTCGGCGGTAACTGCACTCACCTGGGGACCATTCCCTCCAAGGCACTGCGTCATTCGGTGCGGCAGATCATGCAGTTCAACACCAACCCGATGTTCCGCCAGATTGGCGAGCCGCGCTGGTTCTCCTTCCCTGACGTGCTGAAGAGCGCCGAGAAGGTCATCGCCAAGCAGGTCACGTCGCGCACCGGTTATTACGCGCGCAACCGCATCGACACCTATTTCGGTACCGCGAGCTTCTCCGACGAGCACACCGTCGAGGTGGTCTGCATTAACGGCGCCGTCGAGAAGCTGGTGGCCAAGGACGTGGTGATCGCCACGGGTTCGCGCCCCTATCGCCCGGCCGATGTCGATTTCCGCCACCCGCGTATCTACGACAGCGACACCATTCTCAGCCTCGGCCACACCCCGCGCCGCCTGATCATCTACGGAGCCGGAGTCATCGGCTGTGAGTACGCGTCGATCTTCAGTGGTCTGGGCGTGCTGGTGGACCTGATCGACAATCGCGATCAGTTGCTCAGCTTCCTCGACTCGGAAATTTCCGATGCGCTCTCCTACCACCTGCGCAACAACAACGTGCTGATTCGTCACAACGAAGAGTACGAGCGCATCGAGGGGCTGGAGAACGGCGTGATCCTGCACCTGAAATCGGGCAAGAAGATCAAGGCCGACGCCTTGCTGTGGTGCAACGGGCGTACCGGTAACACCGACCAGCTGGGGTTGGAGAACATCGGCATCAAGGTCAACAGCCGCGGCCAGATTCAGGTCGACGAGCGCTATCGCACCGAAGCCAGCAACATCTACGCGGCTGGTGACGTGATCGGCTGGCCGAGCCTGGCCAGTGCCGCATCCGACCAGGGCCGTTCCGCCGCTGGCAGCATCGTCGATAACGGTAGCTGGCGTTTCGTCGATGATGTCCCGACCGGCATCTACACCATTCCGGAGATCAGCTCGATTGGCAAGAACGAGCGTGAGCTGACTCAGGCCAAGGTGCCTTACGAAGTGGGCAAGGCCTTCTTCAAGGGGATGGCCCGCGCGCAGATCTCGGTAGAGCCGGTGGGCATGCTGAAGATCCTGTTCCACCGTGAAACCCTGGAAGTACTGGGTGTGCACTGCTTCGGTTACCAGGCTTCGGAGATCGTCCACATCGGTCAGGCGATCATGAACCAGAAGGGCGAAGCCAATACCATCAAGTACTTCATCAACACCACGTTCAACTACCCGACCATGGCCGAGGCCTATCGGGTGGCGGCGTTCGATGGTCTCAACCGGCTTTTTTGAGCGGCTCCGGCCGGCGGCCTGAGCCGGTCGGAGAGGCAGGCTGGGAGCAGGCTTGCGAATGGCGCTGGCCGAATCGGGAAAGCTTCTAGCGTCTCAGGCGGCAGCAAACGACAAAACCGGCCATTGGCCGGTTTTTGTTTTTGGGGTCGCATGGCGCGCTCCCGCGCCCAGCAGGGTTCGCCGCGCGCACGGCTGGATGTGAACCGGGGTTTAGTGTGTACGCATCGTATTCGAGTGTTCGCGGCTAAAGCCCCTCCCACAAGCAGACCGTTGCTTAGCGAGCTGTGACCTGGAGCTCAGCCGGGCTAACAGGTTTGCGGCGTAGGAGCGAATTCATTCGCGATGCTTGTGCGCTCCGTGTTGACCCGGATCGCGGCTGAAGCCGCTCCTACGGAAGGCTCAGCCGCGCAGCGTCTTCACTGCCACGCCGGGAAAATCGGTGATGATGCTGTCGACACCGAAGTCGGCCAGGCGCCGCATCAGCGCCGGTTCGTTCACCGTCCATACCGAGACATGCAGGCCTTGCTTCTGTGCCTTGAGCAGGCGCTCAGGAGTGCACAGCGTCCAGTTCAGCGCCAGCAGGTGGCAGCCGTAATGCGCTGCAACCTTCAGTGGGTCGAGCCAGGCGTACTCGGCGACCAGCCCTACCTGCAGCTGTGGGGTCAGTTCGCGTGCCGCCTTGAGCACCTCGCGTGAGCTTGAGGTGATGGTGATGCGCTCCTGCAGGCCATGATGCGCTGCCAGTTCGGCAATGGCCAGTACGGTGCGCGCTGCACGAATCTTCGAAGCGCTTTTCACCTCCAGCTGCCAATGCTCGAAATTGCATTGTTCGAACAGCTCTGCCAGGCGCGGAATAGGGCAGGGGCGCACCCAACCCGGACCACCCTTGCGCGCGTCGTATTGGCTCAGATCGGCGGCGTCGTGCTCGACCACCTTGCCGCGTAGGCCTGTGGTGCGCTTGAGAGTCGGATCATGGATCACCATCAGTTCGCCATCGCGTGACAGGTGCAGGTCCAGCTCGCAACGATTGACGCCATGCTCCAGGCAGCGCTGAAAGCTGGCGAGGGTGTTTTCCGGGGCTTCGCCCTTGGCGCCGCGGTGGCCGTAGATGAGAGTCACTGTTGCTCCTTGACGGTGTCGAGGTGGTGCGGCCGATGATGGCGCACGCTGTTGATCACGTGATCGTATTCGAAATAGACGCTGAATTCGCGGTAGTCCCAGCGGGTGATGGGCGGTTGGCCGACAGGTTTGTGTTCTTCGTCAGCCAGGCCGAAGCGCTCCAGCACCGAGCGCTTCGATTGGCCGAGCTGTGGCAGGTTGCGGCTATCGATCTCGGCACCCTGGTCGCCCAGGGGGATGGTCAGGGTGTCGGCGAACAGGGGCGGGGTGACGAGCAGCGTGAGCAGCAGAGCGAAGCGATGCATGGCGGTTCCTTGGCGGCGTTCATTCGCGGGCCTGGCGACGTTCCAGAGCCTGTTTCTGCAGGATATGCCGGGCCAGCAATTGGCGCTGTGCGTCGGTCAACGCTTCGAACTCGGTACCAATTTCATACTGGCCATCTTTGCGTGGGCTGCAGTGCACGACTTGCGCACGTAGCAGAAGCCCCAGGGCTTGTGGCATCAGCACCATCTTGATTGCCAGGTGACTGCCCGGTGCCACGGCCTGGCTGTGGTTGAAACTGATGCCGCCTTCGGACATCGACACCTGACGCGGCGCGCCGATGTCACGCAGCAGGCTTTGCGCCACGGCTTGGCCGAGCAGGTCGATGCGCTTGTTGATCACCTTCAGGTAGTTGGCCAGGGTGCGATCGCGCTCGCTGATGTGGCGCAGCAGGTGTTGCGACTCGAAGTCCATCAGATGCAGGTCGCTGAGCAGGTTGAACAGCGGTGAAGCATCGTGAAGCTCTTCGCTGGAGTGGGCCGCAGCACCGGATAACAGGCTGAATTCCAGTGCTATCGTATCCTCGATACGATAGTATTCCCGGCGATCATCTACATCGTTTGTCGACATGGCGAACCCATGGCAGCGGTGGTGGTCAGAGAACTCGTTGACGATCCGGCACGTAGCGGGCTCGAACTTGTTCTGAGTGTAAGGCCGCCAGCCAGGGCCTGCCACAAGGACGTTCCTTTTTCCCCCTGACTCTTCCCCGACATGTTCAGACCACTGTTCGTATTCATCGGTACGCGCTACACGCGGGCCAAGCGCCGCAACCATTTCGTTTCCTTCATTTCCCTGACGTCCATGCTCGGCCTCACCCTGGGGGTGATGGTGATGATCCTGGTGCTGTCGGTCATGAACGGTTTCGACCACGAGATGCGCACCCGCGTACTGGGCATGATTCCGCATGCCACGGTCGAGTCGCCCACGCCGGTCAGCGACTGGCAGGCCCTGGCACGCCAGGTCAAGCGTCATCCGCGCGTCGAGGCATTGGCGCCCTTCACCCAGATGCAGGGCTTGCTGACGCACGATGGCAAGGTGCAGAAAGTGCTGATCAATGCCATCGACCCCGAGCAGGAGCGCAAGGTGTCGATCATCGATGGCTTCTTCCAGCAGGGCAGCCTCGACAGCCTGCAGCCAGGGGATTTCGCCATGGTCATCGGCGACAAGGCGGCGGCCAAGCTGGGCCTCAAGCTCGGTGACAAGGTCACCTTCGTCGCGCCCGAGGTCACCGTGACCCCGGCCGGCATGTTCCCGCGCCTGAAGCGCTTCACTGTTACCGGCATCTTCCACGTTGGCGCCGGCGAGATCGACGGCGCCCTGGCGCTGGCCAATATCAGCGACCTGGCGCGCCTGCAGCGCTGGAAACCGGACCAGGTGCAGGGCCTGCGCCTGAAATTCGATGACCTGTTCCAGGCGCCGCGTAGCGCCTGGGAAATCGCCCAGAGCCTCGGTGGTGATTTCTACGCCCGCGACTGGACCCGTACCCACGGCAATCTGTATCAGGCCATTCGCATGGAGAAGACCATGATCGGCCTGCTGCTGCTGCTGATCGTCGCGGTGGCCGCATTCAACATCATCTCGACGCTGGTGATGGTGGTCACCGACAAGAAGGGCGACATCGCCATCTTGCGCACCCTCGGCGCCACGCCGCGGCAGATCATGGCCATCTTCATGGTGCAGGGCACCGTGATTGGCGTGGTCGGCACCTTCATCGGCGCGCTGCTGGGCATTGTCGCTGCACTGAACATCAGCAGCCTGATCGCCGGTATCGAGCACCTGCTGGGCATCAAGTTTCTCAACGCCGATGTCTATTTCATCGATTACCTGCCTTCGCAACTGCAGAGCGCCGACGTGGTGATGGTCTGCACCGCGGCGTTGCTGCTGAGCTTCTTCGCTACCCTGTATCCGGCCTGGCGTGCCGCGCGTACCCAGCCTGCCGAGGCCCTGCGCTATGAGTGAGTCCATGAATCAGAACGCCATGAAACAGCACAATGCCGTGCTCAGCTGCCGCAACCTGAGCAAGCGTTACGACGAGGGTCCCGAGTCGGTGGTGGTGCTCGATGGGCTCGAACTGGAACTCTTCCCGGGCGAGCGCGTAGCGATCGTCGGCAGTTCCGGCTCCGGCAAAAGCACCCTGCTGAACATGCTCGGCGGCCTGGATACGCCGAGCGAGGGCAGTGTCTGGCTGGCCGGCGAGCAGCTGTCGGCACTGAGCGAGACTGCGCGCGGGCTTTTGCGCAACCGCGCATTGGGCTTCGTCTACCAGTTTCACCACCTGCTGGCCGAGTTCACCGCGCTGGAGAACGTCTGCATGCCGCTGCTGATCGGCAAGACGTCGATTGCCGAGGCGCGTCAACGCGCGACTGCGTTGCTCGAGCGCGTTGGCCTGGGGCATCGGCTGAGTCACAAACCGTCCGAGCTGTCCGGTGGCGAGCGTCAGCGTGTGGCGATTGCCCGCGCCCTGGTCAACCGGCCCGGCCTGGTACTGCTCGACGAGCCAACCGGCAACCTCGATCAGCACACCGCCGAAGGCATTCAGGAGCTGATGCGTGAACTCAGCCGCGACTCCAATACCGCGTTTCTGGTGGTGACCCACGACATGCAGCTGGCACGCCAGATGGATCGCGTGCTCAGCCTGCAGGACGGCAAACTGGTGACCCTCTGATGTTTCGTCCGCTGAGTATCTTCATCGGCGCTCGCTACACACGGGCCAAGCGCCGCAACCATTTCATCTCCTTCATCTCGCTGACATCGATGATCGGCCTGGCGCTCGGCGTGCTGGCGATGATCGTGGTGCTGTCGGTCATGAACGGCTTCCAGAAGGAGATGAGCTCACGCATCCTCGGCATGGTGCCGCACGCCATGCTCTACGGTACCGAGCCGGTCGCCGACTGGCGTGCGTTGGCGGCCAAGGCCATGGCCAATCCGCAGGTGCAGGCTGCCGCGCCCTATGCCGAGCTGGAGGGCATGCTCTCGCATCGCGGGCTGATGCAGCCGATCCAGATCCACGGCATCGACCCGGCAGAAGAAGACAAGGTGTCGATCCTGCCCGAGCACATCCGCCAGGGCAGCCTGAGCAATCTGCAGCCCGGCGAATTCGGCGTGGTGATCGGCGATATCACCGCGCGGCGCTTCGGCTTGCAGGTGGGCGACAAGCTGACCTTGATCATCCCCGAGCTGAGCAGCGCTCCCGGCGGTGTCACCCCGCGCATGCAGCGCCTGAACGTTGCGGCGATATTCAAGGTCGGCGCCGAGCTGGACAGCTCGCTGGCCCTGATCAACGTCGCCGACGCAGCCGCCATGCAGCGTCTGCCAGAAGGCACGGTGCCGGGTATTCGCCTGGCGCTGAAAGATCTGTACCAGGCGCCGCAGGTATCCAAGACACTGGCTGCCGAGTTGGGCGCGGGTTACCGCGCCGACGACTGGACCCACACCCAGGGCAGCCTGTTCAGTGCGATGAAAATGGAGAAGACCATGATCGGTCTGCTCCTGCTGCTGATCGTCGCGGTGGCGGCGTTCAACATCATCGCCACCCTGATCATGGTGGTCGCCGACAAGAGCGGTGATATCGCCATTCTGCGCACCTTGGGCGCCACGCCGCGACAGATCATGGCCATCTTCATGGTGCAGGGCTCGGTCATCGGCCTGGTCGGCACGCTGATCGGCACGGTGCTGGGCGTGCTGGCAGCGCTCAATGTCAGTGCGCTGGTGGCCTGGCTGGAGTCGTTCGCCGGGCAGCAGGTGTTGAGCTCCGATGTGTACTTCATCAGCAGCCTGCCATCTGACCTGCAGTGGCTGGACGTGGCGCTGATCTGCTCGGCAGCACTGATCTTGAGCTTCCTTGCCACGCTCTATCCTTCATGGCGGGCAGCCCAGGTGCAGCCGGCCGAAGCGCTGCGCTACGAGTGACAAAAAAGCCGTCGGATTCGACGGCTTTTTTCGTTCTAGCCTTGCTGTGTCTGGCGGCGGCGTTCCTGGCGTTTGCGCCAGCTGCGCTGCACCCACCAGCGCCAGTACAACATGGTCAGCACGTAACCGAGTGCGGCGAGAATCAGGCCGGATACGAACGAGCCCAGCAGCAGCGGCTTCCACAGCAACGACAGCTCGGCGGTGATCCACTCCAGGCTGAGGTGGCTGGGCATGCGCACGGCGGGTGAGTTGCTCAGCCAGGCGCCGAATTTGTAGGTGCAGTAGAACACCGGTGGCATGGTGATCGGGTTGGTCAGCCAGACCAGGCCAATGGAGATCGGCAAATTGGCGCGCAACGGGATGGCCACCGCGGCGGCGGCCAGCATCTGCATGGGCATGGGGATCATCGCCCAGAACAGGCCGATGGCCATGCCACGGGCTACCGAGTGACGGTTTAGATGCCAGAGATTGGGGTCGTGAATCAGTTTGCCGAGAAAGCGCAGGGACTTGTTACCCTTGATGCTGTCAGGGTTTGGCATGTAGCGCTTGAATAAACGACGCGGCATGAAGAGTCTCTGGGCAGGCAAAAAGCGCCGATATTATGCACGGAATCACCATCGCCAGCGCTTTCATATTGTGACCAGAGGTGAGTATTGGATCTGCTCACCAGCAGGGAGGAGTCATGCGGGCAGGGATGTTGGCGCTGGCCTTGGGCCTGCTCACTTTGCGCTTTCTGCCAAGCCTGCCGCCGACGTGGCTGCTCCTGGCGGCCGCCTGCATCGGCCTGGCATTGCTGTTCTCACGGCTCTTTGCGCTGGGTTTGTTTGTGCTGGGATTGGCCTGGGCCTGCAGTTCGGCGCAATCGGCGCTGGATGATCGTCTCGATCCGCAGCTCGATGGCCGTACGCTGTGGCTGGAGGGACGGGTGGTCGGGCTGCCGGAGGTGTCCGCTGGTGTAGTGCGCTTTCAGTTCGAAGAGGCGCACTCGCGGCGCGCCGAGTTGCCGAAAAGAATGCGCCTGGCCTGGTACGGCGGGCCCATGGTGCAGGGCGGCGAGCGCTGGCGTGTCGCGGTCAACCTGAAGCGCCCGCATGGCCTGGTGAACCCTCAGAGCTTCGATTACGAAGCCTGGTTGCTGGCTCAGCGCATTGGCGCCACGGGGACGATCAAGTCGGGTGAGCGTCTGGCCGCGGCGACGGGATTCGGCAGTTGGCGCGACAGTCTGCGTCAGCATCTGCTGGCCGTGCCGGCATTCCAGCGCCAAGGCGCCATTGCCGCGCTGGTACTTGGGGATGGATCCGGTCTGAGTACGAATGACTGGCGTCTGCTGCAGCACACCGGAACGGTCCATCTGATGGTCATTTCCGGGCAGCACATCGCGCTGCTGGCAGGTTTTCTCTATGGGCTGGTGGCATTGCTGGCCAGAGTCGGCGCCTGGCCGGCGCGTCTGCCATGGTTGCCCTGCGCCTGTGCGCTGGCCTTGAGCGGGGCCTTGGTCTATGGACTGCTGGCTGGTTTCGAGGTGCCGGTGCGCCGGGCCTGCGTGATGGTCGCGCTGGTACTGCTTTGGCGCATGCGTTTTCGTCATCTGGGCGCCTGGTGGCCGCTGCTGTTGGCCTTGCTCGTGGTGCTGCTGCTGGAGCCGCTGGCATCCTTGCAGCCGGGTTTCTGGTTGTCGTTCTCGGCGGTGGCGATTCTTGCCCTGGTGTTCGGCGGCCGGCTCGGCGCCTGGGGTTGGTGGCGTGGGCTGACGCGTGCGCAGTGGACCATGGCGATTGGCTTGTTGCCGATGATGCTGATTCTGGGTTTGCCGGTGAGCAGCAGCGGGCCGCTGGCCAATCTTATTGCCGTACCCTGGGTGGGACTGGTTGTGGTGCCACTGGCGCTGCTGGGGACGCTGCTGTTGCCCGTGCCGCTGGTGGGCGAGGGGCTTCTGTGGCTGGCCGGCGGTGCGCTGTATCTGCTCTTCGAGTTGCTGGCCGTCATCGCCGGCTGGCTGCCCGCCTGGCTGCCGAGCAACCTGCCGCTGTGGGCCTGGTTGTTGGCCGCGTCGGGAGCGTTGCTGCTTCTGCTGCCGGCCGGGGTGCCGCTGCGTCTGCCAGGCATTGCGCTGCTGTTGCCTGCATTGTTCCTGCCCGCCCAGCAACTCGATGATGAGCGGGCCGATGTCTGGGTGCTGGACGTAGGGCAGGGACTGGCAGTGCTGGTGCGCACCCGCGAACACGCCTTGTTGTACGACGCGGGACCGCGCTTCGGTGATTTCGACACCGGTGAGCGCATCGTCCTGCCTTCCTTGCGCGCACTCAATCTGCGGCGCCTCGACCTGATGCTGCTCAGCCACGCCGACAATGATCACGCTGGCGGTGCAGCTGCGATCAAGGCTGCAATGCCGGTCGCCCGGGTGATCAGCGGAGAGCCGCAGCGACTGGATGCGACGCTTGGCGCTAAAGGCTGCGAGTCGGCGCCGTCCTGGCAGTGGAATGGCGTGATGTTCCGCGTGTGGCAGTGGGAGCAGGGCAGAACCGGCAACCAGCGCTCCTGCGTGCTGCAGATCGATGCGGCGGGCGAGCGGCTGTTACTGACTGGGGATATCGACGTCCAGGCCGAGCGTGCCCTGCTGCAGGGCGATTTCCCGCTGGCCTCGCGCTGGCTGCTGGCGCCACATCACGGCAGTCGTACGTCATCGAGTCAGGCCTTCATCGATGCCGTCGCGGCGCAGCATGTGCTGATCACTCGCAGTCGCCACAATGCGTTCGGTCATCCCCATCCGCAGGTGCTGGCGCGCTACCAGGGTGCAGGCGTCGACGTGCATGACACTGCATTGCGCGGCGCCCTGCATATTCGCCTGGGCGAGCAGGCCGCACCGCGTGGGTTGCGAAGCGAGCCACGTTTCTGGCGGGAAAAATGAGAACAGCAGCGGTCGGCGGGCGTTGCGCCCTATGCTAGAGTGGCGCCACTTTTTTGAGGGGGAATCTCTACCGTGTGGGAACTGGTCAAAGCTGGCGGCTGGATGATGCTGCCGATCATTCTCTGTTCCATTGTCGCGGCCGGTATCGTTGCCGAGCGCCTGTGGACCCTGCGGCCCGCCCGCGTTACCCCGGCCAATCTGCTGGCCCAGGTGTGGCGCTGGATCAAGGACAAGAAGCTCAACAACCAGAAACTCAAGGAGCTGCGTGAGCATTCGCCACTTGGGCAGATCCTCGCGGCTGGCCTGGCCAACTCCAAGCATGGTCGCGAGATCATGAAAGAGTGCATCGAAGAGGCCGCAGCACGCGTCATCCACGACCTGGAACGCTACCTCAATGCCCTTGGCACCATTGCCGGTATCGCGCCGCTACTGGGCCTGCTCGGCACCGTCCTGGGCATGATCGAGATCTTCAGCTCCTTCATGGGCTCGGGCATGGCCAATGCGCCGGTGCTCGCCGGCGGTATCTCCAAGGCGCTGATCACCACGGCTGCCGGCCTGATGGTGGCGATCCCGGCACTGTTCTTCCATCGTTACCTGCAGCGTCGTGTCGACGAGTTGGTCGTGGGCATGGAGCAGGAGGCGATCAAGCTGGTGGAGATGGTACAGGGTGATCGCGACGTCGACCTGGGCGAGGGCAAGGCGTGAAATTCCGGCGCAAACCGCGGGAGAACGTCGAGATCAACCTGGCCCCGTTGATCGACGTGGTGTTCATCCTGCTACTGTTTTTCGTGGTCACCACCACCTTCACTCGTGAAACCCAGCTCAAGGTCGACTTGCCCGAGGCTGCCAGCGGTACGCCGCCCGAGCAGACCGAGCTCAAGCAGGTCGAGGTGATGATTGGCGCCGACGGGGCTTATTCGGTGAACGGCAAGGCGCTGCTGGAGAGCAATCTGAGCAATCTGATGGCTGCGCTGCAGAAGGAATCCGCTGGCGACAACAGTCTGCCGCTGATCATCAGTGCCGATGGCAAGACGCCGCACCAGTCGGTGATCACCGCCATGGATGCTGCCGGCAAGCTGGGCTTCGCGCACCTGCGCATCACCACGGTGGAAGCACAGGAAAGTCCGTAAGTGAGCGCTGCCGATCGCCTGCTCGAGGCCTGGTATCGCGGCCACCCGGCGCTGTCGTTGCTGCGCCCGCTGGAGTGGCTGTATCGCCGCGTGGTGCAGGCCAAGCGCGCGCGTTTCCTGGCTGGCGAGGGCGATATCTATCGTGCGCCGGTGCCGGTGCTGGTGGTGGGCAACATCACCGTCGGCGGTACCGGCAAGACGCCGCTGATCCTCTTTCTAATCGAACACTGCCGCGCCCGTGGCCTCAGGGTCGGCGTGGTCAGCCGTGGCTATGGTGCTACGCCGCCGAGCCTGCCATGGCGCGTGCGGGCCGAGCAGCCAGCCGCGCAGGCCGGTGACGAGCCGCTGCTGATCGTCCAGCGCAGTGGCGTGCCGCTGATGATCGACCCGGATCGCAGCCGCGCCGTGCGTGCGTTGCTGGCCGAGGAACCATTGGACCTGATCCTCTGCGACGACGGTCTGCAGCACTACCGTCTGGCGCGTGATCTGGAGCTGGTGCTGGTTGACGCCGCGCGCGGTCTGGGTAATCGCCGCTGCCTGCCAGCCGGGCCTTTGCGCGAGCCGGTCGAGCGTCTGGGCGAGGTGGATGCCGTGCTGTTCAACGGCGCCGAGGCCGATCGCACAGGCGGCTACGCCTTTCGCCTGCAACCGACTGCGCTGGTCAACCTGGCCAGTGGCGAGCGCGTCGGCCTGGATCACTTCCCGCCTGGCCAGTGCATGCATGCCGTCGCCGGTATTGGCAACCCGCAACGTTTCTTCAATACCCTCGAAGCGCTAAACTGGCGGCCGGTTCCGCACCCCTTTGCCGACCATGCCCGGTACGATGCCGCGCGGCTCAGTTTCGAGCCGCCGCTGCCACTGCTGATGACGGAAAAGGATGCGGTGAAATGCCGGGCCTTCGCTGCCGCCGACTGGTGGTACCTAGCCGTCGACGCCGTGCCTACGCCGGCTTTCGTCGATTGGCTGGATGTGCAGCTGACCCGCCTCATACCGGGGTCTTGATGACCCCATCAAGGACTCCGCCATGGACCTTAAACTGCTCGACATCCTCGCCTGCCCGATCTGCAAGGGCCCGCTGCAGCTTTCCGAAGACAAGACTGAACTGATCAGCAAGGGGGCCGGCGTGGCTTACCCGATTCGCGATGGCATTCCGGTGATGCTGGAAAGCGAAGCGCGCACGCTGAACACCGACGAGCGTCTGGACAAGTAAATGAGCGCAGCCTTCACCGTCGTCATTCCCGCCCGTTACGCCTCCACCCGTCTGCCCGGCAAGCCGCTGCAGGACATCGCTGGCAAGCCCATGGTGCAGCACGTCTGGGAGCAAGCGAAGAAGAGTTCGGCCCAGCGCGTGGTGGTCGCCACCGATGACGCGCGCATCGTCGAAGCCTGCCAGGCCTTTGGTGCCGAGGTGCTGCTGACCCGCGAGGATCACAACTCCGGCACCGATCGCCTGGCTGAAGTCGCCACCCAGCTCGGTTTGCCGGCCGATGCCATCGTGGTCAACGTGCAGGGCGACGAGCCGCTGATTCCACCTGTGATCATCGATCAGGTGGCCGCCAACCTGGCGGCCAACCCGCAGGCCGGGATCGCCACGCTGGCCGAGCCCATCGAGGACGTCGCCGCGTTGTTCAACCCCAATGTGGTCAAGGTGGTTGCCGACAAGAACGGCCTGGCCCTGACGTTTAGTCGTGCGCCGCTGGCCTGGGCGCGTGATGCCTTCGCCAAGAGCCGTGACGTGCTGCCGCAAGGCGTGCCATATCGTCGTCACATCGGTATCTACGCCTACCGCGCCGGCTTCCTGCATGACTTCGTCGCCTGGGGCCCGTGCTGGCTGGAAGACACCGAATGCCTGGAGCAACTGCGCGCGCTGTACAACGGCGTGCGCATCCACGTTGCCGACGCCATCGAAGCGCCGGCTGCCGGGGTGGATACCGCCGAGGACCTGGAACGGGTTCGCCACCTGCTGGGGGCCTGATGAAGGTTCTTTTCGTCTGCCTGGGCAATATCTGCCGCTCGCCAACCGCCGAGGGCGTCTTCCGCCACAAGCTGCGCGCGGCCGGCCTGGAGGATCGTGTGCAGGTCGACTCTGCCGGGACCGGCGACTGGCACGTCGGCAAAGCGCCGGACAGTCGCACGCGGCAGGCTGCGTTGCGCCGCGGCTATGACCTGTCGGCGCAGCGCGCGCGTCAGGTCGAGGTCACCGACTTTCAGCGCTTCGACCTGATCCTGGCCATGGATCAGAGCAACCTGCGCAACCTCCAGGCATTGCGCCCGGCGAATGCCCGCGCCGATCTTGACCTGTACCTGCGCCGCTATGAGCTGGCGTTGGATGAGGTGCCTGATCCTTACTACGGCGGCGAAGACGGCTTCGAGCAGGTGCTGGATCTGATCGAGCAAGCCAGCGACGCACTGCTGGTGGAAATCAAGGGGCGCCTGTGAGCCTGAATCTGCAGAATGACGTTTCGCTCAAGGCCTTCAACAGCTTTGGCGTGGATGTGCGTGCGCGGCTGTTCGCCGAAGCGCATGACGATGGTGATGTACGCGAGGCGCTGAGTCTGGCGCTGCAGCAAGGTCTGCCGTTGCTGGTGATCGGCGGCGGTAGCAACCTGCTGCTCACCCGTGATGTCGAGGCGCTGGTGCTGCGCATGGCCAGTCGCGGCATTCGTATCCTCGGTGAGGATGGCGACCAGGTGCTGGTTGAGGCCGAAGCCGGCGAGCCCTGGCATCCCTTCGTGCAGTGGACCCTGGCGCAGGGCCTGAGCGGCCTGGAAAACCTCAGCCTGATACCCGGGACCGTCGGCGCCGCGCCGATGCAGAACATTGGCGCCTACGGCGTGGAGATCAAGGATCTGTTCGCCGGCCTGACTGCGCTGGATCGGCAGACCGGAGAGCTGCGCGACTTTGGCCTGGAGGCGTGCGCCTTCGCCTATCGCGACAGCCTGTTCAAGCGTGAAGCCGGACGCTGGCTCATCCTGCGCGTGCGTTTCCGTTTGAGCCGCCTGGCTTCGTTGCGTCTGGATTATGGTCCGGTGCGTCAGCGTCTCGTGGAAATGGGCATCGAAGCGCCGACTGCGACCGATGTCAGTCAGGCCATCTGCGCCATCCGCAGCGAAAAGCTGCCCAATCCGGTGGAGCTGGGCAATGCCGGCAGCTTCTTCAAGAACCCGGTGGTGGCGTTCGAACTGGCCGAGCGCATCCGCGCCGAGCATGCTGACCTGGTCAGCTATCCGGCGGGCGACGGCCTGGTCAAGCTGGCGGCGGGGTGGTTGATCGAGCGGGCAGGGTGGAAGGGCTTTCGCGACGGCGATGCCGGTGTGCATCGTTTGCAAGCGCTGGTGCTGGTCAACTACGGCCGGGCAACGGGGGCGCAGCTGCTGCAGCTTGCGCAGCGCATCCAGGCCGATGTGCTAGCGCGTTTTGGCGTGGAGCTGGAGATCGAGCCCAACGTTCTCTAAGGCTTGCTCGTGTAGAAACGGGCTGTTCAGAGCCTGCACATGCGTCACCACCACAAAAAGCGGACATGAAAAAGGGGATGCCTAGGCATCCCCTTTTTGCTGACCGCAGAAGAATCAAACCTGAGGTTTGATCTCCTCTTTCTCGGCCTGTGCTTCTTCTGGCTGCGCTTGCTCTACCGCTTCGCTCGCATCTTGCTCGCTGGCGTCAGGGCTTTGCTCGGCAGCTTGCTCAGCGGCAGGGGCGGTTTCGACAGCGACGGTTTCAGCCTCTGCCGGAGCGCTTTGCTCCACGACCAGCGCAGCTTCTTCCACGGCCGGCGCTGCAGCTGCAGCTTCGGCGGCTTCGCGGGCCAGACGCTCAGCTTCGCGCTTGCGGCGACGCACTTCACGCGGATCGTTCGGCGCGCGGCCAGAGGCAGTGACCGGAGCCGCCGTGGCGGCAGGCGCTTCCTCGGCAGGCGCTGGAGCAGGCTCCTGAGCGACTTCTACAGCCGGTTCGGCTTGCACGACCGCTTCTGCGGCAGGCTCTTGCACGTCAGCAGGGGCTTCGGCAGTGGCGACAGGCTCTGCCTCGACCGCGTTCTCTGCGACTGGAGCGGCCTCGACCACTTCACTCACGGTAGCCTCGGCTTGCGCCTCGACCGGTTGAGCGACAGGGGCTTCTTCAGCCTGAGCAGCCGGTGCTTCGGTGGCCGGCGCTTCGCTGGCAACGCTTTCGCTGCTGTCGACGCTTTCTGCAACCACGGCGGCAGCAGTGGCTACGGCAGCCGGAGCCACTGCTTGCGCTTCGTTACCTGCGGCTTCGCTGTTCTCGGCGCTTTCGATCAGGTTGCCATCGGCATCACGCTGACGTTCGCGACGGTTGCTGCGACGGCGCTGGCCACGCGAACGGCGGCGCGGACGCTCGCCATCGTTGTTGTCCTGCTCATCGTCCTGCAGTTGCTCCTCATTCGGCAGGGCTTCGTCCTGCACGGCTTCGGCCTGCTCAGCGCGTGGCTGACGCTCTTCGCGCGGCGGACGCTGACGCTCCTGGCGCTCGCCACGTGGCTGGCGCTCGGCGCGCTCTTCACGTTGCTCGTTAGCGGCAGCATCCAGCGGCTCGCGCAGTTCACGTACGCGCTCTTCACGCGGTGCACGCTCTTCGCGCGGCTTGCGCTCGCGGCGGTTTTCCTGGCCTTCACGCGGCTCGCGTGGGGCGCGTTCTTCACGCGGAGCACGCTCTTCGCGAGGCTGGCGCTCTTCGCGCGGTTCACGAGGCTGACGTTCTTCACGCGGGGCGCGTTCTTCACGAGGCTTGCGCTCTTCGTCGCGACGACCACCACGATTGCGGCTCTGCTGGCGACCATTGCGGCGCTCTTCGCGCGGCGGACGCTCGCTGCTCTTCTTCTCGACGACTGCTGGCTGGGCTTCTTCTTCCTTGCCGGCGAACAGGCTGACCAGCGACTTGACCAGGCCCTTGAACAGGCTCGGCTCAGGCGCCTTGGTCGGGGCCAGTGGTGCCGGTTGCGGCTCGGCGGCGACCGGTGCGCTGCTGCGCGGTGCGGCCTTGATCGCGGCTTCCTGGCGAACCAGGGTGCGCGTGGCGGCCGCCGGCTGGGCAGTCGCTTCTTCGGTTTCGGCAGTCGCGGCGATTTCGTAGCTGGTCTGGCCACTCAACGCTTCCGGGCTGTCGTCACGCAGGCGCTGGACTTCGAAGTGCGGGGTTTCCAGGTGATCATTCGGCAGGATCACGATACGCGCACGGGTGCGCAGTTCGATCTTGGTGATCGAGTTGCGTTTCTCGTTGAGCAGGAAGGCAGCGACCGGGATCGGTACCTGGGCACGCACTTCGGCGGTGCGATCCTTCAGCGCTTCTTCTTCGATCAGGCGCAGGATGGCCAGCGACAGGGATTCGACGTCGCGGATGATGCCTTGGCCGTTGCAGCGCGGGCAGACGATGCCGCTGGTCTCGCCGAGCGACGGACGCAGGCGCTGACGGGACATTTCCAGCAGGCCGAAGCGCGAGATGCGACCGACCTGAACGCGGGCACGGTCGGCTTCCAGTGCTTCACGCACCTTCTCTTCGACGGCGCGCTGGTTCTTCGCCGGGGTCATGTCGATGAAGTCGATGACGATCAGGCCGCCGATGTCACGCAGACGCAGTTGGCGGGCGATTTCCTCGGCCGCTTCCAGGTTGGTCTGCAGGGCGGTTTCTTCGATGTCGCTGCCTTTGGTGGCGCGCGCCGAGTTGATGTCGATGGAAACCAGGGCTTCGGTCGGGTCGATGACGATGGAGCCGCCGGACGGCAGCTTCACTTCACGCTGGAAGGCGGTTTCGATCTGGCTTTCGATCTGGAAGCGGTTGAACAGCGGCACGCTGTCTTCGTACAGCTTGATTTTGCTGGCGTACTGCGGCATCACCTGCTGGATGAAGGACAGGGCTTCTTCCTGGGCTTCGACGCTGTCGACCAGGACTTCGCCGATGTCTTGGCGCAGGTAGTCACGGATGGCGCGGATGATGACGTTGGATTCCTGATAGATCAGGAACGGGGCAGGGCGGCTGGTGGAGGCTTCCTTGATGGCGCTCCACAGTTGCAGCAGGTAATCGAGGTCCCACTGCATTTCTTCGCTGGAGCGGCCCAGGCCGGCGGTGCGCACGATCAGGCCCATGTCGGCCGGCGCGTTGAGACCGTTCAGCGCTTCGCGCAGTTCGTTGCGCTCTTCGCCTTCGATGCGGCGGGAGATGCCGCCAGCACGCGGATTGTTCGGCATCAGTACCAGGTAACGACCGGCCAGGCTGATGAAAGTGGTCAGGGCTGCGCCCTTGTTGCCGCGTTCTTCTTTCTCGACCTGGACGATGACTTCCTGGCCTTCCTTGAGCACGTCCTTGATGTTGACGCGACCTTCAGGGGCTTTGGAGAAATATTCGCGGGAGATTTCTTTGAGGGGGAGGAAGCCGTGGCGTTCGGAGCCGAAATCGACGAAAGCGGCTTCAAGGCTGGGTTCAACGCGGGTGATGCGGCCTTTGTAGATATTGGCCTTTTTCTGTTCGCGGGCGCCGGACTCGATGTCCAGGTCGTAGAGTTTTTGGCCATCTACCAAGGCGACACGCAACTCTTCGGGCTGAGTTGCGTTAATTAGCATTCTTTTCATGTGGTACCAATGGGTTCCGGGCTAGCGGAAGCCACGTTAGGCACACACGACTCTCAGGGTCGGTGTCAGGCGCGTCAGAAACGGTCGTAAA
>Ga0070752_1001185_pt1 | contig 18874 bp, 15 predicted proteins | sample VirMetDEL_Aug_30_FD_77440 | JGI IMG/M metagenome (GOLD analysis project Ga0070752, IMG submission 77440) | Aqueous microbial communities from the Delaware River and Bay under freshwater to marine salinity gradient to study organic matter... | ecosystem: Environmental > Aquatic > Marine > Coastal...
AGTGAAACACCTGCTGCTGATCGCCATCCTCGCCCTTACCGCCGCCTGCTCTTCCAAGCAGCCGGAGGTCGATGAAAACCTCAGCGAGGTGGAGCTGTACCAGCAGGCCCAGGCCGACCTGGATAACCGCAGCTACACCCAGGCCATCTCCAAACTGAAAGCGCTGGAATCGCGCTATCCGTTTGGCCGCTATGCCGAGCAGGCGCAGCTTGAGCTGATCTACGCCTACTACAAGAATGCCGAGCCGGAAGCTGCGAAGTCGTCCGCCGAACGCTTCATCCGCCTGCACCCGCAGCACGCCAACGTCGACTACGCCTATTACCTCAAGGGCCTGGCCTCGTTCGACCAGGACCGCGGCCTGCTGGCGCGCTTCCTGCCACTGGACATGACCAAGCGTGACCCCGGCGCCGCGCGCGACTCTTACAACGAGTTCGCCCAGCTCACCAGCCGTTACCCGACCAGCCGCTACGCGCCGGACGCCAAGCAGCGCATGATCTACCTGCGCAACCTGCTGGCCGCCTATGAGATACACGTAGCCCACTACTACCTGACCCGTCAGGCCTATGTCGCGGCCGGCAACCGTGGCCGCTACGTGGTGGAAAACTTCCAGGAAACCCCGTCGGTCGGCGATGGCCTGGCGATCATGACCGAGGCTTACCAACGCCTGTCGCTGGACGATCTGGCCGCCACCAGCCTGGAAACCCTCAAGCTCAACTACCCGGATCACCCGAGCCTGGAAAGCGGCGAGTTCGTCCCGCTCGAAGAAGAAGCCGATAACCGCTCTTGGCTGGCCAAGGCTACCCTGGGCCTGATCGAAACCGACACGCCGCTGCCGCCGGGCGAAACCCGCGCCAGCCAGGACGTGATCCGCCAGTACGAAGACGCCGAGCAACAGATCCCAGCCGAACTGCAGCAGGACGCCAAGACTGGCGAAACCGCGAAGAAGCGCTCGATCTGGAGCTACCTGACCTTCGGTCTGTTCGACTGATCACAGCGCTATCAAAAAGGGAGGCCAAGGCCTCCCTTTTTATTGCCCGGCATTTCTACACTGGCCAATTTGCTGCGAGCCCGGCACTGCAGCAGGCACACAGCCCGGAAACAGCTCACAGGCTGCCATGTGGATACTGTGCCGATGCACTCGGCTTGGCTAAACTGCGGCTTTAAACGAATAAAAGAGCACGATATGGGTCTTTTTCGCCTGCTGTTCTGGATCGCCGTCATTTTCGCTGCGATCTGGATCTGGCGCCGCTTCATCAGCAAACCCAAGAGCACTAGTCCCCGTGAGGACAGCGCCGCGCCCATGGTCCGCTGTGCGCATTGCGGCGTGCACATTCCCAAGACCCAGGCATTGAGCCAAGAGCAACAGTGGTACTGCAGCCAGGCCCACCTCGAACAAGGCCCGCATACCGGTGACAGCTGATATCAGCGCACAAGGCGGCACCCAAGGGCGACGCATCCTCAGGCTCTATCACTTCTATCGCCTGACCATCGGCCTGGCGCTGATCCTGCTGATTTCCAGCAACCTCGACGAGCAGTTGCTGGACGTCGTGCATATCGAGCTATTTCGCACCGGCAGCTGGGTCTACCTGATCCTCAACATCTTCATCGCCGTGCTGGTGCAAAAGCCCAAGCACCTGGTGCAGCTGTTCAGTCTGGCGCTGGTCGACGTGATATTCCTCTCGGCCCTGTTCTATGCGGCGGGCGGCACGCCAAGCGGCATCGGCAACCTGCTGGTGGTCGCCGTGGCCATCGCCAATATCCTGCTGCGCGGCCGCGTCGGCCTGCTGATCGCAGCTATCGCCGCCATGGCGCTGATCTACCTGACCTTCTACCTCAGCCTCAGCCGCCCCGCTGCTGCCGCGCAATATGTACAGGCCGGCGCACTCGGCGCCCTGTGCTTCGCCGGCGCCCTGTTCATCCAGGGCATCACCCGCCGCCTGCAGGTCAGTGAAAACCTGGCCGAACAACGCGCCGCCGACGTCGCCAACCTCGAGGAACTCAACGAGCAGATCCTGCAGCGCATGCGCACCGGGATTCTGGTGCTCGACACCCAGCATCGGGTACTGCTGGCCAACCAGGGTGCAACGCAACTGCTCGGGCGCGGCGAACTCAGTGGCAAGATCATCGACCCGCACTGCCCCGAACTGGTCAAGCGCCTGCAGCAGTGGTTGCACAACCCGACCCTGCGCCCGGACAGCCTGCAGGCGCAGATCGACGGCCCCGTCCTGCAACCCAGCTTCATCTCCCTGCAACGCGGCGATCAGCAACATACCCTGGTGTTTCTCGACGACATCTCGCAGATCGCCCAGCAGGCGCAGCAGCTCAAACTGGCCTCGCTCGGCCGCCTGACCGCCGGCATCGCCCACGAGATTCGCAACCCGCTCGGTGCTATCAGCCACGCGGCACAGCTGCTGCAGGAGTCGGAAGACCTGCAAGGTCCCGACCAGCGCCTGGCGCAGATCATCCAGGATCACTCCAAGCGCATGAACATGGTGATCGAGAACGTCCTGCAGCTGTCGCGCAGACGCCAGGCCGAACCGCAACTGCTCGATCTGAAGTACTGGCTGCACCGCTTCGCCAGCGAATTTCGCAGCTCGGCACCGGCTGATCGGCAGATCCACCTGGAAACCCAGGGCGGCAGCCTGCAGACGCGCATGGACCCACATCAGCTGACCCAAGTGCTGACCAACCTGGTGCAGAACGGCCTACGCTACAGCGCACAGAAACATCGACTCGGCCAGGTATGGCTGCGCCTGTTTCGCGACGAGACCAGCGACTTGCCGGTGCTGGAGATTCTCGACGACGGCCCCGGCGTGCCGCCCGAGCTGGAGCAGCACATTTTCGAGCCCTTCTACACCACCGAGAACAAGGGCACCGGCCTCGGCCTGTATATTTCCCGTGAGCTGTGCCAAGGCAACCAGGCCCGCCTCGACTACAAACCCCGTGAAGATGGCGGCAGTTGCTTCCGCATCACCTTCGCCCATCCGCGCAAACTGAGCTGAGCATGAACCGTCAGAGAGCCCTGATCGTCGACGACGAACCCGATATCCGCGAGCTGCTGGAAATCACCCTCGGACGCATGAAGCTGGACACCCGCAGCGCCCGTAACGTCAAGGAAGCGCGCGAGTGGCTGGCGCGCGAGCCCTTCGATCTATGCCTGACCGATATGCGTCTGCCCGACGGCACCGGCCTGGACCTGGTACAGCACATTCAGCAGCGCCATCCGCAAGTTCCTGTGGCGATGATCACCGCCTACGGCAGCCTCGATACTGCGATCAATTCACTCAAGGCCGGGGCCTTCGACTTCCTCACCAAACCGGTCGACCTCGGCCGCCTGCGCGAACTGGTCGCCACCGCCCTGCGTATTCGCTCCCCCGAGGGCGAGGAAACCCCGGTCGACAGTCGTCTGCTCGGCGACTCGCCGCCCATGAAATCGCTGCGCAAACAGATCCAGAAACTCTCGCGCAGCCAGGCACCGGTCTACATCAGCGGCGAATCGGGCAGCGGCAAGGAACTGGTCGCCCGCCTGATCCACGAACAGGGCCCACGCATCGAACAACCTTTCGTACCGGTCAACTGCGGCGCCATCCCCTCGGAACTGATGGAGAGCGAGTTCTTCGGCCACAAGAAGGGCAGCTTTACCGGCGCTATCGAAGACAAACAGGGGCTGTTCCAAGCGGCCAATGGCGGCACCCTGTTCCTTGATGAAGTGGCCGATCTACCGCTGCCGATGCAGGTGAAACTGCTGCGTGCGATTCAGGAAAAAGCCGTGCGCGCTGTTGGTGGTCAGCAGGAAGTGGTGGTCGATGTGCGCATCCTCTGCGCCACCCACAAGGACCTCGCAGCGGAAGTCGCTGCCGGCCGTTTCCGCCAGGACCTCTATTACCGTCTCAACGTCATCGAACTGCGGGTTCCGCCACTGCGTGAACGCCGCGAAGACATCGCCCAGCTGGCCAGCGTGATGCTCGTGCGCTTGGCCGAAGGTACCGGCCTGGCCGCCGCCAAACTGCACCCCGATGCGCTGGAAAAGCTGAAAAACTATCGCTTCCCCGGCAACGTGCGCGAGCTGGAAAACATGCTCGAACGCGCCTACACCCTGTGCGAAGACGACCAGATCACGCCCAGCGACCTGCGCCTGGCTGACGCCAGTGGCCCCAGCAACGAAGGCGGCGAAGCCAGCCTGGCGCAGATCGACAATCTCGAAGATTACCTCGAAGACATCGAGCGCAAGCTGATCATGCAAGCCCTGGAAGAAACACGCTGGAACCGCACGGCCGCGGCACAGCGCCTGGGGCTGACATTCCGCTCGATGCGCTATCGCCTGAAGAAGCTGGGGATCGACTGACCCCAGCATTCACAAATCACGCTCTTGTAGGAGCCGGCTCGCCGGCGATCAAGACAGGCCTGCGTCGAGTCCTGCCCCCCTTTACGGTCCACTACTGCAGGCGCCCTGCCGGCGCATAAGGCGCCGGGTCGATGATCGGCTCACGCCCAAGCATCAGATCAGCGAGCAGTTGGCAGGATGCCGGGGCCAACACCAGCCCGTTGCGAAAATGCCCGCAATTCAGCCATAGACCTGGATACGAGGGCACTTCCCCGATAAAGGGAATGCCTTCCGGCGAGCCGGGCCGCAAGCCGGCCCAATGCCCCACCACTTCGGCATCCTTGAGTGCAGGCAAAAGCTCCTCGGCCGATGCCTTCAGGCTTTCCAGCGCGTTATCGGTCGGTGTCTTGTCGAACCCTGCATACTCCAGCGTGCTGCCAATCAGGATATGCCCGTCACGCCGCGGAATCGCATAACGCCCCTTGGCCAACACCATGCTTGGCAGAAAATCCTCGGCGCATTTGTAGAGAATCATCTGCCCTTTCACTGGCTCGACCGGTAATTCCAGACCAAGCGTCTTGAGCAACTCACCACTCCAAGCGCCAGCGGCCAGCACCACGCGATCAGCGCGGATCTCGCCAGCAGCGGTAGTCACGCCCCGAATCTGCCCATTCTCCTGAATGAAACCAGTGACCGGACAGTGCTCACGCAACTCCACGTTAGGCATGGCCGTCAAAGCCGCCCGCAGCGCTTTCACCAAACGCGGGTTACGCACATTGGCCACACCCGGCATATGAATGGCGCGCTTGAAGCCAGCCCCCAGAACAGGAACCTGGTCATACGCCTCAGTGATATCCACCGCAAACAGCTCACGCCCAACACGTGCAGCCCATGCCAGCGCTTCGGCCTCATCATCCAGATCCAGCCAATACAACCCGGTGACATGCACCTCGGGATCGACCCCAGTTTCGTCCAGCAATCGCTGACCAAAGCCTGGGTAAAAGTCCTGCGACCAATGCGCCAGCGCCGTCACCGCCGCGCTGTAACGCCAGGGATAGAGCGGGGAAACGATACCGCCACCGGCCCAAGAGGATTCGCGGCCGACCCCCTGACGATCCACGAGAAGTACCTTTTCGCCCGCTGATGCCAACAAGTTGGCAGACAACAACCCCAAAGCACCGCCTCCGACCACTAACGCTCGCCCCACATCGCCCTCTCATTTGCCAAGACAGTCAATCACTACTAAACCTTTACCTGTGCCAGGAACGCACGCAGCAAGATGTAAAGGACTATACCCATGAAACGATCCTCACAGTCGGCCTTCAGCCTCTACGAACTTCTTGTCGCGCTGGCACTGATCAGCATCGGCACCTCGCTAGCCATCCCCAGCCTCGCAGCGTTGCAACAAAAAAGCGAACGAGAGGCACTGCGCAATCACCTGCATGCGTCACTCCATCATGCCCGGCTACAAGCCGTACTACACAAGACAAGCGTAGAACTGTGCGGCTCCCACGATGGTGCGAACTGTGGCCGCGACTGGAGTCAGGGCTGGCGTATGCAGTTCATGAACGCACCGGAACACATCATGCTGATCCAGCAGCATCGCAGCAGTACACCATTACGCTGGGTCGGTTTCGACTCGCGCATTCGCTTTCACGCCAACGGCACCAGCCCGTCCAGTAACGGCCGCTTCTTTCAGTGCAAAGGCAAAGCAATGGCCTGGCAACTGATCCTTAATCGACAGGGGCGGGTACGCCTGGCAAGCCATCAGGAAAACCTCGAAGAGGCCCATCGCTGCCAAGGCTAAACACACCCTGTAACCAGTCATCCGCTCTAGTCAGCCAGCCGTCCTACCATGGCAGACAGACAAGGGACGTTATCGCAGTATTTGCTCGGACGTCCCCAAGGAGCAAAACATGTCACACCATTCTGACATGCGAGGATTCAGCCTGATCGAACTGATGATCGTGCTGGCATTGCTGGCTATCGCAGTAGGCATCGCAATACCCAACTTCGCCCGCCTGGTTGCCAACAACCAGATCGAGGCGCAGGCGCAGACGCTCAACAGTTTGCTGCAGTTCGCTCGCTCGCAGGCGGTGGTACGCCGTACCTCGATCAGGCTGCGCAACGACAACAATGACTGGATTGTCGAGAACGCAGCGGATGCCACCCGGCTGCGCCAGGAAACCTTTAACCCGGATCACGCCAGTGTCGTCAGCAGCCTGGCGCCGGTCACGCTCACCTTTACAGCAAACGGCACAGCCGAAACCGCAAGCTTCGTCGTTTGCCGCGACGATAACCCGGTCTTTGCCTATCGAATCGAGGTTCAGCCCAGCGGCAGTACGCGTCTGATGCCACGTGGCAAGGACGATGAGGGCAACGACCTGGGAGACTGCCAACCATGACCCTGCGCAATACACAACGTGGTTTCAGCCTGATCGAAGTACTGGTCACACTGGTTCTGCTGACCGTCGGCATGCTCGGTCTGGTGGCTATGCAAGGCCGTGGTATCCAGTTCACCTCGGACTCCGTGGCGCGCAACAACGCCGTCATGCTGGCGACCGAGATCATGGAAAAGATCCGCGCCAATCCCGATGCTCGGGATGACTACATGATCAACGCGCTCGAGGCGCAGGGGGCATGCGGCGCCCCCCCCATCCCCGTCGACAATGTCGCCAGGCAACTGACCTGCTGGAGCGAGAAAGTGCGCACACTAATGCCCGGCACTGCTGGCGGCGATGCTGATGCAGTGGCAGTGCGCAATGCGTTCTATATCTGCCGTTCCCAGGTACCCGGTGCCTGTGCCGCTGGTTCTACTGTCGAGGTTCAGGTTGCCTGGCGCTCCAACGGCGAGACCTGCGGCAATGGCGCCGATCCCTTTATCTGTACCTTGCGCCTGCGCGGAGAACTCTGACCATGCACAAGCAACATGGCCTTTCTATCATCGAGATGATGGTTGCCCTGCTGATCAGCAGCTTCCTGATCCTGGGTATCACTCAGGTTTACCTGGACAACCGCGAGAACACGCTGTTCCAGCAGAGCCAGGGACAAAATATCGAGAGCGCTCGCTTCTCCATCCTTCTACTGGAGCAAACGCTGGCCAAGACCGGCTATCGCCGTCGCCCCGATGAAACCATGGAGGCAGCATTTCCCTCGTTTAGTGGCGGTAACTGCAACGGAATGGCTACCGGAGAAGTTGTAAAGCGCATTGACGCAACAAGCTTCTGCATCCGCTACCAACCGGCCTTTCCGGGCGCTCGCACCTGCAGCGGCGACCTGATTGCCGACATTCCAAATGACCCTTACGTGAACACCGATCCAGTCGTCGAAATCTTTCAACTCACCAATGGTGAGTTGCGTTGCAACGGACAAACCATCGCCACAGGCATAACAGCGCTGAACTTCGATTACGGCGTCAACTACAACGATGACAAGCGCATCACCGAATACACACCAGCACCCGCGGCGAACGCCCGTGTGCGTGCTGTGCAATTCGCCATCATGGCAGGCAGCCCGACCGAAGTCGGCAAGAGTTCCGGCAGCGCGGTCTACGAATTCTGGTTCGGCAATGCGCCCAATGACAAACGCCTGTACACCATGCTCTCCAGCAGCACCAGCATGAGGAACCTGATGCCATGAACAACAACCGCCATTACCACCTTGGGCAGCGCCAGCAAGGCGTAAGTCTGCTCATCGCGTTGATTTTTCTGCTTGTCATTACGGTTCTGGCCATCGCCAACATGCGCGAGGTCAGCCTGGAGTCGCGCATCACAGGCAACATGATCGAACAGAAACAACTGCTAAACGTGGCGGAGGCCAGTGTACGCGATGGCGAGCGCAGAACGGTTCAGCGTGGCCCCCAAGAACCGACCAGCACCTGTGAAGGTATTGCCGCCGGTACGCTTTGCCTACTCGACAAAGAGCCCGCCTATGCAATAGACGCGACCAACAAGCAGGTCTATTCACCGGACGACAACACCGAACTCTACGGCGACGCCACCTGGTACGCACAGATAGCACCTGGCGGCGAGCTTCAGGGCGAGTCGGAAAACCCCGAATACGGAAACATGCTGCTAGGTATTGGCGTATTCCGTTACGAGGTAAACGGCATGGCCAGTAACAACGATTTGAATAGCGCTGTGCGCTCGACCGTGGCCCTCAATTCCAAGGGCAGGATCGAAACCGAATGAAATCCATCTTTTTTGTGCCTGGTGATCGATCAGGGAGTCATTCCATGAATCTTTTTCAATCCACGACCAGAACCGTCGGCAGCGCCCTGCTGTTCACATTTGTCTTTTCTGGCTTCAACGCCGCTGTCGGGGCAACGCTGGATATCAGCCAAAAACCCCTCATTTTGAGCGAGAGCGTTGCCCCCAACCTGATCTTTACCCTCGATGACTCCGGCAGTATGCGCTGGGCCTTCGGCCCTGATGATGCGGGGCGCGAAGCCAGTGCCAGCAATCTGCGTAATACTCGGCGCGGCATGTCGTCCAGCACCAACCCGATGTACTACAACCCCAACGTGACTTATCGCCCGCCAGTCAAGTTGAATAACGATGGTTCGGAGGTAGAAAACGGTTACACCTCCAGTTTCACCACCGCTTATCAAAATGGCTTTCAGACCTCTTATGGCTCGATCAACTTAAGCAACAACTATCGCGTATCGTGGAACTTCAGTACTGATGAAGCTGTAACATATGGTTATAACTCATCAGTAAACTATGCAAACCCCACCGGACAAATTTTTAACCTCTCACAAAATCCAACTTTAGATTTCGGTGGCAGCGAGAATATCACATTAGTAGCAGGCCTCCCGGTAACTAGGGATATCCTTGGCAGAGCTGTTACTTTCACTCGATCTGGAAACAGCTGTTCAATTTCGCCGACTACTTCCGGGGTAACCTGTACTCGTAACAATGGTGACTCATTCCGCATCACCAAAAACCTGACCCAGACTGCTGTCCCTGCTTACTACTACGTTTACGACCCCTCCCTTGCCGGCTGCAACGCTAATAAAAATAACGATGCCTGCCATCGCTTAGTCTTTGTATCGGCCAACTCCGGCGTAGGCGGTACCGACGAACGAGCAAACTTTGCCATCTGGTACTCGTTCTATCGCACTCGCGCACTGGCTACGGTGACCGCCGCAAACCTCGCATTCAACGAACTGGCAGCCTCGTCCCGCTTTACCTGGCAAACGCTGGCCGTCTGCAATACGCTGAACTCCAACAACTGCAACAACAACTACTTCCGTGAACTCAGCCCACGCCACAAGGCCAACTTTCTGAATTGGCTGGCCTCGGTCAAATTCAACAGCAGTACCCCGCTGCTGGCTGCCACAGCACGAGCTGGTGAGTTTTTGCGTACATCATCAGATGCGTGGGCTCACACTCCCAACCCGGTCACTACAACGGGAGGCCGTGGCGCCACCATCGAATCCCCCGTTCATGCATGCCGCCCGAGCTTCCATGTGCTGATGACTGACGGCATGTGGAACGACGACAACTTCCCGAGCGGCATCGCACGACATGACGGCGCCACCTTCACACTTCCTGACGGCAGCCAGACCTATAGCCCAAGCCGCAAGCCTTACGGCAATGACCAGAGAACGACCACTGGCACCCTTGCGGATATCGCCATGCACTACTGGGCCACGGATCTGCGTCCGACTCTGGAAAACGATGTCAAACCCTACATCCAGGTTCCCAACACAGACGCCACGGCCCAGTACTGGGAGCCCAAGAACAACCCGGCCACCTGGCAACACATGGTCAACTACACCATGGGGCTGGCACTCACCAACTCCCTTAATGCACCGAACCTGCCCTGGACCGGCGACACCTTCGGCGGTAGCGGCTATGAAAACCTGCTATCCGGCGCGCAAAGCTGGCCTGAGGCATCAAAAAGTTCATCCAATAACGTCTATGACCTCTGGCATGCCGCCATCAACTCGCGTGGCGAGTTCTTCAGCGTCGATAGCCCGGACGACATGGTCAAGGCGTTCAAGGACATCCTCAACCGTATTGCCAACCGCACCACTTCGGCAGCACGTCCTGCGGTTGCAGCATCCTTCGTGTCCGATAGCGACAACGCCCTGCAGAGCAATGTCTACGCCACCCAGTTCTCCAGCGAGGACTGGAGTGGCGAGCTGAGCAAGACCCTGGTCGACAAAACCGGAGGTACCACCCTGCTGTGGAGTGCGCAGAAAGCCAATGAGGGTATCAACCCCAACACTCGCCGCGTGCTGATGCTCGACAGCACTGCCAGCAACAAACTCAAGAACTTCACCTGGAACAACCTCAGCACCCAGCAGCAAAGTTGGATGAACCGCAACCCTGAAAGCCTTGGTGTGGCATTCGACAGCCGCGGTCAAGACCGCCTGAACTATGTACGGGGCGAACGGAGCAACGAGGGCCTGACCTCTCCGCAGTTCCGCAAACGCAGCTCGATCCTGGGTGACATCATCAACTCCAGCCCTGCGGTCGTCGGTACGCCTGCTTACCTCGCCTATCTCGCCGACGCGATCGAAAACCCCACAGGGGATATAACCGGCTACAGGAGTTACGCAGCGTTCCGTGAAGCCAACAAGAAAGCCAATCGCCAGGAAATGATCTATGTCGGTGGCAACGACGGCATGCTGCATGGCTTCAATGCCACGACCGGACAGGAAACCTTTGCCTTCATTCCAAGCGAAGTGATTCAGAACCTTCATAAGCTCACGGGACAAAACTACAAAGGTGGCGAGCACCAGTATTTTGTCGACGGTTCCCCCATCGTGCGCGATGTCTACTTTGGCAACGGTGATGATGAAGGCTGGCGCACCGTGCTGATCGGCACCCTGCGCGCAGGGGGCAAATCCCTGTTCGCGCTGGATGTCACCGACCCTGCGCAGATCAAGCTGCTGTGGGAGTTCGACTCAGCCAAGGATGCCGACCTCGGCTTCACCTTCGCACAGCCCGAGATCGTGCGCCTGCATACGGGGGAGTGGGCAGTCCTGCAGGGCAATGGTTACAACAGCACAAACGACAAGGCCGCACTGCTGATCATCAATATCAAGAGTGGCGAGCTGATCAAGAAGATCACCGTGCCTGATGTCGTGGAAGACAGCATCACCCTCTCGAATGGCCTGTCCAGCGTACGCGGAGCCGACAATAACGGTGATGGGCTGGTGGACTATGCCTATGCTGGCGATCTCCAGGGCAACCTGTGGCGCTTTGATCTGGTGAAAACCACCAGCGACACCGCATCCATTACGGGTGATCCGTTCGCCCGCACCAACACAGAAGTCGCCAGTACGAGCAAAGCCGATTTCAAACTAGCTTATGGTGAAAAACCTCTGTTCGTGGCCAGGGATACTGCTGGCAAGCGTCAAGCCATCACCATTCAGCCGTCGCTGGTGCGTCATCCCACCAGCTATGGCTATCTGGTGCTGTTCGGTACTGGCAAGTATCTGGAAACGAGTGACGCAAACGTAGACACCAGCCGCGCCATGACGCTGTACGGCATCTGGGATCGCAACACCAAACGCCAGAGCACCACTGCAACTACGCCAGTTGCAGGGACTCGCGCCGGTCGCCTGGTGGAACAGAACTTCACCGAGCAACAAAACAATGTCGTTATCGGTGACGAAGAACAGAGCGCTACACGTGACATACGCCTGGTAAGCCAGGAGTTACCACAGTGGTTCCGAGCACCAACCACTAGCGAAGCCGACCTCAGGGTCCCGACCTCCGACGCACTGGTAACGCAGTGGGGCTGGGCGCTGGACATGGCCGTCAAGAACAACAACGGGACCCCGCGACTGGAGGGCGAGATGATCATCAACAATATGACGGCCAGCGGCTCCATCCTGTTCCTCAGCAGCCTGACGCCGAATCAGGATCCCTGCCAGGCAGGTGCAGATACCTGGTTGTATGCAGTGGATGCTTTCAGTGGTGGCCGCACACGCTTCAACGTGCTGGATCTGAACGCGGATCGCCTGGTCAACCCAACTGACGCATACAATGCCAATGTCGTATCCGGTATGCGTTTCCCTGCCCTGGGTGGCTTCACCCTGGCACCCGGCAACAAGGTATTCGGCAGCGACGGCGCAGCAGACCCTGCGACCGTGGGCGATGACCCTAACAGCAGCGGCCGCCAGAGCTGGCATATCGTGCCTGAGGAGTTTCAATGATCCAGCGTAAACAGAAGGGCTTCAGCCTGATCGAACTGATGCTCGCGGTGGCGATCATCGGCATCCTGGCGGCCATCGCCATCCCCAACTATCAGGACTACATCACCCGTAGCAAGAGGGCTGAAGGCATGGCGCTGCTCCAGGAAATGGCCGCTCGGCAGGAGCGCTTCTATGCCCAGAACAACCGCTACGTGACCACCCCTGAGGATCTGGACCTGCTGGTCTCCAATCAGGCAAGCGTCATCAACGCTGACGCAGCAGGAGCCAGGGTGCGCTCGGAAAATGGCTACTACTTGGTCGGGGTATCCCGTACCAACGGTGATGGCGGTTATACGCTGACGGCCGAGGAGACTATCGGCGACGGCCTCTGTGGCAACCTGACCCTCACGGCCGTTGGCATCAAAGGCAAGACGTCCACCGGTTCTAATGCCAAGACGGTAGATCAGTGCTGGCGCTGAGCAGCCAAACACAAGAAAAAGGCGATCCTCGGATCGCCTTTTTCTTTTCCGTCAGAGCGCTTTCACCCTCAACTCCTTCGGCATCGAAAAGGTAATGTTCTCCGGCCGGCCATCCAGTTCGGTCTCCCCTACCGCGCCCCAGGTGCGCAGTTGCTCGACCACGCCACGTACCAGTACTTCCGGCGCGGAAGCGCCCGCGGTGATGCCGATGCCACTCACGCCATCGAACCACTCACGCTTGAGATCTTCGGCGCCGTCGATCAGATAGGCCGGAGTCCCCATGCGCTCGGCCAGTTCGCGCAGGCGGTTGGAGTTGGAGCTGTTCGGGCTACCGACCACCAACAGTACATCGCAGTCGCTGGCCAGCTGCTTGACCGCGTCCTGACGGTTCTGTGTGGCGTAGCAGATGTCGTCCTTGCGCGGGCCGCCAATGGCGGGAAACTTGGTGCGCAGGGCGTCGATCACCTTGCTGGTGTCGTCCATGGACAGAGTGGTCTGGGTCACGAATGCCAGGTTTTCGGGGTTGCGCACCTGCAGCTCAGCAACGTCAGCCTCGTCTTCCACCAAGTAGATGGCGCCGCCGTTGCTGGCGTCATACTGGCCCATGGTGCCTTCAACTTCCGGGTGACCTTCGTGGCCAATCAAGATGCACTCGCGCCCTTCCCGGCTGTAGCGCACCACTTCCATATGCACCTTGGTCACCAGCGGGCAGGTGGCATCGAAGACCTTGAGGCCGCGACGGTCCGCTTCGTCGCGCACGGCTTTGGAGACGCCGTGCGCACTGAAGATGACGATGACGTCATCCGGCACCTGGTCCAGTTCCTCGACAAACACCGCGCCGCGGGCGCGCAGGTCCTCGACCACGAATTTGTTATGCACCACCTCATGACGCACATAGATCGGCGGGCCGAAGACTTCCAGTGCACGGTTGACGATCTCGATGGCACGGTCGACGCCGGCGCAGAAGCCACGGGGATTGGCGAGTTTGATATGCATGGAGATTCTCGGCACGCGGTCATTCAGAAGGGGCAGTGTAACGCGGGATCGACCAGGGTTCCCGCTTCACGTGGCCCGGATGAAATCCGGGAAACGATGGTCACGCTTTCCCGGATTTCATCCGGACTACAGACTGCAACAAGAGCCTCGCGGCTGAAGCCGCTCCTACAAGAGCGGCTGCAGGGGCTAGAGCGCCTTGACGTCGATGATTTCCACATCGAAGTCCAGCACCTTGCCGGCCAGCGGATGGTTGAAGTCGATGGTGACCTGCTTGTCATCGAACGCCTTGACCACGCCCGGCAACTCGGTATTGGCGGCGTCATTGAAGATCACCAGCAGCCCTTCGGAGAGCTCCATGCCGTCGAACTGACTACGCGGCATGATCTGCACATTCTGAGGGTTCGGCTGACCGAAACCCTGCTCCGGCTGCACCTGTACGCTGCGTTTATCGCCGGCCTTGAAGCCATATAGCGCCTGCTCGAAGCCTGGCAGCAGATTGCCGTCGCCGACCTTGAAGGTAGCCGGCTGCTTGTCGAATGTGCTGTCGACCACGTCGCCGGTTTCCAGCTTGAGGGCGAAGTGCAGGGTCACTTCCCTGTCCGGCCCGATGCGTACGTCTGTCATTGCGCAGCCTCCTTCGCGGACTTGTCGCTCTTGAACATGTCCAGCGCCAACAGGATGGCGCCGATGGTGATGAAGGTGTCGGCCAGGTTGAACGCCGGGAAGAACCAGCGGCTCTGCCAGTGCACCAGAATGAAGTCGACCACATGGCCGAGCACCACACGGTCATACAGGTTGCCCAGCGCGCCGCCCAGGACCATGGCCAGTGCCACAGCCAGCAGGGTTTCGTGACGCTTGAGGCGCTTGAGCCAGATCACCAGCACGACGCTGACAACGATGGCGATGGCCGCGAAGAACCAGCGTTGCCAGCCGGCTGCATCGGCCAGGAAGCTGAATGCCGCGCCGGTGTTGTAGGCCAGGGTCCAGTCGAAGTAGCCCGGAATGACTTCGATGCGCTGATACATGCTCAGCGTGCCCTCGAAGATGTCCTTGGTCACCCGGTCGGCGACCAGGATCAGCACGCTCAGCAGCAGCCAGGGCAGATGCCCGAAACGCGAAACGTTAGGCATGCTTGCGCACCTCACCGATGCCTTCGATGTTGCTCACGCAACGGCCACACAGCTCCGGATGCGCGGCATGGCTGCCGACATCGGCGCGGAAGTGCCAGCAGCGACCGCACTTGGCATGGGCGGACTTGAGGATCTTCAGCTTCAGGCCTTCGACCTCGGTCACTACCGCATCGGCCGGCGCATCGGCCAGCGGTGCGGCCTGCGCCGCCGAGGTGATCAGGGCGAAACGCAGCTCGTCGCCGAGCTTCGCCAGGTCGGCCTGTTTGGCATCATCACAGAACAAGGTCACTTCAGCCTGCAGGCTGGCACCGATGGCCTTGGCCGTACGCAGGTTCTCCAGTTCCTTGTTGACCGCTGCCTTGACCGCCATGACGCGATCCCAGTAGGCGCGATCAAGCTCGAAACCTTCCGGCAGGCGCTCCAGCCCCGTGTACCAGGTACCCAGCATCACCGATTCGTTGCGCGCGCCTGGCAGGAACTGCCAGATTTCCTCGGCGGTGAAGGCCAGGATCGGTGCGATCCAGCGCACCAGCGCCTCGCTGATGTGGAACAGCGCGCTTTGGCAGGAACGACGCGCCACGCTGTCAGCGGCAGTGGTGTACTGACGGTCCTTGATGATGTCGAGGTAGAAGCCGCCCAGTTCCTGCACGCAGAAGTTGTGCACCTTGGAGTAGACGTTCCAGAACCGGTAGTCGGCGTACGCCTCGATGATTTCTTCCTGCAGGCGCAGGGCGGCGTCCATGGCCCAGCGGTCGAGGTCGAGCATCTGCTCGGGCTTCAGCAGGTCCCTGGCTGGATCGAAACCGTTGAGGTTGGCCAGCATGAAGCGCGCGGTATTACGGATACGCCGGTAAGCGTCGGCGCTGCGCTGCAGGATCACCTTGGACACGGCCATCTCGCCCGAGTAGTCGGTGGAGGCGACCCACAGGCGCATGATGTCGGCGCCCAAGCTGTCGTTGACCTCCTGCGGGGCGACCACGTTGCCGAGGGATTTGGACATCTTGCGGCCGTTCTCGTCGACCACGAAACCGTGGGTCAGCAGTGCCTTGTACGGCGCGTGACCGTCGATGGCGCTGCCGGTCAGCAGGGACGAATGGAACCAGCCGCGGTGCTGGTCCGAACCTTCCAGATACAGGTCGGCGCGCGGGCCGGTGGCATGGCCCATGTCGTGCGAGCCACGCAGCACGTGCCAGTGGGTGGTGCCGGAGTCGAACCACACGTCGAGGGTGTCGTTGATCTTGTCGTAATCAGCTGCTTCGGCGCCGAGCAGTTCGGCAGCGTCGAGCTTGAACCAGGCCTCGATGCCCTCTTGCTCGACACGCTTGGCGACTTCTTCCATCAGCTCGACCGTGCGCGGGTGCAGCTCACCGGTAGCCTTGTGCAGGAAGAACGGGATCGGCACACCCCAGTTGCGCTGGCGCGAGATGCACCAGTCGGGACGACCGGCGATCATGCTGTGCAGGCGCGCCTGGCCCCAGGCCGGAACGAACTGGGTCTGTTCGATGGCAGCCAGCGCACGCTCACGCAAGGGGGCACCCTGCTTGGGCTGGGTGTCCATGCCGACGAACCACTGTGCGGTGGCGCGGTAGATCAGCGGCGTCTTGTGGCGCCAGCAGTGCATGTAGCTGTGCTGGATCGGCTGATGCTTGAGTAGTGCACCGACCTCGGCCAGCTTCTCGACGATGGCCGGGTTGGCCTTCCAGATGAACTGGCCGCCGAAGAACGGCAGGTCCGGGGCGTAGACGCCATTGCTCTGCACCGGGCTGAGGATGTCGTCGTTGCTCATGCCGTAGGCTTTGCAGGTGCGGAAGTCGTCCTCGCCATAAGCCGGCGACGAGTGGACGATACCGGTACCGGCGCCCAACTCAACGTACTCGGCCAGGTACACCGGCGAGAAACGCTCGTAGAATGGATGACGGAAGCGGATCAGCTCCAGCGCGGCACCGGGAGCGGTGGCGATCACCTGACCTTGCAGGCCGTAGCGCTGCAGGCAGGACTCGACCAGCTCCTCGGCCAGCAGCAGGATGCGCTCACCAGTGTCGACCAGGGCGTAGGTGAACTCCGGATGCACGTTGAGCGCCTGGTTAGCCGGGATGGTCCAGGGCGTGGTGGTCCAGATGACGATGGCGGTCGGCTTGCTCAGCTCGCTGAGGCCGAAGGCGGCGGCCAGCTTGTCTGCGTCTTCGATGGGGAAGGCAACGTCGATGGCATCGGACTTCTTGTCCTGATACTCCACCTCGGCCTCGGCCAGTGCCGAGCCACAGTCGAAGCACCAGTTCACCGGCTTCAGACCCTTGAACACGAAGCCCTGCTTGACCATCTCGGCCAGGGCGCGGATCTCGCCGGCCTCGTTGGCAAAATCCATGGTCTTGTAGGGGTTGTCCCAGTCGCCGAGCACGCCGAGGCGGATGAAGTCGGCCTTCTGCCCTTCGATCTGCTCGCTGGCATAGGTGCGGCAACGCTCACGGGTCAGGTCCGCCGCCTGGTTCTTGCCGAAGGTGGTTTCGACCTTGTGCTCGATCGGCAGACCATGGCAGTCCCAGCCCGGTACGTAGGGCGCATCGAAGCCGGCCAGGGTCTTGGAGCGGGTGATGATGTCCTTGAGGATCTTGTTCACCGCATGACCGATGTGGATGCTGCCGTTGGCATAGGGCGGGCCGTCGTGCAGGACGAACTTCGGCCGATCTTCGCCAATCTTGCGCAGCTTGCTATACAGGCCAATCTCGTTCCAGCGCTGCAGGGTCTGCGGCTCGCGTTGCGGCAGGCCGGCCTTCATCGGGAACTGGGTATCGGGCAGGTTCAGCGTAGCTTTGTAGTCGGTCATTTCGGGCTCTTCATCAGCGGGTGGCTCTGCCAATAATCACGGGCAGCGGCGATATCGGCGGCAATCGCCGCCTTCAAGGCCTCCAGCGAGGCGAAACGCTGCTCATCACGCAGCTTGTGGTGGAAAGCCACCGAGAGACGCCGGCCATACAGATCGCCGGCAAAATCCAGAAGATGAACTTCCAGATGGGCGCTGCCGTCACCGGCAACGCTGGGTCGCACGCCGATATTGGCGACGCCTGGTTGAATCACGCCATCGACTTCACAGCTCACCAGATAGACGCCGGTCAGCGGCACCTTGCGCCGCTTGAGCTGGATATTGGCAGTCGGTGCATTGAGCTGGCGACCGAGCTTCTGCCCATGCAACACGCGCCCGGCAATGCGGAACGGCCGACCGAGCAAGGCTTCGGCCAACTCAAAATCGCCATCGACCAACGCCTGGCGCACGCGCGTACTGCTGACCCGGCCGCCCAATACTTCGACAGTGGTCGAGGCATCGACACTGAAGCCGTAACGCAGGCCTGCAGCCTGGAGAAATTCGAAATCGCCGGCGCGGTCGCAGCCAAAGCGGAAATCGTCGCCGATCTCCAGATCTTTCACCTTGAGCCCATCGACCAGCACACGCTGGACGAACTCGGCCGCAGAAAGTTCACGCAAACGGCGGTTGAAAGCCAGGCACAGCACCATGTCGACGCCTTCGGCAGCCAGTAGAGCGAGCTTGTCTCGCAGGCGGGTCAAGCGCGCCGGAGCGGTGTCCGGCCCGAAGAACTCACGTGGTTGCGGCTCGAAAATCACCACGCAGCTGGGTACGGCCAATTCCGCGGCACGCTCACGCAAGCGCGCCAGGATGGCCTGGTGCCCACGATGAACGCCGTCGAAATTACCGATGGTGACCACACAGCCCCGCGCCTGGGGCTGCAGGTTATGAAGACCTCGAACCAGCTGCATAGCACGCTTCTTGTTCACAAAG
>Ga0070752_1001189_pt1 | contig 18843 bp, 9 predicted proteins | sample VirMetDEL_Aug_30_FD_77440 | JGI IMG/M metagenome (GOLD analysis project Ga0070752, IMG submission 77440) | Aqueous microbial communities from the Delaware River and Bay under freshwater to marine salinity gradient to study organic matter... | ecosystem: Environmental > Aquatic > Marine > Coastal ...
GATTTAAATGCCGATTCCATTGCACCAGCATTCCATTGGTTATTGTTATTTTTAGATGTCGCTGAACGGAAACCATTGATTGAACCAACAGAATCCCAAAGAAAACATAGATTTCTAGGTAAATCACCAGCTTCCTGTGCGTCTAATAAGTCATGCATTAATTTGGCAACATCTTCGATTACTGGTTCAAATCTTAAAGGCTTTGTACCTTCTTTACCTGAAGAATGGTCAAAATATTGATATCTTTTTAGTAAGTCTTCACCACTGATGAAAATAAAGTCACCCTCGTAGTCATATATTTCACCTGTTGATTCATCAACTAATTCTGTAAATTGTACCCCAATGTTTTTAGCATGTTCCCAATTCCAGTTACCTTCAGTTTCAATAATAACTGGTAAGTCACCAATTTTTTGTGCCCCAGCAACAGCTTCATAAATGGCTGTTGATTTACCAGTGTTACTATAACCTCTAAATGAGGTCAGATAACCTCTGGCCAAACCTGGCATTTTTAAAGCATCATAATAAGCTTGTGACATCGGTATCCAAGTCAATTCTTTTTCTTTAACAGTTACATCATAACCGTTACTTTTCTTAAAAGAATCTAAATCAAATTTTTTATTTGCTGTATTTGTTTCAGTTGTTTTTTTAGGTGCTTTTTTTGCCATTTTATTTTTATTTAATTTACAATGTTATTTTTTTTTGGTAAAAAAATAAGTGGAAATATTTCCACTTATTTTTAATACCTAATTTAATGATTAGAATGGTAAATCATCTTCATCATCGTCAGCACCAACAGTTGCTGGTGTTGAAACAGCGGTGTCATCAGTTGTCAAGTTTGAACTTGATGAACCCATTGTCAATTCACTTTCCAAATCATCCGTAGATGTATCGGTTTGTGAATCATTATCATCAGACAATGTGTCTTTATCAACCCAACATTCCTTAACTTTATCCCAAGCTGGAACACCACCACGAACAACGATTTCCAAATAATCATAGGATTTAACAGAATATACATCTCGCCATGTTCTAGTATCTTCTAACCATGCTTTAGCTTTTGATTCATCTTCTGACAATGGACTCTTATCTAATTGGATAATTGATTGTACCACTGGTGAACCATTTGAATTTCTTGCGATGTTAATTTGTAGGTCACGACCTTCATTCTCATCAGCAATATCATGTTTAACAGCTTTATAGATACCGACAATCTTATCGAAAGTACCTGTTTTTTGCCAGTTATCGGCAAATCTCCAGAATTTCACACCCTCATTCTCTTTGTCCCTATCAATTACTTTTACAACGTAGAATTTACGTACATTGAATTTTTTTGCAAGCTCTTTACTCTCTTCAGTACCTTCTGCTCTCAAGGCGTTTCTTGTCTCACAGAAAGGACAATCTTTACCTTCTTCTTTATCAAGACATGGGAATGTCTTCCACTGACCATCAAGTTTATACTTGTGACCGTGCATCTCAACAAATGGGGTTGCTTGACCTTCAGCAGCTGGAAGGATTCTAATTGTTTTAGTACCTTCAGTAACACCTTCAGGTAGATAAGTGCTGAAATAATTACTTAAATCGTAAGTTTTTGCTTGGAAATTTGAATTACTACCAGCTTCCTTGTACTGGTTTAAAATTGCATCTAATGGATTACTCATGTTTTTAAAAATTTAATGTTAAAAATTATTATTATTTATTATGTTATATATGTAGTCGTATAACACACATTGCAAATGTACCACAAAATTGCTCTGGTGTCAACAGTTATGTTAAAAAAAAATGTATTAATCTATGTCTTCCTCTTCAAAATCACCAAAACTATCTCTAATATCTGGTTCTGAAAAGTCATCAACATCGGCTTTGGTTAGAACATACTCTTTTGGTTTTTCTTCACCCATATCACTTTTTGATGAGCCAACAGTAGTTACTTTATCAGCATTATCTGACCAAAAATCACTCAACTTAATATTATATGGGAATGAATCCAATGAACGCATTTCAATTTTCTCAGTCGGTGTTGGATTACGTTTTTCTATTTCAGCACTAATAGTTTTCAATTCATTATCCAATGAATCGATTTTCTTACCCATTTGAGTCATTGAATTTACTTGACTGGCCAATTTGTTGAAATTATCTATTAATTCCGCCATTTTAGTGCTATTCTCTTCAGATGAAGCTTTAAGCTCATTTGATGTATTAACTAAATCAGTAACATCAACCTCAACTTCATCACCACCCATATCGTCCATAGGTTCTTCTTCACCAAAAGCACCTTCTTCACCACCCATATCATCCATAGGTTCTTCTTCATCACCCATGTCATCCATAGGTTCTTCCTGTGGTTTTTCGACATCATCTGCTGGTGGTAATTCAGCTTCTAAATCTTTAAGTTCATCATCAAGTTCAGATTCTTCATCTTCAGCTTCATTAACACCATAAAAAGAGTATTCTGAAATTTGCATGAATCGTTTTGACTCTTCCGTAATAAGTTTATCTATGTTAAGTTTTTTCATATCAAGTAAGTAATTGTCTTCCGTCTTGTGTTATTACTTTTTTATTCATAATCTCAACCAAACTCTTGTCATTCTTGATTATACAAACATCATCTTTACATTCGATGGTTGGTTTTTCTTGATTTTCATTTTGAGCTAAAAATTCATCAAGCTCGGTAAATAGTTTTTGTTTTTTATTTTCCATAACAATTAAATTTAATAGATGTTATAATAGTAAATATCTGAAAATGACTAAAAAACTCGTTTTATTTCATTAATAATGAGTTCATTTTCAAATGATGTTATGAACTTATTCTGATATTCGGACCAATCAATTTTAAATGAGCTGTGGTCAATATTACCTGTAATATCAGAATTAAGCGTCTCAATCAAACGATTGAGTCCATTTATTGTGTAAAGACAATCACCCTTTTTATGTACAATTAATGAGTTTGTAAAATCCTTACTTAGATTTAATTTCTCATTATTTGAAACTGAATATCTGAAGGTCATTATATAATGTTCTGGGTTGTCAACATTAAGGTATTTGAAAATGTGTTTTTGTTTAATATCAAATCTACCCTCCATAAAACCATAAAACCATTCAAGCTTGTCTATTTCAACAAATGTGGCTATGATTATTTGTTTATCACTCATCGTTAATTATAGAATATAGATATGGTATATATTTGTAATCATTTTCATACATACTCATATAGTCTTTATATTCTATAATTATCTCGTTACCATGCAGAAAGACGTCTGATAAATTTTTTATTTTGGATATTATTTTTTCTCGGTCATCACCAATGAATTCATAGAACATTATATTGATTCCCAATATGAATCCTTTAGTATAGATATATATCATATCCTTATGATGGAAGGTAATTATTTTATCGTCCTTTTTCTCTATCTTATCAAACATTTTCTGATGTTTATCTTCGGACATGAGTAATGGGTCGATAAAATAGTAATTTATATCTTTTACAATTTTACCATAACAATGTTGTGAAAACTCATAAGTGTCTAAGTCATGATAACTTCGGTGTTCATCTAAAGTGAATGTCCAATAAGTATCATCATCAATCTTTCGGTCCAAAATGCTAATCGTATCACCGAATAACTCTTTGATTTTATCATAACCAACGAATAATACTGGTGAATGTGATTCTTTATCGTATTGTGAATACGATATAACCTCGAAATTATTTTCGGGTTCAATTTTTTCGTCAGATATTATATAACCTAATGTCATCTTGCAAATATACAAAAAAGTTTTTTAGTTATCAAACGGTATATTCAGTTATTTGACCAGCATCTAACGCTGCTATTGCTTGTGCTGTAAATGCGGAACCTTCAGTACCACCATCTTCACGATATGAAATATGGAAATGCGAACCAGTTGCAAATGCAGAAGGGTATCGATACTCATCCAAAAATTTAAATTGTGGGTTTTTGCCGACTACAAAGCCTTGAATTATTTTTTTAACATTATCGATTGCGATTTCATTCTGTGGTGAATATGTAACTGCTTTTTGCTGAGCTAATGGTTTAGGTTTTCTGTTAGGGTTATTTTGCTTTCTAATGGTTATATAATCACTTGGCGTTGGTATTTTTTGACCATTAACATAGATTACAAAATCTATTGCGTCACCTGTTTTGTGTCTGCTTTTTGCGCTATCTTTATGAGATGTATCATTTCCAGCTGTAACCTCAATTGTATATGTTGGGTATAGTTGTTTTATTTTCTTAAAGATAGCTGATGCATATTTTTCAATCTCAGAATTTATGTCCTTACCAGCACTAGTTATTTCCCTATTTTTTTCACGATAACCTAGAGATTTAAGTGTCGCTCTTAATTTGTCAGCGTTAGGTGTTTTTGATACGTTAATAGATGGTTTATAATCGTCAGTAATAGCATAATATGCTGCGTCAATTCTACCACACCAACCATTGACCCAATCGCGATATATTCTAAGATATTTTATATCATTATAAAGTGGTTTATTACCTAACATTCTTCCAGATAATGCACTTCCATCATTTAATTCAGTTAAATCATTGGTTATTATATTGTTATAACCAGTTTTGCCTTGTTGATGACTTAAATACGCATCTCTGGTATTCTGTAGTGATGTTGGGTTTGTATTCAAGTTGAAAAGCGCTAATTGTGCTGCCGCAATTATTGATATTAAATCATCAAAAAATGAATTTGTTCTACGATTATTATTTTTAGTGTTTGAAGTATAGTCATTAGGTATAACTAAGGATTTTTTGTTATAATCAACTGTTGAAAAGAATGTGTATTGATTCAAATCTTCTAACTTATTAAACAATAAATCAGCCGTTGATTTTGCCACTTGTTTCGCAGCCAAGTCCCCAAACTGCATTAAACCAACATAACCGAGTGGATTCATACCGTCACCGATACCACCCTTATTAGTACCAACGACACTTTCTAATACAGATAAGGTTTTAAGGACTTTAATATCAACCTTTGTTAATTTACTAGCGATGTCAAATATTTCATTATAAGTTAAACGTGTACCATTTTTAACTGTATTTGATTCTCTATCAAATAACGAGTTGTTGAAACCATATTCAGTATTTGAATTCCTAAAGTTATATTCATATATACTTAAATTACCACTACCAGTTGCAGTATCTTCATTGGCATCTTTAACTGGTACTGGGTCATAACCTGTCGTGTTATCAGTATTTACCACTGGGTCAGGTAAATTATATTTAATTGAAGCTAACTCTTCTGAACCAAGTATCAAATCCTTAATTTCGTATATGTCTTGATTTAATGGTGTATCAACGTCTTTAATTCTAACACCAGTAAATTGTGTTGTCATATGATTCGGTTTAATATTATGTGAAGTGTTAATTATCATATAACCACCTCGGAACATTGGTATATTATTTAGTTGAAAATACATCATAGGTTGTATCATTGGCATACCCATGGCGTCAACTTTAGCGCTATAACTTCTGGTTTGATATACATTAAATAGGTTCTGACCTTTAAAAGCTGGGTCATTTTTATCACCACTTTTACTTATCTTATCAATGATTACCAAAGATTCTTCAGTTTCAATAAACTCTCTCTGGTCCAAATTTAAGTCCTTAAAGTAGTTTTGATTTTGTTGTGCATAATTCACCTCAAAAATGGGTATTGCTCTTTGAAATTTCTCAGAATCTGGTGAACTATTAAGTATTTTACTTTTTATTGGTTTACCACATGGACTAAAATCTACACCATCATCAACGAAATCACTGTTATTACCTAAATCCAGACTTGTTGATGTCTGTCCAGCATAAACACAAACGAAAGATGGTCCATATGTCGTGTTTCCATCATTGGATACCATATCAATATATGATATCGGTCTAAAAATATCTTTAAGTCCTTTCTCAGTTTTAAAATTGATAAAAGTAGGTAACGGAATAAAATTAAAATTATTATTTGCTAGTATATTACTTATTAAATCAAAAAAACTTTGATTATAATTTTTAATTATCAAATCTGAAACAACAGTTGGGTTTATTATAAAATCATCACTTATATCAATAAAACCTTTATCTAAAAAACTAAATGAATCAAATAAATTATTATACGCACCAGAAACACCATTGTCTGAACATGGGTAGAACATTTTACCATCAATATTTTCAGAACCTAACCATTTATTATTTATAGCAGATAAATGTCGATAAATTTGTAATTTAATTAAATCATTTGATTTGCTTTGGAATATATTGTTTTTTATAGTGTCTTCATCTATCTTATTTTTACGATAATCGTCATAGAGTCTTTTAAATTCTTCAACGAAAACCTCTAAGAATTTTTTAAATGTTGTTTTTGCAACTGTTATTGGTTTATATGTACCTGTTAGTTTACTATCATCGCGTTGACCTTGATAAAATGGTAGTGGTGATGCGTTAAGTATTGTTAACTGTTTACCAAATAATTTCATCATAGTATTATTAAATTGGGTGTTAAAATTAAACGTTAGGCTGTAATACCTACTTTCACCACCAATTACTGCTTTATTCGGGAAAATATATTTATAATTTTCATAATTAATAGGATTATTTTGATACCATGGATTGTCTATATTGACATTCGCAGTCATTGCAGAATAATTAACGGTAATAATTCCTTGCCAAGTTGTTAGGTCAGCCAAACCATTATCATTCGAAATATAGCCATCTGGAAAAACTTCTAAAATACTTCTTAAATACTTAAAACCAGAGTCGATTGAATTATTATTATTTGACCAGCTTATAAATGTTTGAATAAATTCATCTTTAATCTGTTTCGGTAAATTTAATAATGTTTTATCAACTTTTCGATATACACCACTTGGACTAAAAAACATTGCTGGTTTATCATCAGCATCAATTTCATCATCAGATAAATTAAAGAATAACTCATTTGGTTTTGGATATACAGTTATGCCAGGCACTAAATTTATGTTAACATTATTTGTTTTAGTTATTATAGGGTCGATATCATTTTGTTTATGATATTCATATCGCCATAATATACTACCAACCCAATAAACCCAAAGTGCTGGAGAATTAATAAATGCGGATGAACTAGTGAACATAGCCATGACACTACGATAATCTCCGATTGAGAAATTATTAAATAATGTATTTTCATTAAAATCATTTTCGGTACCATTTAACAAACCTTTTAATGGTAATGAATTCAAAAACATAAAAGCTTTAGCTAAATCAGGCTCTTCTGAGATTTCTTGTGCGTAATATAGAGGACTACCAAATAAACTAACATTCCTTAGATGACCTGAGCCACTACCAGTTTTAGCAAAACCAAAACTTACTTCTGTTAGTACATTGTTTTCAGTTTCAGTATCGGTTATTTGATTATTAACTATCTGTATATTACTACCTTCACTTTCAAATTCATATAATATAGGATTTTGTGGTACACCACCAACAACGTTAAGCGTATTTAACCCACTATATGTTGGATTTTTAGCCAATCTAGTACCGTAACGACTATCAGTATTTGAAAAAAACAATGGTGACATTAGTGAATAACCTTCACTGTTAGAAATAGATTTTGCTTCATCACCATTGGCTGATACTTTTGAAAAATCGGTTACACCAAATTTATTTCGCTCAATTGGGTTAGTATTTTTTATCAAATTAGGGGTTGTAATAGCTCCACCACCAAGTTCCTTAAGAGAGTTCTCATCTGGATATTTAGAATATAAATCACTTTCTTTATACTCTTCATAAGTTTTAATAGCTTTATCTACAGGTAATTTATAGTCATTTTTTGAATATATTGAGGTATCTATTATTTTTAGATAAGTAGCACCATCATCAATTTTTTCATCTAAATTTGTACCGTTAACATAATTACCAAGATATGTTGAGGTGACGTTGCTTGATGTTTTAGGGTTTTTTATTAATGTAACTCCGTTATAAAATTCTGAACCATCATAATCACCGTCTATAGGTATGTAAGCTCTTCCAGTATCTTCAGTCTGAATATAAACATACTTATACTCACTACCAATATCATCCATATATTTCGCTATATTTGGGTGTTTTAAATCTCCAGGAATTACAAATTCACCTTTGGTAAATGAGTTTATCACATCATCAGCACTTTTATAAAAATCAACTAACGCTGACTTTTTAGTGAAATCTGAATCATCATAACCAATACCATCAAACATATTCCATGCTTCAAATTTTGCAACAAATTCCAATAAATTAGGATTAGGTACATTAGTATTACTATAACCTGGGTTACCTAAACCAAGATACATGAACATTCGGTACATTAACAACCTATAATATTCATCTGTTTTTGCAGCACTACCAAGTCTATAATATGGATTTTTAGAATAACCAAAAATACTTATAGGTGTATCAAACGGATTTAAACAGAACCATGAGCGATTTTGATTTTCTAAAAAACTAGAAAGATTTATATCATCCTGTTTGCTTTTTATTAACGCCTCTAAAAGTTCTTCAACAAAGGCAACTTCATCAACATTACTTTTATCAACTTTTGAACCTATCCAAGTTTCCTCACCATCCACATTATATTCTGGCCATGGATATATATCTGAACCTTGTCTAATATTTAAATCATTTATTAGTTTTTCAAGTTCTTTTTTCCGTTCATCAGATTTAAATGCATTATCAGAAACTCTGGCAACAGCTCTTAAGAATGTTTCACAATGAGCAACTAACGTTCTAAATATGGTACCGATTGTTGGGTCAATATTAAAGTTTCTTTTACCATAACGTCTTATTTCTCTAGAAAATTCTTCCCTTAACTCTTTGTCATATTTTTCATTTGCCTTTATAATTTCATCTATTTCATCAGTATTTTTTTTAAGGTCATAAACATAAAAATCACCAGTATAATTTGATAATTTTCTATCGTTAGTTTTAATTAAATTAGTTACCCTATTTTTATCATCATCAATATTCTTATCATAACCATTATTTGAAGCATTAATAAAATTGTCTATTGAAGTTTCAATATTTGTGGGTGAATCACCTACTTTTATATCTTCGTATTTTAAAGGTCCAGAAATAATCGGTAGCATATTATCTGGCTCAAATTTAGTTGATTGTAGATATTTGTTGATTTCTGAAGTTTTTTCATTTATATTGGACTTGTATTCATTTAAAACATCATCTTTTTTTTCTTTAACATAAACAAAATTTTCACCACTAATACTAGGATTCATTCTATTCGCATCATCACCTAAACTAAGTATAAAATCTCGATTAAGTTTTTTTATCTGCAATAAAATATTATTAACTTTATTTATAGATGCTATTTTTTGAAAATTTTCACTTTCTTGTTTTATATCTGGTATTGCAGCATTTAATTTGGCAATCTTTTCCAACAAATCGTTTATGGTATTAACTTGTTTTGACGCATCACTGTCAATAATATTACCATCATAAGCTTCTTTAACCTTTTTAAATTCTTCACCACCTATAGTTGTATATGGTATAGCTTTTAAATAACCAATCAATAAATCAGTTAACATAGCATAAGTATAACCAATAAATTCAGCGTCAATTTCAAAATTACCAGTTTGGCTATTGAATTTAGCATTCCATCTTGTCAAATGTAAACAGTAACTAACCGCTTTACCATAATAACCTTTAACAGTTAAATTAAACAATGGATATGGTAACTCAAAAAATATCCCATATTTTGAATTATTACCCCTTGAAATCATATTACCCCTAGTATCAATAAACTGTATTTTAATCAGTGGTGTATATGCTGTATCGAAAGTGATATCAATTGAGCTTATACCAAAACCTTCTAATGATTCATCACCTGAAGGTTTATCAAAAGTTGTACTAATATCTGTGTAACTAGTGGTTAAAGACCTATCACATTCACTATTACCAAATTGACTACCGTTAATAAAGTTTATCTTACCGATATTATTACCAGAATTGTATAACTTTTCATTAACAATTCTAGACCTAGATTTTGAAGTTGTGGTAAGTTCTACGTATATTGATAAATCTTCTGGATTAACTGGAACATTTGTTAGATTATTATTATCCAAATTATTAGGGTCAACATATAAACCTCTTGGTATTTTAGAATATTTTGTCATATTGACCTTAAGTTAATCCATATAAATTTATGTATCTATTATATGCTGCGATATATCTTTCAACAGCACTATCAAATGGAAACGGAACTCTAATTATATCCCTATCCTTAATATCAAACTCCAAACCGCCATATTGTGGATTTGCAGCCATTATTAAAAACCCATGATAACCATTACCATAATACGTTTGACTTAATTTGTCAAGTCTTGTTTCACCAACTTTATATAAAACTTGTTTATCTGTACCAACAATAGGTATCTTTATGCCTGGTATCGGTTTAACCGTACCATTAATCTTAAACTTTTCATATCTATCAAAATAAGCCATGTATTATTAAATTAATTTGTTGTAATATTAGCAGTCAACGGTGTTGAAATACCATCTAATGTGACTGTTAGTTTGTCTAACGCACCAGGAAAAGCAAACTGTTGATAATCGTAACTCTGATTATCACTAACCATTGACAATTGTAGTTTTTCTAAAGTATAATTTTCAACCAAATTAACACTACTTAAATTCTGATTAGGATATACCACATTTTGAACCAATCCTGAAGCGTTAACTAGATTGCTATCATCAACAGTTACGGTTATTTCATAATCTTTTGATAATGCAGTATTGTCAGTGCCATCAATTCTAGAAATTGAGAAATTAAGGGTGTCACCATCCCAGAAAGCTCTACTGATTGTCAATCTTTCAATATCTGATTGTTCTGTTGAAGTTTCTACTGGTGGTTGATTAGCATCATTTGCTGAATCAGCTTGAGCTACTTGGTCAGTATCAGGTACTGTAGTATTATTAGTATTTAAACCTTCGGTATCTGAAGGTTGAGTATCTGTTTTGATTGGTGTTGTTGGATATTCACCTCTATTAGGTATAAATTTATCATCTTTCTTTACAATGGTGTCCGATTGTGGACTATAAACTTCAGTATTGGCAAAGAAGTTATATGAAACAGCGTTCTGTAATCTACTTATTGGACCACTAAGACTTGAACCACCAATAAATGCAAAGTTAATATCAACAGTACATATCATTGGTTGAACACCAACACCCTCTGGATTTAAATCCCAAACTAATGGGTCATAAGAGAAATTCAATGAATCTATAACTATCTTGGTATGATAGAAGTCACCAATTCTTAATATACAAACTGGCGATTTACCAAATGCTAAATTATCTGGTGAACAATTTCTAGTAGCATTTGATACATTATTTAAATCAGTAATTGTTTTACCTTCACTATCCTTAAAAAATCCAGTAGGGCCTTGTCTTGTACATTGCTGTAAGAATGTTAGTCTACTATTGAAACCTTCTGGTGTTATTGAATGGAATGCTGGGTGAAAATGACCTATTTTTTCACTAATTGACTGGTATACGAATTTATCTTCCTGTTCAAGTTTTTTAAAATATGAATATTCAGTATAAAATCTACTTTTAGCCTCACTATTTAAACGGTTTAAGTTAAATTCAATATCTTCTAATTCTGGTTCAACTTTATTAGGGTTCATTAACTCAGCTAATTCAGAATCCCATTGAAACTCTACAGTTACTTTTGCATTTTCTTTAATATTTTTAGTACCTGTAGGTAGCGGAATTCCATTAAAATCAACCAATGGAACACTAACTGTACCACCGTCTTTAACAAAATATCTTCTAATTGTTACTTCATTACCTTGGCTATCATAACCTATATCATTACCATTGTATGTTACAATTTCATTTTGAAACCACCTTTCGACAGTTCGACCTCTATTTTCACTCGTAAAATCAGATTCACCTGGTAAACCATAATGTGTTATAATAACTTTACAAGCTGTACATTGTTCCATTGCCTCGACTAAACCACTGGCAAATGATGCATCGCTTTTACCTTTATTTAAACCGTAATTAGTATTATCAATTCTAGTAATACCATCATCATCTTCGTAACTACCAAGACCTCCACCAGCACCATTAGGGTTTTCATTGTAATCAATATCTGTTGGTAAGAATGGTGGTATTGTAATTTCACCATTTTCATAACCATTATCCAATATATCAGCTAAAGTACTTGCATTATAAGGAAAGTAGAATGTAAAATCATCAGGTTCTGGTTGTGGTGTATTATTTTCTTCCTTTATTGCTTGATTTAAAGCAATTTCAACCGCTTGTAATTCATTTGCTGATAATCTACTTCTAACCCTATCATCAACTTCAAATCCACCAGCAAAGAATGAACTTATTAATTCATCACTTTCACCTTTTAAATTGTTAAGATATGATGGATGGTCAATTATTATTTTGAACTGTAAAGTTCCAGTTCTTGTTGTATTATTGTATGTATATATCGGTTCACCTCTACCGATAAAATCAGTTTTCTCCCAATTAACAGACGTATTATCAGTAAACGCCATTTCATATGGTGGAAACCACATTATTCTACCCTTTTTACCTGTTATTGGGTCACCATTACCAATCTCTTCTGGTATTAAATTCTGTTCATAACCAGCCCAAGCTAAATTCTCAATCGAAAACATGTATTTTTTAACTGGTATATCAATTGATGATGTTGTACTATAAGAATACTTGTCATCACTATATGGTGCTATTTTGACAAATCCATTATCATCCAACACCGATTTATCTGTATTTCGTCTTTGGTTTGTACCAGCATTTTCCAATAAACCACCATGTTTTTGTAGTCTATTTACTCTATCATATCTTCTTGAAGAATTAAATGTTCTGAAAAACATTGTTTCTGGGTCAGTTTCCTGATTTAAACCATCATATTTGATTTTATTACTACCTCTGGAAGCATAACTTAAACCGTTATTATTAACAACTGCTGAATTGACTTCTGTCTTTTCTTGAACTCTAAAACGGTCATTGACCATTGTTTTCATTTTTTCATTCTGAATAGAATCAATACCAGCACCAGCATTGAACAATTGTTGAGTTTTACCCAACATTGTTTTCTTATCAAAACGTTCACTGGTTAATCCCCAAGTAAATGGTATTGTTTCACTTCCACCATCACCATCATCAACAGTTATTGTCTTATCGGCCAATGATTGAAATCCCGAATTCCTAACCATACCTTCAAGTTGGTAATTACTTCTTGATATTGGATTATTATCTGAACCAAACTCAATATCAATTACTTGCCCATCAGTTGTTTGAAATGCATATATGTTAGGGTTTAAACCTTGATTTGGACTTCTTGGGTCTCTTAAGCCTGGTGCATATCCGCTTTTCCTATCGTTAGAACTCAATAAATTTTGACGTAAATTGAAAAATAATGCTTCAACTTGACCCCTTCCAGTATTTTCAATCATACTGTTAGCTCTTTCAATATTACCAATTGGGTTTTCAGAAGAAAATATTGATGATGTTGTTGATAACAAACTTACTGGTGTTTGGAAACCTAATATCCTTTCAGCAAAATCCAATACTGCACCTCCACCACCTTTGGCAACCGTAATGCTGTAATTTGGAACTATGAAACTATCACCTTGAAGTATACTTATCGGATTGGTATTAACGTTACCTATCGTCTCTTCAATTAAATTAAAAGCCGCATTCTGTCTTATGGCAAAACCTAATCTATCACCAGCGATTATACCTAATGGTGTTTCTGGTGTATCTGGATTTCTACCACCACTTAATAGACTCGTAACGTCAAATAACGGGTCTGTGCCACTAACTGAATAATTTGGTACAATACCACCTAAAAGATTATCTATGACCGTAGAAGCGTTCTTAGAGGCTCCTCCGCCAACGATACCAGCCATTCTTTCAGCATAGTTTGGTAAATTCTTATTAGTAACAATTGGTGTAGTTATAATATCAGTCAATATTTGAGATTCAAAATCCAAATATAAATTCTTAGTTGTGATATTCTTACGATAAGACTTTGAATCATCACTTGAACCTAAATCAGCTAAACTATAATCGTAGTTGATAAAAGTTTCTTCTGTTGGTTGATAGGTTACTAAAGATATTGTTGTATTATTCTGTAATAAACCTTGATATTTGTTCTTCAAAGCATTGAATTCCCTATCAAACTCACTGTTTTGGATTATAGGGCTATTTGCTGGTTCAGGAGTTGCATCATATGGTTGACCATCAGAAACTTCAGTAGCGGTTGTTACAATTGATACTCTTTGGTAATCATTTAATTCACCTTGAAATTTATTATTGATAATTAATAAATCCTTATATAAATCACCAATCTCTTCTAAATTATCCGAAGGTCTTACATTTTGAGTACCATTCACAATACTTGCAAATTCCCCAATATTGAATAACAAACCTGAAAGACCATTGTCTTCAACAGTATCTGAAGTAATATTTCTTGAAAGTAAACTCTCCCTAATACTTGGTGATAAACTACTTATATCCATTTAACCATTTTTCTTTACTGTAAATAGTTTAATACTCAAATTTTAAAACTACCTATAGTATTTTAATGGTACCATAGAATATATAAAAGTATATATTATATATTAATAACTATATTATATATATTATATTAATTATTTATTATATATATTATAGTATATAGGCCCCCCTTTTATTCCCCCCGTTTGGTTAATGCAAATTAACAAAACTTTTCACCAAAAGTCAAGTCTTTAAGAAAAAAAATGTTAATTATTGTATCTTGGTATAGGATTTGGCGATAATTTACCTCCAGCAAGGTTAGTTCTTAGCTGTTCTTGTATCATAGTTGACAATTTTCGGACAAATTCTGGCTCTCTGGTTAAGTCAATATCCATTGTAGTTGCACCAGGCATTTCTAATGTTATTTTACCACCAATATCAAGCTTTCCGAACTCGATTTTCTGTTTTTTAGTACCTCTACCTTGAACCAATTCATCAATTTTACCTTTACTTGTTGACGCAACAAGACCATCATCCATTGAAACAATCTTATCCTGTGGGTTGAATTTAATGATTGCATCGTCAACAAAATTTGTTGATATGGCATCACCACCCATTTTACCCAACGCTGAACCTGCTAAAGAACCAATTGCAAATCCGACACCTGGTATCGGTATAAGTGTTTGACCAATAGCCCCACCAATTAACCCACCAGCTACTGACCCCATATCACCTATTGCGGTATCTTGCAAACCCATAGCTTCACTACCCTTACCGCCTAAATAATCACCTAAAAGACCAGCACCTAATCCAGCTGCACCACTAGCTAATTTTGCACCACCAATTGCAAGTTTAGTACCAGTTTTACCCACTTTAGGTAATAGTTTTCTAGCCATTTTACCTTTAGTACCTTTACCCAAAAGAGTCTTATCTAAAAATGAATCACCCATTCCGCCAGCATTAGCAACACTATTAAAACCCATACCCAATTGAACTCCTTGAGCATACCATTTTGCCGCATTGAAAAATACAGTACCACCTAATATTGTAGCTAAAGTACCACCAATACCTAAAGTATCTATAATCGCTGTTGTAACCTTTCCAATACCAACTATGAAATTACCTACATCTTCAGCAATTTCCTTCATTTTACCAATCCAATTCTCATCAACTAACTTTTTTTGGAAATCCCTTAATGCTGGTACAAAATAAGAATTAAGAGATTCAACAAATGGTAACATTACAGTTTTAAACTGATTAACCAAATTATTAAATGCATCATCAAATGTCTGAGCTTGTTGTGCTCTAGCATCCAAAGATTCCTTTTCTTTTTTATAGGTATCTAGAATAGTACTTGATAATTCATTAAGTTTTAAGTCGTCACCATTTATATGTACAAAATATTCACCATCTTTACCCATCTGTGCCAATGATGATATAAGTTGTTTATCAGCTTCATCGGTAAAAACACCTGGTATTAATGATTCAATCTGATTGAATTTTGCTGCGGCTTTTGCCATCTCTGATAATTGTTCTTCACCAATACCAGTTATTTTTGCAATTTCACGTAACCTATCCAATTGAAGACCACTAATTTCAAACTCACCACTACCTTCATTGAATTGTGCCAATTCAGCTGTTGCTGCCGCAACATCCTTTGTAAATGCGCCAAAATCATTTCTTGCCTTGAACATCAACTCAAATGGATTTCCAAGCCTAGCAAAAGAACCACCCATTGTTTGTAATTGTGCGGCCATTTCAACAGCACCCTCTGGTCTAAATACTTTACCAGCCATAGATGCAATTGAACCCATGTCAACTTTCATTTTTTCAGCATATACAGCCATTTCAGCCATACCCTTAACACCACCTTTAAAGTGATATGTGTTGGCAATCTTTAGATTCTTACCGAGACCTTTTATGGCTTTCTCAGCATTAACACCCATACTATGTGCAATATCAACAGTTTTTTGGATTGCATCTCTAGAACTTTCAACACTTAAACCAAAGCGTTCCATATCACCAGCCATTTGAGCTGCACCTTGCATACCCAAAGTGGTACCCTTTGCCATTTGTGCCATTGCTTCATAACCAGCTTCAGATAACATCACTGACCGACCTATTTCAGCTGAATAATCAGCTTGTCCCTTTGCCAAATCACTTACACCAACACCCAATTGTATTGTTGATTCAGAAGCTGTTGAAATTGTTTTTGAAAAGAACTTTGACTGACCATTAAGTATACCCATACTTAATTCAGCGGCTTTAATGTCTTTTGACATTTGAACCGCAGCCAAATTTTTAATTTTACCATAAAAACTTTGAGCTAAACCTGGTAATTTATTCCAGATTTTACCAGCCTCAACATATGCTATATTTGCTTTATTAGCTTCTTGAACAATCTTTTTTTGAGTTTTTAATTGCTCCTCTAAGTTTTTTGTTTGTTTCTTATTGTATTCAGCTAACCCTTTAGCCGCTTTATCAGCTTTCTTAGCTTCTTTAAGTTTTTGTTTAGCAGCAGCAATATCAGCTGCAATACCAGTTTGTCTAGCTGCTGCCAAATCATTTTCCGCAGCTATTCTATCTTGTTCAGCAGCAGTTGCTTTGTCGTCTAATTCGGTTTGTTGTTTTTTTAGCTTATTTAAGTTTTCCTGTAATAAACCAATCTCCTTTACTAATTTAAGATATTCAGCAGCACTGTTATTTACCTTATTTTGTAAAGCTTCTTGTTCGGCTAAACGTTTAGCTATATCATCCCAATTATTACTTGCCATAATTTATTTATATTATGTTATATTTAATAACTTTTATTTTTGTTTTTTTCTCAAGATGATTATCCGTATAAACTTTAACATTAAAAACTCCATTACCAGCCTCATCGGTTAATAACATTTTAACATTTATTTTTTCTGTATCATTAATTTTATGTGTATAGCTAAAATAGGTTTTTTCTTTAACTTTTTGAATTTTAGCTCTTTCATCTACACCTTTTTTAAGTTCTAATTTAGGTTCAGCTGAACCAGGTTTAGTATCTAAAGTGATGTCTTTTAAATATTTAAATTCAACAAATCTATTGTTACTAAATTCTGTTGTGATTTTACCACTTTTTTCGTCATCAGACACAAACCCTTTATTATTTAATATTTGATATACCCTAGATAAACCTTTATAATCAGCACCTTCAATAAAACCCAATAGTTTAGGTCTATCAACAAAAAACTTTTTAAGATTTGGGTTTGAATTTATCAAATCAAATAGTTCATCTGACGTTAACTCATCTTCATCTTCTTCATCATCGATTTCAGTAAATGATGTTGGTTCGTATTTTTTGATATTTTTTATAAAAAATGGTTTTTTAACTTGTTTACCTTTTAATATTAAATCAAAGACGTCACCATTTAATTTTACTAAATCATCTGGTTTTGAAAAGTCTATAACTAATTGTACACCTACACGCTTAGAAAACTTTTCATTATCAGTATCCACTAATTTTATTGTTGCAGATTTTAAGGTCGACCCCTTACCAAGTACCTTTGCTTCTTTTTTATCCACAACATTAAAAGTCATAGTGCTTGAATCACCTAACGTTAATTTAAAATAATCATTTTCATCTATTAGTTTTTTTAAATCATCAACAATACCATTAACACTTTTAAGTACATTACCCTCAGCATCTTCTTCATCACCAATTTTATCAACCCATTCAGTAACATTATAATCACTGACATCGGAAACTTTTATTGGTTTATATTCATCTGTCCCATCAGCTTTTCCAATTATTTGCACTAAATTAAAATTCCTATAAAATTCAGTTTTATCTGATGGTTCAATAACACCATTTTTAAAAAATAAATTGAATCTACTATGTTTTAATTTACTATATCTTGAGTCATCAACAATCATTAATTGCATTACAGCAACCTTATCGGTTTTACTTAAAACATTAAAAGTTAATCGATTAGATTCATTTGTTTCAAAAAAGAAACCTTTGTCTTCTTGAATAATATTTCTTAATTCATTAATTTCATCTTCAATGATTCTATCTTTATAACACTTAGCATATTTAACCACATTACCCTTATCTTTATTGTCGATAACGCATTTTTCACCTTCTTCTGGATGTTCAACATCTTCACCATCAACTGGAGCCTCATCTTCATCATCATCAGCTGAAGCATCATCAAGGTCCATTGCGGTTACTCTTTTTAATGTATAATTCGTTTCTTTCTTACTTTTTTTGCTGATATTTTTTGATTTGATATCACTGTCACTTACATCCTCATTTTTCTTAATAATCCATTCAAAACCAGTGAATGTTGAATCTTGAGTTAAACTTTCC
>Ga0070752_1001210_pt1 | contig 18592 bp, 22 predicted proteins | sample VirMetDEL_Aug_30_FD_77440 | JGI IMG/M metagenome (GOLD analysis project Ga0070752, IMG submission 77440) | Aqueous microbial communities from the Delaware River and Bay under freshwater to marine salinity gradient to study organic matter... | ecosystem: Environmental > Aquatic > Marine > Coastal...
AAGTCTGTTTTGGAATACTCTGAACACTATACAACCTATATGCGATTAGAGGTGTTTAGGGAATTAAGCGATATGATGCAAGACCCCCTAAGTTATGAAATGAAAGATGTTCTCACTAAGATCATCAATCAGAAGCAGAGCTTTCTCTTTGTTTTAAAGTGAAAACAAGGCATACGAGATACCCCCATATACACCATGCGAGATATATATAGGGTTAAGATGTATTCATATCTATATGTGAAAGATCTATTGGATGCTTTACTGAATGACTCGAAAAGTTGACAAGGTAATGAAAGTGGAGAAGATACTTATGAGTATGAGGACTAATACAGTTTCTCTAGAGAGATTGAATTTAGTCTTTATAGACTAAGCCGAGAGGCAAATATCTTTTAACATCTGACTTTATGTCAAACGATGCAAATATCGAGGTAGAGATCATCCCTGAGAACGATGATACTGTACAACTCGATGAGTCTACTAACGACTCTGGTGAAAACCAAGATGTTAGTGAGGAGGATAACTCCCTTAGCGATGAGAAAAAGAATACTTCTAATTTCAAGAAGTTATCTAAAGCTAAAAAGGATGCAGAGAAGAGGGCTATAGAGGCTGAAAAAAGAGCAGAAGAAGCTGAAAGGCGACTAGCTAATCTTGATTCAGAAGAAGATCCATTGGAAGAGCCTGTTAGTTCTGAGCCGAAAGGTGATCTTGAAAAGCGTTTGTTTTTCATTGAAAACCCAGAAGCAAAAGAATATGCAGATGCTATAGAAGATGAATTGCTCGAATACCCATGACTCTCATACGAAAAAGCACTCGCACTCGCTAAAGCGAATAATCCTAAATCTGAATCCACGCAAGGTATTGTTGCTGGTAAGCCGAGAAGGACAGTAAGGAAGAAGATAACTGATTTATCTGAAACCGAAGCTCAATCTCTCAATAATGCTGACTATCTCAAGTATCTTCGATCTCAAGGTATTCAGGTATAGCGATTAGACCGTATGTTATAACATTCATTTTAACTAATAATTTTATAACATGGCTAATGATGTTGCACAATTAGTTAAGTCGAAATATACCAAAGGTGTTCAAGCTCTTTTGGAGGAAAATCTTATTGCTATGGATATAGCACGAGTTGACCTTCGAGCTGACATGCCTGATGGAAACACACTTAACTACCCACGACCTGTATACTCTAACACTGCTAACTACACTAAGTACACAGATGTTTCTGACACAGATCTTGATTTCACGAATGAACAGCTCGTAATCAACCAGACTCCTTATGTTTCTTTCGTTTTTGACGAAGTAGACAATTTGGATACTGGATACGAAGTTGTAGTTGGAGAAATGCGTCGAAATGCTTTCCGACTTAAACAATTTATCGAAGGAAAACTTTTCGCTGAATACTCTAACGCAGACAATGGAACTGGAGACAGTTCTACTGCTCTTGGTACTACTATTGGTACTGACCACCCAGTTACAATCTATGGTGATGCTCTTGCATCTCTCCGTAACGATGGTGTTGACACTTCTAATCTTGTTATTGTTGCAGATCCGCACAGTGTACAAGATATTGGTGAGGCTGCTCTAGGTAACACTTATAATGTTGCTGATGAACACTACAAAAGAGGATACCGAGGTGACTTCCTAGGTGCTAACCTATACGAATCACCAAACTTGACTGCTACTACTTCTTTGGCTGTTGGTACTAATCCAACTGCTGATGACACAGTAACAATCAATGGTGTTACATTTACTTTCAAAGCTGCACCTAGTGCATCTGGAGAAGTAGATATTGGTGCTTCTGCTGCTGCTTCTGTAGACAACCTAGTTGCTGCTATCAACAACGATAATGGTTACGCTGCTGGAGCTGGTTCTGCTACTGCTTACTACGAAGTAAGTAAAGCTAACCGAGCAAAACTACAAGGTATCACTGCTACTGATGGAACTACATCTGTAGATATTGTATCTAACCGAGGTTACCGACCTGTTTCTCAAACAATGACTGCTGCTGCAGACGATTGGGATGCAGTTGTTATCTGGAATCTCGTTATGGAAAAAGGTTCAATCGATATTGTACTCCAAAAAGAAGTTTCTTCTGTTATCAAAGATATTCCAACTCAACTTGGAAAAAGGTTCATTACATGGACTCGTTTTGGTATCAAGACTTTCTCTGAGGGTGCAGAACGAATGTACGCACTTCCTATTACTGCTGCTGGAGCTGAGGCTTAGTAGACAACCCTTTAGCTCTCTTTTGAGGGCTAGGGGTTGCTTATTATTTAAATAAAAAGGATGAAACATAAAGTAAGGGTAAAGGAGACTGGTCAGGTGGTTATGGTAGAGAAAGTGGATCGAAATATCCATGGTAGACTTATAGGTGGATCTTTCTCTCACGAGGAACTTATGGGCTTTGCTATTCATCAGAAACCATCCATCCCTGAACCTATTAAAAAGGTTGAGAAAGAAGAACCTGAGGTGGAAAAGGTAAAACCTAAGAAAGAGCATTGGAAAACAAAACAGAAACGATTGGCAGAAGAAGCAAAAAAATCTAAATAATAAACTATGACTCCAGCAGAAATGGTAACATTGTGTTACGAAATGTCTCATACTTCCGCAAAGCAGATAGGGGATGGTTCTTCTGCTACTGGAGATACGAGAGCTTACAAATATCTTAATATAGCTAAAGATAGGTTCTGGTCAGCATTATGCACTGCTAGAACTGGAGCGGATGTTAGTTGGGAGAGATGGACAGAGAATATTGTCTCTGGACAGACTGAATACCTCTTACCTAATGTTGTAATAGATGCAAATGGTATTAAGAAGATAAAAGAACTTGGAATATCGTATGATGGTAGTACATACACAACTACTGGTAAGATTAAATACTGTCCTGCTCGTAAGGTAGATACAAGAAACCTAAAGCATGACTGGTACTACTACGAGGAGAACCAATCTCAAGATAGTCCTATTTATTTTGTATCAGATAAGTCAATCTTCATAGCTCCCTACCCTACAAGTGCTGTTACAGCAGGTATCAAACTAGAGGGTGTTCAGAAGATTACAGACTACACAGATTCAACGACACAAGCGGGGGCTGTTATTCCAGAGGAATATCATTATGCACTTGTTCAAGGTGCATTACCTTACTTCTACCGAAAACAAGGTAAGATACAGCAAGCCAGTGCAGAGATGCAAGAGTATGAGAGGATTGAGAGAGAGTCTTTAATTGAACTAGCAAATATAGCAACATGACCTTTCTTTGCTAGGTTTCCAGATGAATGAGAAGGTATTGATTCAACTAATATTCTATACTAATGGTTAATATATTGAACTGGACTGGTGGAATGGTGAATGATGATAACCTTGGATCAGAAAACCAAGTTATCTACATGCAAGATACCAACATACAAAGAACTGGTCATCATGTAGAGATAGCACCAAAATCCACAACTAAACTAAGTAATATAAACGACTGAGGTACTGCTGATTATGTGACCAGTAATTACTATAAACATAGTATATATGGTCAAGAAACATGAGTTCTTGAGGATGGTGTGATAGCAACTACCGAGGGGAGACTATTATCTTTAAATGATGGAAGCGAGTTATTCCAATCTCCAAAATCTGCCTGAGGTACTTACGACCCTGTACTAGCTCTACATGGGCTAGGGGAATCACTCTACATAGTTACTAAATCTTCCATCCTGCAAAGGCTTGAGGGGGGTTTTGCTACCTATGGAAAAACAGGTGACTTTGACTCTGATGAGTGGTTTCCAAAAGTGATTGTTAAGGGGATCACCATGTCATCCGATGGAACTAAAATGTTGATTACTGGTCAGGTTGAGACAACACTTAGTGATATAGTTGTATCTTTCACTCTTGCAACAGCTAATGACCCTAGAACACTCTCTGACCCTAAGTTGTACTACACATCTGAGGCTGATTGACCAACTGGTATTGATATAAATGCAGATGGAACAAAGATGTATCTTCTTGATTCATCTAATGTTTATCAGTATTCACTTTCTACAGCTTACGATGCTTCTACTGCTACTTACGATTCAGTATCATTCTCCTATACGAGTGGTGATGGTTTGCGTTTTAAACCAGATGGAACAAAGATGTTCATTGTTAATGGTGGTGCTATTTATGATTATGATCTATCAATTGCATGGGATTTATCTACAGCAGTAGCTAACACTTCTTTTAATTTTTCAGCTACACAGGATGATGGAACTGGTGTCTTTTTCAAAACAGATGGAACAAAGATGTTTATCACTGGATGAACCTTATATGAACTTAATTCCTATAACATGTCAGCTTGGAATATCTCCACAGCAGTACATAATGATGTTGGTGATCTATCTGGTGGTACTACTACTCCAGAAGATGTTTTTATAAATTCAGATGGTACGAAAGTATTCATAGCTTCTAGTGGTGATGGACTTGTTCATAGGGGAACAGTAGGTGTTGGATGGAATACTGGATCTATCAACCTAACGAGTGTGTTCACAACAGATTATAACTTTGTAACTCTTAGTGCTACCAATGCTTTTGAGCATCTACAGACACTTGATTCAACATCAACAAGTCTTTACTTAAACAAGACAAATGAGTTGATAAAGATAGTAGATGGTGAACCAGCAACAAGCTCCTTGCCTTGAGGTGTGGATACACTACAAGACCGAATAGTTGGTGTAACAAAACATCAGGATAATATCTGGATTTACACAGAGGATGGACAACAATATATCTGGAATGTTACTTCTTTAGAGATTATAGCAGAAAAACAATGGTCTGAGAGAATACTATCAGTATTCAATGCTGGATGATACGATATAGTTGTAACAGGTAACTCATCTCTCAGTAGAGGTATCTATACAAATGGAGGTGTTTGACCTAACTCTGAGCAACTCATAGCTACGATGACTTGGTCTGATGTGGTAGAGAAGTTTATAGGTAATCAAGGATATAGGTTTGGTTTTAGTGATTACTTTCCAAACGACAAAACTCTCTCATATAAGTTTAATTTAAACCAGAATCATAAGTTTGCAAAACATGACAATATGATTTATTTTGCAGGGAGTCAGTGAGGTAATGATGTTGTATACAGTTATGGTACTCGTACCCCCTGATTACCACCCTCTTTTAGTATACTATCAACACAAGATGCAGATGGAACTGACTATGAGAATATACTTGCTCTCTGGGTTGTTAATGACACTCTATATATATCTCATACTAAAGATAGTGCTGGTCATGTATCATCTGTTAATATTTTCAGGGGGGAGTACACTGGGAGTTACCAGCCTTCTGCTAAGATCGTAACAAAGACAGATAACCTAGGTGATTACTCAGTAATGAAAGAGCTAAAGCAAGTACGATTATGAGCTAAGATACCAGATGGTACATCTATAGATATAGACTACATTGTAGATGGTGGTGCAGTACAGAGTTACTACTCTATTGACTCCTACAATGCACACGACCTAGAATTTAACAAAACAATTGAGAACTTCCGAGAGATTACATGGTGTATAACTCTCAATACTAATGATGCCTGAACTGCAACTCCAGAACTTTATTCCTTTATAGCTGATATATGACCAGTCCAATACGAGATAGCTTCGTCATAGAGCCATGAATCAATGACTTGAAACAGTCAGAGCATTCTCACTTCTGACCCAAGATAATTGCAGAGGATGCAAATTCAGTTACAATCGAAGTAAGACCATGACAGGAGATGACATTATCTAAATATCCATAAAGCACAAAATGCCAAAAGTAAAACTAAATAAGGAACAACAAGACAAACTTGCAAAGAGTGGAAAATCTCCTGATGAGCTACGATGACAAATTAAAGAGTATGAACAAAAAACAGGTAATACTATTGCAGTAGAAAAAGAACCAGTTGAACAACCAACTGGAATTTCCAAACAAGATCAACAATCTGCAAAAGCACTTACTGAACAAACTGGATTGAAAGATGTACAAGTTGACGAGTCTTGAGTTATTACTTCTGAGTGACAAGTGGTTGATCCTAAGACTGTAAAGGTTGATCCTGCACTTGTTGGACAAGAATCACCTGATGTTCCATGAGATGACCTAGAAAAAGTACGAGAAGAGATCCTCCCAGAAAAGTGACCCTCTGAGCCTTCCGCAGAAGAGCCAAAGGATGGTACAACGGTTGTACCCCCTACAGCAGAAGAAACACCTCAGGAAGGGGCAGTAGAAGAGCAAATTCCACCTACTGATGAAAAAGTAGGGGAAGAAACAAAAGAAGAGGTTGTTAAGGAGAAAAGTCAAGCTGAAATGAATGCAGAAGCTACTGGTATTCCATTTACCATGAGAGGTGACACTCCAGTTTTTGATCCTGACACAGTTGAACAAGCACTACAGGTTTATCAGTTAGGTGGAAGTTTCCAACAGAAGAATGGAACAACTGCAAAAGCTGAACATTTGTTCAATAAGATAAAATGAGTTCGTTCTCAATCTCCTTCCACTCTTGCAGGTGAGCTTGTAAATGGAAGTATGTCAAAAGCATTACTTAATAAGATTCAAGATACTTCTCCAGAATTGTATGCTCAAGTTATGAGTCTATACGAGGAGAAGATGAAAACTGTTGCAGCTAACGAGGATTCCAAGACTGTATACAATCTTGCAAGAAGGGTAGAAGGTAATATTACTCCAGAGAAAGAAGAAAAAGAATCAGACCTTATACTCAAGGAAGCTGATAAACTTTTCAGTCAAGATGATTACAAGAAAATAAGAAAAGAGATTTACGATAACAACCCTGCGATGAAAGAGGCTTACGATAAACTCGTACAAGCTGAAAGTAAAATAGAGACTATTGATTTTGATATGCTCAACCTTTACGAGAAGATGAGGGATAAATATCCAAACGAATCAAGAGCTGAGAGAATGGCTAGAGTAAATCTTATGAGTGGAGAACTACAGGAAGAAAGATTCCTTGCTTTATTGGAACACAAAGAAGCGAGAGCTGACTACAACTTCTATAAGGAAGAAGCAGATGCTGAGTTTAAATTCTACCAAGATCAAAGGGGAGAAGCTATTAACTGGGCTTTGAAAAAGTATGACATCAACAAGGCAGATGAGATTAGAGCAGAAGACTTTATGAGGGAAGATGCTAAATTCACTAGAGACCTTATGGTACAGGATGCTATGTATAATAGGGATGTAGAAAGACAAGACTTTGTATCAGCTAGAGAAAGAAAGCAAAAGATAGAAGACCTTATGTATGAGAAAACATTGAATCATGCTTTCTGGACAGATCAATCTAATATAGGGCATAAACAACAATTGGAGGTTTTATCTAAAAAACATGGTTTTGATAAGGAACTGGAAAGAATAAGAAATACTCACGATCAAAATATGCAGAAGATTAAAAATACATGATCCTCAGATTCTAATTTGTGACATGGATTCTCTTCTACTGATGGAGTAAGTGCATTATCAATATGGGGAAATCTAGGATTGGAAGAACCAAAAAATGGAACAAAAATATGAGATATGGGTATTATTACTGGTATCAATTGATCTAGTGCATGGAGGTATGGTCTTGATATAGATGGTAATAATGATTTTACATCAAAAGCACAGACACCATTATGAGGTACTGTTACAAAAATTATAGACGACCAAAATAGTTCAACTACTGGATTTGGTAATCAAGTGGAAATAACAACAGAAAATGGAGAGAAAATACTCCTAAGTCATTTAGATTCTATTCATGTGAGGGAGGGGGATTTTATAGGTGCTGGCGAGTCAGTAGGATTCATTGGTAATACGGGAAATGTGCTAGATGCGAAAGGTATGAAAATACTCGATAGATCAGGAGGAAAAGGATCACACCTAGATGTTACCATGAAAGATGCTAATGGTAATTATGTAGAACCGAGTGATATAGCAAAAATATACCAAACAGCTCAATATGCCTCTTGAAAAGCTAAATGAATGGCATCTTTGGGCAATCGAGTAAATAACTTCCTATCTACGACATTAACAACTAAAAATGTTAGGGAAGCTGCTTTATCTGTTGCAAAAAATAGTATAAACAGATGAGATTTTCCATGACTAAGGGCAGATATTGAAAGTGCCATACTCCCAACAATGAGGCAACATAAAGAGATAGAATGAGCTAAGGCTATTATTGATCTAAGTCAGGAATTTATGGTCTTAATCGAGGAATACGAAGCATTAGGGGGGGATTTAAACAAGATTACTGGTTCAGTTGAGGAAATGATTAGATGAGTTACTGGTACGACTGCTGATCCAAGATTAACAGAGATAGCAGTTAGATTAGCTGATTATCAAGATATGAAAATAAGGGAGAGAACAGGTGCAGTAGTAACAGAGGGGGAAAGGAAGTTCTATGATAAACTTGTTGCAACTACTAAGGTTGATAAAGAGGTAGCTTTTGCACAATTACGAGCTACTATAAAAAATCAGGATACATTATATGTATCACAAGTTAAAGAAAAAATACGAGATGGACTAAATAATGATGATGCTTTTTTCCTACTATATCCACCAGAACAAGAAAATGGCAGTGTTCTTGAAACTGATATGGATAAATATGGAGATGTTGTATGACACTACCAATGAAATGATGGTAATTGGTATTATGAAAGAAATGTAGATCAGGAGAATGATATAGTAAGATTACAAGGTATGGGAACAAGCAGGAGTCAAACAGAAAACATATTACGACAATACAATCACAACCCACAGGATTATTCAGACTGGTTAGATTATGTTTATTCTGATAGTTTCAACCCACAATCAGCAGTTCATTACTTACAATTAACACGATAAAATGACATCAATTTTTGATAAAGAGCCTGTAACTCAACAACCAACACAAGAACAAGATCCTAAGCGAACTACACAGGTAGCAAGTAGGGGGTGAACATCTAATCTAGCATCTCCAATAGCTAAAGCTGGTGCAGATATTGGCATAGGGCTTGGTAAAGCAGCAGCAGAGAGGGTAGCCAAGATACCACTTGCTTTTGAAAAGGGTGCATGAAAATTAGAAGAATGAGTGCTTGGATTATTTTGAAAGAAACTAAAAGAAGAATCAAAAGGAACTGATATACCATTTTTTGAAAGTGCTATACAAGCATCTCAAGCAAGGGGTGGAGTTCAGCAATTATCCAAAGGTATTGGATGAGCTGGTATGGATATAGGAGCTTCTGTATTAGCAGGTGCAGGTGCAGGATCATTGATAGGTGCATGAATGAGATCATCAGGAATGTATAACCAAATATCAAAGATTGGTAAGCTAAAAAAAATTCAACAAATTCAACAACTTGCTGATAAGAATAATAAACTAGCAAAGTTGGCAGTTGGGTCATCAAAAGTTGTTGGTACTGCTATTAAAAAAGATGCACCATTTACTGCTGCTTATGATCTCATTACAGAATGAGATATATCAATAGATGATATGGCTATTGGTATTGGTACTGGTGTGGCTTTTAGGGGGGTGTGAAAAGCACTGGAGAAACCTATGGGTCAATTGAGTAACAAACTACAGACCATGAATGTCATAAGTGGTACAAAATTAAAGAAGTTTGCTAAAATATCCCAATGACTCCAAGAGGGTAAATTTGAGCTTGATGAGCTTGCTGAATGAGCTGCATGAAATAAACTAAAAGTATGGCAATCTCAAGAAAAGGCGTGAAAACTAATGGCAAAAGCATTTTCCGAATGAGTTGACTCACCCATAACAGCAGAGGAAGTATCGAGGATGTTGGCTCAGAGGGGATTTGTTGGTAAGTCAAGAAATGAAATGACTGCTCTTGCTGATAGCCTTGTTAAAGAAGCTGATTTCAAGTTAGATGATTTATTGGGATTCTTGGATGAAATTGCACCTGTTCCAATATCAAAACAATCTGGTACTGCTTTGACAAAACAATTGAATCTAATGTTAGATGATATGGTATGACCAGAAGCTTCTGAATCTTTTATAAAAAACTTAGCATCTAAGGGTGCGAAAGAATTAAAAAGGTTGCAAGAATTGAAATGAAAAAAGTTCTATACATTAAGGGATGCAAGAGAAATACAGAAATTGGCTTCTAAGAATCTAAGTAATTTTCTTGCATCAGGTGATCCATCTCATGCAAAAATAGCGAAAAATAATGCTGAATTATATTTTGAGGCTAAGAAGGTTATTGAATCTCATGCAGGAAAAATTATTAAGGGAAATGCAAGTCGAGTATCAAACAGATTTGGTCAGAAATTTGTAGACCAAGCTGATGATGCTGTTAGGAACTTGAATAAAGAAATACAAATCAATACAGTATTAAGAGAGGGGTTATTTGAAAAGGATATAAATGAGGCTGCAAGTTCTTTTATTCTAACATTACTCATTAGTGGGGGTGCTTTGACAGGACTAACTAAGGCAAATGACCTAGATGGAGCTGTTTCTGTTATGACAGGTATAGGTTGAGGTGTGCTCTCTGCTACTCTCCTAAAAAGCCCTAAAATGACAACAGGACTAGCATGAGCTTTGAGAAAATTAAGTGCTAGTGAAATGGAGATTTTAGAAGAATGAATGAAAGGTAATCTATTGAATGATGAGGTTACAAAGAAGACTGTAGAGGGTATCTTTACTAAGATAAATAAATCACTAACATGAATGGCTAAAGAGTGAACACTCAGACTACCCCTAGCAACACTAGACTATCTTTGAGATACCATTAGTGGAGATCAGCAAAAGGAAATACCAGCCGAGGAAAAAATACAGTCTAGCATTAACCAGCTCAAAGAACTTCGTAAAACTGCTAGTTCTAAAATGATAAAGAAAATAGATGAAACCTTGAAAATAAGGGAACAGCAAATTATGGAGTTGAACCAATAATTGACCAAACAAACAATGTTATTATTCTTAAATTAAATCATGGCATGGACTAATCATACATCTCCTGATTGAGTCGAATGGTCAAAAGAAGCTGTTATTAGCTCCTCGTCATGGTCAGAACATGAACCAGAATGGTTTAAAACACCTTGGAGGGCAGATTACCAACCTTGGCTAGACACTGGAACACCTTGGTATGATGCTAAACCAGATACTCTACCTTGGACACCAAGAACTTAACAATTACCTATGGCTACAATAACCTCACTATGAACAAATGATGACTGAGCAACCTCTCGGACTACAATCAATACTAACTTCACGAATGTTAATAATGATTTAGCAACTAAAGAAGGTTCTATCACTACTCTCTCTCATGAGAAAGGAGGGCTAGAAGCTGATATAAGTGCCTATAGTGGAGTTGTAGCAGTCTCTTGAGGTGCTACTAGCTCAGTGAACACTAAAGCTCTCTTAGAAGCACAATTAAGTGATGTAGCAGATATAGCAGAAGCAGATTGAGATGTATATACAGGAACACATGACTTTTGATGAGCTGATGATCTTGAGATACCAAACAGTGCCACACCTACAGTTGATACTAACTGACAGATAGCAATTGACACAACAGTAACAGACTTTTCTCATGGTATAATGAAATACTATTCAGGAGAGGAAATAGCAATTATCGGAGTACCTATTGCAGAATTAACAAGTCCAACTAATGGGAATGCTATCTTATACAACTCAACGAATGATGAGTTTGAATTATGAGAACCAACAATAGATAGATCAATCTTTCTTGATTATGGTTCATCTCTTACAGCAACTACAGACACATTTACACATTGACTAGGGAGAGTACCTAGCTACATAAGATTGACTGCTTACACTTATGAATGATGACTACCATTTACAACCAATGGAGTATATGATTGAACTAATTATGTCTGTCAGGGCTTTCGAGACTTACAAACAGGATCATCTGTTGTGGATTGAGTAAGTCAATCTACATCTCTTATATGATATTTATATGTAGCAGATAGTTCAGCAAGTACACACAATACAGCAAACTTTACTATTACTAACTTTGATGCTACTGATATTGAACTTACTCTAGCACTAACATGAGGATCAGGAAGTGATTTTGTAAGTACAATTTACTGGATGGTAGAAATTTGATAATAACATACTTATGTCTAAAAAGAAAACATTAGATCAGATAGCTAAGGAATTAGATTCTGACATTGAGGTATTAGCTAAACAGATTGAACAAGAGAATAATGAAATACAAAAGAAACAGAGCCAACTATTAAGGGAGTTGGACTCTGAGATAGAAGATCTTTCTAAAAACATTGAACTTGAGAATGAGATTATAGGTATAGAAGCAAGAGAAAGAGTGTTGACTAGAAAGCAAGACAATGCAGTTAAGAAGCTACAAGCTGATGCTAGAAAACAACAAAAATCTCTTATAGCTGGGTTAGACAGAAGAATAGCCAAACTACAAGAAGAAATGCTCAACTCAGATGACTTTAAGGATGATATTATTGATGAGATAATGGAAGAGTTGAATGATAAATTAAAGAGAGTAAAAGGGCAAAAAGGTGATAGGTGATTACCATGACCAAGGGGAGAAAAAGGTGATCCATGAGATAGTGGATGAGGTGACTTTGTATCTTTATCAGACACCCCATCTAGCTATTCAGGGCAAGCATGACTCTTTCCAAAGGTGAATGTAGGAGAAGATGGATTAGAATTTGTAGCTATTGCAGGGGGATGAGATATGCTTGCTTCCACTTATGATCCTACAACAGTATCATGAGATGCTTTTGCGATGGATAATATGGTAGAGGGAACTACTACTAAGATATTAACTGATACAGAAAGAACTAAGTTATCAGGAATCGAAGCAAGTGCGGATGTTACAGACACGGCAAATGTTACGAGTGCTTGAGCCCTTATGGATTCAGAGGTGACTAACTTAGCACAAGTAAAAGCCTTTGATACTACAGATTATGCTACAGCAGCACAAGGAACTACAGCAGACTCAGCAGTACAACCATGAGACCTTGCCACAGTAGCTACAAGTTGAGACTATAACGATCTAAGCAATCAACCAGACCTATCAGTCTATGATAATTTTGAGCCTTTCACAAATGTATGAGACTTTCCAGCTACATGAGATTCTGATGTTATCTACCTAGAAACATCTACATGATTGATGTATAGATGGACTTGATCCGCTTACGAAATTATTTCAGCTAAACTAGCCCTTGGAGAAACTAGCTCAACAGCATACCGATGAGATAGAGGTAAAACAGCTTACGATCACTCACAACTAACAAGTGGCAATCCTCACTCAGTAACAGCTAGTGATGTAGGGCTTGGTAATGTAGACAATACAAGCGATGCAAACAAGCCAGTATCTACAGCTACACAAACAGCACTAGATAATAAACTAGAATCAGTAGTAGGAGGAACAAACATAACAATAGACAATACAGATCCACTTAATCCAACAATAAACGCAAGTGGAGGATCAACAGTAGATGTAGTATCTAATGTAGCAACAAACAAAATACTATGACGAACAACAGCATGATCTGGAGATAGTGAGGAACTCACACCTACACAAGTACGAACACTATTAAATGTAGAAGACTGAGCAACAGCAGACCAGACAGCATGAGAGATAAAAACAGCATACGAAAGTAACGCAGACACCAACGCATACACAGATGCAGAACAAACTAAGGTATGACACATAAGTGTTACACAAGCAGTAGACCTAGACAGTATAGAAACGAGAGTAAATGAATTAGATGCAAGTGTGATATTGATGGGTACTTGGGATGCAAGTGTATGAACATTCCCATGAGGATGAACAGCACAAGCAGGAGAAAGTTGGATTGTATCAGTAGGATGAACAATAGACAGTCAAGTATTTGTAGCAAATGACAGAATCGTAGCAACAACAGACAATGCAAGCACAACTACCTATGCGAGCAACTGGCATCAACTAGACTACACAGACCAAGTATTAAGTGTAGCAGGAAAGACAGGGGCAGTAACACTAGCTAAAGCAGATATAACAGACTTTACAGAATCAGACTATGCTACAGGAGCAGAATGAGATTTAGCAAGTACAGCAGTACAACCATGAGATATTGATACACTCGCAGAACTTAACGCAATAATTGGAGATGCTACACTTATCGACACGGCAGACAGTAGGTTATCAGATGCTAGAACACCAACAGCACATACTCACACAGCAAGCGAAATAACAGACTTTGATACTGAGGTTAGTAACAACACAGATGTAGCAGCAAATACAGCAAAAGTAACGAACGCAACACATACAGGAGAAGTAACAGGATCAGGAGCTTTGACACTCAATAAAACAGCAATCAGTAACAGAACGGATACAGTAATTACAGCGAGTGATACTATTATCTTTGGAGATGCTACAGATACTAACAATCTAAAAAAGGACACAGTACAGGGTATACTTGATCTAGCAGGAGGAGGAGGAGGATGACCAAGTAGATTTGATGCTACAGTAGGAAGTGGTGGAGATTATGCAGATATACAAGCAGCAATAACAGGAGTAGGTGGAACAGATATAAAACTATTACTTATTAGTGATGTGACAGAGGATAGTGATATTGCAGTACCAAGTGGTGCTAAACTTCTCATACACCTATCTAACTACACTCTCACGATGGGTGCTAATAGATTCACATATACAGCAGCAGCCTATGTTACAATAGAGGGGAATGGAGTAAATCATTCACAAATTGACTTTACACCAACAACAGCATCTCATACATTATTTGATAATGGTGCTTATACAGATAATTCAGTAGAAATGTCAAACTTAACATTTGATAATAATGCTACACAATCATATTGTTACATAGCAGATGAGGGTAATCAGGCTTATTACAATGTAAGATTTGAACTACCTAATGTGCAGGCGTGTGCAATATATAATGCCAGCAACACAAATTATGTATTTATAAAATCATGTGAATTTATTGGTGGAGGTACATCTTGCCAAGATGTACTATATGGAAATTTAATCATCACTACTTGATGTTATTTCTCTTGAACATATAAAACTACAAACTCATTCCATACTGGCGGTAAGTGAGTCTTTAGTAACAATGCATACAGAACTACAACAACAATGCAATTAGTTGTAGATGATAACTGAATAGTCTCTTGAATTAGAAGATGAATACAAGGAACTTTTGATATAAAGATTGGAGGATCGAATGCAAAAATAAGTGACTCACAATTACTTACATGAGACATAGATGTGCAAGGATTTGATGATGTTAGTATATCTAATGTGAGTATGACAGGAACACTAGATCTTACTGATGCTTGATGCCATAATGTAATGGTTACAAACTCACAAATAACTGGTGCAATTACTATAGGTGGTGATATGTGTAAATTCTCAAATTGCCAACTGGGAGCAGTAACAGTAAATAGTGGTGCAGATGATAATGGTTTTTCAAATTGTGAACTAGACACATGAGATACAATCACAATTAATTCAGGAGCAAACAGAACACGAGTAATAGGATGCACAACAGACACAAGCATATCAGATAGTGGTACAGGATCATCAATAATTGGAAACACAGTTTACTAATAACTAAATTATGGCAGATATTCAAAAATTCCCAGTAGCAACAATAACAGAGGTAGATGGTAGCATTGGGTTCTCCCAAGAGCTAGACAATGGGAGTAAATCAGCAAGTTTTAATATCGATTTTAGTACAGACCAGAAACAGAGGGCTACACTTACAGCAAACACAATGACACTCACTTTAGATACTACAGATACTCTAGTAGGAAACTATGTGTTAAAACTTGTAAACGGATGACTCGCAACCCTTACTTGGGCTAGTGAAACAGGAAGTGTGAAATGGTCGTCAGGAACAGCACCAACACTAACAAGTAGTGGAACAGATCTTGTATCACTTTATTACGATTGAACAGATTGGTATGGACAAGCAGGATTGAACTTTAGTTAGTAACCACACCACATGGCAGATTATGATGTAACACTAGAGGGATCAGCTTTAGAGTATGATACAGTAGAGGCTGAGTTTCCCCAATCTATTAAGATTGATTCAACACATACACTTGTTACATGGCAAGGTAGTGGAAACGATGGATTTGTACAGGTAATGGAAAGAAATGATACCACAGAAGCAGTAACAGCTAAGGGTTCAAAACTAGAACATGATACAGGTATACAATATCTAAGCTCCATACAACAAATTGACTCGAATCACTTTGCCCTCTTCTATGTGGGTAATGATGTCTATGTACAAACCATAGAGGTTAATCTAACTACTTGGGCAGTATCAGAAGTGTGAACTAGGTTGACTATAGAGAATAGCCAAAGTGTTTATATGTCAGGATGTAAAATTGATACAGATACATTTGTAGTGGCATACAAGAAAGGTACAGATCTTGATGGTTATATTCAAGTAGTAACAGTCGACACTTGAACATGGACATATACAGCAGAGGGAACAGCACTAAAAATACAGACAGGAACATTTCTAAATTCATCAGTAGTCGCAATAGATACAACTCATGTAATGGTTGCTTGGTATGATTGAGGTACAACTAATGGATACATGAGAGCTTTTGCTATTGATGGAAGTTATAATGTCACCACAGCAGGATCAGAATTTACTTATGAAAGCACATCATGAGGAGGTAACTATCCCACGCTGACAAAAGTAGACGACACTACTTTTATATGCTTTTGGCAAAGAAGTAGTACAGATGGACGATGTCAAATATTCACAATTGATGGTAGTTACACCATAACAGCAGAAGATAGTGCATTTCAAACAGAATGAACAAACTATACAGCAGTAGGTGGGGATCGATCATCCGTTCTAGTTGATTCTACCCATGCATTAATGGCTTACGCAACTACAACTAGTGCAGGAGTAATACAGACTTATGAATGGAACTGATCTTATGAAATGTCAGAAGCTGGAACAGGGGAAACAATATCAGAGCGATTTTATCGTCCTAGTGTTACAGAGATGGAGGAGGGAAAATATATGGTATTTTGGATGGATTCAGATAAAGATTGAAAAGTGCAAATGTTAACAGTAGAAATTCCCGCAGAATGATGAGGTTCAGAAGCACCAGCTATATTCTTTTGATGTAATTTCTAATGATAACATTCCACTCACATAGATCAGATACGATAATAGGAAAACTTATTCGCTTCTTTTCTCGTGGAAATAACAATCATATATCAATAGAGTATAGACAATATGTATACGAAGCAGTAGAGGGCAAGTGAGTTATTAAAACGCATATAGCAGATTGGTGTAGGGAAACAGTTGTAGATTCAATACAAATTCAGATAAAAAACAAGGATGTAATTACATTTTTGGAGAAACAAGTGGGAAAGAAGTATGACTACTTTGGTGTAGTTTCCTTTATTTTCTCACTCTTACGACCTAGAGAATGATACTGGTTTTGCTCTGAGCTTGCTATGGTTATACTAGTAAAGAGTCAAGGTATGAGTGGATCAGACTTTGACAATCAGAAAGTAAGTCCACACTTATTCTGGGGTATATTAAAGTTAATGTCTTAGTATGGATCTACAAACAATTTTGATAGCCACACATTTATCATCTTTTCTCGTATGAGCACTAACTGTTCATTTAATTTACAAAAACAAGGGGAGAAATGCTAATGTGATGAGAATACTAATATCAATGGTGATTATCTTCTTTTGGTGTGCTTCGATGTACAAGGAGATATTTTTAGGAGGAAACCAAACACCGTATATCCTATATGTTTTATTCGGACTAGTGCAGGGTGCATTCTTCGAGTTTTCAATTAAGGATCTTATATCTATTATTCAAAAAAAATAATGTTTAGAGAATCAATAAGTTTTGAGGGAGCTTTGAGGTGGTGATTACTAGCACCTATAATCGTATTTCTAGTTAAATTCGCAGTTTATAGCGTATTACCTTTTGATTGGTTCGTAGATCACAATGTATACACAGCAAGGACAATGGAATATGGAAGTGGGATAGTGACGATAGATCTTGATAGGAGGGCAAGATTTGATATTCGATGATCAGCAACAAAAGAAATATATAGGATGTGAGAAAATAGAACTTTTGCACAGACAATCCATACAAATCATAAAGACTCATTTATATTTGAGGTAGATAGCAATGATCAATTATTGGCTTTAGAGGTGAATTTTACAGACCAACCCATCCCCAAAGGGAGATACTTGATACTTGATCATGTTAGGATATATCCTATGGTATGAGTCACCAAAGACCATGTATTCACCACAGAATTAATTGTAGAATAATGAAAGTAATTAGCCCAGTACATTGAGAATATAGAATCACTCAAGGTTTTGGAGCTAGACCAGAGTTTTATGCACAATTTTGACAGTTAGGACATGCAGGTATTGACATAGCTTGAAAAATACCATGAGATAAGCCTACTCTCTATTCGCCTGTTAAATGAGTTGTAAGCAAAGTAAAAGATCATGGGGATAGATGATATGGTAAACATATTAAAATCCTCGCAGACGAAGGCTGAGATACCTTAGAACACATATTAGCACACTTAGATGAGATATATGTAGTGACATGACAGGAAGTTGACCTGATGACACAAGTTTGAGTTATGGGTAATACT
>Ga0070752_1001215_pt1 | contig 18553 bp, 12 predicted proteins | sample VirMetDEL_Aug_30_FD_77440 | JGI IMG/M metagenome (GOLD analysis project Ga0070752, IMG submission 77440) | Aqueous microbial communities from the Delaware River and Bay under freshwater to marine salinity gradient to study organic matter... | ecosystem: Environmental > Aquatic > Marine > Coastal...
AAAGCATCAACATCTATAGACTTTGCTACTTCTCCATTAACGTCTAAAGGTTCACCGTCATATATATCTAAAATTACATCTTCTCTTGGTGTTTCGTTAAAAATGTTTTCATCTTTAACATTAGCATAAAGTTTTCCGTTTTCATATTTAAAACCATGTGCTCTAAATTCTGAATCATTAAACTTATCCCAAAGCTTTTCAGCACCAATCTCATCCATGCTAGGTAAATTAGAAATAGAACTTTCAAAAGAAGATTCATTTGGTCCTACAAAAACATCTTCAATAAGTTCTCCACCTTCTTCTTTCATTTCTTCAATAAAGAAAGTGCTAGGATCTGGATTATACCAATCATCTTTATATTTCTGCACTTGAGAGTTCCAGTAAGCATCTTTTTTCCACTTACTTAACTCTTCTTTAGTTACTGCAACTTCAAATTCAGGCAAAGTATATTCTTGACCTTGGTTAGCTTGTGTTTCTATGTTTCCAGCTTTATCTGCTATTACAACTCTATCATCATTCCCAATATCTTGCTGTATTACCACTTCTTGCTTTTCTTTAAGAGCTTCATAACCACCTTTACCATCTGGTTTAAACATGCCTGGAATAGGAGTTGCTTTAACTACAGATACTTTTTCTTTAGAATCACCTGGTATAAAACCAATTGCTTGTTTAGTTTCTCCAGTTGGACCAACTGTTTGATTATTTTGTCTTATAAAATCAGCTGTATTTTGATCTATTTCTTCTAATTCTATATAAGGTTTTTCACCTGGCTCGTCACCTAAGTTTAAATTAGTTACTGAATCAATGTCTAAGTCCTTAGAAACAATAGATGTAATTTCCTCTATAGTTAAACCTTGTTTTCTTTTTTCAATACCTTCTATATCATTTTTATCTAATGGTCCCTCATACCAATTATCAATAGTGTCTTTAACATAAGCATCTAACTTTTTATTACCAGTATCAATAACAGTCGAAGGCTCTATAACCGCAGGTAAGGATTCTTCTAGTTTACCTATGATTTTAACTTTTCTAGCTTGTCTCTTTTTTCTAAAATGAGGTTTATAATCTGTAGATGTTAGTTTTGAAGTTGACGTAGATACAGTTGGTATCTTACTAGTAGGAGTTTTACCAGTTTTTACTTTAGTTGGCTTTGCAGCTTTAGTAGCTGCTTTTTGTTGTTTTTCTTGCTCTTTTTTTCTTCTTTTAGCATCTTTTTCAGCAAGTCTAACATTTTTAGGTTTTTGCTTTTGAGACTTAGAGCCTTTGAAGCCTCCGAAAAGTCCAAATCTATTTGATTTATTTTTTGGTGGGGTTGCCATATTAATCTATAGTATTTAATTTTTCATCTGAATTAAATTCAACTATATCGTCAGTTAAATTTTCATTAAAACGGGTAACAGCTAATTGATTTCTATTACTTTCAGTCATTTGATTTAATTTTTCCTCAAGTGGGAGATCATCTTTTCTTCTATCAAGTTTTTTTGCTTTACGTTGATCTTTAGCAGTTGTCATATCTAAAACCTCAGCCTCAACTTCTGGCTTTGTTTCTATAATAGGTCTAGCAAATTCTCTAGCATAAGCTTCATTTAGTCCTAGTTGTACAATTTTTCTATCAAAAATAACTTCTGGAGAGTTTTGTCTATTAACAGCTACTTGAGCACCAACATAGTTTCCAATTATTGCTGATCCGTTTTTCTTATAATCATTTACTGGATCTTTCATACCGTAAGGATTATTATCCCATAGGTTTTTAATTTGACTTTGTATTGGGTCTAAAGAATTACCATCTTTATCTTTTACTTCATTGTAAACAGCTAAAGTTTGATCTAAGACTTGTGGATATATACTTGTAGAATAATCTTGGTTATTTAATATAGCTTCTTGATCGTAATTAGCAATTTCATCTAATACGCTATTGCCATCTTCAAATGTTATTATACCTTGTTCATTAGGTTTTATACCTTTAGTTTCAAATACTTTTTCTACTATAGTTTGTTTGTTTTCACCACCAGCTGCCATATTTTTAGTAACATCAGCCATGTCTCCGTTAGTTTGTATTAGACTAACACCATTTGGTGAAATTAAGTTTGCATTAAATTTGTTCATATCAAACTTAGCTCCTCCTTTTAATCCAAACTCTATTGAAGTACCGTCTTCATTTAATGATGCTTCAAAGTTTTTAAACTCTGGATCCATCACTAGATTTTTACCCATTTTAAATATATCATTGTCAATTAAATGAGCATTGACAGATTTAGGACCTCCTCTTGGAACATCTAATGAAGCTGTAAGTTCGTTTTTCATGTTGTTCAAACCTGTCATAGTTCCTTTTAAACCATCTGCTAGTTTTAGCATTTGACTTGCTGCAAACTTATTTCCTTCAGCAACATGTTTTAGATACTTGTCCTTAGCGTCCATACCTAACTGTTGTAAAAAAGCATTGGGAGCAGAGGGTTTTTTTAAATCAGCAACTTGCGATTTATTTTGCTGTGCTTTAAATAAATCTAATTCATCTAATATTTTTTCATTTTGAGCTTGAAGCGTTTTAAAACCGACTGCTTCATTGTTTTTAGCTCTACATGCTTTCAGTTCTTCTCCCTCAAGACCTATACAAGGATCTGCGCTATCGCCCATTTTAGCAATAGAATCGTTAAATTTTGATATTTCAGCGTTGGCTTGTTTTAAAGCTGCTGATTCGTCTATTATTGCTGGTTGTCTGTAAGTTCCCATATATTTATATATTTATTGCCCTGCGCCTGCTGAAAGCACGCTAGTGGCTGTACCTGCAATATTTCCAAATGCTTCGTACTTAGCGCCTCTCATAGCAACTTCTGTTTGTCTTTCTTGGTCAAGCATAGCTTGCGTTCTATCTAACTTCATTAAATCTCTTGATTCTTGTCTTGAAAATCTAGTATCTTCACCTTGAGCGTATAGTTTTTGATTAGCTGCCTCTTGTCTTTGTAAATCAGCTGAAATACCTTGCTTGCTAGTTAAAGCTGCTTGAGCTAGTGCTGTTGCTCCACCTGATCCACCACCAGTAGCTCTAATAGTGTCTAGAGTGTTGGCTAGTGATATATCAGCTTGCTCAGCTTGAAACTCAGAAGCTTTAGCTGCAACACCTAAATTAGCATAAGGATTACCTATTTTTTGTAAAGCTTTTTCTTGATCCGCTATAGAATCTTTAAGTATTTTTTGTTCTGCTTTAGCGTCTTTTTCTTTTTTATTAGCATCTATAGCTGTTGCTGCACTAGCACCTACTGCTACAACTGCTGCGCCTACTAATATTGATGTTGCTACTGCCATATTTATTATTTTAAAATTTTAACTAGTTCATGAGACGGCTTTTCATCTACGTGCCATCCTAATTTTTTATGTGTTTCTATTAAACTTTTATGTCTACATATGCTAAAAAAATACTTGTAATCAAGATCTTTTATAATTTCTTCAGCTCCAGTTATTAATAACTCTAAAGCTTGTTTTCTATTATCTTCTCTATATTCTGGATCTGATATTATCCACTCTAATAAAGCTACTTTAGCATTTGTTAAGTATATGAATCCAGCTACTACAGGTTTGCCGTTGTTTTCAACAACAACACCTGTTTCAGGTAAAAAATCATCGGCAGGAGACACCCATTCAGGCCAAGCTTCCCACCATTTTTTTATAAAAGTTAAATCATCTTGTTTTAACTTTCTAATATTTAATTCCATTTAATTTTATTGTGACGATACATTTATGTTAGTTGATGCTGCAAAGATTTGTTTAGATCCACCTAAATCTGTAGTATCGTCTGTTTGTAGCGTTACTGTTGCAAAATATCCTTTAATTCCAGATATTGAACTACCAAAAGATACTTCACCAACTCTAGCTGTACTATTATTTCTAATATTAGATACATATTTGCCTTCTTTTAGTGTAAAACCAGCTCTTTGTATTGGTGGAGTTAATGATGCTGGAAACTCGTTTCCAAAGTTATCATAAGCACCTTCGTAGTAACTATTTATAATTACACTATTATCTGTATAATTTACATATTCTGATATACTAGCTGATGAATTTATATAGTTATCATTAACTAATTGCTTGCCTTGTTCGTCAGATATAAAACTTTGACCTTTCCACCCGTTACTTCCTTCGTAACCTATAGTTAAAAAGTTTTTGTTTATATTTACTTGAGGATTAAAAACAAATGTTAAAGAAGAAGCAGCAGGCGCTGCGCCATAGTACACATTTCTATTATTAGACGCGCCAGTAAAATAATGTTCATATATTTCAGAAGAATTAGTAGTGAAATAAGTATTTTTTAAACTAAATATATTGTTAGGTTTATAACTGTAAAAAGTTGGCCAACCTAAAACGTTTTCATCCCAAGCTAAAGTGTAGTAATTGTTAACATCATTTGAAAAAGTAGAAGTTCCGGCTTTTTGCATAGAAACAACATATTCTCTATCATGTATATCCCATCCGCCTTGTATTTTATCTTTATCAAAAGTTCTAAAAGACAATGGTGAATCATTAGGTATTGTTATATTTAGTATTTGTGATAAAGCAACATAATTACTTTGATAACCTATAACGTATATATCATACTCAACTCCATTTATTATCAACTGTGACCCTATTTCTATATTAGGATTTCCAGTAACTAATATGTATGGTGGTATTCCACCTCCACCTGGATCTTGTACATTTCCAAAAACAGTAGAAATGTCTACAGCTTCTAAGTTTTCGTTTATATCTTTTAATTTATCTCTAAAAAAGTTAGATAATCCATTTTCAGATATTTCTGTTATACCATCTCCAGACAGTCTTAATATAGAGCCTCTATCTTTGTCTGCAAAATATTTTCTAAAACCATAAACAGCAAATGACTCTGGATTTTTACTTATTCCAAATTCTCCAGCATATGGGCTTAGTTGACCAATAACAGTACCGGGTGGTAAAGTTTGAGTACCACCTTCAGCAGTGTATATAGTGTCTTTATCTATTAAAGCTCTATTAATTTTATCTTCTTGAAATACAATTAAATTAGTATCTTCAGCGTATAATTTTTGTATACTACCTTTTTGTGGATCAGCAGCTCTAGTTATATTTTCACCAACTGAAAAAACATTAGTTTCATTAATGCCAGTTCTAGAGTTGTATATACCTGAATATATTAAAGCATTTGGCCTTGTTTCTTGGTTGTTAAAATCTTCTTTTAAATACGCTTTAGCACCATAATCCACTGAAGTAGCATTAAAATCTTCTTGATACCTAGAGCCTTCTATAAACCAATTTTCTACCTCATCATAACCACTTGTTGAAAAAACAGGTGAACTAGGTTCGCTTCCGCATCCAGACGGAAACGTTGGAAAGTTTGTTGGATTCCAAGGTAATCCTGGAAATACAGAAGCAATACCACCTCTCCATGGTTGTGGTGTAGCAAAATTATTATAATCATAAGGAACGCCTCTAGATGTAGCTAAAGCGCCAGGTGTTCCAGTATATATAGTCTTTTTTAGCCAAAAAGAATTAAAATAATTAACTTCTAATTTGTAATATGCCATATTATTGTATTTGTATCCAAGCTGAATAATAAGTAGTAATAGATCCTGTTAATCCATTACAATCTTTTACTGATATTTTTAACAAATGTTTTGCACCATCATTATTTTTAACTTGATCTATAAAGTAAGCATTATTGACTAGCTTAAGAGTAGTATCAGGAGTTACAGTGTTAAGATAAAACAAACTATTAGTTAAGGTAGTTCCAGCTTGTTCTACTAAAACCTCTAAATTATCAAAACTAGTACTTGCAGATCCATTAAACACAGTGGTTTGAGTATTGTAAGCTCCTAAACTACTATTAGGTCCTATTTGACCAGTAGGAGGAAAAGCCCACACGGGAAAAGGATTATCTACACCACCACCTAAGCTAGGACTAGGGTTTCCATTTTCACCTTCATACCAAGTAAATCCAAGTGTACTTGGTGCAGGATTTATAGTTGGTTTTTCATTAGTTAATAAACATGTTTTAGTTATTATATTATCACCATTAGCGAGTATTCTTAAACCTATATTAAAAGTTCTTGAGCTTACATCAGATCCATAGTAAAAATATGTATTAGATCTTAACCTATACCTTAGTCCAGTTGTATTTACAAGATCAAAAGGGGCTGGATTTAATACAGCACCATTACCATCTGTAACACTTGCTAACTCTATAGTACCAATAGTCATTAAAGAGTTGTTAGCATCTACAGCTTGAAACTCTCCACCTATCCAAGAAGTACCACTAGGTACTTGAGTTTCTTCTAATGAAAAAGCTACTGGCTGTGGTGGAGATGTTGGAGTACCTATGTCTACGCCTATACCTCCAGTAGCTCCATTATTTACATATTGATTTAATTCAGCTATAGTTCCAGACGTACTACTTTCCCAATATATATCTAGCTCTGACTCTACTGGATTTGTTTCAAAAACGTTTAAGTTTTTAGAGAAAGATCTTACCTCATTGCCAACAACATCTTGTTGTACGCTAGGCGCAAATCCAACTAAAAAACTTGTTTCTAATTGAGCTACAAACGGATTTGCAGAAGCGTCTAAATATAAAGGATCAACGTAAGTAGTTCCAAAATGAGGATAAACTGTTTTGTTTTTAGGAACATCTCTATTAGTTACCCAACTGCCTAAATCTTTAAAAGATAATATTGAGTTTATTGTAAATTCATTTTTAAAAGTAACTTGAGAAGACTCTGACCAGGCTGGAGTTGGATTCCACACAGTAGGGTAGTTTGTAGCATTAGCAATATATTTTGTAACAACTCTAGGATACAATAACGTTTCGCTACCATATATAGTTTCAGTTGGCCCAACATCACTTAATTGTTTAGGAACTTTATTAACATTGTCACCATATAAGACTATATTGGAAACAGAAGCAGCGTTATTATATAACAAGTTTCCTACACCAGCATGTCCTTCTGTTCCAATCTCTCCTTTAAATACTATTTTTCCAGAAGTTGCTCCAGGCGTAAATACATTATAATATTCTTGCTCTTTTTGTTGTACTACTACTTTATAGCTTAAATACCCTAATGGATTAGTTGCACTAAAGATACCTGGATAACCATCCGCCTTGTTAGTTGGTATTAAATCATTAAACTGTATTTTTAAACTATTACCTGGCCAGTTTAAAACACTTTCAACGTTTTCATAAGGCGCATATAAACTGCCAAACTCACCAGCAACACCTACATTTACAGCTTCATCTCTTAATATAACATTTGAAGATCTACCATATCTATCTACTAAAACAATACCAACTTTATAAGATCTATTCTGTTTTACAGTATGATTAATATACTCTCTTCTTACTCTACTTCGTTCTGGATTAGCAAGATTAGGATCTCCATCAGCAAATTTTTCACTTATACCTAAATTATAATTTAAATTTTCAGGCGAAGCGTGCTTTTCAATAAAGTTACCATAAATAATTCTATTACCAGCAGTAGCTTGAGCAGCGGCTTTAATTGGAACTTTGTCATGTATTCTTAATGATACTTCATTAGGTAAAAGTTTATAAGGTTTATTTGATACATAATCATATATATAATATCTTAACGAAGAAGATGTAAAGTTTTTCTCTACATTTATTTCATCTACAACTCTTATAGCATTACTAGTAGATTCTTTTAAAAGTATTTGAACTTGATTTATTTTAAATTCATTTGCTAATTCATTTTGAATAGCTCTAGCACTTCCAGAAAGCACATTGACGTTAAATTTTGGTGGTAAATTTATTACTAATCCAGCTTTTGTAATTTGGTTTTCCATTAGTTTTAAAACACCACTTTCAGCAGTATTTTTTTCATCTCTTCTTGTTTGAGATTTATTGTATGCACTGTCTAAAAAATAACCATATTGTTTTGGTACAAACAAAGGCTGACTAAACGGAGCCATCAAAGAGTATTCATTATCGTCGTATTTAAACCTATAGCTAAATCTAACAAACTTGTCTTTTAAATAGTTTTCATCACCATCAAAGTTTACGTTGTAATCAGGATTTAATTCTTCTAACTGTAATATATTATTTGCGGTAAAAGCTGATCCAGAACCATAAAACGCAACCGCAGCAGCATTAGCAGCGGCCATTGACTGCGTAGCATTATATCCAGAACCTATAGGATATTCAAACTCTATATTACCAAATGTTACACCATTAGCTGCATTACCAAAGATGTTAGTTATTTTAAAATAACCTAATTCTGGTTTATCTATATTTAAAAATCTTGTAGTAGTATTATTAATATCTATATCTAATGTTCCATACTCTAAAACTATAGCACTAGATGTTATAGAATCTACTACACAAGCTGAGTTAGCCGGTAAATATTCGCTTAAAGTATCTTTAGCAGTAGGTAAATCAGTAGTTGGATCTACGAAAGATATAGGATCATAAGGTGCATATTTAGCTACAGATACATGATCTTCGTTAGTATAGTAAGTTGGATTGGCTATGGCTGTTTCTACATTTATTTTTCTAGGTTGATTCCTGTTATCTGTAAAAAACAACAAATCCTCTATTAAATCAACACCAAGCATTGGGTGTGTTTTAGAAAAATTTAAAAAAGCGCCTTGAACTATAATGCCACTAGCAGCATTTCCACCTGCTAATGGTCCTTCAATGTACGCTATGTAACAATTAGCGCCAGCTATAGTTCCACCTGCTGGATGAGGTACACTGTCAACTGGAAAGTTGCTTAAATTATTAGGTGAAGAATCATTAAAGTTGGTTGCAAATATATATATTCTATCTTTATTAGTATCTACATAATAACCTATTATTTCAGTATTACTTGCAAATCCAAAATTTGAATACTGTGAATTACCGAGTATGTTTTCTACTACTCCTTCGTCAGGACCTTCACTTTTACTTACAGATATATTTTGACCATCTCTATACTCTCCTTGAGGTAGCAGTCTTTCATCTAGGTCTTTGTTCATTTTAGACCCGGTAAATAAATTCCTTACTTCTGGCATATTAGTGTTTTATCCACTTAGATTTACCTCTCATTACTTGAGCTATTTCTCCAAGTTTAATATTTGATAATCTTATTTTAGCATTTCTTAATTTAGCAGATCTATCTCTTTTAAATCTAGCAACTTGAAACTCTTGAACGTTGGTTCTACTAGCCATTATAGAATAAGCTATATGTGCATACATAGCGTCTTCTGCCATCTTAGGTATTTTAGTGTCTAAATCGTAGGCTAAACCATCAGAAATGTATTCTAATACTATTAATTTATCAGCTAGATCACTAGAGAAAGAAAAAGTACCTAATCTTTCGTTGATGCTAAACCAACCATTCTCTTGAGATATTTGAGGTTCTAACCCAAATCTTCTTCCATAATTTAATTTCCACCAAGCGTAATCAAATACATACATGTTTTCCATATCTCCGTCGCCTACTATGTTATCAGTATTATTTGTTTGCCATCTTTGCTCTGTTTCAGATTGAGAAGCTAAGTTGTTTTGACTATAATTGTTCTGAGTAGGAACCCCTTGAGCGTCTTGAATTGGTATATTATATGGGTTTGTAGTTATATTATTTACTGGATATATTATATGTTGCACACCTTGGTTATCAATCCATGATACTCTAACATAATTAACATAGTCTTGTGGAATTGGTATAGACAAACTAGGTGGTATAGTTAGTTCTTGTGATTTAATACTTTTTAAAGTGTCATAACTAAATTCTTGTAAACCTCTTTTAGCATGGAATACAACGTCAGATCTCTTTACTCTTGGTATAATTTTATCCATACCAACATAACCAACAATAAAATTATTTACTACATCTTTTAAGCTTATGTAAGCGTAACTATTATAGTTCTTATTTATAGCTGGTTGTTTTAACTGCACATATACACTTGCAGCTGTGTATGTTCCAGTAAGTGTTATAATATTATTCACAGCGTCAGATATATAAGATAAGTTTTCTGCTTGAGCAACACCATCTAAAAATATAGTATAATTAGAAGCTTGAGATATTTGTAATCCAGCACTGTTATAAGCACTAACAACATTAGTATTAAACGTGCATGTAAACGTAGGATTAGCTACACTTGATAATGCAGAAAATAATTGTTGACCAGAATAATATTGTGCGTTTGTTTCAGTTATTAATCCCATTTATTATGATTTTTCATTTTGAGTATCTTGGTTTAATTGAGACGAAGCTGCTTGTATAACCGCCTGGTCTCTTATTATAACTCCTGCATATTGTAATATTTTTAATATAAGTTCAGTTTGCTGCATTTCACTTATTTCAAAGTTAACTGATCCAGTTGCTGGTATAACAGGTGTTAAACTAAAACCAGGTGTCCCGTCCCATATGTATTGACCTAAATTTCCAACTCCATATCCCCATATAGGATCAAGTGGTTTTCTTATATAATTAAAACCTATGTCAGCAGTAGACGGAGTTGATACAGCTGGATAAACCGTTAATTTGTTTTGTTGATAAATAGCTATTGGATTATTAATGCTTGGTTGCAGTAACGGTGAAAGAACTTGTTGATGGTATTCTCTTTTGCTAACTATTTCTATTTCAGGAGATCCTATTGCTTTTTCGTAAAAAGCTGATCCAAACCTATGTAGGTCAGTTGGTAAAGTGTATACATTACCAGTAACAGCAGATGCAGCTGCGTTTTTTTCAAATATTTGAAACTCGTCTTTCATTTTGTCCATACGAGAAGCAAACTCTACATCTGTTTTTGGCATACGTATGTATTGGTTATATTGTTCAAAAAAGTCTTCAAATATCTCTAACTGAGCTTGAGCACCTACTTTATTAAACTCATCAGGCGTTAAATATCCTCTTTGTTCTTTATTCAAGACAGTTAACACTGTGGTATATACCGTATTTACGTTTATTGCCATTCTAATATTTTTAAAAAAAAAGGGTGGCGATAAAACCACCCTTATTTATAATCACTTGTTATTTAAGTTTTTTCTCGATTGATTTAAAAACTTCAACTCCTTCGTCTGTCTTTAAAAAAGCAGCAAACGCTGAGTATGGGTTTTCTTCAAAAGGTACTTTCATTAATTTTTTACCATTAGAAGCCCAAGAGAATGTTCTTTGATCTTGTGATAATGTAATTATACGTTCTTCAGTTGCTTTTACAGCAATGTTTCTTAGTTGTATATTTTCATCATTAGCAAGTTGTAAGAACAAAGTAGGATTACTTTTAGCAAATACTAATAAATCTCTTTTAAGCTCTTTAGAACTCATCTTACTAACTTCAGAACCAATTTCAGTTCTTAATATAGCTTCTGCATGGTCAATATCTAGTTCTCTAGATAAAGATAATGCTTGAAACTCGTATTCTAAATATTCTAAATCATCAATAGCTTCTTTAACATCATCTTTCTCTTCATATCTTTTATTTAATTGTGGATGATATATAGATAATAATTTCTGTAAAGACTGTTTTTCTTTAGGAACAAATAAAGTTCCATCTTTAAATATTATATGCTCTAGAGTACATTCGCCTTTTTGCTCTTCAACAAATGGACTGTTCTGGTTAGAAGCATGTCTAATTTCTTTTTGTTTACCTTCTTTAGGGTCAAACCACAATAAAGGAAATCTTCTTGTATGTCTTGAAGGCAAAGTGTAAGTTAACGGTGCATAATCGTGTGTAAGATAATAAAGTCTATCTTTTATTTCCCAAGTATCTTTTTCTACTTTAGGAGTTTCAACGATTTTTTCAACCGTTTCTACAGCTTTTGCTGCAGGTTTTTTGTTTGTTTTTTCCATAATATAATATAATATAATAATTAAAAAAGACCCCGCCTAAGCGGGATCTTATTATTTAGTTGTTAAACTGTAACAGCTATTCCAGGAGTAGTTGTAGCTACGCCTGACATATCTACAGCAACACCACCACCACCATCAACTTTCTTGATAGCAGCTTTTACTCTTTTTGTAATTTCTGCACCATTTGATGCTGAAGTAATCACAACAGAACTTAAAGCAGCGTTTCCGTAGCTTATAGTACAAGTATTTGTAGCACCAGCAATTTTAACAACGCCGTCTAAAAATACTACTTCTTCGATGCTATTATGCGCATCTTCTATATATAATTGTGCCATTTTCTTAAATCTTTTAAATGTTAATAATTAATTAAGATGTAAACAATACAAAATTGTTAGCAGCTTGTGTTACTAAACATCTTTCAGATAGATAGTGTACTTCCATAGCATCAAGAGAAGAAGTATAAGCACCACCAACAGAACCAGTGATCCATGACTTCATTCTTCTATCATCAGTTTCAGAAGCTCTATATCTTACGTGTAAGAAAGGACGTCTAATATTTGATCCTAACATTTGGTCATATACTGTAGAAGTTCCAGCAGGAACTAACACACCTTTAATATTTGTAACCATACCTCTAGTAGAAGCATCATTTAAATATTTCCAGTCAGTTTTATAAAAGTCATAAGAACCTCTTCTAAAACCAGAGAAACCAAAGTTAAGAGCCATTTCAGCTTCGTTATCAAATAAACCGTAAGACGCAGCAGCAGTAGAAGCAAAACCTCCACCAGCTTGAGCAGCAATCATATCATCAAAATCAAGAGCAGTAGCTCTGTCTAAGAATAACATGTTTTCTTCAATAGCACCTTGTAAATCTAATTGTTGTAAGATAGCATCAAAATCTCCTAATGCACCAGCTCCAGGAGCAGCAGCACCAGCAAATCCAGAATATACATTACCTCTAGCATTTAGAGAAGCGAATAAACCTTCAGTACCTGTACCGTAGTTATTAGCAGCAGTATTAACAGTAACACCAGAAGCAGCAGTAGCTTTTTCACCTTCAACCATTGCCATTTCAAGATAATCTTCATATCTTAATCTAGTTTCTGATTCAGCTTTCATGTACCATAAATATCCAGATGTACCATCTTCAGTAGCAACTTCGATCCAACCGATCTGAGCAGTGTCAGAACCATTAACGAAATACTTATCTTTGATAATAATTGGTCTATTGCTATATTGAGTAACTTGAGGAGTAACAGAACCTATCATTCCTTCAGTACCTTTAGCAAAGTCAGAACCATAAACAAACACTTTTAAGTCTGAGTTACCTAACGCTCCAAAAGTAGCAGCAGTATAACAAACAGCAGTAAAAGTAAAAGTTCCAGGTGCTGGAGTAGCATCGTTAGCAGCTGCAGTAACCAAACCTTTTAGTGTTAATCCAGAAGCTGGATCAAATACTACTATACTTTGGTTAACTCTTACAACTACTTCGTTAGGAGCAGCTCCAAGAGGCGCTTGCACAGTGAAAACTGTACCAGCAACGTTGTCAACTTTGTCTACATTGTCATAACCAACATGTAGTCTATTTTGTTCAGACCAAATTACTTGATCAGATGTCATTGGCATTTCAGCGCCAACCATTCTTAAGAAACCTGATAACGTTCTGTTACCAAATCTTTCTACTTCTTGCTCATAGAGCTCAGGTAGATATTGTTGTGCAAAATCTGCAAAATTAGCACCAGCTGCATCATTCCACTGTAAATAGTTAGTAGAAAGGATCGATTGATCTTGAGTAGGTGATAATCCAGCATTAGTCACTGTGAATTGTCCCATTATATTGAGTTTTTATTTTTTTCTTATTTTTAATTTAGCACTATTTATTCCACTAACCGCTTTTATTTTCATGCCACCTAAAAATACTGCATCTGGATCAGGAGATAATCTTGGTTCAGAATTAATATTTTTAGACTTAGCGAACTCTGTTTTCACAGCATCAGCTTTTCCTTGTTCATAAAAGTGACTAGCTATAGTGTCTATGTTTTGTGCCGCAAACAAAGATTTGTGGTAGTTACTTAAATCCGTAATTGCCCCATCTTCATTTAAGAACTTCTTAAGAAAATTTGCAATATCATTTTGATTTTTTGCTAACTCACTTGGATTACTAACTTGATATTTCACATTTTTATCTTTTAATTTAAAATCAAAACCTTTGAAATCTTCATTAAAAAACTTGTTTGATCTATCAATAAAATCTTCACGAGTTTTGTTTACCTTGTCTTGCTCACTATTGTATCGGTTGAAAAAATCCATAGCTTTTTGTTGCTCTTGAGTAACGCCCGGTCTCAACTTGATCTCGTCGTAATATTTACTCTTTGTTTGCTCTAAAAAGTTTTTGGCTTTAGCAACCTCTTCCTTTATTGCAAGCTTACGCTTACGTACAGTTTTTTCATCATCTTCTTCCTCATCATACGAAAATTCATCATTAAGTAAAAACTCAATTTCTTCGTTATCTAAATGAGGTTTAGATTGTTTATAAAATTCTTTTAATAAAGTAACATCATCAGCTGATGAATAATCAGCGTTTAGTCTTACGTAGTCTTCAACTGTTCCACCAGTATCCTCCATAAATGAAACTAGTTTTTCTATATTTTCTGGTAAAGGTTTACCTGTCACCTTTTCGTCTCTTATAGCTTCTTTTAATTCACTAGTAGCTTCTTTAACTTCTTCTTTAACTTCTTCTTCTTTTACTTCTACTATTGGCGAAACTACTTCTTCGGCGCCCCGTACTTCTTCAACCACTTCTTTGCTACTTGTCTCGTTTTTCTTTTCTTCGACAATAACATTGCTATCATTTGTGCTTTGTGTTTGAATGGCATCTTCTTTATTTTTATTTAAATCTATCTTAGCTATTTCAGTTTCTTTGATCTCTGGTTTTTTAGATAAATCTATTTTGTTAGATTCTGGTTTGTTATTGGATAATTTTTTAGGGCGCTTTTTTATTTTAAAGTCACCCTCCTGTGGTGTGTTTTCTTTATTTTCCATGATATGATATTATATAATAATTCGCCTAGTTATTAGGCATTTCAAAATTGGTTGGCAACGTGCCGTCCTGTCTTTGTTGTATTAGTTGACTTTGTTGAGTTGCTTGTATTTTAGTTCTTTCATCTTTACGATCTTCAATGAAAGCTTCTTTCTCTCTCATTCCTTGAACTTCCATAGCTTTCAACTCTTTATCAAACCCATACTGTAATTCTATTAATTGCTTTTTTAATTCAGTTTCGCTCTGCATTCTTTGTAATTCAAATTGAGATTTTCCTTGCTCGATTTGTAAAGTAGTTTGTGCTAAAGCTTGTTGCTTTTGAACCTCAGCCATAGCTGCTCTTTCAGAAGCTTCCGCGTTTGCATCAGCTTGAGCTTTTATATTAGCTAAGTTGTTTTGTTGATCTTTTTCAGCTTTTTGTTCTTGCTTAAGTTTTAGTAGTTTATTAGCTAATTTTAAGTTTTTTATTTCTCTAATTTCTATAGCGTCTGGCAGGCTTATTGATTGTTGTTGTAAAGCTATTTGTATATTTTGCTCTAAAGCAGCTTTAGCTTCTTCATCTGGTTCAACCTCTAAATATATACCAAAATCATACAGGTGAAGATTTTGTATTTCTTCTAAGGTTTTAACATTATATAAACTTATACTATCTATTAAACTTTCTCTTAATAAATCAAACTGTATACTATCAGCAACTCTTAATGATATGTTTTCACAAGCTCTTAGTGTAAGAAATAAACTAGCATTTAATATGTGCCTAGTAGCTACGTTAGAATTAGCAGCAGCTAACTTTTGTAAACCAACTAATGATTGCTTATCTGGCATAGTACCATCTCTTGCTTCGTTAAGTCCGGTTACGTCTCTAATCATTTTTAAGTAATACTCGTAAGTTGATATTAAAGAATTAATTTTTTGACCACCTGAAGAGGTATTTAATTCTTGTATTGGAACTTTACCTTGATTAATATCACCGTCCTGCGTCATTGATCTACCAACTATAGAACCTGTTTGGAAATACATATTTAACGCTTCAGCTGGATTATAATTAGTACCATTACCAAGGTCTACTTCTGCTAAACCATCTACATCCATAAACACACCATCAGGAACTACTCTAGAAAGCACTTGCTGTAGTTTTAAGGAAGTTAATTGAATCATGTCAGCGAAACCTATCATACGTTCTACAGTTGACTCTATACGACCTTTATACATGTGAGGTGCAACTATTTGATAATTCATATTAACCTTAACAGTGTTTGAATAAGGTCTGGTCATATTCTCTGCAATTTTCCAGTCTAACATTATATCGTGACCTAATATTTTAGCTCCAGAATATAGTACTTCTATTGATCTTGAAACTTTGTCAAAATTATCGCTTGGTGGTGGATTAAAAAAGTCAGGCTTTTCTAAAGCTTTTTCTAAACCATTTTCAGTATATTTTATTTTATATACTTGATCCATATAAGTTTTATATTCAAAATATAATACTTGCACAGTGTTGTTATTGTCTTTACCTGTCCAGTTTCTAGTGTAATTAGTATTGCCTGGAAATTTTTGTATTTGCTCTAATTGTTGATTGGTTAATTCAGGAAATTCTTTTTTAAGCTCTGGTAAACTAATATTTTTAACTTCACCAACATAATATATATCTTCAAAATTAGGATCTTCTGTATAAGACCAAACTAAATTAGCTGGATCAACATAGTCGACAACAATACCTTCTGATTTATTCCAAGAAGTTTTAACAGCTCCAATGCCTAACACAACTAAGTCTCTATTGAATCTAGCTCTAGTTAGATCATATTTGTTTTTAGCTAAAGTATTTTCTATTAACTCTTCTTCTGCTATTTCAATAGATTGCTTGTAATCTAATTGCATGTGTATTTCTAACTCTTCCTCAGTTTCAGGAGCGCCAGCTGGAGCTTCTTTAAGATCTATACCTAACTCTTGTTGCATAGTTTGAATAAACTCTCTAGCTTGAATGTCTCTATATATTTTATTAGCGTATTCAGTTCTTTTCTTTTGTGAAGCTGGATCTTGTGAAAATGCTCGTATATCATACATTTTATCTGACATACCATTAACAACGATGTCTACAAATTTAGGAATTACCGGTACAGGTTTCCAATCTAAATTTAAATAAGACAAATCACCATTTATAGACAATTCATCCTTGTATTTTTGAACAGACTGTTCTCCTCTAGCGTATAATCTTCGTTGATGGAATATAGTATAATTAAAAGAATATCTATTGCCACCGACACCTTGACTAAACCATTCACCTTCTATAGCTCTAGCTACTTGAAGACCATATTCTGTAGTCATCTTCTCTTCTTGAGGAATTACTTGATCTGGAAAAGAGCTTCTAGTATTAGTGTATATCATTTATTTATTAATTTTTGAAAGGATACCATCATTGTTGAATGTTTTTATTCCTAAATTTACTTTTTTCAAAGTTCTTTCTGCTATAGGTTTATACTTGTTTTTATTACAAGCCATTATAGCTAATCCAGAACTAATAGATGCATCATGTTTGGTTCTATTGTTTATATTAAATTTACCCCAGTCTTCTAATGTATCTTGATGATACATATCTCCATAGCCATCCTGCTTTAAACCTACATAAGTATCAATATAAGCTTCAATAGCTGCAGCATGCGCCTGTTTAATATCTTCGCTTGAGTTAGGTATTCCACCTATTTCTTTTTCCGTTACTGAAAGTTTATTCCAAACTTTGTCAGGGCGATTCATTGAAAAACCTCTATAACCTCTACGTTTTAAGTAGTATAACAATCTTGGTTTGTTGTTTTCAGCGAGTATAGGCATGCCATAAAATACTAATGACATTAAAACATCCTCAAAAAATATTTCAGCAGTTTGTGGTCTTGATATATATTCTAAGAAAAAATGATTTGGTGGTGCATCTTCCATACTAAATTTAGTAAGACCATGTAATGATCCTTTAGAACCTCTACCATCAACAGTTCCCGATATATCATAACTATCACATCCAAAAGCGCCAATATGCTCATTTCCAGGATATTTTGTTCCATTTCTTATAATCACTTGATTTTGAAGTGATTTAGGTGGTACCCAACTAACTTGAAATCTACCGTTTTTATTTGGAACAAATATCACCTCAGTATCTTTAATTCCATTTAACCACTGGAAACTACCTTTAGTTATATTAGCTCTATTGTTAAAATCTTCATTATAATCAACTTGCTCATATATTTTAGTTAAGTTAAAAAGACTTTGTTTAGTCTCATCTCTAAAAGCATGTTTTTCAGTTCTTGGAAACTGTCTATAATATTCATTTAAACTATCTTGATCAGACTTTAAGCCTTCAACTTCATTTTCCCAGTGTTCTATAACTCCTGTTGCAATTTCATAACCATCAACTCCTTTGACTGTATTTTTACCTCTAATGAAGACAGGTAATCCATAAGTATCGATGAATCCTTCGTAGTTCCATTCCATAGGAATGAACAAGCTATAGAGTCCAGAAGATGTTTGTCCGTTTCTATTTCTTTTAGTAACGTCTGAATTGTTGTATAATTTTTTAAAATTGTCTCCACCTTTATCTAAAGCATTTGAAGTTGAGCCCATCATACATTTACCTACAATTCTAGAACCAAGACGTAGTGTAGTTTTTGTAACCCTCCAGTTGTTTAATATATTATCAGGTCTCTCCCATTTACCACTT
>Ga0070752_1001219_pt1 | contig 18518 bp, 13 predicted proteins | sample VirMetDEL_Aug_30_FD_77440 | JGI IMG/M metagenome (GOLD analysis project Ga0070752, IMG submission 77440) | Aqueous microbial communities from the Delaware River and Bay under freshwater to marine salinity gradient to study organic matter... | ecosystem: Environmental > Aquatic > Marine > Coastal...
AGAGACCGAATTGATGCCACATATTCTTATCGTCGAAGACGAAACCATTATCCGCTCTGCCTTGCGCCGCCTGCTCGAACGCAATCAGTACCAAGTCAGCGAAGCTGGCTCGGTACAGGAAGCCCAGGAGCGCTACAGCATCCCCACCTTCGACCTGATCGTCAGCGACCTGCGCCTGCCTGGCGCGCCTGGCACCGAACTGATCAAACTGGCCGAAGGCACACCGGTGCTGATCATGACCAGTTATGCCAGCCTGCGTTCGGCGGTGGACTCGATGAAGATGGGTGCCGTCGATTACATCGCCAAGCCCTTCGATCACGACGAGATGCTGCAGGCGGTCGCCCGTATTCTGCGCGACCGTCAGGAAGCCAAGAGCGCACCAGCAGCGCCAGCCGCGACCAGCAGCACACGGGGTGCAACTGCCGAGAAGGCGGTAGACAACGCCAATGGCGAAATCGGCATCATCGGTTCCTGCGCAGCCATGCAGGAGCTCTACAGCAAGATTCGCAAGGTCGCCCCCACCGACTCCAATGTACTGGTGCAGGGCGAGTCCGGTACCGGCAAGGAACTGGTCGCACGCGCCCTGCACAACCTGTCCAAGCGCGCCAAGGCACCGCTGATTTCGGTGAACTGCGCCGCCATTCCGGAAACCCTGATCGAGTCCGAACTGTTCGGCCACGAAAAGGGCGCATTCACCGGCGCCAGCGCCGGGCGTGCCGGCCTGGTGGAAGCCGCCGACGGTGGCACGCTATTCCTCGACGAAATTGGCGAATTGCCGCTGGAGGCCCAGGCGCGTCTGCTGCGTGTGCTGCAGGAAGGCGAAATTCGGCGGGTTGGCTCGGTGCAATCGCAAAAGGTGGATGTGCGCCTGATCGCCGCGACTCACCGCGACCTGAAGACCCTGGCCAAGACCGGCCAATTCCGTGAAGACCTCTATTACCGCCTGCACGTCATCGCGCTCAAGCTGCCGGCATTGCGTGAGCGAGGCAGCGACGTGATCGAGATCGCCCAGGCCTTCCTGGTGCGCCAGTACACGCGCATGGGGCGCGAGCCGCTGCGCTTCGCCCACGACGCCGAGCAGGCGATCCGTCATTACCCCTGGCCGGGTAACGTGCGTGAGCTGGAGAACGCCATCGAGCGCGCAGTGATTCTCTGCGAGGGCTCGGATATTTCCGCCGACCTGCTGGGTATCGACATCGAGCTGGACGATCTCGATGACGAGGACTTCAGCCTGGCTGCCGCTGGCGTGCAAAGCGGTGGTAACAGCCACGAACCTACCGAGGATCTGTCGCTGGAGGACTACTTCCAGCATTTCGTCCTCGAGCACCAGGACCACATGACCGAGACCGAACTGGCTCGCAAGCTGGGCATCAGCCGCAAATGCCTATGGGAGCGCCGTCAGCGTCTGGGCATTCCGCGACGCAAATCCGGCGTGACCAGCGGCCCTTGACCCCAGGACATCGGTGACAACCTGCCCGCACACGGGTTCAACAGGTTGTTACCGTTTCAATATCTCGTAACAAAGGCCGGGTCTAACGGTAACGAAAACCCGGTTTTTTTCTCCCCCACCCAACACCCAAAATTGCCTCAAGCCCTTGATTTACAAGGAATCGTAAAAACTGGCACGGCATCTGCTTTATCTCTGGCACAACAACAATAACAAGCAGTCCCCTACACAATAAGAACAAGACGTAACGACTCCAGAACAACAAAAACAACAAGGTACGGAGGCGCAGCTAACTGATTCTTTTGGAGAGGAGTTGCCGCAAGGGGTTCGCCCCAGCGACCAGGCTGAGAACAATAAAACTGCCTCAAGGCAGAGCCGGAACTGGTTGATTAAGGCAGCATCAGCGTCCAAAGAAATCCGTTTGCTATTGGCTCCCCATTCTAGGGAGCACCCGGTAAGCCACGGCGAGCCGGGAAGGGTCGACAACAAAAACAACAGACCCTCAATAACAATAAAAACATAGCACGCACCAACTTGGGGGGGAGCTTCGGCTCCCCCAGTAGCTTCCGGTCCCCGGATCCCCCGCCTGCCGCCCTTCTACACACCTTCTCCCTACACGATGCTAGAATCCGCAGCAATCATGCGGTCATCGTTTCGCATGCAGTTGAAAAACCCTGTCTGAGCAGACTGCCAATAACGCCATGATGCCCACACAATTCGATTTTCAAGCGCATGCGCAGCAGGCCGACCACTACTCCACACAGTGCATCCCATGCTGAAAAAGCTGTTCAAGTCTTTCCGCTCACCTCTGCGCCGTGCCCCACGGCCACGCAGCACCCCCGAAGTGCTGAGCAGTCGACAACATCCGCTCAATCGCAACGAGATCAGCCGTCACGCCATCAGCGTGGTCGATCGCCTGCAGAAGGCCGGGTACCAGGCCTACCTGGTCGGCGGTTGCGTACGCGATCTGTTGCTGGATATCGATCCCAAGGATTTCGATGTCGCCACCAGCGCCACGCCCGAGCAGGTGCGTGCCGAATTCCGTAACGCACGGGTAATTGGCCGCCGCTTCAAGCTGGTTCACGTGCATTTCGGCCGCGAGATCATCGAGGTCGCCACCTTCCGCGCCAATCACCCACAGGGCGAGGAAGAGGAAAACAGCAATCACGCCGCGCGCAACGAAAGCGGCCGCATCCTGCGTGACAACGTCTACGGCACCCTCGAAGACGATGCCCAGCGCCGCGACTTCACCATCAACGCGCTGTACTACGACCCTACCCAGGAACACATCCTCGACTACGCCCGTGGCATGCACGACGTGCGTAACCACCTGGTACGCCTGATCGGTGATCCGGAACAGCGTTACCTGGAGGACCCGGTGCGCATGCTGCGTGCGGTGCGTTTTGCCGCCAAGCTCGACTTCGAGATCGAGAAACACAGCGCCGCGCCGATTCGCCGCCTGGCTCCGATGCTGCGTGACATTCCGTCGGCGCGCCTGTTCGACGAGGTACTCAAGCTGTTCCTCGCCGGTTACGCCGAGTACACCTTCGACCTGCTGCTCGAGCACGACCTGTTCGCCCAGCTGTTCCCGGCCAGTGGCGCAGCGCTCAAGCAGAACCCGCAATACACCGAGAAGCTGATTCGCCAGGCACTGATCAACACCGATGACCGCATCCATGACGGTAAATCGGTTACACCGGCGTTTCTCTTCGCAGCCCTGCTGTGGCCGGCCCTGCCCGCTCGCGTGTTGCAGTTGCAGAGCAAAGGCATGCCGCCGATTCCGGCGATGCAGGAAGCCGCGCACGAACTGATTGCCGAGCAATGCCAGCGCATCGCCGTGCCCAAGCGCTTCACCATCCCGATTCGCGAGATCTGGGACATGCAGGAGCGCCTGCCGCGACGCAGCGGCAAACGCGCCGACCTGCTGCTGGAGAATCCTCGTTTCCGTGCCGGCTATGACTTCCTCCTGCTGCGCGAGCTGGCCGGGGAAGACACTGGCGGCCTGGGCGAATGGTGGACGGACTATCAGGACGCCAACGATAGCGAGCGCCGGCAGATGATTCGCGACCTCGCCGGCAAGGGCGAGAGCACCGGCAACGTACCGCGCAAGCGTCGCCGCAACAGCAATCGCCGCAAGCGCAGCGAAGAAAGCAGCGGCGAATGATGGAGCGGGCCTATATCGGCCTTGGCAGCAACCTGGCCGAACCGCTGCAACAGCTGCGTGCGGCCTTGCAGGCCATCGCCCAGCTGCCGCACAGCCGTTTGCAGGCGCACTCTTCGTTCTACATCAGCGATCCACTTGGTCCTGCCGATCAACCACGTTACGTCAACGCCGTGGCCGCACTGGATACCGAGCTGGAGCCCTGGCAACTGCTCGACGCCCTGCAGCGCATCGAGCAGGAGCAAGGCCGCGTACGCAAGGCCGAACGCTGGGGCCCGCGTACGCTGGACCTGGATATCCTGCTATTCGGCGAGCGCCTGATCGACGACGAACGCCTGACCGTGCCGCACTACCACATGCATGCGCGTCCCTTCGTGCTCTATCCGCTGGCCGAGCTGGCCGCGCAACTGCAGTTACCGGACGGCCGCAGTCTCGGTGCATTGCTCGAAGCCTGCCCGTTTACCGGCCTGGAACGCCTGGCTGAGTAACCCGGCCGGCCTCTGCGGGACGGTCCCTTGCGCACCCCGACATCCCGCGCATTGGCGGTAACGCCAGTAACAGGGCGGTAACACCTGCAATTGACTTCATAGCCCCCCATCTGGACTATAGGCGTCCCGTCGCACCGCGCCGGGCGCACCTTTGATGCCAATCCAGGCCGGATTGCCGCCAGATAGAAGCGGTATACCGAGTCTGAGCGAGGACCTTTGAAATGCCTGACGTTACCCTGAGCACCCTGCAGAGCCTCAAGCAGAACGGTGAAAAGATCGCCATGCTGACCTGCTACGACGCCACCTACGCCCATGCGGCCTGCCAGGCGGGTGTCGAAGTGTTGCTGGTCGGCGACTCCCTGGGCATGGTCCTGCAGGGCCACGACAGCACCTTGCCGGTCAGCGTCGAAGAAATGGCCTACCACACGGCCTGCGTCAAACGTGGCAACCAGGGCGCACTGATCGTTACCGATCTGCCGTTCATGGCGTACGCCACCACCGAGCAGGCGCTGCACAACAGCGCCAAGCTGATGCAGGCAGGTGCCCACATGGTCAAACTGGAAGGTGCCGGCTGGCTGGCCGAGCCGATCCGTCTGCTGGCGGAACGTGGCGTGCCGGTGTGCGCGCACCTGGGTCTGACCCCACAGGCGGTGAACATCCTCGGTGGCTACAAGGTTCAGGGCCGCCAGGAGGCACAGGCTCGGCAGATGCGCGCCGACGCCATGGCACTGGAACAGGCCGGCGCAGCCATACTGCTGCTCGAGTGCGTGCCGAGCGAGCTGGCTGCGGAAATCACTCAGGCGGTGAAGATTCCGGTGATCGGCATCGGAGCCGGTAGCGCAACCGACGGCCAGGTGCTGGTTCAGCACGATATGCTCGGCCTGTCTCTCTCGGGCCGTGTCGCCAAGTTCGTGCGTAACTTCATGGAAGGTCAGAACAGCATCCAGGGTGCCCTGGACGCATACGTCAAAGCCGTGAAAGACGGCAGCTTCCCAGCCGCCGAACATGGTTTTTCCGCATGACCACGGTCAAGACACTGCGCGAGCTGCGCGCAGCCATCGCTCAGGCACGCGCCGAGGGCAAGCAGATCGGTTTCGTACCGACCATGGGCAATCTGCATGCGGGCCACGTTTCGCTGGTGGAGATCGCCGCCCAACGTGCCGACTTCGTGGTCGCCAGTATCTTCGTCAATCCGCTGCAGTTCGGCGCGGGGGAAGACCTGGACAAATACCCCCGCACCCTCGCCGCCGATAGGGAAAAACTGCTGGCGGCCGGTTGCCACCTGCTGTTTCACCCAGACGTCGAGGAAATCTACCCACACGGCATGGGCGACCAGACCCGCGTGAGCGTTCCTGGCGTTTCCGAAGGGCTCTGTGGCGCCAGCCGACCAGGGCACTTCGAAGGCGTGGCGACGGTGGTAACCAAGCTGTTCAACATGGTCCAGCCCGACCTGGCCGTGTTCGGCGAGAAGGACTATCAGCAACTGGCGGTGATTCGCGCCCTGGTGCAGGACCTGAACATGCCGATCCAGATCATCGGCGCGCCGACGCAACGCGCCGAGGACGGCCTTGCCCTGTCCTCGCGCAACGGTTACCTCAGCGCCGAGCAGCGTGCCGTCGCGCCTGCGCTGTATCGGGGCCTGCAGGCAGTTGCCGAGGCGCTACGTCGTGGCGCCCGCGACTACCAGAGGCTGATCGAGCAGGCCCAGGCGCAGCAGCAGGCCGTCGGTTTCGTCCCCGACTACCTGGAGATCCGCAACGCGGTGAACCTGCGTCCGGCACAGGTCGATGATCGTTATCTGGTGATCCTCACTGCGGCCCACCTCGGTAACACCCGCCTGATCGACAATCTTGTGGTCGAGCCCGCTAGCCAGTAGCTGTGCCCGAACGCAGGCGGTTACACTCTCAAAGGCCCGGATCAACCCGGGCCTTTTGCTTTTGTGGATCAGGAGCTCCAATGGCCTACTACCAGCAGCCTCAAGACGTCACCACCCTGCCCGCCTGGCAGGCCCTGCAGCAACATCGTGCCGAGATGGCCGGTTTCAGCATGCGCGAGGCCTTCGCCGCGGACGCACGCCGCTTCCAGCGTTTTTCCCTCGACAGCTGCGGTCTGCTGCTGGACTACTCGAAGAACCTGATCGATGAACGCGGCCTCGAGCTGCTGATTCAACTGGCCGAACAGGCCCGCCTGCACGAGTCCATCGCAGCCCTGTACAGCGGCGAGCAGGTCAACGCCTCAGAAGGCCGCGCGGCGCTGCACACCGCCCTGCGCAGTCCGATCGGCCGTCGCCTGCTGGTCGATGGCAAGGACATCATCCCCGAGGTACACCGCGTCCTGAACCAGGTCACCGAACTGGTCAGCCGTATTCACAGCGGCCTGTGGCGCGGCTACAGCGAGAAGCCAATCAAGGAAGTGGTGAACATCGGCATCGGTGGCTCGTTCCTTGGCCCGCAACTGGTTTCCGAAGCGCTGCGCCCGTTCACCCAGCGCGGCGTACGCTGCCACTATCTGGCCAATATCGACGGCAGCGAATTTCGCGAGCTGACGGCCCGCCTGGACCCGGAAACCACGCTGTTCATCGTCTCCAGCAAGTCCTTCGGCACCCTGGAAACCCTGAAGAACACCCTGGCCGCGCGCGACTGGTACCTGGCCATGGGCGGCCCGGAAGAGGAGCTGCACCGCCACTTCATCGCAGTGACCAGCAACCGCAAGGCGGCGATCGAATTCGGTATCGGCGAAGAGAACATCTTCCCCATGTGGGACTGGGTCGGTGGGCGCTACTCGCTGTGGTCGGCCATTGGCCTGCCGATTGCCCTGGCCATCGGCGTGTCCAACTTCAAGGAACTGCTGGCCGGCGCATACGCCATGGACCAGCACTTCACCCAGGCGCCACTGGCCGAGAACATGCCGGTGCTGATGGCCCTGCTGGGCATCTGGTACACCAATTTCTGGGGGGCGCAGAGCCACGCCATCCTGCCCTACGATCACTACCTGCGTAACTTCACCAAGCACCTGCAACAGCTGGACATGGAGTCCAACGGCAAGAGCGTGCGCCAGGATGGCAGCGCACTGGACATCGCCACGGGGCCGATCATCTGGGGTGGCGTCGGCTGCAACGGTCAGCACGCCTACCATCAGTTGCTGCACCAGGGCCGCCTGCTGGTGCCGGCGGACTTCATCGTGCCGGTCAACAGCTACAACCCGCTGTCCGACCATCACCAGTGGCTGTTCGCCAACTGCCTGTCGCAGGCCCAGGCCCTGATGCAGGGCAAGACGCGCGAAGAGGCCGAAGCCGAGCTGCGTGGCAAGGGCCTGAGCGAAGCCGAAGTGCAGCGCCTGGCGCCGCACAAGGTGATTCCCGGCAACCGTCCGAGCAACATCCTGGTGATGAATCGCATCGCGCCCTTCGAGCTGGGCGCACTGGTGGCGCTGTACGAGCACAAGGTCTTCGTGCAGAGCGCCATCTGGGGCATCAATGCCTTCGACCAGTGGGGCGTGGAGCTGGGCAAGGAGATGGGCAAGGAGGTCTATCAACGCCTCACCGGCCAGGTCGAGAGCGGCGCATCGGACGCCTCGACCCAGGGTCTGATCGAACATTTCCGCGAACATCATCGCGGCTGAGCCAAACCCTCCCGCCGCTGCCCGGCGCCAAGCGCCGGGCAGCGTTGACGACCCTCAGCAGCCCTGCCCTCGAACATCGGCCCTTGAACCAAGCTCCTGCTTGGGTGCACCCTTGAGGTTGTTGCGGACACACAATTACAAGGACCCCGCCATGTTCGAGATCACTCGCCATCCCGTGCCCGATGCGGTGCGCCAGCGTGCACACCTGGACAACGACGCCTACCTGCGCCTCTATCAGCAGTCCGTCGAACAGCCAGAAACCTTCTGGGCCGAGCAGGCCAAGGCCTTTCTTCACTGGTTCAAGCCCTGGGATCAGGTGCACAGCAGCGACCTGAAACACGGCCATGCCGAATGGTTCAAGGGCGGCCAGCTCAACGTTGCCTACAACTGCATCGACCGCCATCTGGAAAAGCGCGGTGAACAGGTCGCCATCATCTGGGAAGGCGACAACCCCGCCGAGTCGGCGCACATCACCTACAACAAGCTGCACCACAACGTCAGCCGCCTGGCCAACGTGCTGAAAAGCCGTGGCGTGAAGAAGGGTGACCGGGTGTGCATCTACATGCCGATGATCCCCGAGGCGGCCTACGCCATGCTCGCCTGCGCGCGCATCGGCGCTGTGCATTCGGTGGTGTTCGGCGGTTTCTCCCCGGACGCGTTGCGTGATCGCATCCTCGATGCCGACTGCCGCGCGGTGATCACCGCTGACGAAGGCGTGCGCGGCGGCAAGTACATCCCGCTGAAGGCCAACGTCGACAAGGCGCTGCTGAGTTGCCCGGACGTCTCCACCGTGGTGGTGGTCGAGCGCACCCAAGGCGATGTGGCCTGGGTCGAGGGCCGTGACCTCTGGTATCACCAGGCGCTCAAGGACGTCGAGGCCGACTGCCCGGCCGAGCCGATGGACGCCGAAGACCCGCTGTTCATCCTCTACACCTCGGGCAGCACCGGCAAACCCAAGGGCGTGCTGCACACCACCGGCGGTTACCTGCTCGGCGCAGCGATGACCCACAAGTACGTGTTCGATTACCACGAGGGCGACATCTACTGGTGCACCGCCGATGTCGGCTGGGTCACCGGGCACAGCTACATCGTCTACGGCCCGCTGGCCAACGCCGCCACTACCCTGATGTTCGAGGGCGTACCGAACTACCCGGACGCCTCGCGTTTCTGGCAGGTGATCGACAAGCACCAGGTCAACACCTTCTACACCGCGCCGACCGCCCTGCGCGCGCTGATGCGCGAAGGCGAAGCACCGGTCAAGGCCACCTCGCGCAGCAGCCTGCGCCTGCTCGGCACGGTGGGCGAGCCGATCAACCCGGAAGCCTGGGAATGGTACTTCCATGTAGTCGGCGAAACGCGCTGCCCCATTGTCGACACCTGGTGGCAGACCGAAACCGGCTCCATTCTGATCACCCCGCTACCCGGCGCCACCGACCTCAAGCCGGGCTCCGCCACCCGCCCCTTCTTCGGCGTACAACCGGTTCTGCTCGATGAGCAGGGCAAGGAGATCGACGGTCCGGGCAGCGGCGTGCTGGCGATAAAGGCGAGCTGGCCGAGTCAGATCCGCAGCGTCTATGGCGACCACCAGCGCATGGTCGACACCTACTTCAAGCCCTACCCCGGTTATTACTTCACCGGCGACGGCGCGCGTCGCGACGAGGATGGCTACTACTGGATCACCGGCCGCGTGGACGACGTGATCAACGTCTCCGGTCACCGCATCGGCACCGCCGAGGTGGAAAGCGCCCTGGTGCTGCACGATGCCGTGGCCGAGGCAGCGGTGGTCGGCTACCCGCATGATGTGAAGGGTCAGGGCATCTACGCCTACGTCACCCTGATGAACGGCCAGGAGCCTTCGGAGGAACTGAGGAAGGACCTGCTGAGCCTGGTCGGCAAGGAGATCGGCAGCTTCGCCAAGCCGGAGCTGATCCAGTGGGCCCCGGGCCTGCCCAAGACCCGTTCGGGCAAGATCATGCGCCGCATCCTGCGCAAGATCGCCTGCAACGAGCTGGAGAACATGGGCGACACCTCCACCCTGGCCGACCCCAGCGTGGTCGACAGCCTGATCGAGCAGCGTCTGAACCGCTGAACCGCACGCCCATTGCCCCGCACCTGCGGGGCAATGCGGCATCTTGCCTTGGGCCAGCCAAGCGCCGACACTGCGCGCCATGGAAAGCCTACGTCGTCAGATTGAAAAACAGGTACACAGCCTTACCGGCGCCTCGCTGGGCGTGCTCGACCTCGACCAGCCGCGTGGCGACGCGGGTCTGTTCGGCCCCCAGTCGATGGTCTGGGAAGTGCACGCCGACTTCACCGCGATGATGGTCGGTGGCGTCTCCGCCCTGCTGCTGCAGATGCTCCATCCGCTGGCCCTGGCCGGTGTGTGGGATCACTCCACCTTCCGCCAGGACATGATCGGGCGCCTGCGCCGTACCAGCCTGTTCATCGCCGGCACCACCTATGGTGGCCAGCACGACGCCGAGCAGTTGATCGACAAGGTGCGCACCATTCACCTGCAGGTGGTCGGCAGCGCGCCGGACGGTCGCCCCTATGCCGCCAGCGATCCACATTTGCTGACCTGGGTACACGTCTCCGAGGTCAGCCAGTTCCTCGCCGGCTACCTGCGTTACGTCAATCCGCAGCTAGCTGTCACCGAGCAGGATCGCTACTACCGCGAGGTGGCGCTGATCGCCGAACGCCTGGGCGCCCAGGACGTGCCCAAATCGCGCCAGGCCATCAGCACCTACCTCGAACACATGCGCCCGCAGCTGCTCTGCGATGAGCGCACTCGCGAAGTGGTGCGGCTGCTGCATGCCGCGCCGGTACCCAGCATTCTCGCCAAGCCCTTTGGCAAGCTGATGATGCAGGCGGGCGTCGATCTGCTGCCGGACTGGGCCAGCGACCTGCTCGGCGAACGGCAACCCGCCTGGCGCCGCCCGCTGATCCGCAGCAGCGTGCAGCGCACCGCCACCCTGCTGCGCTGGGCGATTCGTAACAGTGCCGCGCAACGCGCTCAGCGCCGCCTGGTACGGTAGAGCGCGCGGCAACGAGCTGATGCCGGCCCCAGCTTGTGGCGAGACCGGGCGACGGTCACCAGCGCAGCCCCCTCATGGCGCGCAGGCTTCGCCCGGCAGAGGAAGCCGGCTGTTTTCTTGATAAACTGCCGGCCCTCCCTCCTCCGAGACGCCGCGCATGCCTTCTCTTGACCAGGCGCTGCGCGCCGCCCTTGCCGCCCGTGAAAACCTGCTCGCCGAGCTGCATGCCCAGGGCACCGACTGCTACCGCCTGTTCCATGGCAGCCAGGAAGGCGCGCCAGGTCTGACCGTCGACCGCTACGGTGCGCAACTGCTGGTGCAGAGCTTTCATCAGCCGCTACCGCCCGACGACCTGCAAAGCCTGAGCGAGATCGTCGAGGGCCACCTCGGCCAGACGCTGCTGGTCTACAACGATCGCTCCAAAGGCAACTCGCGCATTGACCGCGACCCGACACTGTTCCAGCCTACGGACGCGGCGCTGGAGGATCTGATCGCTCATGAGTGGGGGCTTAACTATCGCGTGCGCGGCCGTCATGCGGGCCAGGACCCCCTGCTGTTTCTCGACCTGCGCAACGCACGAGGCTGGGTCAAGGCCAACAGCGCCGGCAAATCCGTGCTCAACCTGTTCGCCTACACCTGCGGTGTCGGTCTGAGCGCTGCCGCCGGTGGTGCTCGCGAAGTGGTCAACCTGGACTTCGCCGAAGGCAACCTGGCAGTCGGCCGCGAGAACGGCGCGCTCAACCCTGAGCTGCCCGCCATGCAGTTCATCCAGTCCGACTACTTCCCGGCCATCCGCCAGTTCGCCGGGCTGCCGATCAGCAGCCGTCGCGGGCAGAAGCTGCCGAGCTATCCGCGCCTGCAACCACGCCAGTTCGACCTGGTTTTCCTCGACCCGCCGGCCTGGGCCAAGAGCGCCTTTGGCACGGTCGACCTGCTGCGCGACTACCAGAGCCTGCTCAAGCCAGCTCTGCTGGCCACTGCCGAGGGTGGCACGCTGGTGTGCTGCAACAACCTGGCCAAAGTGGAGATGAGCGACTGGCGCACGCTGGTGCTGCGTTGTGCCGAGAAACTGGGCCGCCCGGTGCGCGATTGCCAGGTGATCGCTCCAGCGCCGGACTTCCCCTCGCATGACGGCAAGCCGCCGTTGAAAACCCTGATTCTGCAGCTGTGAAGCATGACGAACATGCAAGCCAAATGCGGCGACAGCGACCGGAACCGAACCGTCGTGCCATACTCCAAGTCGTCTCCTCGTCTGGATAGATGACGCCAAGCCATGCCCAAAGGACTGAAGCGCGCGCTGAGTGCGCTGTTGATCACCGTATTTCTCTACAGCCTGATCGGCTTTCTGATTCTGCCGGGTATCGCCCTGCGCATCGCCAACCAACAGCTGGCGCAGTACGCCACGGTGCCCGCCTCGCTGCAGCGTGTGCAGCTCAACCCCTTCACGCTCGAGCTGAGCCTGTGGGGCCTGCGTGTCGGCGAGAGTGGCCAGGAGCAACTGAGTTTCCAGCGTCTCTACGCCAACCTGCAGAGCGACAGCCTGTGGAGCGGAGCCCTGCACCTGAGTGACGTCGAACTCGACGGGGCACGCAGCGAAATACTGTTCGCCAAAGACGGCACGCTCAACCTCACCCAGCTGTTCCGCCTACCGGAAAGCCAGGCCGAACCCAAGGCCGAGAACAGCGAGCCCTTCCCGCTGCGTATCGACAGCATTCGCCTGCGTGAGAAGTCGCTGCGCTTCCAGGACCTGCGTCCGAGCGAGCCCGTGGAGTTCGCCTACGACGCGCTCGACCTGGACCTGCACAACCTCAGCACCCTGGCCGGCGACAATGCCGAAATGACCATGACCGCCAGTGGCCCATACGGTGCGCGGATCGATTGGCGCGGTCAGGTCAGCCTGACACCGATCACCTCCAGCGGCAGCTTGAGCATCAGCGATGGCCGCCTGAGCACCTTCTGGCCCTACGTACGGGACGCCTTGCCGCTGGTGCTCAAGGAAGGCCAGGTCGATCTCAGCAGCGACTACCACCTGGACCTGTCCAGTGGCACCGAGCTGCAACTGAGCAAGGTCAAGGTGCAGTTGGCGCCCTTCGCCATCGACGATCCGCAAGGCAAACCGCTGGTACGCCTGCAACGCCTGGATATCGACAACACCAGCCTCGACCTGGCCAAGCAGCAGGTGGTGGTCGGCCAGGTGCGCAGCCAGGGGCTGGAAGCCTGGGCAGCGCGCGAGGCCGACGGCCAGCTGGACTGGCAGAAGCTGTTCAGCACGCCCGAAAGCGCCAAGCGCGAGGCGGCCGACACACCGCAGCAGAGCAGCGAGAGCAAGCCCTGGCAGGTGCTGCTGCAGGATGTACAGCTGCGTGACTACAAGGCTCACCTGGCCGACCGCGTACCGCAGCAGGAGGTAGCCGTGGAGGTCGGCCCGCTGAACCTCGATCTGAAGAACTTCGACAGCCGCGGCGACAAGCCTTTCGACCTGAGGCTCGATAGCGGCCTGGGCAAGCAAGGCAAACTGCTGGCGGCCGGCAATGTGCAACTGAGCCCGACCAGCGCTCAACTCAAGGTCAGCACGCAAGACATCGACCTGCGCCTGGCGCAGGCCTACCTGAGTCCTTTCATACACCTCGAACTGCGCAGCGGCCTGCTCGGCAGCGACCTCGACGTGCAGCTCCAGAGCACCGAGCCACTGGCCCTGCATGTTACCGGCAGCGCGCACATCGATCAGTTGCACACCCTCGACACCCTGCACGAGCGCGATTTCGTACGCTGGAAGCAGGTTCGGGTAGAAGATCTCGACTATCGCCACGGGGAAAGCCTGGCCATCGGCCGTGTCGAGCTGGACCAGCCCTACGCACGCTTCGTGATCAACGAGAACCTCACCACCAACGTCAGCGAACTCGTCGTGCCGCAGCCGGAGGCGCCAAAGCCGAGCGAGGCCGATGCGGGCAAGCCGCTGGCGATCCGCATCGGCGGCGTGGCAATCAATGACGGCTCGGCCAACTTCGCCGACTTCAGCCTGACCCCCAGCTTCGCCACCGCGATTCAGCAGATGAATGGCCGCATCGGCGTGCTCGACAACCAGAAGCCGCAGGCGGCCAGCGTCGACATCAAGGGCAAGGTCGACCGCTATGCACCGATGAGCATCAAAGGCCAGCTGACGCCCTTCGATCCGCTCAACAGCCTGGATATCGCCACCAGCTTCAAGAACGTCGAGCTGACCACCATTACCCCCTACTCCGGCAAGTTCGCCGGCTACCGTATCCGCAAGGGCCGCCTCAACCTCGACCTGCACTACCGCATCGAGAAAGGCCAGCTCAATGCCGAGAACCAGGTACTGGTGGAAAATCTGCAGCTGGGTGAGCGAGTCGACAGCCCGGACGCCGTGGACCTGCCGATTCGCCTCGCGGTGGCCCTGCTCAAGGACACCCAGGGACGCATTTCCATCGAGCTGCCGGTACAGGGCGACCTGAACAACCCACAGTTCAGCGTCATGCCCATCGTCTGGCAGACCCTGCGCAACCTGGTGCTGCGCGCCGCACAGGCGCCATTCAAGTTCATCGCCGGGCTGGTCGGCGGCAGCAATGTCGACCTCAGCACCGTGCCATTCAGTGCCGGCTCTGCAGAGCTGCAAGGCGACGCGCGCCAGGCGCTGGACACGCTGGCCAAAGCGCTGGAGGAGCGTCCCAATCTGCGCCTGGAAGTGGAAGGCCGAGCCGCGCAAAGTGCCGATGGCCCGCTACTGGCCGAACAGCGCCTGCAACGCGAATTCCGCGAAACCTGGTACAAGGTGCTGCAACGTCGCGGGGACAAGGTGCCGGCCAGCCCCGACGAACTGACGGTCAGCGCAGACGAACAGGCCGCCCTGCTCGAAGGTATCTATCGCACCCGTCTCAAGCAGCAACCGCCCGCCGAATGGGCCGCGCTGGACAGCGAGCAACGCTTGCAGAACATGCGCCAGGCCGTGCTGGACTCCTGGGCCAAGAGCAAGCTGTTACTGCGCCAACTGGCCCAGCAACGCGCTGCAACGATCAAGGATTATCTGGTTGAGCAAGGCGGGTTGTACGATGAACGCGTCTATCTGATCGATGCCAACCTGGGTGAGCCAGAAGCCGATGGCCGCGTACTCACCACCCTGCACCTGGACAGCCAATGATCATGCGCCGCTCAACCCTTGCCACACTTGTCACCCTGACTGCCGGCCTGCTCAGCGCAACCGCGCAGGCCGACACCCTGCGCTGCGGCAGCGCCCTGGTCAGCCTTGGCGACCGGCCGTTCGAGGTCGAACGCAAATGTGGTGAGCCGGTACACCGCGACCCTGTCGGTTACACCCTGGGCTCCTACGACCGCCGCGAGTACATGATCGAAGAATGGGTGTATGGCCCAAGCAACGGCATGCTCAGCATCCTGCGCTTCGAGGGTAATCGCCTGGTTGCCATCGAACGCCGTCGCGAACGCTGAGCAGGAGGCTCTCATGCGCACATTCGGATATCTGCTCACTCTGCTCTGCCTGCCCCTGATGGCCGAGGCGTCGTCCACCTATCGCTGCGGTAGCTCGCTGGTCAGCACCACCGCGCCCTCAGCAGAAGTGCTGAGCAAATGCGGCGAGCCCTCCAGCCGCGATTTTCTCGGCTACAAGGAAGTGGTCGATAGCTACGGTTTTCGCAACGAGGTGAGTGTCGAGGAGTGGATCTACGGCCCGAAAAGCGGCATGTATCACTTTCTGCGCTTCGAGGGTGGACGCCTGACCGAGATTCGCAGCAAGCGCGGCAGCTGATCTGCAGCCCGATGCGGGCTGACGCCCCGTGCATCCGGCACAAAAAATCAAGGCCCCGCCGGTTACACCGGCGGGGCCTTCGCGCATCCATGCCTGTCGCTATCCGTGCTGATAAGGCGTCCTGCCTGAGCCGTCCGTGCTGATGAGGCATCCCGCCTGCAGCCCTCCGTGCTTGAACGACGTCCCTGCCAGGCAGTCCTTGCTCAGAGCTTGTCGCTGAACTCGCGCAGCTCTTGCTGGGCCTTTTCCTTGGTCCAGCCATAACGTTCTTGCAGCTTGCCGGCCAGGTACTCGCTGTGGCCCTCGGCGACGTCCAGGTCGTCATCGGTCAGGTTGCCCCAACGCTCCTTGATGCGACCGTTGAGCTGCTTCCATTTGCCTTTGATGATGTCGCTATTCATGGTCATTCTCCCAGTGACAGAAGGTGGGGCCGGGCCGTAACCCGGCCGGCTCGGCTAATCAGTCTGCGGTTTTCAGGGCATCGGCGGACACGTCACGCACACCCTCGATTTCCTTGGTCTTGGCAATGGCCAGATCACGCTCGGCGTCAGTCGCGACTACACCAGACAGGGAAACCACGCCTTGGTTGGTCTCGACCTTGATGTCCAGCGCGCTGAGAGCAGAATCAGCGACGAAGGTGGACTTCACTTTGCTGGTGATCCAGGTGTCGGATACCGCCTGCTCGGCTTTATCCATGGTGTCATTGGCCGCCAGCATGGTCGGCTCTGCGGCGAAAGCTGCCGAGGCCAGCGACATGCTCAGTACAGCGGCAGCCAGGGTAGTAGCGGCAAAACGGTTGATTGGCTGTTTCATTGTTCGACTCCTGTACATTCCAGACAATCTGCAAACCAACTCCTGGTTGCAGGTTCACGAGTACTGTTGCAGGGCCTGTGCCAGCTTTTCCAAATAAAATAAAACCTTTAAAAACAACAACTTAACAAAATAGAAAGGCACGTACCTGATTGCATTTCGCCGGTTTGGCCAAAAACCCTCGGGCAATTTGCATGACCCTGACGCGACCGACGCCCTCCCCCACTTCGCGCAGGCGCTGCACCGAGCCATGTCGGTGTTGGCCGAGGCATCCGATACGTGGCCGCGACCGCTACAGCACAACCGAGCGCTGAACAGCAGGCACAAAAAAGGGCTCCCGCAGGAGCCCTTCTCGTTCGAACAGGTCAGCCGTGCTTAGACGCCAGAGGCCTCAGCAGCAGCGACGTCCTTGATCGACAGCTTGATACGGCCGCGGTTGTCCACGTCCAGTACCAGAACCTTCACTTCCTGGCCTTCCTGCAGCACGTCGGTAACCTTCTCCACGCGCTGATCGCTCAGCATGGAGATGTGCACCAGACCGTCCTTGCCCGGCAGGATGTTGACGAAGGCACCGAAGTCAACGATGCGCTCGACCTTGCCGACGTAGATCTTGCCGATCTCGGCTTCCGCGGTGATGGCCAGAACGCGCTGCTTGGCAGCCTCGGCCGCTTCCTTGGTTTCGCCGAAGATCTTGATCGAGCCGTCGTCTTCGATATCGATCGAAGCCTTGGTCTCTTCGCAGATACCACGGATGGTGGCGCCACCCTTGCCGATCACGTCGCGGATCTTGTCCTGGTCGATCTTCATCGCCAGCATGGTCGGTGCATTGGCCGACAGCTCGCTGCGCGACTGGGCAATGACCTGGTTCATCTGGCCGAGGATGTTCAGACGAGCTTCCAGGGCCTGCTCCAGCGCCTGCTCCATGATCTCTTCGGTGATGCCCTGGATCTTGATGTCCATCTGCAGCGCGGTAACACCCTTGGCGGTACCGGCTACCTTGAAGTCCATGTCGCCGAGGTGGTCTTCATCACCGAGGATGTCGGTCAGGACGGCGAACTTCTCACCTTCCAGTACCAGACCCATGGCGATACCGGCAACCGGCGCCTTCATCGGCACGCCAGCGTCCATCAGCGCCAGGGAAGCGCCGCAGACCGAAGCCATGGAGGAAGAACCGTTGGACTCGGTGATTTCCGATACCACGCGGATGGTGTACGGGAACTCGTCAGCGCTCGGCAGCATGGCAGCGACGCCACGGCGAGCCAGACGGCCGTGACCGATTTCGCGGCGGCCAGTGGCGCCCATGCGACCACACTCACCCACCGAGTACGGCGGGAAGTTGTAGTGCAGCATGAAGGGATCTTTCTTCTCGCCTTCGAGGGTGTCCAGCAGCTGCGCATCGCGCGCGGTACCGAGGGTGGCCACGACCAGTGCCTGGGTTTCGCCACGGGTGAACAGAGCCGAACCGTGGGTCTTGTCCAGAACGCCGACTTCGATGTTCAGGCCACGCACGGTGCGGGTGTCACGACCATCGATACGCGGTTTGCCGTTGACGATGTTCTCGCGCACGGTGCGGTATTCGATTTCGCCGAAGGCGTCTTTGACTTCACCAGCGGAAGGCTGACCTTCTTCGCCAGAGAACTTGGCAACCACCTGATCTTTCAGCTCGCCAAGGCGTGCGTAACGATCCTGCTTGATGGTGATGGTGTAGGCCTGGGAGATGGCTTCGCCGAACTCGCCACGGATGGCGCTCAGCAGAGCGGTGTTTTCCGGCTTCGGCTGCCAGTCCCAGGTCGGCTTGGCGGCTTCGGCAGCGAAGGCCTTGATGGCGTTGATGACGGACTGGAACTCATCGTGGGCGAACAGTACGGCGCCCAGCATCTGGTCTTCGGTCAGTTCCTTGGCTTCCGATTCCACCATCAGTACGGCGGTTTCGGTACCGGCCACGACCATGTCCAGGCTCGAAGCCTTGAGCTGTTCGTAGGTCGGGTTCAGCAGGTAGCCGGCTTCCGGGTGGAAGGCGACGCGGGCAGCGCCGATCGGGCCGTTGAACGGGATGCCGGAGATGGCCAGGGCAGCCGAGGTACCGATCATCGCAGCGATGTCCGGATCGGTCTTCTTGCTGGTGGAAACCACGGTGCAGATGACCTGCACTTCGTTCTGGAAGCCTTCCGGGAACAGC
>Ga0070752_1001222_pt1 | contig 18502 bp, 25 predicted proteins | sample VirMetDEL_Aug_30_FD_77440 | JGI IMG/M metagenome (GOLD analysis project Ga0070752, IMG submission 77440) | Aqueous microbial communities from the Delaware River and Bay under freshwater to marine salinity gradient to study organic matter... | ecosystem: Environmental > Aquatic > Marine > Coastal...
AAAAAATAAAAATAAAGATATTGTTACATATATGTAATACTTATAAGATTAATATAAGCTTAATATAAGCATATAATAGATACTATAATATATAATAATATATATATATAATATATATACATAATAATAAGCTTATTATTACATATAATAGATACTATAATACATAATATAATGATATAATATAGAATATATTATATCATTATATATTATATATACTGTAATATAATATAGAAAAAATATATAAAAAAAGGATGAAAAACAGTGAATAATAACAATGAAAAAGAGAAAATAATTGAAGTGTTGGATGAAAATGGTAATATCATAACGAATAATGCTGAAAAAAGAAGTCACCTATTCCAAAAAGGTTCGGCACCTAAAAGTAGGGGTAGGCCTAAGACGTCGCCGCAGGTTAAAAGGATGTTAAAAGCTGCAACAGAAAATGCAGTTCATCTGTTAACGACAACAATGGAAAATGAGTCGGTGGATTTAAAATTAAGGATAAAATGCGCAGAGGTAATTATAGATAAAACAGTACCAAAAGCGTTAGAGATAGATGTTGCTAGTGATAGCAATCTTGATTTTAGAAGTCTGTCGATTGAACAACTAGTACTACTTGCCAATCCTAACAATAACAATAAGACAGAGTAAAAAAGGACAAAAAAAAGAGTCTATAGACTCTCTATTTATCCATATATGCCTCAAGTGCTATATCTAGCAGAGTTAACAACGACGACACTCTTTTTTCGTCGTCTATGTAAAATTTCAGATTATCTTTAAGATAATCTATTGTCTCTAGGTTGTAATTGAAGTCGCCCGCCGAAAATAGTTGTTTAAACTCTTCGGTGCTTAAGCACTCTTTAAAATTTTCCAATTTTAAATAGAATCTCAAGTTGTTGTTTTTTACAAGCATATTCTCTGCTTGTATTAACTGCTTGGTGCTTAAGCATTGTCTTAAACAATGCTTAAAACCTTGTATGAACTCTGTATCATATATATCTTCGCTTATCATCATGTTAACATATACTTGTTGTAGTTCTTTTACTTTTTTACTGTTCATAATAATACCCCACTTTTTTTTATTTTTTAATACTTTTTAATTATACTTTTTTTAAGTCTATATAATAAGTGATTGTTATTGTCAACCGCGTTGTCAAGTTTTACATACTTATGTGTCAATTCTCTTATATCTCTGTCAATAAAAGCGTCCTCAACGCTGGTTGTTTTACCGTGTATTATTATTTTAGTACCATAACCTGTTACCACAACATCACCCCTTCAATTATTTTTTTGACTCTATATTAATCATATCATGTTTTTGCTATTAAAGTCAATATTTTTTGATAAAATTATTTTAAATAGTTTTTCGGGGCATATATATAATGAAGGAACTCATACTTGTTTTATGCAAGCTTGTTTTTGCAGGCTTGCATATAGTAAAAAAATATACGTGTGATAGAGAATTTTTTTATATATATATAATGAAGGAACTCATACCCCCCTACCCCGATTTTTTATTTCTATATATATAATTTACTACGTCTGAAAATTTTTAGATTTTTAAAACACCTGGAAAGGATTGGTAACAATGCAACTAACATCCAAAGAGTGGGAATTCATTTCGACAAAAGCTAAACAAGAACTAGCAAGAAGAGACTATATAGAGTATGTAAAGTATGTTCATCTGGGACTGTGGTATCCAGGCAAACATCTTAAATATATCTGTACCGACATAGAAAAATTAATCAACGGCGAACTGAAGAATGATAATGGTAATGACGCATCTATATACATTATATCAATGCCTCCTCAACATGGTAAGAGTCAAAGTATATCCGAGACACTACCTAGTTGGTATATGGGTAGATATCCTGATAAGAGAGTTATTATTGTAAGTTATAATACTGAGTTTGCTACTAGATTTGGAAGACGTAATGTGAATAAGATTAAAGAGTTTGGCAAGGACATATTCGGTATAGAACTGAGTAAAGAAACTGCTGAGAACTTTGAGATAGCCAATAATGTTGGTGCTTGTAAATGTGCTGGTATATTAGCTGGTATCACGGGTAATCCTGCTGATTTAATTATCATCGATGACCCAATTAAAAATAGAGAAGAAGCCGATTCTGATGTACATCGTAATAAGATGTGGGATGAGTATTTGAACTCAGTAAAGACTCGTTTATCGGCGAATGGCAAGATAATAATCATACAGACAAGATGGCATGAAGATGACCTTGCTGGTAGAATAATTAAGCAAGAGGGCCATAAATGTAAAGTAGTTAACTTTCCTGTTGAAGCCGAAGAAAATGATATACTCGGAAGAGAAGTTGGAGATGCTTTGTTTCCTGAAATAGGTAAAGATAAATACTGGTTAGAAGATTTTAAATTATCATATACATCACAAGAAGGACACAGAGCCTGGCTATCACTATACCAAGGTAAGCCTAGTGCAATAGAAGGTAATCTTATTAAGAGAGACTGGTTCCAATTCTATGACAAGCTTCCTGATAAGTTCGACAGAGTATGTGCTTCATGGGACTGTGCATTTAAAGATGGTAATAATAACGACTATGTGGTTGGTCAAGTATGGGCAATGCGGGGAATTAACTGCTATCTATTGGATCAAATACGTGGACATATGAACCTACCGACAACAGTAGATGCAATTGAAGCTATGAAGGACAAGTATCCTGGTATCGGCAGAATCTTCGTGGAAGACAAAGCTAACGGTAGTGCGGTTATACAGATACTTCAAGATAAGATACCTGGTGTAATAGCCGTTAACCCAGAAGGTGGTAAAGTAGCAAGAGCAAGTGCAATATCTCCTCACATAGAATCTGGTCATGTATTTCTACCTAAGTTTGCTCCATTCCTAAATGAGTTTATGGATGAGTGTAGTGCATTCCCGAACACTAAACATGATGACCAAGTAGACGCCATGACACAAGCAATAAACCGAATGATGTACTATCGTTCTATAGAAAAGAATTCTATCGATTACGTAGAAGGTGGAACATACTGTAGAAAAGAATTAATCATAAAAGGATTTAGAAACTTTGAGATAACAAGAATGGCAAAGCATGGTAAGATTAAGTTAATCGGTAAATAATATGGGGGTGATGATATGGCTAAGGTTGTATATGAAATAAAGAAGTACCCTACTTGGAATAAAAAGATAAAGAAAATAAATTGGAAGAAATAGATTTGTGCAATATGTACAATAAAATTTATTTTTTTTAGTGAATTTCACTATTGTTTTTTTTCAGTTTTTATCGCTATATACAGTAGATATATATTCTTAAGAAATATTCTTTAATAAATATTTCTTAAGAATATATTATAAGAAAGGAAGTGAGCATTAGAATGCCTACAGTACAAGTAATTACAAGCATATGCGATAAAGCTGCAGATATAATAAAAGAAGTTGCAGATATATCAACAAGTTACGGTGATGTGATACTAACTGGGTTAAGACCTGTTAATACTAATAGAACAGTATTCTGTCCTTGTACAGGCGTAGACCATATAAAAGCACCTAAAATAATACACCTAGACGAAGAATGGAAAAAGACCGAGGGGAGAAAGATAACTTCAACGGCAGAACATACATGGTCTTTATTGTTATCATCGGCAAAGCTTAATAGAATGCAGATATCACAAAAAAATATCGGTATAATTGGATATGGTCGTATCGGCAGAATCGTATCAAGATACGCTGGGGCATTCGGCATGAACCAATTTGTATATGACCCATACTTCTGCGAAGATTACAGCGAGTATACACTGTATAAATTACTAAAGAATGCCGACATAGTAACAATACATATACCACTTAATGAAGAAACCAAAGGGCTTATCGGGGAAAGAGAATTCAATCAAATGAAACCCGGTGCCTTATTAATAAATACAAGCAGAGCCGACATTGTAAACACAGACGCATTACATAAAGCATTAGATTCTACTCTAGGTGCATACGCAAATGACTTTAATGTACTAGCAGGACACCCCAAAGTAATAGCTACACCGCACATAGCAGGTAACAGCAAGGAAGCTAGAGAAGCTACAGACGTATATATCGCTAAGAAGATAGTCGAATACTTTAAAAACAAGGAGAAGATGCCACATGAGCACGAAGATAATAGCTGATTTCTGTGCTAACCACCTAGGACAGCCCGCATTAATAGAGCACGGCATAAAATTATTAGCAGAAGCAGGGGTTGACATAGTCAAATTCCAAGCTTTCAGAGCCAGTAAATTAAACCAGAATTTTCCAAATTACGACGACAACTACTTGTATTACAAATCAGTAGAACTAGACGATGAAGCACTAGTAAAAGTAGTAACTCACTGTAACTTTTATGGTATCGAGCCAATGTTTACCGTGTTTAACAAGGATTTAGTACCCCGTATATCCAACTTGTGCGTCAAGAGAATTAAAATAGCATCGCCAGACGGAGATAATTTCGAGCTTATAGACTTGTGTACCAAGTATTTTGACGAAGTTATAGTAAGTACTGGTATGATAGGAGACAAAGACCTGATAAAACTTAGAAAATTACCAGTCAAAACACTGTATTGTGTGTCCAAATACCCTACAAAACTAGAAGATATAGACTATAACGAGATGAAATTCCATGCTGGATTTAGCGATCACTCCTTAGGGACCGAAGCCAGTAAGAAAGCAATAGACTTAGACCTAGAATATGTAGAGAAACACTTCACTTTAGGAAGAGACCTACCAGGAAGAGACCAATTCATGTCAACAACAATAGATGAGTTTAAAGAACTTGTTTCATATAAAGAACAATTGAATAAAATACAAATTTATAAAAATCGTTGGAGGTAGATTGCCATGAGTAACGCATTAACAAAGAAGAAAAAGAAAGTAGCCATAGTAGGATTCGCACCTACATGGAACAAAACCCCTTTTGATGACCAAGAGTTCGAGATATGGGGGCTTAATGAGCTATATAAGTACTTTGAGAGAACACCTAATGCAAGAGCAGACAGATGGTTTGAGATACACAACAGGAATTCGCCCAGTAAGAATACTAAAGAACACATAACTTGGTTGCAGAACTGTCCTATACCACTATATATGTGGGATCATTACGATGATATGCCCTCTAGTGTAGTATTCCCCAAAGAAAAAATAATAAAATACCTAGAAGATAAAGGTTATTCTGGTTCTAAGTACTTTACTAACTCAATCAGTTGGATGATAGGCTTAGCAGTATACATGAAATTCGAAGAGATACACGTATATGGCGTTGATATGGCACAAGAAAGTGAATACCAATGGCAACGTCCTAGCTGTGAGTACTTCATAGGGTTAGCAGAAGGTTTAGGAATAAAATTCTACATACCAGGTGAGAGTGACCTACTTAAAGCTGGACAATTGTACGGATTTGAAACAGACAACCAACTAAGAGTTAAGATGAAAGCCAGGATAAAAGAACTTAAACAAAGAAAGAAAGCTTTAGAAGCTGAGATAAATAGAGCACAGCAAGGTATACAACAACATTCCGCAGCGATTAACCAAATAACAGGAGCTATAGAAGATTGTAACTACTGGTTAAAGAACTGGGTAGATTAAAAAAAAAGGAGATGCCATATGAGCACAAAAAGAAAAATAGCAGTATGCGTAATGTCAAGAGCTAACTTCGGTAGACTTAAGTCGGTAATAAAGAATATAGTAGACCACGATGAACTAGAGCTCCAGTTAATTCTTGGAGCCTCTTTTTATAACGAAGAAGTAGAATTCCCAGTAGCATCTAGGATACAATGTTTATTAAACTCAGATGACCATGCAGGTATGGTGATAACAACAGGACTACTGTTAACACAAATAACACAAGAGTTCCAAAGATTAAACCCAGATATAGTATTAGTACACGGTGATAGGTACGAAGTACTAGCATGTGCTACTGCTGCAGCTTATATGAATATAGCATTAGCACATACAGAAGGTGGAGAAGAAACAGGATGTATAGACGATAAGGTTAGACACGCCATAACAGCGTTAGCCGACATACATTTTCCAGTAACTAATAGAGCAGCCAGTAGTTTATTTGATTATGATTACGAGCATGAGCTACCAAAAGTAGGGATATTCGTTGTAGGCAGTCCTGCTTTAGATATAGTCAAACAATCAAAACTAAAAATGGAAAACAAGAAAGACTATATACTAGTATTACACCATCCGAATACTACTGAAGAAGAGTCCATAGAGCCACTAGTAGAAGCTTTATCAGAGATAGACATGCACAAGATATGGGTAAATCCTAATGTAGATGCCGGGAATAAAAAGATATTGAAGAAGATACACAGTCAAAATGTAGAATTTAAAAAGAATTTACCGCCAGAAGAATACTATAAACTACTTGCAAATTGTAAATGTGCCGTAGGAAATAGTAGTTCATTTATAAAAGAAGGATCATTCTTAGGTACACCAGCGGTACTCATAGGTAACAGACAACAAGATAGGGAGACTGGATTTAATGTAGAAGTGTTTATCAAGAATGATAAAGAATCAATAAAACTAGCAATTGAAAAACAAATAGATACAGGTAGTATGATAGCACCTAGTAATAAGTTTGGTGATGGAGAATCAGGTAAAAAAATAGCTAACATACTAGCGGAGGTGTAACTATGATACTTACTATAATCCCCGCTAGGTCAGGAAGTAAAGGAATATTAAATAAAAACATATTCCCTATTTGCGGTAAACCGTTAATTGAATACACAATAGACGCAGTAGAAAATAGCAGAATAGACCACAGATATATAATATCTACAGATAGCTATTTGAATTACAATAACTCAATAGTAAGACCATCACATCTAGCAACAGATGATGCTAAAGCTATAGACGTTATGAAACATGCGTTAGATAAATACGATAGTATATTCATAGATTCGGTATGCTACTTACAACCTACATCTCCGCTAAGAACAGCAGAAGATATAAATTCAGCTATCCGAGAATTCCAGATAACTGGAGCAAGTAGTTTATACAGCGGATATTACATGGGTATAAAACATAAAGATAAAACTTATGACAAGCATCAACAGAAACCACACTTCCAAAGAAACGGAGCCATATTCTTAGCCAGAAAAGAACTTATAAGACAAGGTAAGATATGGGATGAGAATGTTATAGAATTTGAAATGCCGAAAGAAAGAAGCATAGATATAGATGATATGTCGGATATGTTCATAGCAGAGTCGCTTATTAAGAATGGTGTATTAGAAAAGGAGTGAGCTTCATGAAAGCCTTATTAATTGGTCTAGGAGAAATAGGAACAGCTGTTAAGAACTATTACTCACAGTTCCATGACATCGAAGGATATGACCCTAAGTATAGCAACGAGCTACCACATAAAACAGAATATGATATACTACTTGTTACAATACCATACAGTAATAGTTTTGTTGATACAGTCAACGAATATAAAAGCAATTACTCCATAGGAGACGTGATAGTATTTTCTACAGTACCTGTTGGAACAACATCTAAAATAGATGGTGCAGTCCACAGCCCAGTAGAAGGCAGACATCCAAATCTAACAGAAAGTATTAAGTTATTCCCTAGATATATAGGAGGTAATTCTAGCATAGCTGGATTATTCTTCATGGCATCACATAAACATAATAACTTACATTTCATAGAAGAACCAGATCATACCGAATTCCTTAAATTACAATCAACATCCAATTACGGATTGATGATAGAATATGCAAGGTATTGCAAAACTGTATGTGACGAGCTAGGACTTGATTATGGTTTTATAAAACAATTTAACTCAGACTACAATGAACTATATGACAATCTAGGCTTAGGAGATAGAATAAAAAGATACATACTAGAGGCACCTACAGGGGATATAAAAGGACACTGTATTGTACCTAATGCAAAACTTTTAGATAAACAATTCCCGAGCATATTCTTAAAAGAAATATACAGAGATAAGGAGATGGGTTAGATGTTAGTAGCAATATTAATAATCACGATAGTAAACTTAATAGGAATTGTACTAGGCTTAGTGCTACGTATAAGAAAAATAGAAGAAAAATACCAAGAAATTAAAAAAGACCCTTACGAAAAATACAGAAACCAAGATGGGTTATTAGGTAGAAAGAGGGGCATATAATGGATATAAGATGTTGGAATTGTAATAAACTATTAGGTGTAGTTAAAAACGGTAAGATAGACTTAGTACCTTCTACAAATATTAAAGATGCGATTATAGACAGTCCTTATGTCGAAGATGTAAAATGTAGAGGATGTAAAAAGATTAATACTAAAATACTGAGAAGGGAGGATTAATATGAAACCAGAAGAAATAAGGGATCTCAAATATAAATACAGAGAAGACTACATGACAGAAGAAGAGATGAAAGATATAGATTGTAAAATATCTAAGCTTATGAATAACCGTGGTTACATGGGCGATCTTTATTCTAGGTGGGAAGATGAGGAGACAGTATACAAAGGTGACCAAGAGAAAGTAGCTAACAGACCAAATACAAGAGTCAACATAGTAAACGCAAACATAGAAGGTCAGGTATCTGCTTTAGTAGAACAGAACTTGGCAGTAACAGCTACAGGTGAAAGCCCAGCAGATAGTCACTTCGCAGAGTGGGCACGTATAGGATTAGAATGGAGCTTTAGAAAGAACAGAATAAAAAGAGTATTAGAAGTACATGAGAGAAGAAGAATAAAGTTTGGTGCTGGATTATTTAAAGTATATTTTGATGAAGATGCCATTAATGGTTTTGGGTTAGCTAAGGTATGCTGTCCACCTTTAACTAAAATATTCATAGATAATAAAGTTAAAGATGCATTAAGATTTCAAGAAGCAGAGTACGTAGCAGAAACTATACGATTGAGTAAGACTCAATTTATAGACATGTACGGAGAAGAGAAAGGGAACGCAGTAGATTACGGCGGTCTGTTTATAGAAGATAATACCACATTCAAAGAAGACTACACCTTAGATGATGAAGATGGAGCCACATTAATACAGTGGTATGAGAGACACAAAGGTAATCTAAGGTTGTTAGAATTTACAGCAGATGGTTTGTTACTATACGATAGTCATAAAGACGGAAAAAGAACTGATAACCAAAGAGATAAAAAGTATAATCATAAGTCTCTATATAAATTTGTGTGTGATAAATATCCTTATTTCTTTACACCACTGTACCCAGAAGAGGGAACATTGTGGGGATTCGGAGATATTAAACTCTTAAAACCGATTCAAGATATGATTAATGATTTATACGATAAGATAAGAATGGTAGCAAGACCTAACCTAATACTATTCGATCCTAGTTCAGAGGTAGACTTAGAGGACTTTGATGAAAATAGTTTAGAACCTAGACCAGCAAGACTAGATAAGAAGACAGTAGAGGTTGTGCAATGGGGACAAGTTAATCCTGCGTTATGGCAATTACTTTCTTCGATGCATCAAGAAGCACAAAGAGTAACAAGGTTCAGTGATTTAATGTTAGGCCAAGGCAGAAGTACAGAGACTGCTACACAAGCAGTTATACAGCAGAACCAAGGTAACGCTACAACAGACCATAAGAAGCTAATGCTAGAAGAAACACTAGTTGAAGTGTGTGAATATATGTTAGGCTTAATGATGGAGATGTATAAAGGTGCTAAAGCATTCAGAATAGCTGATGACAAAGACGAATATAAATGGATTGACTTTAGACAATTAACTAAAGTACCAGCTATGAAACAGGCTACAACTACTTTTAGAAAACTATATAATGAAAAACGTAAAGAAGATGGTAGTTACACAGAAGATCCTAAGTGGGAGATAATAACTGACGATAGCGACAATCCACTAACCAAGAACATAGACCTTGACTTACAAATAACTATAGGTGCTGGTTTACCTAAGAACAAATCATTCTTGTGGCAGATGATAGAAAGACTTGCTTCAATAGTAGTAGTAGACCAAACTGGTCAACAGAAAAATCTGATAAGCTACGAAGAGTTAAGAAGATTTATAAACGAATACTTGGGATTACCTATAGATGAGAAAGCGATACAAGATGTAACACAACCAGTGATGCAACAAACAGGAACACAACCAGGTGTTAGAACTAGTGCAAAACCACAACAACCACAAGCTGGAGTACCACAAGAAAACGCACAAATCGGAATTGGTGAGAAACCATCACCTGAATTAGTAGGTGGAGACGTAAGCGGAAACCAAGTATTTTAACAAAGGAGAGAGTATATATGGCTACTATAGGAGAACATAATCAACTAATTAAAATAGTTTATGACGGTAATGCACATCTTAAACATATATTATCAGACGAAGATATTAAAAGAATGACACTACTAGAAGAGAGATTTCCTTTAACCAAGTTACCAGTGTGCGGTAGTTGTGAAAAGTTAGCTATGTGGAGTAGGGGCATGACAGGAACTTGCAGAAGTTGTGGTACAATAACAAAGAACCCCATAACATACAGTTCTTATCTAGCTAGTGGATATGACGTAGATGCCACAGGGCAAACAGCTAGGAGCGTTTTACAGAAAAGAGAAGTACAATCTATTATATTACCTGATTACGGTAACATGGGGAGGAAATAATATGCTAATAACATTTAATGATGAGGCACTGAATAAACAAAAAGAATATAGAACATCACCCGTAAAAAGTTTAAAAACTTTATCAGATTATGGTTTAGATGTAGGATGGTACGGAGGTAAAGCTAGGAACATAGCAGAGTTGAAAGAAGAACCTCTGCTTTTAATTATAGATTCTGATTTGAATACATTAGATGTAGCAGTTGAAGAAAGTAGAATGAAAGAACTTCCGATACAATTAAAGAATAAACTAAAACAAAAAGGGAAGTATAAAAACTCGAGTGGAGAATAAACATATTACGACAGGTAACAAGTCGGAATAAAACCTATTTAGAAGATTAGAAAATCTTTATTACGTGTGAACGGTAAAATCAAAGGAGGAATAACAATGGATGACTTACTGGATAACAACGAAGAGATACAAGAAGAACAAGAGCAGGAACAGGAGGTAGAAAATACAGAAGAGGAAGAGGTCATAGAAGAAAAACCTGTCGAAGAAAAACAAGATGACCGAGTACCTCTAGCAACCTTACTCGAAGAAAAGAAACGCAGAAAAGAAATCGAAAAGAGATTAAGAGAACTAGAGGAAAAAGAACTTGACCACGAGATACTTATAGACAAAAAGAAAATAAGTGAAAAGTACATCAATAGTGGATATGAAGAAGCTTTGGCTAATATGATAGCTGAAGATGTAGCAGGACTGAAACGAGAACTCAGAAAAAATAACTTATCGAAAGTAGATTATTTGGATGAAGAGATACAAGACTTATCAAGAGATGTTTTTTATTCTGATGCTTCAAGTTACGGTAAAGAAATAAAAAGTAAAATAACTGAATTCAAAACTAAAGGCATAGACCTTTCGGTAGAGGATGCTTATAATCTAGTGAGAAATCCTAGACTTAAGTTCAAAGAGATTAAAGAAGATACAGAGCAGAAGGATTTACTTAATCGTAGACAAACGTCGAAGACAAACTCAGTGCCTAATGCATCTGCTTCAGCTCCAAAGAATCCATATCCATTAACTAGTGATGACAAAAAAGCATTAGCTAAGCTACAAGAGATGCAACCTAATAACGGATGGGACGTAAAGAAATTTTATGAGATGATGTATAAAAAATAAAAGGAGGAATTTTAAATGTTCAGATTAAAAGGACAAAAATCAGAAAGTGATTTGCTTGCTGTATTACCAGTATCTTCTACAGTTACAGGTTTCGTAGCATCAAGTGACATCGGAAAATTAGTATACAACACTTCTAACCAAGGGGGATTAGCAGTAGGAACTACAGCTGATAACCAAGTATTCTTAGGGATAGTTGCAGCAGTACCAACAGCTACTACTCCTGGATCTACTGTACCATTTTATGTACAACCAATTAGAAGGGGTGTTTTGTATGAAGCTGATTTTTCTACCACTTACTCCACTGCTTTACCAGCTACTACAGATATCGGCAAATATATAGGAGTATCTAACACTACTACTGTAGCGGGTGGATCTTACTTAGATGTTGATACATTAGCTAACACAGCTGGTACTACTTCAGGATGTTTCTTAAGAGTAAATGAAGTTAAAGCTGCTGAGAGAGTAGTAATAGGATCTTTTAATAGCTCTCATATTGCACAAGGTGTATAATATAATTATAATAAAAGGAGGAATTTAAAATGGCTTACACAGTTACGTCGGATATATCAAGAATGTTAGAAGTAGGTTTAAAAGAAGTATTCACTAAAAATTTTGATGCTTTCCCTTTGGAGTACACAAATTTTGTAACTGAGAAATCTTCAAATAAACAAACAGAAAAATATGATAGCGTAGGTAATTTAAAGAAAGCTGGTGAAAAAGTAGAAGGTGACAGTATTTCTTATGGCACTATAGAGCAAGCTTATCAAACTTCTATTCAAAATAGAACTGTTGCTAACGGTTTTGCTGTTACAATGGAGTCATTGAAGTATGATTTATACTCAGTACTTGAAGGTGCTAGAGCTAAAGAATTAGCAAGAACAATGAGAGAAGCAGAAGAAGAAAGAGCAATTAAAAGATTTGACGAAGCTTTCACTGTTAACTTAGCTGATGGAGTACCATTATGCTCTAACTCTAAACCATTAAAGAACTTACCTGGATCTTTCAATGATACTTTAGCAACTGCTAGTTCTTTAACTAATCCAGAAAATCATAAATCTGCTATTAAACAATTCTCTGACTTCAAAAACCACAGAGGCGGATATATGAAAACATTCCCTAACAAAGGTTTAACTCATATCCAAAACATGATGGACATCGAAGAAATCTATGGATCTGATAAAAAAGCTAACGAAATCTCTAACACTAAAAACTCTTTACCAAAAATCAAATGGGATTACTCTACTTACTTAGCTGATACTAATGCATGGTTCTTATATGACAGTGCGTTTGAGCATGTGTTATTCCAATGGTTTGAAAAGACTATGTTTGAAATGGACAAAGATATAATCAATACTAAGAACCACTACTTCAACGCAATAGCTATATACGAAACAGGCGTTCTTCCTAACATAGGAATAGTAGGAAACCAAGGGGCTTAATAGCTAAGTCCCTTTATATTATATAAAAGGAAGGTGAAGAGATGAAACTATCAAGAAGCGAAAATATACAAGTAACTGACAGCTCTAATGCTGCTACTACTGTTATTACTTCTACTGGTGGTGTATATGTAAACGGCTTAACTCTAGGATATAAAGAAGATGGATCGACAGCTAGTAACTTAACAGCTAACGGTATTTCTGTTTTACCTTATACTAGTGCTGCTAATACTTTTACTATAGATGCACCAGTTGTTGGTGTAGAAAAGATTGTTGCTTTAAAGAGTACTGCGGTTGCTGATTCTACAGCTATTGCTATATCAGTATACACAGGAAGCACAGCAATATTAATAAATGATGACTCAACAACTTATGCTCCTAAGCTTTATATAAACTTCTTACCACCATTCGGTAGTGTTAAACTTGTTGGATTGACAACAGCTGAGTGGGGAGTACTAGGAACTTATGGTGCGGTTCAGTTAACAACTGCTGCTGGATATACTACTTAATGGAGAGGGCTTTCCCTCTCTATTTTTTTTTAATGGGGGGATAATATGTATGTTAATGCCAGTAATCCCAACAAGGCTACCGAGAAGTTACTAAGATATAATCAACTCTATATAGCAGCAAAAGAAGGTCAATACGGAGAAGACGTTGGTTTTAATACAGTATATGCTGTGAAACCAGATGTTAGTACAACTGAAACTATAATAAAAGAAAGTACAGATTCAATAATAATCCCTTCGACAGCAGACAACTTTGGTGTTGCCAGTAACAGCAGTGATGATACGCTACTGGGTACTGGTTGCAGGACAATATATGTAGAAGGTCTAGATGAGAATGGCGACAAAGTAAATGAAACTTTAAACATGAATGGGGTAACACCTGCATATACTACAGGGTTATTCAGTAGAGTTAACAGAATGTTTTCTGTTACAGCAGGTAGTACATCACCTAACATAGGAACAATAAGATGTGGTACTGGAGCATTCACAGCAGGAGTACCAGCTAATATCTATACAACAATGATACCCGACATCGGGTGGACAAGACAAGCTGTATGTTCGCTACCAACTGGATACTTTCCAGTATTAATGCAATGTACAATCTATGCTGGGGCTGGTAGAGAAGTTGAATTCAGCGTTTATGGTAAGTTTGATAATGGTGGGTGGATAAAAACATTTACCTTTGCAGCTAACGAATCAGTTACTAATGTTAGGTTTGCTGTTGGTGGTATATACTATGACAAGATGGACATACAAGTAAAAGCAAAAAGTCTTACACCTGGTCAAACTATAAATACTTTTTTCTTGTGTGAGTTTGTACTAATAGATCAAGATTTAATATAGGAGGTGTATTATGGCTGGAATAGTATTTAATAGGGAAATGTTTAAAAAAGTTAAAACAATAATAGCTGAGGTAGCTGCGAGTACTACTGCTAGTGTTGCCAATAATACTTTATTAAGTGTGAGTTCTACTACTTATGATATCGGCGAAAACTTTGTATGTACAATACAATGTACAACTGGATACGTTTGGATTAATCCTATAGGTGTAGCAACAACTAATTCATTTAAGATGGAAGAAGGAACTAACTTAGAACTTCAAGTATCAACTGGAATATCTTTTATATCCGATTCTACTACAGCTAAAATCCAAGGTATAATATGGGAGGTGTAGAAAATGCCAACCCCAAAAGAAGAGTTAAGTAAATATATAGAAACATCGGAGATGTCTACAGGTTATATAGAACAAACAGATATTATAAGTGTAGGTAGATATGGAGCAGTTGCTGGTAGCACAGAATCACAAGCAGCTACCATAGAATCTGCGATGTCAGCAGCAATAAATCAAGGTTCCCAATTAGTATTCTTTCCTGTTGGGGATTATCATACAACAGCTCTATCAACAAATCAAGAGAGTCTTAAATTCATAGGAGATCAAGCTTCCTTTACCACAAGTTATAGTGGATCCACTTATGTAATACACCAGATATACGATATAAACACAATAAACAATCTAGTGGCTTCAAGCTCTGGAAATGTATCTTTTGTGTCGGGTGATACTTCTCTGTTAACTGTTGATTCGACAGGTAGCACAATAACTTTAACCGCATTAGAGAGTACTAACATAACTACATTACAATCTACAGCAGCATCATTTACCACATCTATATCAGCTTTATACGAAGCTACATCAAGTAATAGTGGTAGGCTTACTGTTGTAGAAGCAGATGTAAGTTCTCACGCTACTAGGCTAACTGCAGTAGAAGCCGATGTCAGCTCTCACGCAACAAGATTAACTGCAGTAGAAGCTGATGTTAGTTCCCATGCAACAAGATTAACTGCAGTAGAAGCAGATGTAAGTTCTCATGCAACTAGATTGACTAATCTAGAGAGCACAGTAGCATCACACACAACGTCTATAACTAGACTATACGATGCAACAAGTTCTAATGCAGGATTAATAACTACATTACAAACTGATTTAAATACACATACAACTGATACAAGTAAACATTTAACTATAATGACAACACCAGGTGATATAATATACTATTCAACTGATAGTGCTCCAGCTAGGTTAGCCAAAGGTGCAGCCAATCAAGTATTGGTAACTAGTGTAAATGGTGTTCCTGCGTGGGATGACATCACATCTGTATCAACTGAGTTTGATGGTATAGAATTATTAGCGTGGATGTTAGGAGGAGGATAATATGGCAAATGCAATAAAGAGATTTTATACAGGACAGCCTAGTACAACATTCACTACTTTATATACAGTAGATGCCACTCCAGGTATTATTATAAAAGACATAATAGCTTGTAACACAAGCACATCAGCAGCAGTTAAATTAGATTTATGTTTAGTTCCTGTATTTAATAGCTCTGCTGGTACTGCAGGAAGTAGTAATGCAATACTGTGGGATAGTACATTTGCTACAGGAGAAACTAAGATACTATCTATAGCAGGAATCTTAGATAGTACCAGTGATACAATACAAGCTAAAGCTGATACAGCAAGTGCTATGACAGTTAATATCAGCGGATTGAAGGTGACATAATGGGAATACAAAGTACAAAAGCAGTAGCAGGGGCTAAGAAACTTACAGCGACAGGACCTACCATATCTTTAGGAGATCTAGTTAAAATAACAGGAGCAAATGCTGAAAAACCAATCGGTACAGATTTAACACTGGATATAGATCCTTCAACGTTCGAGAGTGCCACAACCAATTGGGTAAGTATATGTAAAGTAAATTCTACTAAAGTAGCAATAGCGTATTCAGACGCTGGAAATAGCAATTATATAACTTGTGTAATTGCTACTACTGATGGTAGTTCTTTTACAATAGGCACACCAGTTGTTATAGCAAGTGAGGTGGGACAATATACAAGTGTATGCTTAACCAGCACTGATAAAATAGCAGTATGTTATAATACAGGTACTAACGGCAAGTGTGCTATAGCTACTATAAGTGGTACTACTCCAAGCTTTGGAACTGCAGTATCGTATAATTCAGGTGAGGCTAAATATAATTCTGTGATAGCTGTAGACACAGATAAAATAGCAGTATCTTATGAAGATTCTGGTAATAGTAGTTATGGCACATGTATAGTTGCCACCATAAGTGGTACTACTCCAAGCTTTGGAAGTGAGGTTGTTTTTGAAAGTGCTACTACCACGTATACTTATATAGCTAAATTAGACACAGATAAAATAGCAGTAGCATATAGAGATGAAGGAAACTCTAGCTATGGAACTTGTATAATAGCAACAATATCTGGAACAGTACCCTCTTTCGGAAGTGCCGTAGTGTTCAATAGTGCTGATTCACTCTATATATCTATGGTTGATATAGATACAGATAAAATAGCAATAGCATATAGGGACGCAGGTAATTCGTATTATGGCTCGTGTATAGTGGCAACAGTAAGTGGTACTGTGCCAAGTTTCGGAACAAGTGTATCTATAAGTTCAGTAAGCTCATTCTGGATATCTGTAACCAAATTAGACACAGATAAAATAGCAATAGCATTTGGAGATGATTCAGCTAATTTTGACGGGGTTGCTTTAGTTGCTACTATAAGTGGTACTGTTCCCACTGTAGGTAGCGAGCTTATATATGAAAGCGGAAATAGTGACTATAATGCTATAACAAGTATAGATACAACCAACGCAATAGTAGCTTATAAAGACGTACAAGGTAGTAACTATGGTAAAGTTGTAGAAATATCTGTAGATTTTGATGATACTGATACTAACGGGGTTGCTATATCTGGAGAAGGTACACCTAATAGACACGTAGCAGTACAAGAGTTAAGTTAAAGGGGGTGGTTAGATGGCTACATTAGGTAATGTACTAACGTATATAGATACCGTATATCCCAACAAGTTTGGGAGTACAATGAAGATATCTTTCATAAACGATGAACAAAGAAAAATATTTAAATTCATGAATCCCAGTGGAATGGCTACATTCAATACTGTAGCAGATCAATTCTCATACGCACTACCGAGTGATTGTGATATAGATCAAATACAACAAGTACTTGTAACATCTTCCACAGAAGCTGTTGATTCAGAAACCACCTTCGATAACTACGAGTTTGCTGGGTTAGACCAAGAGATGTCAGGAGGAAACTTCTATTATGATGTGTTCGGCAAGATTGGTGTATTCCCAGTACCAGATAAGAATGGGTACACAGGTAGGATAATATATAGTAAACGTCCAGTATTATTTACTAGTACAGATGATTCAGCTGTTGAACTTAACCTAGAAGAAGACTGGCTGGATTACATTAAGTTCAGAGTTATATCACGTATAGCTAAGTCTGGTAGCTATCCAGATATCGACCTAGCAAATAACTATGAAGCAGATGCTATGGAAATAGAAAGACGTTTGAAGATGGACAGAGCAAATAGAAAGATGAAGAATCCAAGAGAAAGAATATCATATCAAGAAGGGTGGGACTTCTAGTGGCATTATGGAAACCAACAAGGTTTGAAAGAAAACAAATAATAAGTACTCTAGGTGACGGCATAAACACAGCAGTCCCAGCCTTCAACATAAAGGATTCCGAAGCATCTTATCTTAGAAATATAGGAAGTCAAAACTATCCTGCCATGTCTGTTAGATACGGCAGGACTTTCTATAATTCTACTATGCCTACAGTGACAACACCTAACGGCATAGGCGAAAGAGATAACGATCAATTACATGTATTAGATGGAGTGTTATGGAAGTATTGGGATTCGGGTAGCAGTGCATTTGTAAATTTATCTAGCAGTTTATCAAGCACAGAAGGTAGAATACTTGACTTTAATACA
>Ga0070752_1001226_pt1 | contig 18482 bp, 7 predicted proteins | sample VirMetDEL_Aug_30_FD_77440 | JGI IMG/M metagenome (GOLD analysis project Ga0070752, IMG submission 77440) | Aqueous microbial communities from the Delaware River and Bay under freshwater to marine salinity gradient to study organic matter... | ecosystem: Environmental > Aquatic > Marine > Coastal ...
AGAAAGTTGATGGTGGCGGTGGTGTTGCTGTAGATATGTCAGGCGTAGCTACAACTACTCCTGGAATAGTTGTTACAGTTTAACAACTAAATAATAAGATCCCGCTTCGGCGGGGTCTTTTTAATTATTATATTATATTATATTATGGAAACAAAAGAAAAACAAACTCCAAAAAAAGATAATTGGGAGTATAAAGATAGAAATTACTATTTATTAGGAAGTAAAACGCCACTAACATTTACAATAACATCTAGACATTCTAAGCGATACCCATGTGTATGGTTTGACTCAGAAAAAGGTTATGAAAGAGAAATGAGATATGCTACTAACCAAAAAAGCATATTTGTAGATGAGCAAAATGGTCCAGCTACTTTAAAACATATTGTTTTTGAATCTGGGCATTTAATGGTTCCTAAAGAAAAAAGAAATTTACAAGAGTTTCTAGCTAAACATCCTCATAGAGGAGTTTTGTTTGCTGAGCACGATAAGGTTGAAGAAGCTATTGATCAATTTGATCATCTTGAAATGGAAATAGCAGCTATGAATATGGCTTACGATATGGACATAGACAAAGCTGAAGCTATTTTAAGAGTAGAAAAAGGTTCTTCTGTTACTGAATTAAGCTCTAAAGAGTTAAAAAGAGATTTATTACTTTTTGCTAAGCAGCAACCTGCTTTATTATTAGATTTAGCTCAAGATGAAAATGTTGAATTAAGAAATTTTGCAATTAGAGCTGTTGAAGCTAGAATAGTAAAACTTGATGATGATCAAAGAACATTTAAATGGGCTGCTAATGGTCGTAAACTAATGACAGTACCTTTTGATGAAAATCCGTATTCAGCTATGGCTGCGTGGTTTAAAACAGATGAAGGACTTGAAGTTTATAAATCAATAGATAAAAAACTTAAATAACAAGTGACTATAAATAAGGGTGGTTTACGCCACCCTTTTTTTTAAAAATATTAAAATGGCAATAAACGTAAATACGGTATATACCACAGTATTAAGTATTCTTAATAAAGAACAAAGAGGATATTTAACACCTGATGAGTTTAATAAAATAGCTACTCAAGTTCAATTAGAAATATTTGAAAAGTTTTTTGAAGACTATAACCAATATATACGTATGCCTAAAACAGATGTAGAATTTGCATCTAGAATGGATCACATTCGTGAAGAGTTTCAAGTATTTGAGAAGAACGAAAGCGCATCAGCTGTAGCTGTTAATGTCTATACACAACCTACAGACTTGCATAGATTTGGATCTGCTTTTTACGAAACAGGTACTAACTCTCCAGAAATACAAATAGTAAGTAAAAGAGAATATCATAGACAAAAATTATCTCCGCTTACTCAACCAACTACTGATTTCCCAGTAGCTATATATCAAGAAGACAAATTAACGGTTTATCCAGCTGTAACAGGGCCACAAGTATCTGACATTGGTTTTAATTATATTAGAAAACCTTTAGATGTTGTTTGGGCTTATAGTTCTGGTTCACTAGGTCAATATATATATGAACCAACTAATACAGGTGCTGGTATAATTCCTACTACTGGATCTGTAAACTTTGAAATAAGCGAAAGTCAACAAACAGAAGTTATACTAGAGATATTAAAATATTCGGGTATTGTAATAAGAGACCCACAAATAATTCAAGCAGCATCACAAGAGCTAGCTCAAGAAGAAGTAAATTCAAAAAGATAATAAGATATGGGATTAATAAATGAAACCAATGCTCAATACTATGCTGGTCAACAAGCTTTTACTAATTCTGTAAGTACAGGTCCATACGATTGGACGGGTGATACTAATCTTACTTTATCACCTAATCCTAATTTTAAAGTATTAAAAAATAATGTTGAACTAACTCTAACTACTGATTATACTGTTAGTGGTAATTCTATAACTTTAGTAGTTGCACCTGTTTTAACAGATGTAATTGTTATACAATTATTAGAACAATCAATATGGGATAATTATGGTAGCTATGCTTATGTAAGTTTAACTGACATCGTTAATAATTTTATGGTTGCTTATGTTGGTTTAGATAAAATAATACCAAGAGCTAAAAGATCCGATGTTATATTTCACGCAAAAAGAGGATTACAAGAATTTAGCTATGATACTTTAAAATCTGTTAAATCACAAGAGCTTACAATACCACCAAGTTTATCTTTAGCTATACCTCAAGATTATGTTAACTATGTTCAATTATCTTGGGTTGATTCATCTGGTGTTAAACATATTATATATCCAACTACTTTAACTAGTAATCCAACACAGCCTTTATTACAAAACGTAGATGGAATACCTGAACAAGATGTTAATGGTGAAAACTTAGAGTCTCAGCAAGCTATAACGGACGAAAGATGGAAGACTAATAATAATTTAAACGTTACAGGACAATTAACTACTGAACAGTTTGAATATGCAAATGTATACGATTGGTCGTGGTGGAAAATGGCTTACGGCGAAAGATATGGTTTAGAACCACAAGTTTCTCAAAAAAATGGCTGGTTTACCATAAATGAAAGAGAAGGTAAGTTTAGTTTTTCTAGTAGTTTAGTAAATCAATTAATTATATTAGAATACATCTCTGATGGCTTAGCATATGATTCAGATACAAAAGTGCCTAAGATGGCAGAAGATGCTTTATATGCTCATATAATGCATGCTATAGTAGCTTCTAGAGCTAATTTTCCTGAATACATAGTTCAAAGATATAAAAGAGAAAGATCAGCTAAATTAAGAAATGCTAAAATAAGGTTAAGTAATATTAAACTTGAAGAATTTACTCAAGTAATGCGTGGTAAATCTAAATGGATTAAACATTAAACATGGCAGAAGTTAAAAATAATTTCTTACAAGCTAAAATGAATAAAGACCTAGATGCTAGGCTTATTCCTAATGGCCAGTATAGAGACGCACAAAACATTGTTATAAGTAGATCTGAGGGAGATAGTGTTGGTACTGTTCAAAATATATTAGGAAATGTAGAGTTAACAAATTTTGGATTAACTGATAAGCATTTAGAGATAATAGGTTATTATGTAGATGAGTTAAATGATAATATATATTTTTTTATTACTAACTACACTGATTCATCTGAGAGCGGATTAAGTAATTTTGCTTCTACAGCTTCGAAACACTATATATGTAGTTATAATGCTCAAAACAACACTTCTAATATATTAGTTAATGGTAGTTTTTTAAACTTTTCTAAAACTAGCAATATCACAGGTGTTGATATGATAGAAAACATATTGTTTTTTACTGATAATAGGAATCAACCAAGAAGAATAAATATTACAACAGCTATTTCAAATCCTAATTATTATAGCTCAGAAGATGATATATCTGTTTTAAAATACTATCCATATACTCCAATATCTTTAACTAAAGAAGAAGTAACAGCAGTTACTATAAGTGACTCAGGATCTGGCTATGGTAGTTTAACACTACCTTTTGAAGTTCCTGTTAGTCAAATTCAAGGTGGTACTGGTGAAGGTTTAATAGTTACTATAACCTCTGTAGGAGGACCAAATAGTGGAATAACTGGTATAGAAATTACAGACCCTGGAGTTGGTTATACTAATGGCGATGTAATTGATGTTTATCCAAGAGTAGGAGATGGACAAATAACATTGACAGTTCAACAAATTTCTACAATGAAAAATAAAACTGATCAATATCTACCTCCACCTGCTACATCAGGTACTAATTTAAATCCAGACTACGATGCTAATTGGCCTGGTGATAAAGATTATTTAAAAGAAAGATTTGTAAGATTTAGCTATAGATTTAAGTTTGAAGATGATGAATATTCTTTAATAGCTCCGTTTACTCAAATAGCTTTTGTACCAGAAAATGATGGATATTTTTTAAAAGAAACTTTTAATACTACTGATGGACAATCTATAACTGGAGATTCTGATGAAGAATATGCATATTCTAGTACTGTTAATAGAATAATGCGTAACAAAATAGATGAGGTAGGATTAATACTTAACTGCCCTTCTTCATCTTCTTCATGGGCTAATGCAGTTTCAGATTTAAAAATAAAAGAATTAGAAATATTAATAAAAGAAGCTGATCAAACTTCTATAAAAGTATTAGATACTATAGAAAATAGTAACCTATCAAACGTTAGTATAAACAAGTTGCAGTATGACTATCAATCAAGAAAACCAATAAGAACTCTTCCTGATAATGAATATACTAGAGTATATGATAAAGCTCCTGTAAGAGCTTTTACTCTTTCTTGCTCTGGCAATAGAGTAATATACTCTAATTACTACGACAAACATACTAGTCCTGAGACCTTGGATTATAATGTAAATCCAGTAGATAAAACTACTAGCCAAGCTATAGAATATCAAAACCATACTTTAAAACAAAATAGAACTTACCAAGTTGGTATAGTTTTATCAGATAGATATGGAAGACAATCAGATGTTATACTATCAGAAGTTGATGATGGTGTTATTCCTGGTTTAGTAGATACTTTTAAAGGTTCTACTTTATATAACAACTATAGAACTCCTTCAGATATACCTTTGAATACATCTACTACATCTTGGAATGGTGAAGGTATAGAAATATTATGGAAAAAAGCAATACCATTAACTTTAAATAAACCTGGTTATCCTGGTTTATATAGTGCTACTAATCCATTAGGTTGGTATAGTTGGAAAGTAGTTATCAAGCAACAAGAACAAGATTACTATAACGTTTATTTACCGTCTATATTAAACGCTTACCCAAATGACGCTACTAAAGAACTGAATAGAACTGCTCATATATCTTTGTTTTCTGACAACGTTAATAAAGTTCCAAAAGATTTAACTGATGTAGGTCCTGAAGCAAAAGAGTTTAGAAGTTCTGTAAATTTATTTGGAAGAGTTACTAATATAAACTATGCTACTAGCCCTGTTACTGATGGTAATGTTCAGTTTTATCCTACTATAACTCCAGATTTTGTTAGTACTATAGGTACTCAAAAAGATTTAAATATAGGTTCTTCAAATGTTATCTCACAGAAAAGTATAGACGCGTTAGCTAGCGCAGCTTCAACTGACACGATAGTTGTTGAAGGTAATTTTAGGTCAGATGCTGTTATAGGACAAAGAGTTAGTGCAAAAAAAGATGATGGTACTATTTTATTTAATAATAAAAAATTAGTATCTTATATAGCTGTAGCTGGAAGTAATGGTGAAATAAACGCAAAGATTAAATTTTCACCTTCTTACACTAATAACACTGGTTCTTCAATTACTTTTGATGAAGTATCTTTAAATTCTTCACCTTTTTATAATGCTGAAAATAATCCTTTAATAGGTAGAATATCAACTAGACCCTCTAATTTTACTAACCCAGTAGATAATTTAGCGCCAAATATAGGTGAACCTGTAGATTTTAATGATAGTTCTGCTTCTAATGATGATACTTATTTTCCTTTAAACTTAGCTATTTACGAAACTAAACCAGATTTTTCTAATTTAGAAATTTATTGGGAAACATCAACTTCTGGTTTAATAGATACGCTTAACACTGAAATAACTACAGGTGATTCAACTACACCTTATGGTTATTCTGATCCTGGAACTTCTTGGTTTGAAAATGAAGGTACATTAGCTTTTGTAACAAATAACATTTATCCAACAGATTTTGCTGGAAATAACTTAGTGGATATTAACGCTTCTTTTGTTTTAGATTCTGTAACTGTAAGTCCTGGAGGTAATTTTGTAAACAATTTATTTGATTTAGTAAATAATAATAATGGTAGCTTTGTTATAAAAACTAAAAATACCCCAACAGCTGAAAGCGTTTATTACGGACAATCAGAAGCATTAGGTTTTAATCAATACACTTTTACAGTAAGTTCTATTGTTAGTTATAGGTCTTTAACAGATAGTTTTACTTTAGGTCTTTCTAATATTGCTCCTAGTTGGACATTTAATACTCCACCTGCAACAACTTTTGATTGGGGTGATCAAGGAGTTAATACAGGTCCAGAATATAACAATATGATATATCTAGGAAGTTTATTGACATATGGTAATTTAAGAACTCCTCTTGAGTTTACTGGCAATACTAATGGTAATCCTACTAATGGTTCTGTAATTAGCCCAAGTAATTCAAATCAAACAAGAGAACTTTCTATACTTAATTTGTCAGCTACTTTTGTGAGTGGCGACCAACAAGCTTTTAACGGTAATATAATTACTGGTCCTGCGTTGTTAGACAGTGGAACTACAACTGGCATTTTAGATCCAAATGATAATTCATCAACCGGTTTAGGTATATATATAGATCCAAGTGCTATAGGACCACCACAAGATCCTGGCGTAGGTTCAACTGCTAGATATGATATTAACTTCAAACTGTACGACGGAGGTGGATTATTTACAGAATATACTGTTAGAGCTTTACTAGCTAATTAATATATAACATATGTCAGCAATAACTAAAGTATCTTATTACAACGCTTTTTGGAATAAAAAAGTAGTAACACAAGCTCCAGGCGGGCAACCTGGTTTAGACTCTTATTGGCCAGGTTTACCTTGGAATCCAGCTGGTTATCCTACATATCCAAATAATATGATTATTGTTCCTGCTGATTACAAAAGAAATTGGGTAATTGAAGAAGCTAGAATTGTTGGTGGATATAATAATACTATAGTTGATTTAGGCGTAAGAGCTTATTTAAATGAAGACTTGATAGACCAAAGACATCGATTTAATAGTTTGATATATTCTGGAGTGTATAACGCAAACACCGGTGTTAATAGAACAAATGTATTTAGTGTTGCTCAAAATATAAGTAAGTCTATAGATCCTTACTATGGAGAAATAAAAAGAACTCAATCTTATGATACTAATTTAATTATTTTTCAAGAAAACAAAGTTAGCCAAAGTTTAATAGATAAAGATACTATATATACTTCAGAAGACGGTACTGTAACTAATCCTCCTGGGACTGTTCTAGGTCAGACAATACCATATGCTGGAGAATTTGGTATAGGTAATAATCCAGAGAGTTTTGCTGACTTTGGTATGAGAAGATATTTTGCTGACCCGTATAGAGGTTCTGTATTAAGACTTTCAAGAGACGGTTTAACAGAAATATCTCAAAATGGTATGTCTGATTATTTTAGAGATGAATTACAAAAAATATCTAACACTTTAAAATCTTACGCTGTAGAAAATACTACAAATACTACAGGTACAGTTAATTCATTAATAGTTGTTAGTGATCCTGCAAATATTCAAATAGGTATGAATATTGAAGTTAATAACTTGCAGACTAATTCTTTTGTTACTGAAGTTTCTTATGTAGCTCCTTTTACAATAACGCTTTCAGAAAACGTAACTTTAGCTGGCGCAAGTAATTTAAGATTTACTACAAGAGTGAAAGATAAAATAGTAGGCGGATGGGATATATACGATAGACAATATAGTATATCTATGCAAATAAAACCTCAAAATCCAGATCAGCAAATGACATACCAAACCTTATCGTTTGATGAATCAGTTAAAGGATGGACAAGTTTTTATACTTATAACCCGTCTAATTCGTTTAGTTTAAAAAATTCTTATTATACTACTTTTAACGGTAGATTATGGAAACATTACGATGAAAGTGTGATTAATAATAGAGGGACTTTTTACAACGCTTATAATAGTTCTTATGTTGATTTTATATTTAATATTTCGCCTTCTGTTAAAAAAGTTTTTCAAACTGTAAATTACGAAGGAGATAATGGCTTTCAAATAAATCATTTTAAATCAGACTTTCAACAAACAGATCCTGATATACCTTTGACATCTCCTGTTACTTATAATAACAATAACAGTTATCAAGATACTACTGTTCAGGTTTATAGTTATGACCAAGGATTATATACAGACACATTTACAGGCCAAAGTAAAAGAGCTGGTTTCGATAGAAAAGAAAATTTATATGTAGCAAACTTAATAAACAATAGTACTGCAAGACCTAATGAAGTTATATTTGGAGCTTCTATGAGTGGTATTAAAGGTTACTTTGCTAGAGTTAAAATATCAACTGACAATTATACTAACGTTGGAGGATTAAAAGAAATTTGGTCTGTAGGTAGTAAATTTGTCCAATCATCTTAAAATTAAAACATGTTATTAGAAATATTTAAAGCATTAGAATATACTCATTATGAAGCTTCTCCACTTCCTTTAGCTATACCTATAGTTATGGGTGCTGTAAGTGTAGGATCTCAAATATATTCTGGTATTAAAGCAAAAAATGCTGCTGAATCAGCAAAAACAGAAGCTGATAAATTAAAACAACAATTAGCAGATTTAGAAAACTCTAGACAAGAAGTTTATAATGCAGCTGAAGACATTAGAGGATTAACTGGACAAATTACTAATCCTTATGCTAATTTAAGTGTAGCTACTCAAGCGGCTGAAATGCAAGCTGAACAAGCAGATATTGCTTTAGCTAATACTTTAGATGCTATGCAAGCTGGTGGTATGGGTGCAGGTGGTGCAACTGCTTTAGCTCAAGCTGCTGCTAGAAGTAAACAAGGTATATCATATAGCATCGAACAACAAGAAGCTAGAAATGAACAATTAAAAGCTCAAGGTGAAATAAGTATTCAAAATCAAAAATTAGCCTTAGAACAAGCAGCTATTGGAGCAGAGCAACAAGCTTGGCAACAACAAGAAAATAGAGAGTTAATGCAATTAGATAGAACTCAAGCTTTAATAGATAATCAAATGGCTCAACAAATGCAATACCAAGCGGATGCTACTAGCGCTTTTACAGGTGCAGCATCTAGTGCTTTTGATGCTACGACACAAATGTATTTAGCTGGACTTGGTACTGGAGGTAATGTTACTGAACAAACAAATTGGACTGGACAAGTACCATTAGCACCTATGACTCCAAGAGCAGGAGGAAACATAAGTTCAGGTAATTATTCTAGAACTGCTCCAATGGGTACACTACCAAGAAGTGGAGGTCAAATAAATAGTAATAGTGTGATGCCTACTCTTCAAAAATTACCTGGATAATAAAATATTAAAAATATGGGAACATACAGACAACCAAGTCAAATAATAGATAAAAGATTTAATACTTTAAATCAAGGTCTTCAGAATGCTAGCCAAACTATGGTTAATGGTTTGAGAGAGATTAGAGCTCAAGAAATAGCAATGGCTAAAGAAGCTAAGAAAGAGCAAGAAAAAAGAGATAAAGAGCGTAAAGCTTTTGAAGCTAAAAGAAATGCTGCTGTAGACGGTTATAGAGTTAAAATAGATAACTGGGAACATATTAATCAAAAAAGAACAGAAGACTGGCAAGCCGAAGATGTTGCTATAGATAATCAATTAAAAAATAATGCTTTATATTATTTAGATATAATGAGTAATTCTACTGAAGGTGATGATAATTATAGAAGTGCTAAAAGAGCTATTGAAAATATGATTATTCAATATCCGGTAATGGCGCAACTATTAAATGATGAATCTGAAGAACTTGGTGAAGCTTTTTATGAAAACGGAGCTTATCAAAGAAAAGCAACAGAAGCTAATGCTTTATTACTTAGTGAAGATCCATTATATGACACTAAGAAAAACATGTTATATGATATTAAATATGGTAGAAATCCTGATAAATTTCAAGTTATAGCTAGTCCATCTGGCTTTAGTATGGTATATACTGATGATGATGGCAAGCAGTTTGACTTAGATGCTAATGCTTATCAGCAGTATAAAGAAGGTGGTAATGATTTAATTGGTTCTACTAATGAAGAAAACTATAACACATTTATGGATGCTACTTGGGGTATAGTAGGGCAAGATTATAAAGGTATAGAAAATGTAGTTACTAAATACAAAAAAGATATAGCTAGCGGAAATCCTGTAGAGTACAGAAAAGTTACTGAAAGCTATAACAAGGCAAACGAAGGCGTTAGAAAAAACATCGAAGCATGGGTAAATAGAGGAGGTACTGTAACTCAATCACAGTGGCAGTTGCTAGGTAATGAAAGCATATATAATCCTACTATGAAAGAAGAGCTAATAAATCAACTTTACAATGCTCAAATTGAAAGATACGGCAAAGATGATAAGTACAAACTAAGTGAAGAAGAAATAATAAAAGGTGGAGGTAGAAAATCTGAAGATGAAGTAGAAACTGTAGATTACTCTAGTATAATAAGTAATAAAGATAAACTATTATCTTTACTTAAAAATCCTAATCAAGTTATTGATCCAAAAGTAAGAAAAGAAAGAGAAAAAATGTCTAAAGAAGAGTTGGCTAAATTACCTTTAGAAGAGTTTTCAACTCAAGAAAAAGAACTTGTTGGTGTTTTAAAAAATCAAATAGTAAAACAATTTGAAGCACAAACAATATCTGGTTTACCAGGTGGTAAAACTGGTATAGTAGATGTAGATATTAATGTAGGAAAAGATAGCAGTGGTGTAACTGTCATAAAGTTTATTCCTAAACAACAGAATAAAGATGGAGAAATAGTTCCAATACCTGCTTTTGGTGCTGGAATAACTTTAGATGAAAATGGATTATTAAAATTAGACAAAGAATTTGGCTTAGATAAAAAAGTAGTGTTAGATTCTACAAGTAAGTTGTCAGCGGAAGATTTAATTAAAAAATATTCTAACTAATGAACGAAGAATTAAAAAAAATAGTTCAAAATATGATCGACGCCGGCGAAAGCGAAGAGAATATAGCTTTAGTAATACAAAGTTATAAATCAAAAAAGCCGGAAGTTGTTGCAGAGGAAACTGCATCTGTAGCGGCGGAGACTCCAGCAGTGGAAGATACGGAATTAGTTTCGGAAGATATTTCTTTGGATGGACAGCCTGAGTGGGAACCAAAAGTATTTACAAGTGAAGGAGAAGTAGATACAGCTTATTATGAGGATTTAGGTATAATGGAGGTTGAAAAACAAAATTATAATACCTGGAAAGAAAATCAATACAACAAAGCTGAGCAAGATTTTTACACACCTGGAACAGCAGTAGCATTTACAAAGCCATCTGATATAGCTAATAAATTAGAAAACATAAAACAAATTAATTTAGAAGTTGAAAACAAACTTAAGAGTTTAGATTTTTCTAAAGCTAAAGATGAAAAAGATGTTATTGCAGATATTGATTTAGCAAAACAAGATTTAATATTAAAAGATCCTATATTAAAAGAACAAATAACTAAAACTTCTGAGACATTAAATAAACAACTTGAAAGAGATGTTAAAGAGATAACAGATAAGTTTAATCTTGATATGAATGCTGTTGCTCAAGATCTTTCTACTAAATATGATCTATCTAATGCTGATCAAGTTGAATTAGCTAATAAAGAGCTTGATAAAATTAGAAGTGAAAGATTAGCTAAAGCACAACCAGAGTTAGATGAATTAAACAGGCAGTATGAATCATTTAGAGTTGGAGCTTTAGATAGAATGCAAGAATCTCCTATATTTAAAAATAGAGTACAATTAATCAATGAAAGTTTAAACGAGCAAGCTACGCCTTACTTGAGAGAGTGGAAAATAAATAATTTAGAAGGTTTTGCAAGTTTATTAAAATATGTTGATAACACACCTCTAGCTCAATTTATAGCAGGTAGTGAACAAATAGGTCAATCTTTTGAAGCTGCTAAAATATCTTTAAAACAATTAGGTGTAAATAAAATAAAACAACAGGTTGACGAAGCTAACGCTTCTAATAGTGGTTTAGGTATAAGAGATGATCAAACTGTCTATGTGTATCCTGATGGAGCTATAGATTTTGACAAAAGCGGTATTAAGCGTCCTGCATTTATGACACAAGCACCTTCAACTCCTAGAGAAGGTAAATTTGATATTACTGGTAAATTAATAACTAAAAGACAAGGAGTTTTTGGCGAGGTTCCTAGTGAACCTATGACTTTTGCTGATTATAAAAAAATGCAAGAAGTTAAAAAACAAGAGTTTTCTGAAGATATAAAAATAAACTTAGAAGAGATGAAAGCTTTTGATGATGTATTAAGTTTAGTTGAGCAGCCTGAGTTTTTAGATGAAGACGGTGCTACCACTATGGATGTTATTAATACTGTTTTTAGAATGTCTCCTCAATTAGGTATTAGTATTGGTGGTGGTTTACTAACTCCAGCTACTGGAGGTTCTTCATTAGTAGCTTCTACTGCTTTAATGTTTGGTCAAGAGTACGGTAGCAACTATTGGGAAGCTTTAAAAACAGGTTTAAGAGAAGAAATAAAAGAAAAAGAAGGAATAGAAAGAGAACCAACTAATGACGAAATAGTAGATGCTTTAATTAATAATAAATACCAAGCGCAAGGCGAGTCTGCTGGATGGGCCGCTGTTTCTTCATTGCTAGAGCAAGGTACAGCTTTAAGAGGTGCAAAATCTCTAAAAGGATTAAATAATTCTATACTTAATCTTTCTAAAAAATTAGGTTATGAAGATATAAAAGACATGCTAATTAAAACCGGTAAAAACAATTTTAATGACATGTTAAGAGGAGGAGGTAAGTTATTAGTAAAGTCCGGTAAAAGTGGTATAAATGAATTTTTCACAGAAGGCGCTCAAGCTTTAACCAATCAAGCAGCTGTTTCTCAAGCTTTAGGTGGCACAGCTGTAGATAGAATAGATATTAAAAATACTTTAGAAGAAGGTATAGCTGGTGGCGTTATGGGCATAGCGCTTCCTGGTATTCCAGGAATGGTAAAAGGAGGATCTAATTTTATAAGACAAACCGCTTACAAGGCTTCAATAAGTAATGTTGAAGCTAAAAAGTTTGATAAATTTTTTAAAGACGCCGCTTTATCTTTACAAGACTTATATGATAATGGTAAAATAACTAAAGAAGAATACCAACAACAATCACAAGAAATAGCTAATTTAAAAAATTCTGCATTAAAAATACCTAAAAACTTTGGACCTAAAGCTAGGCAAAAATCTTTAGATTTAATGTTAGAAAGACAAAAGCTTCAAACAAAAATAAAAAATGAAGATGAAGCTTTTACTGGTCCAGCTAAACAAAGGGTTTTAGAAATAAATAAAGAACTTGGTAATATACAATCTGTAGAAACTGCCACTAGAGCAGCTGTTAAAGCTGTAGAAAAAGCTGACATTGATTTAAATGTAATAGAACTAGATAATGAAGTTGATGTAGAAAATTATCTTAAAGAAAACATGAATATAGCGGCTTCTAAAGCTAAAGAAGCTGGCAAGCAAAGAGGTTTTATAATGCCTGATGGTAAAACTATCATTATAAATAAAGACGTAGCTTCTAAAGAAGGTGCTGTAACTACAGCTGCTCATGAAATATTACATGGTGTTTTATTCAATACACTTAATAAAGGCGATGAAAGTGCTTTTGCTTTAGCTAATGCTATTAAAATGCAATTAAGTAATATTAGTACTGAAGACTTTAAAAACTCAGATCTTGCCGCTAGAATAGAACAATATAAAGCAGATCCTGATATTAGCGAAACTACCAAAGCTGAAGAAGTGTTAACTTTATTTTCTGAAGCTTTAGCCACTGGTGATATTAAGTTTAATGAAAATGTATTTACTAAAATAAAAGATTTTGTTAGACGTATATTACAAAATGCTGGTTTTAGTAAAATAGATTTCAACGATAGTAAAGATGTATATAATTTTATAAAAGATTATAACAAGTCTGTTGCTAAAGGTAAATTTACTAAAGCTCAAGTTAAAGCAGCTAAAGAAGGTGTTGCCGTTGGTAGAAGATTAAAGGAACGAGTTGAAGATGTAGCTGAAAAAGGAGTTGATGAAACTATACTTAAATTTTCTAAACAAGCTTCTGATAATGTTCAAAAAATATATGAAGAACAAGGTGTTGGTGGCGCGTTAGATATTATTGAAGAGTTTAAACCTATTGTAAATAAAATAGTACAACGAAGAAGTGAAGCTCCAAACTTTGATAGACAGTTACTTACTGACGAAATAGAGACTGGTAGAAGAGGTTTATTGGAACTAATACAAGATTACAATATAGAATCAGGTGTGCCATTAGCTGCTTACATAAACAAGTTTTTACCAGCTAGAGCTATTGAAGCATCGAAAAGAGTTTTAGGTGAAACATTTGAAGAAGATATATCGCAAAGAGTAGACATAGCGGCTCCTGAAGTAGAGGTTGAAGTTAAGGTTAAAGAAGAAAAAGTGCCAAGAAGTTTAAGAAAAAAACTTAATATTGAAAAAGGTTCTGATCTTTATAATAAAGTTAAAGATGCTGTAGTTAAAACGTTCGGTACAAAGCTTCCAGAAGTTACAGATCCTAAGTTTAAGAAGGCTTTATCTGATAGCTATAAAAGAGAGCTTAAAAAAGAAGTTAACGCTTTAATGGGCACTAGGTCAGATTTTAAAATGTTTGTAACTAACAATGCTGAAACATTATATAAATCTATACCTCAAGAAACTATTAACAAAAGATTCCAAGCTTTTTCAGAACCTGTATTAGACAAAGATGGCAAACCTGTTAGAGAAAAAACAGCTGTTGGAAAAGGTGTATTTAAAAAGAAACCTTTTAATAAAGAAGAGTTTATTAATTACTTTCTAGGTGAAGATGTAGGAGCATCTACTAAAGGTACTAGAAAAACTGCATTATCAGAAACTATAGCAGATGAAATGGCTTTAGACGCTACTATGGAAGTTATAGAAGATCCTAAAGTATTTGAAAAGTTTAAAGAAATACAAGAGATTGAAGGTAAAAAAGTTCCTAAAGATATTAAACCTAAAATATCTGAAAAAGTAAAACGACCTGAAGGATTTAAGTTTAGTTTATCTACTAAACCTATACAAGATCAATTAAATGAACTAGCTTTATTAAGAGATAAAAAAGCTATAGCTAAATATTTAGGATTTAATTCTGAAGCTATAAATGAATCAAATAGAGAAGAGTTACAAGCTATAATGCAAGAAGCTGTTGAAAAAGGATATATAGACAAAGCTGTTATAGAAGCTGGAGCTATGGCTAGTGGTGGTAGACAAACTTTTTATGGAAATGAAAATACTAGATTTGATAATTATTATAAAGCTAAAAAAGCAGGTATTAAAAATATTGGTAAATATTTTAAAACTAAAGATGGTAATTTTTATAGATTTGCAGATGCTGTAGTAGTTAATAACTCTGTATTAGCTAAAAATACTGATAAATATAAAAAACAAATAGCAAATGTTGATCCAGCTTTATGGATAGCTAAACCAGGTAGATTATATTGGAGTAAAGAAGACCCTGCGTATATTAAACTTTTTGAAAAAGCTAAAGATTCTCAATTCGACAAAAATGGATATAAACAAATAAATATAAGCAAAAAAGGTAAGTTTATAGGTCAAGAAAATTTAATAAATAAGTTAGACAAAAAAGTAAAAGGAACTAACAAAACACAGTCTGAAATAAATATGGATATGTTAGATCACGTAGTTACTCAATTATCAAAAGCAGTAGATAATGGTATGTCAATGGATATAGCTGGTATGATTATAATACAAAGTTACCAGGCTACTGGCGGTCTTATAAAAACAGCAGCACCTTTTAAATATATATCTGACGTTTTTGAAGCTGGAGATAAAATAGAAACTAGATCTAAAAAACTTTATAGAGAGGAACATAATCCTCCAGCTTCTGTAGTTGGTGCTAACTTGTTGTGGGCTATAAAAAACAACGCTGCTAAACCAATGATGAAAGAAGTTAGAAAAAACTTTTCTCAAACTATTTTATCTAAAAAAGATGATTCTAAGTTAGATGTAAACTACGCAGCTACAATGCCCATTGGAACTAACATGTCTACTAATCCAATTATAAGAATGGCAATGGCTGGCATAAACTTAAATACTGTTAGTGACATTAGAACAAGGCAAACTTATGCAGATAAATTTGGGTTAGGCGTAGATAATAAGTTTAAAAATATAGAAAACGTTGCAGATTATCAAAACAAACTAATTGAAGAAGTAACGCTAAAAGGTTTAGATATTAAAGAAGCTAAAAAGCAATTAGATCAATACTTAAAAATAGCACCAAGTCAACTAAAAGCTAGTAAAAGTACTAATAAAACTCTTAATGATTCTAAAGTTTTAGATGTAGAAGGTAATTTAAATATTCAAGATTTATTAAGTAAAGCTGCTAGTATAGATGAAGCTTTAAATATTGCTAGAGATGTCAATGCTCCTATTAAAAAGATTAGAGTATTTGATTTTGATGACACGTTAGCAACTACTAAATCAGATGTTTTGTTCACAGCACCTGATGGAACTGAAGGTAAATTAAATGCTGAAGAGTTTGCTAAACGAGGCAAACAGCTTTTAGATGAAGGCTATGTGTTTGACTTTTCTGAATTTAATAAAGTAACTAAAGGTAAACCTGGTCCATTATTAGAAGTAGCTAAAAAGATACAAGCAGCAAGAGGAACAGAAGATGTTTTTGTTTTAACTGCTAGAGCGCCTGAAGCTCAAGTAGCTATTAAAGAATTTTTAGATGGTGTAGGATTAAATATACCATTAGAAAATATAACTGGCTTAGGTAATTCTACAGGTGAAGCAAAAGCTAATTGGATGATTGATAAAGCAGCAGAAGGATATAATGATTTTTATTTTGCTGATGACGCATATCAAAATGTAAGGGCTGTTAAAGACGCAATGTCTGTTCTTGATGTTAAATCTAAAGTACAGCAAGCTAAATTTTCATTAGCAAAAGATTTAAACTCTGACTTTAATAAAATATTAGAAAACAAAACTGGTATTGGTGCTGAAAAAGTATATTCAGATGCTAGAGCTAAAACAGTTGGCTCGAATAAAGGTAAATTTAAATTCTTTATTCCACCATCAGCTGAAGATTTTGTAGGTTTATTATATCCAACATTGGCTAAAGGTAAATTAGGTGATCAACAAATGGCTTGGTATAAAGAAAGATTATTAAATCCTTTTGCCAGAGCTATGGAGAATTTATCAAGAGATAGAGTTAATTTAATGAATGATTTTAAAGCTCTTAAAAAAGAACTTGAAGTACCTAAAGACTTGCGTAAAGAAGCTATTGATGGTTTTACTAATGAACAAGCTGTAAGAGTTTATTTGTGGAATAAACAAGGTTTAGATATACCAGGTATATCAAAAAGAGATTTAAAAGATTTAACTGAAGTTATTGATAAAAATCCTAAGTTAAAAGTGTTTGCAGATCAATTACAAGCTATAAATAAATCAGAAGGTTATCCAGCGCCGCAAGACTCTTGGCTAGTTGGTACAATAACAACTGATCTTATTAATGGTTTAAATACTGTTAAGCGTGCTAAGTATTTAGAAGAGTGGCAAACTAATGCTGATATAATATTTTCTAAAGAAAATCTAAACAAGATGGAAGCTGTATATGGTCCTAAGTATAGAGAAGCTATGGAAAATATATTATCTAGAATGAAAACTGGTAAGAATAGATTGTTTAGTGAAAGCAGAATAGGTAATCAAGTATTAGATTATATTAACGGATCTATTGGAGCTATAATGTTCTTTAATACTAGATCAGCTGTACTTCAAACAATATCTTCTATTAACTTTATAAATTGGAGCGATAATAATATTTACAAAGCTGGTAAAGCTTTTGCTAATCAACCACAGTATTGGAAAGATTTTACAACCTTAATGAACTCAGATTTTTTAAAAGATAGAAGACAAGGTTTAAAACTTAATATATCTGAAAGTGAAATAGCAGACGCTGCTAAAACATCTAAAAATAAAGCTAAAGCCGCTTTGAATTACATATTACAAAAAGGATTTTTACCAACTCAAATAGCTGATAGTTTTGCTATTGCTTCAGGTGGTGCTACATTTTATAGAAATAAAATAAATTCTTTAGTTAAAGAAGGTGTGTCTGAAAAAGAAGCAGAAGCTATAGCTTATAGAGAATTTAGAGAAATAGCTGAAGAGTCACAACAATCAAGTAGACCTGATAAAATATCACAACAACAAGCAAGTAATGTTGGTAGAGTTATATTAGCATTTGCCAATACTCCATCTCAATATGCTAGAATAATAAAGAAAGCAGTTAGTGATCTTAAAAATAAAAGGGGTAATTGGAAAAATAATGTATCTAAAATAATATATTATGGAGCAATGCAAAACCTTATATTCAATATATTACAACAAGCTTTATTTGCCGTAGGCTTTGGAGACGATGAAGAAGAATCTAAAGAAAGAGAAAAGAAATACATCAGTATAGGTAATGGTATGATCGATTCACTACTTAGAGGTTTAGGATATGGTGGAGCTGCAGTATCAGTTGCTAAAAACTTACTTCTTGATGTTTACGAAAGATCAAAAAGAAAAAGACCTGAATATGTAGATGCTTCTTGGAAATTATTAGATTTTTCTCCACCAATAGATTCTAAGGTGTCTAAGCTAAAAGCTGCAGGTTATATGGTAGACAAATATGGAGATGATATGATTAGTAAGGGGTTTGCTATAGA
>Ga0070752_1001227_pt1 | contig 18459 bp, 25 predicted proteins | sample VirMetDEL_Aug_30_FD_77440 | JGI IMG/M metagenome (GOLD analysis project Ga0070752, IMG submission 77440) | Aqueous microbial communities from the Delaware River and Bay under freshwater to marine salinity gradient to study organic matter... | ecosystem: Environmental > Aquatic > Marine > Coastal...
CGTACCCGTCCATCACCAGATCGTCACGCAAGACCGGGCTGCCGCCGTCGGTCTCGTACACCAGTTTCAGTGCGAAGAGCGCAACCGCTTCCAGCGTCAATTCCATGGTCTCGCTTCCTCGGGGTTTGGTGGGGAGGGCGATGATCACTGTTCTGCGCCGGAAAAAAAAGACCCACGCGTCAGCGCTCCAGGATCAGCTCCACGCGGCGGGCGCGTGCAAAACCTAGATCAAGCGATAGGTGGGATACCGACCCGAAGTGGCCGCCCGAGAGGTGCTGCTTTCGATTGTGCAGAACGGACACATTTCTATGGTTCCCCAAACCGGGAGAAATCGGCTAAAAGCAGTCCGTCAGATTCGACCAGTAAATCAGGGGCGATTCAGACCACAGTTAGAACGATTATGCTTCGGGCGCTTAAATATGGATTTCCAATCCTGTGCCGGCCGGCAAGCCTCCAGTGATTTATGTCCGCGTGGCTCATGACACTAACTGCATGGTCATTGCGCTATATACCTTCAGCCCCTGCAGATCGCTGGCCCTTGCCTGAGTGCAACCCAGTTTGGCCAGCCAACGGTGTGCAGGGTTCTTGTCCAACGCAACCGCGTGCAGCGCTACAGGTGTAAGGCCTAATCCAATCAGTACTTGAGGGCCTTGTTCACTGACCAACAGGAATTCGTCCGCGCCCACGCCAACTGCCCGGTCCAGCCCGGCATAGAGGTTGCGCTTCCAATCAGTGATGTGCGACTGCCAACGGGCAAAATTGCCTCCCCCTTTTTGGCGGTACTCGTCGCTCTGCAATACGGCAAGCGTGTCGACTGAATGCAGGGCCAGGTAGGCCGGGCAATTGCCGCTCAAGGCTTTGAACCGCTGCGAGGAGCTGAATCCGCTCACCGAGATCAGCGCTGGCAGTTTTTCCAGGCTGTAAAACGCATTCCACTCAGCTTCGCTCGCGGGGTCAGCGTAGTTGCATTCGACTGTATAAATCATCATGTCACTTCGTTGGTTGATGTTTAATCATGCTAGTGACACGGTAATGATCCATAAAACGACTTTTCGGCACTCTTCAGTGATTAAACATCAAGGTGGAGGCCTTGACTTGAACCAGGAATGCCCATGCGTCGAAAGCTCCCGAGTAACGCTGCCCTGATGGCCTTTGAAGCCGCAGCCCGGCATGGCAGTTTCGCCCGTGCCGCAGACGAGTTGGCCCTGACTGAAGGCGCCATCAGCCGGCAGATAGGCCGTCTGGAGGCGTTTCTGGGGGTCACGTTATTCGAGCGTGTTGGCAACCGCGTGCGGCTCTTGCCCAACGGTGAGCGCTACGCGGCCCAAGTGCGCGAACTACTCGACCGGCTCGACAGGGACAGCCAGTATTTGATGGGCCAGCCCAGCGACGGCGCCAGCCTGGATATCGCCGTCAGCCCAACCTTTGCCCTGCGCTGGCTAATTCCGCGGTTGGCCGGCTTTGGCCAGCAACACCCGAATATCTGCGTGCACCTCTCGGAACGTATGGAACCGTTCGTGCTAGCCGGCAGCGGTTTTGATGCCGCCATCCATTTTGAGCACCCGGCGTGGACAGGCATGCAGACGCACCGCCTGTTGAACGAAGTGTTAATTCCGGTTTGTCACCCTGGCCTGCTGAAGCCGGGCAAGCAGGCAACGGCTCTGGATTCACTGCCGCGATTACACCGACGACAGAACCCGGATGCCTGGCAGCGTTACGCCCAGCAAACCGGGATTGTCCTGAGCAACGCCGCGATGGGCGCGCGCTACGATTTGCATGCGATGCTGATCGAAGCCGCGCTGGCGGGGCTCGGCGTGGCACTCGTACCGCGCCTGTACGTGGAAGCCGAACTGGCGCAAGGTCGGTTGGTCGCGCCATGGCCACAAGAGAGGAATGTCGCCAAGGCCTTTTGCCTCGTGCTACCCGAACCGCTTGAACTGAGCCGCGCGCCCATCCAGGTATTTGCGCGTTGGCTGTTGGAGGAAGCGCAGGTGACGTAGGGGATGCGGTGGGGCCTGTACCGGATTGGTTCAGACGCTGAGCGACTCAGAACTTCACATTGAAACCGGCATGCATCAGCGCAGTCGATGGCCACGCAGGGCACCAGGTCGAAATTCACGGTATCGCCGAACGCTTCATTGATCCGCACGCCATTGAGATAAACCGCCAGCCCCTGTGGGGTTCCTTATTCCTGGCGGGATAAATGCGTCAATGTCTGTTTGTAAAACCACGACCTATTAGTAGGGAGTTAAGACTTTTGGATGAGTTGAAGGGGCGTGCAATGTGTTTTTTTGATTTTGTGTAATAAGGAAGAGGGGGTTAGTTGGTTTAATACAGTAGTCGAGGTTTTATTTTTATGGGGGTGTAAATGCCGTTGCGGTCTACATTGATAGACGCCCGTCATCAGGCACAGAGTTTGGGACAGATTTGTGGGGCTCCCGTCGGGCCTTAACGTGCCATGACGTTGACGATTACATGCAGGATGAAGGCGGGTCCATAACAAGGCTGGCCCTGTTCATCTTCGATACGCCAGATCGACGTGAGTGTGCAGGTCTCCCTTGGGGCGCCGAACTCCACGCTGATACGTACCGGCTGGCCGGGCAGGGTGTCGGCGATGGGGATTTCGTTGTTCAGGCTGCGCAGGTGGGTGTCCATCACCACTTCCAAGGGAACGCCGGACGCGCTGCGGCGAGCGATTACGTATTCGCCGTCGACCCGTACCAATTTCCGACCGCGCCACGGGCGGGCGCCAAGGTTCTGGATCTCCCAGGTTTTCTGAAACGTCTCACCGGGCAGCACCACGGTCTGGTCTGGGGTGGTGACATCCGCGTTGAAGACAGCTATGTCGCTGGGGTCACGCAGGCCGGTGGCGCGATTAGTGGTTGCCATTGAACAGGCATCGCCCGGTGCGCCAGCCAGGTCGGCGAAGTAGCGGAATAACAGCAGCGGCGAAACCTGCAACGCCTTGGCCAGTTTGATCAGGGTGCGTACTGAGGGATCTTGTGAGGCTCCGCCGGTCAATCCGTAGAGGTAGGTTCGGGAAATACCGGCTTCTTTGGCCAAGGCTGTCAGGGGCTTTCCCAGTTCTCGGCTGCGTCGCATAACCAAGGCTCGAAGCGTATCGCGTGTTCTGATGTTCATATTCGAGTGTTGATCTCCGGTCCTTGGTGATAGTCGTCACGTTGTTCGCCAAAAAGGACAACCTGCTCGCCGCTACGTATATCGAGCGATGCACACTTGCGACCTGCTAGCGACGTGGTGAAGGACATGGATAGGTCCCTTTTGGGTTGGCTACATCCAGTGTCGTGGTTTCTCGCATGCTTGCGAACCTTGTGTGTGTTGCATTCCTTTACAATCATCTTTGGATATAGCGATGACTCAAATAAAAACGTGCTGTGAATCCATTGTTCGATCAGGCTTCGGCATCCTGCAAATGTCTGATGCCATGCTGCAGGACTACAAAAAAATTGTTGATGGATATTCAGCAATCTCTCAGGCCACTAAAGATTCATTTTCCTTTGTTCAAACGCTGCTAAATTTTTCCCGCTCGCAACCATCAATTTAAATAGTGCCATAAACGTCCGCACACCAAGTTCGGTAATCAACCGATTCAACTTCTCTAATATTCTAGCGGGTTCGAACATCCCATGCTTCTAAACTTCAACGCTCTTTACCTCGAAGGCTTGCTTTTGGGCATGGGGCTGTTCGCCGCGCCTGGTCCGAAAGACACCTTGGTCATCCGCCAAGGTGTGGGCCGGGGTCCGATCTGGGCCGTGGTTGCTATCTGCGTACTCGCCGATGTCCTACTGATCGCTGTTGGCGTCGCAGGGTTGGGTTCATTGCTGGGAAGTCGGCCGGGTGTGGTGGCGCTGTTGCTGCTGTCCGGTGCGGCGTATTTGCTTTGGTTTGGCGGTCAACGCTTGCTGGCCTGCCTACGTAACCAGTCCATGCCCAACACGCAAGGCGGTCACTCGCAACGAGGCTTGCTGCGCACAGCACTGGTGCTCGGGTTTGCCAATCCCTACGCCTGGCTTGATACCGTCGTGCTGATCGGCTCGATCGGCGCAGCCAAACCCACCGGCCAACAAGCGCTGTTCGCGAGCGGCGCGATGACGGCGTCGTTGGTGTGGTTTGTGATACTGGCGCTGGGATGTCAGCGTTTGACGCGGCTGTTCCAGGCGCCAGTGGTGTGGCGCTGGTTGGATGCGGGTGTGGCGGTGTTGATGGTGTACCTGGCCGGGATGTTGATCACTGATTCAGTGGGTGTCTTTCAGCAGGTAATCGGGGTCAGACTCTGAAGAGTCCAAAGGGCTGCGAACGCCTCAATGTCGTCTTTCACCAAGTCGGCTTGGACGTATCGCGCTGGAGAAAGAGTAATCTGCCGGTTGCGATAGGCCGAAGTCGGCCAGAAGCGGACGCTTAGTGCAGAAAATAAATCTGTCCCCCCCTTTTATTGCAAGCAGACACTGGAACAGTCCATGACAGCAGGACGGCTCATTAGGCTGCATCGCGCCCGTAGCGAATGGTCAGGTGCTTTCTGCTTCTGACAGGGCCTTGGCCACTACGGCAGGTAAGCTTCCGGGCGCCCTTATACGCATTTGCTTGTTCAAATTAAAACGACCGAACACAACCGTGATGTCAGAAACCGAGACGTCAAACTCTCGGGCGAGAAACTTAACCATATGGTCAGTCGCCCTGCCTGCTACGGGTGCGGCGGTGACGCTGATCTTGAGTTGACTTCCTTTCGCCTTGCCGATGGCATCCTTTTTGGCGCTCGGAGTTCCAAGTATGTTCAGAACTAAAGTCTCTCCATCCCACCCACAAAACGAGGACATCTCAAAGCCACGGCCGGATGATTTCTTTTTGGTAATCGCTTTTGCTTTCTTCACATGGATCCTGCGTAGGTCGGATAAAAATGCCTAACTATAAATAGACATCAATGGGTGCATAACATTTTTGGGCGGACGTGCGCTGCCGCTCTGGAGTGCAGTATTTACGAGGAGGGCGGAAGTAAAAACGGTTAGACACCATTGCAGCAATTCCTTTTGCGAACGGTGTTTAACAGTGTCGAGGGTAGCGCGGGGCTTGGAGGAAAGACAAGAGGGCAGCAGCCGTAGCACCGGCGCTTGGGGAAAAGACGAACGACTGCTTCTTGCCCGTCCCGGCCTATTGCGACCGGCAGAAGTCGACCCAAGCGGGCTTCTACACTCTCTGATTGAATAAGCTATCGTCCACCGCACGATACTGATCAACACTCGGACTTGAACGAATGACAGACAATCCTTTTCGTATTCCAACAGATGCTGAAATTGCTGACGCAGAGAGCAGGCTCAATTTTCGCTTTCCCGATGAATATATCCGCTTCCTGAAAGGTGGCAGCGATGTCGCAAACGCCGCATTTGAACCCGCGGTGATTTTGGGAGGATGCAGCCATCTGGATATCTTTGAAATTACCGAAGCCGCCTGGGCCCAGGGCCTGCCTCGGGATTGGTTGCCTTTCATTGAGGACAACAGCGACTACTTCTGCATATCGCAGGCTGGTGTTGTTCGATACTGGTCCCACAACGGAAGTACAGACGAAAGTTGGCCAACCTTTGCCGCCTGGTTCGAACAGGTCTGTATAGCCCTTGAGTAGTGTATGTACGATATCTGCGATCCATACCAGGTGTCCGCTGCTGGCCCAGAGTAAGTAAAAACGCTTCGCCAAAATTGAAGTGGGCGCATCTACGTTAAATCTGAAATTTTGAACGGCAGTCAGCGAAGGCGAATCTTTTATTCTGCTTATGATCAAGGATGAATAAACGTCGTTTCTAGGAGGTCCTGATGGCCACTGCACATGTTTTCATCGCCGTCAGCCTGGACGGCTTCATCGCCCGGCCAGATGGCGACATTGATTGGCTTTTGCAGCGTGATGATCCGACTGAAGATCATGGCTACTGCGCCTTCATTGCCGACAAGGATGTAATCGTGATGGGGCGAGGCAGCTATGAGAAGGTGCTGACCTTCGACACATGGTTCTACGACCGGCCCGTCGTGGTGCTGTCTGAACAACTGGCCGGTACGCCGGTGCCCAAGGCGTTGAAGGGCAAGCTGCGCTTCTCAAACCTCGCACCAGGGGAGCTGATGGCCGAACTGGCGAGGCAAGGCATGCATCGTGTCTATGTCGATGGCGGGCAGTTGGTGCAATCCTTCCTGCGCGATGGGTTAGTCGCCGATATGGTGATTACCACTGTTCCCGTACTGATCGGATCGGGAAGGCGATTGTTTGGGGCCCTTCAGCAGGACATTGACTTGGAACTAGTATCCAGCTGCAGCTTTGCTTCGGGGTTGGTGCAGTCTACCTATCGGTTGACGGTATGACCGGTTCGCGAGGGTGTTCGATCTAGAGCAATGAGGGGAGAGGGGGGCGGATTTATTTACCGAGGCCGATTCTCGAACGTTGGCTTTTCTTCTGGCTGGCAGTCAGTTAATGGTCGACTTCTACCGGATATGACAGGCAGAAATCGGCCAGTAGCGGACATTATTCGCTCTATGGATAATCCGACGAGCTACTTATGACTTTGAGCGGAGAAACCCATGGAGCTTCATGAGCAATTGGATCAGGTCAAGGACGCCAATACCTTTCTGGCTTTTGCCCACGCCCTGGCGGAAGACAAATCGAATGGTGACTGGGAAAACGGGACGATAGAAGCCTTCCTGGACGGAGCTATTGCATGGGCCGAGGACAGTAATTTTGGCGTCGATCAGGGGCTTCAAGGCTCCAATCCTTGGCGGCAATTCGCTAATTTTTTGTACTGCGGAAAAATATACGAGTAAACAGGTGAAGTGTTTATTCGCTTTAAGCGTTGCGTCTAGGGGGTAGCCGAACGGGCTCGGCTCCACCTCACGATCGACCGATTCTGGTCGGTCACCGCCAATTTTAACTGGCTGTATTGGGTCGAAAGCGGCCCATTCTGACGGCGAATATCTGTCTGAACGTTTCGGCTACTATAACTTCTAGCCGCTGGGCGCCATTCAAGCTTCGGGATATTGTATGAAAACTGTCGACGCAAACCGCCTGAAGATCTGGCAGGCACTTTCAGAGTTTTTTCTCGATACCGAGATCACCGACGCGACTTTTGACTATGTTGCTCGCGTAGTCCTGGAAACAGGCTATTCGCCCCAAGAAATTCACAGCATCCTTTGGAATGAAGTTTTCCCTGTGCTTGAAGGAAACCTCAAATCCATTGCAGGTGAATGGGCGGGATGGACAGATGAATGGCTGTTAGAGCATTTATCGGTATGTGAGGTCTCTACGAACAAGCTGGTTGACAGCGGCATTATTAAAGAAATCAGAAGATGCTGGGGGCAAGTGGCAGCCCGGCTTCCGCTCGCATATACCTGACTCGACTTCATCAATGCTCCTAGTGGCTACGGGCTCCTAGCGACCGTTGCTCTGGTTTGCCATCCTTGTCCTTCCACACGTGGAGGACATGTCATGAGCATCATCGCTACCCGCAGCCGTCAGCCCTGGAACAAAGGAAAATTGGTGGGCCAGAACCCCCCGCTACAACTGAGAGATATCTGGGCCATCCGAGTAAGGCTTCAAATTGCGGAAAGAACCAGGGAGCTGGCTCTCTTCGATCTGGCCATCGACAGCAAACTTCGAGCTTGCGACTTAACCATGCTCCGCGTGCGCGACGTCGTCCATGGCGAGCACGTATCATCACGAGCCATGTGATGCAGCAGAAAACGCAGCGGCCAGCGCAGTTCAAGATTACTGAACAAACACAGTCCATCTATCCACTCGCCAATACGCTCGTATCGTCAAAGGCTGGGTGAAGGCCGTTGGCCTTGATCCAGCCATGTATGGCACTCATGAGATGAGACGTACGAAGGCATCACTGATCTATCGCAGGACGAATAACCTGCAGGCGGTTCAACTGCTGCTCGACCTGTACGAAGACCTGAACGGCAAACACCGCGACATCGCCCTGGCGATCCATCAACTGAGCGAACTGGGCGTACTCCTCACCGCCAAATTGCTCGATCGTGAAACGCCTTGCCCTGGCCAACCCGCCCAACAAGCCGTCTCAGGCCACCTGCAACGGCTTGCCGCGATCAATTGACCCCAGGCCAGCTCTCCACATATTCAATAGTGAAGTCCGGATAGGAATCGACGATCTGGATCTTGTAGTCGGGGTAGCTGTCGACGGTTTGCCATTTGCCAACAGAGTCCGGCCAGGAAACCACCTTCTTTACCTTAAGGTCGGGGTACTGATTCACCACTTTCACCTTGTAGTCGGGATAGCTGTTCACGAACTGGATCTTGCCGTAAATCTTCGACACATCGACCGTCGTACCGGCGTGAGCGCAAAAAGTGCAGGTCAACAGCAAGGAAGCGAGGGCAGCTTTGAACATGAGCATTTCATCCTAAAAAATCGAAGCGTCCAGTCTATCGATATCCACGCGGGCCGTGCCGAGAAACGCCTATCCCTTCAACTCACCTGCCCGATTGCTGGCGGCGTCATCATACGGCACATACAACGGCTCGGCGATCTGGCTTGTGATGGCTTTGGTCGATTCAAGCCCCAATACAACCCCCTCAGCCTTGCCGACTGCGCGATTGAGCTCAAGCGCCATCGATGGCGTCGAGCTGCTTGGCAGCGTGAAGGCCCACGCCTTATCGCTCTAAAGTGATCACTGTAGTCCGCTATCCAAATCTAACGGTTCGGAATTCTATTTCGCGGGAAGAAAGTGACCAGCTACTCGTTTTATACTTGGCCGGTTCAGGCTTGCTCATGCAGTCATTTCACCAGCCAGCCCATAAAGCTCGATTTGTATAACAAAGCCCCACCAACCGAAAAATAACTTCAGATTAAAAATCAATTTGCCTGCCGCCGATTGGGGTTTCCATATCATTCTGACCAGCAATCATAGCCGACGCGCTAATTGCATTTTGATTCGCCCAATCACGAAGTTTTATAAACTCATCCTTACGCATTTTGCTCATTGGCACTAAGCGCGAAATAGTAGTTTCAAAATCAACCATATTCAGATCGCTTAGATCATCAGAGCCATTCATCCGCCGCGAGAACGCTTCAATCAGGGAGTCTCCAACCCAAGCTTCGATTTCAGCACCAGATAGCACAACGTCTTTACCAAAATTCGACTCGCCCCCCAAAGCAGACAATCGATCCAAATCAAATTTTTCTGGGTCACGTTTCAATTTTTTCAGATGTATTTCAAGAATCTTTTTTCTTTCTAATGATGAAGGAAAATCAACGAAAAATATTTCGTCGAATCGCCCCTTTCTCAATAACTCCGGAGGTAAGCTGTTGATGTTGTTAGCGGTAGCAAACACAAAAACAGGCGCCGTCTTTTCCTGCATCCAAGTTAACAGTGTGCCGAATACGCGTGTAGCCGTTCCACCATCAGATGCCCCTCCGGAAGAACCGGAAAGTCCTTTTTCAATTTCATCGATCCATAGGATGCAGGGCGAAACAGCTTCGGCAGTGCGTAGTGCGGAACGAATATTGGACTCTGAAGAGCCAACCACCCCTTGGAAAATTTTCCCCATGTCCAAACGTAATAAGGGCATATTCCATGACGACGATACGCATTTCGCTGTTAAAGACTTACCGCAACCAGGAACTCCAGTTAAGAGCAAAACCTTCGGAGTCCCAACACCGAACTCCTGAGCAATCTGCCCAAAACACTGGCTACGCAAGTGGAGCCATTTCTTAAGAGTTGCCAGACCTCCAACATCTTCAAGACTCACCTTTGAGTCAATGTATTCCAAGATACCTGTTTTTCGTATGATTTGTTTTTTTTCGGAAAGCAAATCTTTTACAGTATTTTCATTTACACTCAGACTGGATACCAATGAACGAGATAAGCTATTGTCAATTTCCAATCCCGTGAGGCCCAATGCAGCATCAATGAGTTTCTCTTTGGTTTCGGCAGTAAGATCAATTTTAACGCTACTATTTCCTTGCCATGAATTAACAAAATTATTTATCTGGTCCTTAACCTCATCTCTTGATGGCAAAGGAAAATCAATCAACGTGATTTCCTTTTGAAGATCGTTGGCAACTTCAAAGCTGGGGGCCACGATAATGCAATTGCTTCGATATCCGCGTGAGCGGATATTTATGGCTAAATCTCGAAGTCGACGCCGATAGACCGGATTTGATCTTGAGGTAAGGTAGTTATGAGCATCACAAAAAACAAAAATATTTTTGCTGCCTTCCTCCTTCGCCTTTTCTTCGCAAAAGTCCAAGGCCATTTTCAAATCAAAGGTTTTATCCCCAGAAACGACGCCATTTATCTGGACGCCTACCGTCGAGTTCCAAACGAACAACCGATGGCTAAGAGCCTTAGCGATTTCAGAAATTTCACTGAGTGCACGTTCCTCCTCGAAAGTTTCAATGACCAAAATCGCATAACGCGCCTTGAGGTAATCTGTTATCTGCTTGGTACGATTCATGCCTATTATCCCTATTCTTGAACTGAGTTATACATGCATCGGAAGGCCAGTTTTGGTAACGCCAGAACTTGAAACAACAAACTCGACAACTCTTCCAGTACGGAAAAAGTCAATATCGACCCTGTCGCTGGTTTTGATAATCTGCTTGTGCTGATAGGGATGTTTCGCGTTATGCCGATACCGACCAGCCAACGTCATATCAACGGCTTTAACTACTCGGATCATGGCATCATTCTGGAATATCTCTTTTGGCGTATAGCCTGTATAAAGTATCCAGTTTTTCTCACCATTGACGGCATGTATTAATTTTTCCAAGGCTGGCGCTTGGTCGAGGGGCTCCCCCCCAGAGAGGGTAACTCCAGCGATGTCCAGTGCATTTATCTTCTGTGCCAACTCATGAATAGACATCAACGTACTCGCTTCGCGAGCGTGGGTTCCCTGATTGAAGCACCCCTTACAATTCAGCGCACAGCCCTGCACCCATAATGTCAAGCGCAACCCAGGCCCGTTAACGCTGCTCAACTCCATATGATGTACATTTATTTCCATTTATAAATTCGCGCTGAGAATTTGAAGGGTTTGTTCTTCATGAACGACGGTATACTCCGGCTTCCACTCAGTCACAAGTTCCGTAGTGGGGCTAGAAAGTAGAGACTCGAGCTCTTCGGTAAGCTTTGTACAAATATCGCCTTTCACGCCATGCACTTCCTCCGTAATCTCATTGCCCGTGAAAGTGACATGAATACCGTATTCGTAGTTAGGTCCGAATTCAATCTCGAACCCTTGAAAAGTTTCTTTCACTCTTGCTGGAACACCTGATGCGTCTATGCGCCTGATGGTTTCATCGATGGCTACGCTGATGTACGCTTTCTGAAAGCTTAAAGCCAGGTCAGCCATTATTGCTTCATCGTCGGACGAAATCATTCCCCGCTCAATGAGAAGCTTGTAAGAGCCCTCCTCAATCTTGCAAACAAACAAATTGAATTTATCAGCTGTTTGGCCACAAATAGCTCTAAACTGCTGTTTGCCCATATAACCTATTTTACCCAATATCTTTTTACTGAAGTCGCTGGTAAATACGGAAACTAGATCGGTCGCTGGCTTAATGCCCATCTTGCCGAAAGCTTTGGCAATGGTCTCTTCATTAACATAAGAAAATTCAAATTTTGTACAATGAGACATTGTTAAAGCTCCAGCCTGCGACCGGGAACAACTTCTTCAACGTTCTGGATAGCGACTAATACGTCAGAGGCAACCTCAATATTGCGAATCGGTGCCACGGATGCAAGCGTAGCCTCAGGCGCAACATTTTTTGTGAGCGCAGTTGGAGTTCCAGAGTTGGCAACCACCCGACGTCTTTGTACAGCCTGTGATGCACCACTACCACAAAGGAGACTTGTATCGATCGTTTCCAATAACCTTCTGATGACCAGAATGGGATTTGATGTTAGCTTTTCATATAGGCCAATGCGCAACAACACATCACACCCATCATTGAATTGCAATTTAACAAAATAATTTTTATTTTCATCACCGATGATACCAATGCGCGAGACCTGATTAAGATCCCGCGACAGCTTGCCCCAACCATATCCATCAAACGACGCTACAATTAGTTTTGTCGCTGTTGCGGCAAAAGCATTACTACCAACGTCAAACTCGTCAGCATCAAAATTCTGGTAGCTGACTAGAACTTTTTCCCCTGCAGGAATTCCCAGAGCGGTCGCTAAATATTCATTTGTTGAATGATCGATATCTGCGTGAAACTTTAAGCTTTTTGACAAAACATAAAGACTAAAGACACATCCTACTCCATAGAATATTGCACTCAGTGCGTCTTCTGGTGCTAGGGCTACAAAAGCCACGACAATAAAAATAATGATTCCGTAGCCGTAATTTATGGCCTTCTTTGTACTGAGTTTTTTATTTCTGTAGCCCTGAAATGTTTTGCCGGGAATATACTTTTTTGAAGGTGCAAATAGCACGGCGCACACACTAAAAAAAACCAGACAAATTAGCCCCATTGCAGCCTGGCGCTTTTGCCCATTTTGCAACCCTTCGAGAAACATCCACGCACCTGTAACGATGAAAGCAGGTAAGGACGCCAGTACTGCAAGTCCCGCTGCCTTACCTTTGGTGATCATCATCATTTTCCACATCGGGATAGTTTTTATCATTCATAAACCTTCTAGAGTCGGTGCAGAAGCGCGTAGTGTGAGGATGACTGTAGAACTACTCATTGGTCTATGCTACATGATGATCTTTGGTTTATCACGCCTTAGGGATGGTCTGAAGTAGCCTTACGTTTCGTGTTAACTTCGACCACTGCCGATTTTGAAAGTGACGAGTCGATCCAAAACACTGAAATCACTCACTCCTTTCTGGCTTTTCAGCCGTTACGAGCAACTCGCAGCGGCCATTCCCCGCAGTACAGGCACGCCTCTCCTGCGTTACTCTGCAAATGTCGACGGGCCATCCACAGATTTCCGATTTTGGGCTGCCCCTAGGTCTCCTAGACACATCGCGAGTGTCCGTTTCTGGCCGATTCTGTTGAAAAAGTCGTACTCGCTTAGCCAAGGTGACCGCCTGCATCAATGAATAGCTTGCGGAGTTTTTTTCGAGCCGCCTCTGAAAGACGCGGTGAATAGCGTTGAAACTCTTCTTCGGCTGTGTCGGGCTTGCCGTTCATGGCCAATACAAACGCGTATGCAAGAGGATGTTGTATGTAGTTGTAGAAACCCAGGCCACCAGTCGACAAATGCTGCTTGACCCGCTCGAAAGCATCAGGCAGGTCGGCTATCGAACGAGCCTCGTTCCAAAACGATTCAGCTTTTGGAATTGCAGCCCGGAGGATATTGGGTGCGCGGGTTGCTATGACATCAGGTCCGTAGCTGCATGAGATATCAAACGCTCGATCTCGCACATCGAAAGTCAGATCAGGTCGTGCTGATTTTGACGTCCTGTGCCATTTGATTTCATTGCCGGAAAGATGGGGAACGAAGTCCAGTGACAGAGCCCATGACGGCGCTAGCGCGCCGCCTTTGCACTGCTCAAGGCGAAAGAGTTGGCGAATGGGAGCATTGACGCTACGAAGCCAGGACAGCGGGCCCTGAACTTCGAACCCTAACGGCTGTAAAAGTGATTCTACGGTTGGCGAAACAATTTCGTGGATTTGATCTATTCGCACTATTTCGAACGTTTTTCCCTGCATCGTCGGCCCCATGCCCAAAAGTAATCCCACTTCGACAACTACGGTCGTTGGTTCGACCTCAGATAATGGATGGAGTCTTCTTCATCTACATTCGGGAATCAAGGCACACGAAACCTCTCTCGGCGAACTGCCTTTTACATCAGCAGATGATGAACTGTCCTTTTGCAAAAGTAGCTCTCCTGATTGGTCTAAGGCAAAATCTGCCCGTCGGCCAGCGGGAGAGTACGCAGCATGATGGGACAGTTATCGAGTGGGCAGGATCGGCTGTTTTATTCGTTCAATCTTGAAGAACACATCCCAAAAAATCATCTCCTGCGTAGCATTGATCGGTGTCTCAATCTGAGCGACCTGCGCCACTACCTCGCCGATTTCTATAGCCCGATTGGGCGCCCTTCGATTGATCCTGAACTGATGATCCGCATGCTAGTCGTGGGCTATTGCTATGGCATTCGCTCCGAACGGCGCTTGTGTGAAGAGGCCCATTTGAACCTGGCGTATCGCTGGTTCTGCCGGTTGAGCCTTGAGGATGAAGTACCTAATCACTCGACGTTTTCCAAGAATCGACACGGCCGTTTCCGGGACAGCGATCTTTTTCGCTGGCTGTTTAATGAAGTGCTGCGTCGCTGCATGGACGCAGGTCTGGTCAAGGGGGAAGGCTTTGCCGTGGACGCCAGCATCATCAAGGCAGATGCGAGTCGGCAGCGCGGCGTACTTGGTGATGAGGAGGTTAACTGGAGCGACCCATCGCTCAGCACACGTGCCGTCCGCGAGTACCTCGAAGCACTCGATGAAGAGGCGCTGGCTGAAGCACTTCCCAAGCGCTTATCGCTGACTGATCCTTTATCCCGTTGGACTGCCGCCCCGGGCGGCCCAGCGTTTTTCGCTTACTCCACGAACTACCTGATTGATGTCGAGCATGGCGTGATCATGGACGTAGAACCGACACCGGCTCATCGAACGGCCGAGGTCGAGAGCACCAAAACCATGATTGATCGAGTCGAAGAGTTGTTCGACATCAAACCGGATCGCTTAATCGGCGACACCGCTTACGGCACAGCACCGATGTTGGCCTGGATGGTGGAAGAGAAAGATATCGAGCCGCATGTGCCGGTGTGGGACAAAACCGAGCGCAAGAACGACAGCTTTTCGAGTAACGATTTCCACTGGAATGAAGAGGCTGAGGAATACCGCTGCCCAGCTGGCAACGTATTACGCAGCGAATGGCGAGCCTTCAAGAACGAGCGTTCGCACGTCACCAAAGCCAACACCATCATCTTCCGATCCCGGCAGACCGACTGCGCTACGTGTCCGATGAAAGCCAAGTGCTGCCCGAACACATCATTTCGCAAGATCGCTCGCAGCGTTCATGAAGCCGCTCGTGATGTCGCTCGACGCATCGCAACGACGCCGGAATACGTGCGCTCTCGCCATGAACGTAAGAAGGTCGAAATGTTGTTTGCCCACCTCAAGCGCATCCTGAAATTGGATCGCTTGCGGCTACGTGGCATGAGTGGCGCGACGGATGAATTCACGCTGGCCGCCGCGGTGCAGAACCTGCGACGGCTGGCCAAATTTTCATCTCAAGGGCCACCAGTCACGGGATAGGTGCGCCTGCACCAAGCAAAAAACCTCAAATTAACCCAATAACAGAGCAGCAAAGGTCACCGAAGGGCCGAAAAACCACTCAATGTGGTGAGTAGGTTCTTCAGGGGTGGTCGTGTCTGAGTTCAGGCGAGCTGAAAATCCGACTTTTTCAACAGAATCGGCCGAATGCGGCCTATTCCGAATCCCCGCTCTCGCCCCATAGCTACTGGTCGTGATCGCCCGCTTTAGGCCGTAAACCATTTCGAGTGAAGAGAATTAACTCGTCTGATTTTCACCTGTGCAACTAGATCAAGGAGGGATTTTAACGAATGCGTCGTTAGAGATATGGGCTCTTATCGCTTGCTCGATTTTGCGTTATGCCATGCAGCTGCATGGCATAACGATAGTGGCTGGTGAATGCGATGCGCTCACGCCCCTAAACGATGCGGCACGCGGGAGTTGCGTTACAGCGCTCGCACTGGAATGCAGATGTCGCAACTAAACTCACCGGTGTGGGGGTCAAGTGCCGTGGTCGCAGAAAACATCTCGAAGCAAGGCCTATCGTCGCATTGTAGTCCGCTGGACGGCATCCATTCACGCGTCAGCCACATCCAGGCGTTACCTAAAACCTCAGCTTTCCCTTTGAAACTCGCTACGGCATAACGGCCGCCCGGCAGAGTTAGAATATCTACCTGGCCGCTAGCAACAAAATGAGCGGGTACTTCGACGCACGCGTCATAGCGGCACTTGTTGGCTGGAGTGAGAGACGGGTCGTCATGACCTATGCCATAACACGTTTCATCACTGAGGCCATTTGAGTGCATCCACGGGGCAATGGTGCCGCGCCAAAATTCGCCGATGGCGGGCCCATATGGTCCGATCAAACGTTGATACGCGACGCGTGCTTTTGGTAAATCAACGATACGTACATCCATGGCACAAGTTTCCGTTAGCCGATAAGAGACGTCAGATTCACCGAGCGCGGGCTCGCCTTCCTGATGGATATTGCTGAAGACCTGATCAGGATTGCTCTCTTGGTTGCCTGGTTGCTGTCCGATCGCGGACGCCTGCATTTTCAGCCGCTGAAGAGTCGTGGAGCGCCAGGTCGATGGCGTGCAGCCGAACTTGAGTTTGAAGGCTCGCGCAAACGCTTCACCCGAATGGAAGCCGGTGGCCAACGCTGTTTCAAGTACTGTTTCATGGCTACCACAGGACAGCCGGAAGGCCGCCTTCTCGAGCCGTCGACGCTGTGCATAGCTGCCAAGCGTTTCGCCCATCCATGCGGCGAAAATTCGATGAAAATGGAAGCGCGAGAAATTGGCGATGTCGGCTAACTGCGCGCCATCTAACGGCTGATCGAGGTGAGCATCGATGTAGTTGAGTACACGATTTATCCGTCGCGCGTACTCAGCGCGGGATACTTGCGCAGAAGGCTTGGTCGTCATGTTAGCTATTCTAAAAATCACCGTTCATGTGGCTGTTGAGCCGTTGAGTTCCTGCGATAACCGCAGCGCGTTCTTCGTTTCTTTCTCGGCAGCCTGCAGCTCCAGCGTAGGCCAATCTGTAGCAAAGGTACCGAGTTTGAACTGTTGGCAGAGCGCTTAAAGCGTCATGTCAATCCACGGAGACAGCACAGGACCAGGCACTTCGACGGTCATCGGGTTTGTGAAATAACGCCACCCATGTATTGATTTAAATCGCGAAAATCCTTAACGCTCCATGAGTGCGGCGATAGCTTTACTCCATTCTCTCGCAAGGTTCTTGGAATTAAGTCGCCATTTGGGCGAAGTATTATCGAAGACACAATCACGCCCGGATAATCATTTAATCGTTTTTTGAAAGCGAGCGTTGTTAGATCAGGAGTCGGCGGATTACTTTTTTTAGCCAGCGGTCCTGTTGCTTTGAGATCCATTCCATGGCACATGCTGCATCGCTGTAGATAGAGATTTTTTCCATTAGCATTATCCGCGAAGGATAGTGATGTTTGAGTCAGCGACAACATTCCTAGCGAAGCGATGAGCAATACTTTCATTGTTTTTATCTTCCTTGATGGGACCGGCGTTGATTGGACGCGATTGGGCGCGCGGGAAAGATATCAGCCATCGCGTCGGCGCACACGGTCATTTCTGATGCCCATTAAACCAACACGTTTTCCCGGAGGTAATTGGGGGTAGACCCCGGTTGTTTCCTGCATCTGGGGGAATCGGCGTCGTTCGCCAACCCCGACCGACCTAACGGAAATTTTTCGCCACAGATACTGACTTTCAACCCCAATCGCTTCTGCGCTAACTTCCTCCCCGTCGCTTCCAACCCAGCGACCGGACTTGAGAATCCGAGAAACAATAGGCGCATAGGCGCCACCATCCATTAGACTGTTGGCGCTTTTTTGTGCCGCATGTCTGTGCAATGGCGGCTATGCGTGGGAGACCTTCGGGTCTGCCGGGTTCCTATTGTCCCGGTTTCTCAGCCCGCGCATAGCTGCCACCCATTCGCATGAGAAACGAACGTGGCGGCTCTCTACATTAGGAGCTAAAACCATGAGCATTTCTGACAGGTCATACCCTCACAACCCCACCACCCACACCTCCGCCCATCCAGGAGGTGCCCAATGATCAACCCACCCCTCAACAAAACCCTCGGCGTCATCACCTTTTCCACCTGTGGCAAGCAGCCCAACCTTCACCGACTATTCCGCGTGAACGCCGGCGTGCCCATCCGCGATGCGCTGGAGCATGCCTCCGAACTTCTCCACTGTTCAAAACTGCTGACGTTGGATGCCGCCATGGACACGGGCGCGGATCGTTATGCCTGGGCGGCGCATTATTTGGGGGAGATGGCGAAGGCGGTGGTGGATGATTTGGCGAATGGGATGTTGGCCAATGGGGTGACGGAGGAGGGTGAAGTGGCAGGTAGTTAGTCTGGTGGTTTGAGGGTGTTGCGGCTGACGCTATCGCAGGCAAGCCAGCGCCCACAAGGGGCTGTGTTTCAAGTTGATGTTGCGCTGGTCGGGGATTTTGCTGGTTGCCCACTTTTCGACAGGCGAAAAAAAAGACCTTGAATTTCAAGGTCTTTTTTTAAGATGGTGCCCCGAGGGAGACTCGAACTCCCACTCCTTTCGAAAACGGATTTTGAATCCGCCGCGTCTACCAATTCCGCCATCAGGGCTCAATGGCGGCGAAGTATAGAGATGAGATTA
>Ga0070752_1001231_pt1 | contig 18419 bp, 18 predicted proteins | sample VirMetDEL_Aug_30_FD_77440 | JGI IMG/M metagenome (GOLD analysis project Ga0070752, IMG submission 77440) | Aqueous microbial communities from the Delaware River and Bay under freshwater to marine salinity gradient to study organic matter... | ecosystem: Environmental > Aquatic > Marine > Coastal...
CCAGACTACAAGGGTTGGCTAACTCGTGCCATTAAGGGTAATGTTCGTGATAAACTTCCATTCTTATTCGACGGTGGTACTGGCAAAGATGATAACACTGGTTATGTGTACAATATTGCAAACTTTTCTGACAAGACTCGATGGGGAGAGTTTAAGAAAAATGATGAACTTATATCGAATGATTTAGCATGGGGAGATAATAATATAGACGGAATATCAATTCCTCCAAGAACAAAGGTATTAATAGGAGATGGCAACTACTTTGATCGTGCTAACCAAGAATTTAAGAACGAATCATACACAGATTGGAAAGCATTTAAATTAAATGGCGAATTATATAATAAAATGTCTTCAATGAAAGTTACAAAAATTTAAACAGACATGCCCATCACGGTAAATACTTTAGGCAGGATGTAATATTATTATAATTTTTTTCTTTATTAATATTAATATAATAAGTAATGTTTACTAAAAGAAAAATTATAATAGGAGGAATAATAGCAACAGCAGTTGTTATAATCACAACTATAGTAATAATTAAAAGTACTAGTAGTAAACCACAAATAGTGTATACTACTGTAGAGCGTGAAGATCCCAAGCCTGGAGATGTTAAAACAAAATCTACAGATGATTCAGGATCTAAAATAATGTCTCCAGATGAAATTAATGATGTAATAGAATCATCAAAAGCACTTAAAGGCGCATTAACATTAAAAGATGACATAGACCGCCCTTCAACAATAATGGAAGGAAATGTTAAAAGTCTTTTTGGAGAAGATGGAGCTACCGGATGTACAGTAACTCAAGGAAATGATAATTCTGCTACATTTAATTGTGGTGGAAGCACAGCAACTATTTACGGAGCTGTTGGACCACCTGGACTCAATGGAAGAGATGGAGTTTGTAGTGCCGAGACAATTAAAGAAGCTGCTAAAGGTACTAATTTATCTGTTTCGGGTCTAGAAGTAACAGGAACAGACGGACTTTATGTAAAAGGAAATATTAAAACTGAGGGTGATTTAACTGCTAATGGAACATCATTCTTAGATGGAGGAGTAGAAACTACTACTTTAACTACTAGTGGTGATGCTAATGTTGCTGGAGATTCAACTGTTGGAGGTGTATTAAATGTTAATGGAACTGGATACACAAATATTAAGGGAACACTAAAGGTTGATGATAATATTGAATTAAAGGATGTACTTAAATTTACTAGTCCAGAAGGTAATACTATAAGAAATGGTGACCAAGTAATAATGAAATATGACCCAAATTTTAGTACACCAATTCAATTTCACAGACCTGTTGGAATTGGATGGAATGGTGATAACTCTCAACAACTTACGGTAGATGGAACAACAACCACTAACCAAGCTAAAATTGGTGACTTAACTATTAGAAATGATGTTATTGAGAGAGGAGACGACGGTCAGATACATTTTAGTTCCAACGGAAATATACGTCTTAAGGTTGGTGGGGCAGATAAGAGGGGTGATCCTAACTACAACGTTTCTGCGGTAAGCGGTGGCTATGGTTCTGCAATTGAACTTGGTGATAACTTACAGATTAAGAATCACCCAGACTACAAGGGTTATCTAACTGATGCTATTAAGGGTAATGTTCGTGATAAACTTCCATTCTTATACAACGGTGGTACTGGCAAAGATGATGACCACGGTAAGTTCCACAATATTGCAGACTTTTCTGATTATACTTACTGGAGAGACGTTAAGAATAATGACAAACTTAGATCAGAAAATATCAATTGGGGTGATGATAATATGGACGCAATATCAATTCCTCCAAGAACAAAGGTATTAATAACAACTGGAACGGACTTTGGTGGTGATAGACAAGAATTTAAGAATGAATCATATAAAGATTGGCAAGCATTTAAATTCAATGACAAATTAGTAAATAGAAATACTTCAATGGAAGTTACGAAAATTTAAACAACTTAAAGAAAAAAGTAAAAAAAACGTATATTTAAAAAAACAGTAAGAGTTGTTACTGTAACTTTTTAAACATACTTAAAGATAACAAATATATAGATAATATCCAAAAGGAACTACTACATTACTTCAATAAATATGGCTACTACCGTTGATACCCCCGTTGATGTTTCCAACATTGCCCCATCTGGTGATGATACCGTAGATACTATCGGCGATCGCATTCGTGCAGAAATCGCTCGTAAGGAGGCTGCTATTAAGACTGAGAAGGATGCTATTGTTACTCTTAAGGGTATTCTCAAGTCTGTTGAGAAGCAGGAGAAGGAGCTTATTAAGAAGACCCTTGGTAAGGTTAAGCGTTCTAAGGTCGTCGATCCCAATGCTCCTCCAAGAGAACCCTCGGGTATTACCAAGCCCACTGAGATTTCCGACGAACTTGCTAAGTTCCTTGGTGCTAGTAAGGGTACAATGATGGCTCGTACTGATGTTACTAAGGCTATTAACAGTTATGTTAAGGAGCACACTCTTTACGATGAGCAGAATAAGAGGGTTTTTGTTCTTGATAAGAGTCCTGAGGGTAAGGCTCTGTACACTCTCCTTGGTAGCCCAGATATGAGCGAGATTGGTTCTATTGGTTATTTCAACCTCCAGCGTTATCTCAAGCATCATTTCATTAGTTCTAAGGTTAATGTTGAGAAGAAGGAAGATGCCCCAAACTCCGAGCCCCCCAAGAAGACGAAGAAGGTTGTCAAGAAGGTTGTCAAGAAGGTCAAGAAGGGGGGGATGGACGAGGAGTAAATTCAGTAGCTACATTGGGTTCAATTGTAGGTTTTGGGCATCGCGAAGATCTTGTTTCTATGAGATTTAAGATTTGGGAAAAAATTATATCAACTGTTCCAGAGGTAAATTATAAACAAGCTGAGTCTTTTGTGAATTGTTGGTTTAACTGGAAAGTATATGGTTGTACGTACGATAACGACGTTATTGAATCTATGTGTCTTTTTGAAAAAGAAATACTGGAAGAAGAGCAAAGTGTTGCTGCTCAAGGTGCTATTGTGATTGATATTCAAAGTTTACTATTAAATTAAAAAATAAAATATAAAAAATAAAAATAAAAATAAAATGACTAAAAAAAAGTCAACTTTATTTTTATTTCCAACTACGCGATACGTTGCGTTTCTTTTATTTACTGCGCAACAACTGGGAATAATGAACCTCCATTATTAAATGTAGTTTCATTTAAATTTTGAAAATTTCCTGTAAAAAATTCAGGTCGAGATACGAGTCTAGGATTGGGAAGATTTGGGTCATCATAAGGAAGATCTCCTGCAGTTACACACAGGCCATCTATTTTAAAATTTCTAGGTAACCATTCTTGACATGGAGTATTAGGGGAATTTTTTCCTGCCTGACAGGCTAATTTAAGTCCTTGCTTGCTTGGTCTCCAGTCAGAACCATAAGAAATCATTTCACCGGGGTTCATGAACGAGTGGTCGTTGACACCTTTAGAATATGGTTTAAAGTTGTTTTGATTTCCCATAGATGATAGTTCTAATACTCTGCAGCTATCTACTGTTCCTTTCGTTCCATTTGCGTCTGCTAATGAAGATTCTCCATAAGCTTGGGGGAGAAATGTTTTGGACTTTAAGAGAACTTTCTTTGGTGGAAGGGCATTACTATCGCTAATGTTCATTCCTACACCATGGCCTTGAGGATACGCTACTGAACCAACTTCTTCTCTAAGTACTGGCTGGGGTACATGGGTAGTTCCTTCTGGAAAGGGGGGAAGGAAAGTTGATTTATTTTTTTTTGATAACACAACGGCTATAATTGCTACTACGACGAGACTGGCTATAGCTAAACGTTTCTGTTTAATGGTTAGTCTCTGTAAAAAATTCATTTTTACTATCGTTGTTTATAATTGGTAAATATATTTTTTTTGTAAAAATTATACATGTAAATATAATAAGTACGTAACATGTTTGACAATAATGATAGTCCTTTTGGACCCACTATTAAAAAAAATAAACCAAAAGAAATTAAAGCTTGGCACCAACAGCAGGAATTAATTCTTAAAAACTGGGGTGAAGTTTCAGCTTGTTATCGTTATATGCACTATAAATCATATCAAAAATTTAAAGCTATGAGTATGAGATTTACCCTTCCGATTATTATTATATCGACTATTACAGGAACAGCTAACTTTGCTCAAGATACATTTCCTGATGCGTGGCAACTTTATGTACCTTTAGTTATAGGTGGATTAAATTTGTTTTCGGCTATTTTAACAACTGTTTTACAATTTTTAAAGGCAAATGAATTATTAGAAAGCCATCGTGTCAGTTCTATTTCTTATGGTAAACTTAGTAGAGATATTACACTCGAACTTTCTTTACCTATAACAGAACGAAATTACTCTGGAAATGTAATGGTAGACAAATCAAGATCTGAATATGATCGTCTTATTGAACAGTCTCCTCCTATACCTAGAGATATTATTAAAAGATTTGATCATAAATTTCCAGAAAACAAATTAGAAATGGATAAGAAATTTAGTAGACCAGAGATTTTAACTATTGGAGTAATTAAACCCTTCGACTCAGCTAAAGAACAACAATTAACTCACGGTGTTGCTAATATTTTTAAAAAGAAATTAAGTGAAAGTAAATTAAATTCTAAGTCTCCTTCAGAAAAAATAAGTCAAGTAATAAAAAGTAAATCAGATATCATTCAAGAAATAGAAAATCTAAAAAAAAGAAATTTAGTATCAAATAATAAACCTCAAACACCCGACAAGGAAATTATTGTAGATATTAAAGAAGAAGACAATAAACAAAATGTTGACGAATTAGATTAGATATTTCTTCTTATTCTTAAATATCTAGGATGACGAGGAATACCTTCATCTGTTAAAAAAGTATATTTGTATGTCACTATAGTTCCTATAGGATGTGTCTTAAGATAGGTTTTTCTTATTTCATCTGTCATACCACTAATGTAAAACCTTTTACCCTCAGGAATCATTTTACATTCAAAACTACCTAAGACATCTTTATATTTTCCTGTTCCTGGCTTATAACCCACTATTTCACATTCTGCGTCGTGGTCTGGTTTTACTTTTAAGAGAAAACGTGTGCGCTTAGGTTTATAAGGACTATTGGGGGCTCTCAACATTACACCTTCGGCGTCTTTAGATAATAAAGTATTAAAATATTTATCAAGTTGTTCTTCATTTTCTACTTTTATAAACTTTGTCATTTTAAGAGGACATTCTCTAGGTTTATTTAAGTAAGGTGGTAATTCTAAATGTTTCCATAAATTACAACGATCAAGTACAATTTTATCCATTCGTTTCATTCGTTCTTCCCAGGGCAAATTACTCAAATGAGGAATATCAAATATCATAAATAATACAGTACTCCATTTTGTTTCAAGGTCTTTTACTGTATTATCATTTTTTTTACGTTGAGATTCTGGTTTTACTGTACTTCTCAAAAAACCAAGTTCTTGAAATTTACCCCTACCTATAAAAAGTTCACCATCGAGGGATTCCCCTGGGGGTAATAATGCCTTAAACCACTCTGGTATCCATATCACTTTTCCTCCCCGACTAACCATATGTTTTCCATCCCAAAGTGCTCTTTCTCCATCAAATTTTTCACTCATCCACCATCCTTGGGGTGGCTGTGATATTTCAAGTTCCTTTGCTAATTTTGCATCTTCGCTTCTTCCTTCTAATGTTATTGGTTTTCTTGTTTTTTTATCTATATAATCTTGAGCTAACATAAGAACATCTTTTTTCATATTAGGTATATCTTCGCGAGCAGAATAAGTCTTTGAAGATTTTTTAGGATAAACTATTTCACCATCTTGACCTATTAAAAAACCTTTTTTTTTTATTTTTTCTAGGTGGTCTTTTAAGGTAGTACTGAACATATCTTCGTGAGAGGAAAAATTTTGAGAGGAAAACATTTCTGTACAATTGTGTAGTTCTTCTATGTTGGTATTCTTTAATACACATTTAATCAAATTTTCATGATCATTTTCAGCATATTCTAATAATTTTTTTTTTAACATTATAAGTGTGTTTAAATATAATAAACATAATAATTAAGTTACCTAGGTAACAAAATTATTATATTTTTAAAAATTAAGTGCGTTTAAAACAAAATACAGAATAAAAAGATGTTATTAAATGTTCACCATGAGACAAAAAATATTTATCACCTTCTATAAAAAGAGTAGTTCTGTAGATATCTTCAAAAAAACGACTAGAAATTGAAAACCCAGCCATATTATTGTTTAATTCGTCTATAGCATCTACAAAACCATGAGATTCAGCTAATTGTACAAGCCATTTATAATTTACAAGATACTCTTCACCAACTTGATAAAGATTTGGATCGCCTCTGTCCTTAATTTGAAAGTTGTATGAAGAACCATACAATATGGGGTTAGTAGTCTTTCCCCAAGTATTTTGAATATACAATACATCCGAATCGTAAATATCACCCTTATTTTTTATTTTGTTTTGTTTCATAAAATTTTGCAATTTTTCAGCATCTAAAAACACCCCAATAAATAAACCATTTCTCTTAAGTTGTAAAGATACAAATTTAAAAACATTGTTAATACTCTTTTCATCAATAAAATAATAATTTAACGCGAACATACAAGAAACAATGTCAAATTTATGGGCTTTTTGGGAAGTTACTGATTCAAGCCATTTTTTAACATTTGTGTTAAATTTAGGTTCCCATTTAGTAATATCTTTAACTACAAGTTCTACATTTTTAGTGTTGGTTCGTCTTGCTTTAAATTCAGATAGGCGTCTATTTGCTTCTTTGATACTATCACGGTCAATATCTAAACCATATACATTGAAAATTTCTGTACGATTCCATTTTGCAATATCACCTCCTTTTCCAACTGATATGTCTAAAAGACTAAGTCTACCAGTATATCCATCTTGTTGTCTTATATTTTTAGCTTTATCAAGAAGTAGCTCTTTTATATAGTTATGGAATCTTCTCAGGTTGTATACATCACTTTTTTTTCTAGTTTGAATGTTTGTTAATGTTTGAAGATTATTAGGATTGGAAATTTCTTTTTTTATGTTTTGTACAAATTCATTGGGAATCTCTTCTATATATCCATAAGGAATAATACATGATTTCAAAATATCGTCAATAGACATTGATAACAATTTAGATTTAATAACTTCAGTACTATCCATATAGTATGTCTCTTTATGTTCCTATCTACTACTTGATTAGATTTTATTTTGTTTTTTTTTTAACAATACATTCCAAATGGAGGATCATTTTTCTTGTTAGGTTTTTTATGATTCTTAAATACTTCAAACGCTTTGTCAATATCTTCTAACGTTATAACTCTTTTATGGTTTTTAGGAAGAGAAAAAACTCTTCTACTATGTTGTATTTTTGCTTTTTCAAAAAGAAGAAGGGTATCTCCACCATTGTCTTTAAAAAAGTCTTTGTGTTTATCAAAAAAAAGTGATAGATCGTTATTTTTTAATTTTTTGTCTATTTTCCATCTTTGAGAATAAACTTGCTGGATAAAAATATTAGACAAATCATTGGGTTTATAATCTTTAATATCATAACGCCAAGGAAATCTTCTATTTAAACCTTTGTTGTAGGTAAAAAAGTTTTTATCTATATCATCCTTATATCCAGCTAAAATCATTACAAAGTGTTGCGTATTTTCCATAAGAAACTTATTTATGGTATCTATTGCTTCTCTTGCATATCCACCCTCATGATCATCTCCCAAACTATATGCTTCATCTATAAAAAGAACACCGCCTATGCTTTGATCAAGTAATTTTTTTGTTTTAAGAGCTGTTTGACCAACATATCCAGCAATAAAGTCTGATCTAGATACAACTCTGAACTTTCCTGGTTCCAACATTCCTAAATTTGAATAAATTTCTGAAAGAATTTTTCCTAATGTTGTTTTTCCAACTCCAGGGGGGCCTGTAATAACTGTATGCATGTTTTCATCTATATTAAGCCCCTGACAATAAAATAAAACTTGGTCTAATATGGAATTTTTTACATCATCCATACCAACTACATTGTGAAGTTTTTTCAAACTTGGTAAAACGCGGTATAAATTATCCATATCTGACATACATCTAGATTGGATTGGACCTTCTTCTCCTGGATAATACGTTGGATCGTTTTCTTCATCTAATTCATCTAAAAATCTAATGTGTGAACGTTTTCTCTTTTTACCCCATTTTTCACACATTTTTATTGCTTCTTCGAGTGTTTTTATTGATTCCATTGATAGCGAGGAACTAGTGTAATTATAAAAAAAACAAAATCTTTTAAGATTAAGTAATTCAAATCCTAATATTAATTAGAACTAGTCAATATGGATGTCTTTACGTTTTCTCGTTGGATTGCGACAAATTATGATCTTTCCTACAAAAATGTCCAACGAAAAGTTATTACTATACAAAATGACATGAAAAAATTTTGTCAAATTTTATATGGATATCAAACTTCAGATGCTATAAATAGTACACTTAATAATTATGACTACCTAGCTATATGGCTAATCATGACTAAACTTAAAAAACTAAAAATAGATAATTATTTTGAAGTTTCTATGTTATTTTGGTACTGTGTTGATATTTTAGATAACAACTACACAGTACAAAGAATTACAGAAGAAATGGAATTTTCCCAAGACGTTTGTATTTGGCTTTTAGATAATGTAAAAAAAATTGCAGAAATCAGAGCAGACGTTATGAAAAACTATATTAATCCAATTGTATCCATCTAAAATCTTCTCTCATCTTCTTCAACTCTATTAAATCTATTAAAAAATTTATCATTTACATCTCTAGGGATGTTACTATACGCTCCTGGAAGATTTCCTCTAATATTTTCAGGTTGACCATAACAAGACATATCATTTTTCTTTTGGTTACCTCCTACAACACTGAATTCACTTCGCTTTATGCAACGGTAAAATATTGACATTAAATAAAGTATGGCCAAGTAACACATAACATTTTTTACATTGAATGTAATTCCTTTTATTGTTATGTTCTTAGGGATAGAATTAATCATTTTATTATAATTGATAGTAATATTTTTTTTCTCAAATTTATTGTTATGGTTACAACATGAAATGTGGATTGACAACAATTTACCATATTCTAATTTCTCCATTCCCATCCAATTTTATTTAAAGGACGAGGATCCATCTGAGGAATTAAACTCTTGGTGGCTGGGGAAAATATACTTGGAGGATTCTCACCATTAATACCAAAAGGACAATAAACTATACCACGATCAGAACCACTCACTTCACCATTAACTATACTACTATTAATAATACTCTTACATTCTTCTCCACACCATTTTGGTTCATTTTGGGGACCACACATATTTAAATGAAAATTATTTCCATAATTTCTACTTAATTGATTACTTTTAAATACACTAAAAGATGAACTTGTACTAGTATTATTACAAGTTCCCGCGTTTACTACACACTCAATAGGAGCTGTTAGTTTTGAGTTATAAAATGCCATTCTTTATTATACTCTCATAAAAAAAAACAAAAATAAATTCACTTAAAGTTTAATAGATTAAATTTATTATAAAAATATGGATAAAAAAATTAATTTACTGGTTTCTAAGAAAGATATACAAGAAACACACTTAAATTGTAAAAGTGTTCATTATGCTGGGTGTTTCAAAGGTTCTAAACTATGTAGTAAGGGGTATAACCAAGAAAGAACCTTTGTTGGAGGTAAAATTATTGGATGTTCTTACCATGCCGAAGTTCATGCTATAAACAATCTATTAAAAGTCGCTTAACATTCATCCATACACTCATAATGTAGACCTTTCTAAGTATAGGTTATTTGTAATTCGTAAAGGAAGAGATGGAGAAATTAAAAATTCTAAACCATGTATAAAATGTATCGAAACTATGTTAAAATACAATATTAAAAGAGTTTATTGGTCTACTGATACAGGTGCAGTAGAATTTTGTAATCCAATTAATATACCCCAACCTATTTACACAAATGCGCAAAAAAATTATAAAAAAAACAATATAAATTTTTAATATTACATACTCAGCTTAGGCTAAATTTTGAGTACGTAAAATTAAATACCATTAGTCATGTCTCGTAATGTTAAAAGAATCCATGATAACTATTGTAGCAATGGATACACCCTCCATAGTTGGAAAATTGTTAGTAAGACAAGTTTATTTCATCCAGATGAAGAAAAAAGATATAGAGTGTGTAAAATTTGTGATGAAGAAAGACCAATGTGGGTTAAATCATGTGTAAAAGATTCTGTCAATGTTTCAAAGCAATCAATTAAATGTTGTTTGGAATATCAACCCCTTGATGATTTAGACGAGTATATTAATAAACAAAAATCTCGCGAACCATTATTTTTATGGAAATTAATTTTAAAAAGAGTTCGTCAAAAATTAAATCCCATTAACCTTGAAAATGAAAAAACAATTACTTGCAAACCAAACATAGATCTTTGTGTATGTCATGGTTTATATAAACATATGTGTCCTTTAAAAGACCAAAATCCTACATCTAATAATGGTGTTTTATCTTGGGAAAAAACTAAACATATTGATCCACTTAAAGAACCTTGGTGTGACATTCCCCTTCCTATTGGTCCTCGGAGAAAGTTAATGACAAGTTCACAATTTTATGAAAAATGGAATACTATTCATGGCAAGGCTCTTGATTATTTAAAATATTATAGTGCCTTTAGTTGTCTGCCTCCAATGTCAGTCAGTACTGAAACTCCTAAATTTTTGATTGACAATGAAAATGATATTCTTGAAGGAGAATTTATTCAGTTAAAGATTTAGTAATGTCTAAATTACCAAAATCTTTGTAAATAGGTTCACTAAATTGTGTGAAACTATCTTTCTTTCTTAACATTGTAAACTTTAAAATAAAACTATGGTCAACGTCTTTAAAATTTATAAAATTACCATCCTCGTCAAAAAATTCAACAAATAACTTTCGAATACTTAAATCAACAGGTTTTTCATATGTTTGAACTGTTCTAAAAGAACCTGACTGCTGACCCATTTGAATAAAACCACCTGGGTCTGTATTAATAGGAATATATCCAAACATATTTGTAACCTTATTAAAATCTCTTACTAATAACGGTGCTGTGACACTACCTCCTTCGCGGAGGGTTACTGCATCGTTGTATGAAACACCGCCCAATTCATTATTTAATCTAACTATTAAATGTGTAAATGGATCGTTTACAATGTGTTGGCCTCCAATTATACTGTAAGTATAATCTGTGTCAAATTTCCATCCTGAACTGTCAAAATACACAGCAGGAATATTTGTGTCACCTACATTTGGACCAGGGAATCCTTTTGTTGTAACTGAAACTGTTTCTGAGTCGTATCCAAGTTCTCTGCTCATGGCTTGGGGTTTGTCTTTAAAAAAGAGAGTTGCCTGGCCTATGATTAAATCATATGGGGTATTGTAATAGGTAGCCGATGGGTCGTCTAATGGGTATCCTACAGTTCCTGTATTTAATTGGAAATGGAATTGTCCTGCATTTTCATTGTATTTTACAAGAATAATGGGTGATTTTTTAAATAATCCTTCTGAAAAAAGTCTTTGGACTTCTTGTGCTAATTCTGGAATTGTGTATTGCCCTGGGGCAATGTAAAGATATCCCGTTTCCTCAAATTTAACTGGGGATGGGGCTCCCGCGGGGGCTCCTGATGCTTTGTATATTGTAATGTCTACTTTGAAGTAGACTTTATTGTTTGTCGTATCAACGTTTCCAAAACTATAGGGAATTTTTGCTACTGACATTTCACATTCTATAATATTTTTTAATTCTGTATCTAAATCAACTGCATACTTATTAGGTTCTGAAAATTCATCCTTATTTCTTCTAGTACTTGATACAAAAACGTCCTGTGAATATACTTCATATTGATTAACATCATATAATTTTGATGCCATTGTGTCCTAATATATTCACAGAAAATTGTTTACAATAATTAAACAAACTTTCTTTCTATATTTCCCCACTGTGAAGTCACTTGGTTACTAAACTGTGTAGTACTTACTCTTCTATTTAGAGTTACAAATCTAACTATAAAACTATGGTCAGCACCATTAAAATCCAATAAATTTCCATTTTCATCATACCACTCTATTAAAATACGCTTTACCTTAAAATCAACAGGATTTTCATAATACTGAGCAGCTCTATAAGCACCCGACTGAGATCCCACTGTAATAAAATATCCTGGGGGGGCATTGATTGGAATAATTCCAAACATGTCACGAATTGGTTTGAATTCTACTAGGGGTTGGCTGTCATTGCCGTCTGATGTTGTTTCGGCAAAACTATAACTATTTCCAGATAACTGAGGAATCAATTTTAAGAAAATCTGCTGAAATTTATCATTAATAATATGGGTCTCACTTATAATATATCCTTGGTAAACATCGGCAACCACACCCCACTGAGCACCCCCTGGGGTAGTTCCAGACTTATCATCTGTATACCAACCTGTCTGGTAAGGCTGTGTGTCAGGCTTAGGTGCAAATGTTGGAATTTGAGATGTTGTAGTAACTGATACTGTTTCTGGATTGAATCCTATCGCCTTACTCATAGCTTCGGGTTTGTCTTTGAAGAGAAGGGAGAAGGTGTTTCCTCCACCTGTGTAGTAATTTGCATTAATAAAGAAAAAGAATTTACCTGGGGAGGGTAAATAAGTTACTGTAATTTTATTTAATTCATCTCCAAAGAGTTGATTAAATTGTCTTTGTAATTCTATTGCTAATTCTGTAGTTGTGTAATGCCCTGGTGCTACGTAAATAAATCCAGTTTCAATTACATTTGGAGGTACTGGGGAGGCTGAAGGATTAGCGGTTGTTAAAGTTATATCAAAGTATAATTTATTATTTGTTGTATCAACGTTGTAAAAAGTATAGGGTAGTTGAAGATCAATTATTTCCACTTCTACAATTTTATCTACAGCTTCATCCAATTCTAACTCGTAACCATTAGGATCAGGATACATGTTCTTATCCCTACGAGTACTACTTCCATAGAAATCTTTATATTCAACGTCATATTTATATGTGTCATATAATTTATTACTTGCAATAGGTAATCCAGACATCTTGAATTTACTTATGTTAGTAATAAACAATATTTTACTTTATGAAAAAATTACGCTTAAAATAAGCTTAAAGCGTCGGGCTTGGCGATTACCAAATACGCTTAAAGCATCACAACAGAGTTATGGGCTAGGCGATTTTTCGTAGAAAAATACGCTTAAACCCAATAATCATCACCATAATCAAATAATAATTCTGTTCCTTTTTTTATTGGACGGATGGTTCTAAAATACACTTTACAACCATAATAATAAGGTTCAACATTCTCACCCTTCGTTCTACCACGAGCGTGGTTCATGTAACGAGTCCAGTTACCATCCTTAACCTTTTGTGCATCATAGAGAATTTCTTTTCCTTTGCATGTTACCGAAAAAGCATAATCACTATCCTTAGTCATTTTCTCATATTGCTGACCTGTAATTTTTTTACCCTTGTAAAAATTTAATACTTCGCCTTTCTTAATATCGCGAAGGGCATAAGCTCCCTTTCCTGCACCCTTTATTTTAGATTGTTTTATTTCAATATCTACGCCTCTTTGGAGAAATTGTCTTCCCCTCTTTTCTACGGGTTGTCTCTTTTTTTTTCCAAAATTACTTGTGTTCATTTGTTATTATAATACAAGAATATTTTTTTTTAGTTAATTTCTATAATCTCTTCGAATTGCAGGTGTACTAAATTCACTTACAGCTGTCTTCTTCTTCATATAGGTAAAACGAATTACCATACTATGATCTACCCCGTTGAAATCTAAAAATTTACCATTCTCGTCATAAAAATTGATGTTTAATTTGTTAATTCCTATATCTAAGGGAGTTTCATATACTTGGGCTGTACGATAAGCACCCGATTGAGTTCCCATTGTTATAAAACTTCCGGGAGAAGCATTTATAGGAACAACGCCAAATAAATCTGGAACATGGTTATACGGAATTACTACATTTCCCTCAGCATTTTCTGTATTCTCAGCAAATCTATATGAATCTCCATTTAATTCAGGGTTTAATCTTAAAATAAGATGCTGTACTTGACTATCTATAATATTTACTTCACTTACTAAGGCTTGAAAATATTTTGTATCGCCCTTCCAGGGACTTAATCCTGGTGTAGCTAAATTATTGTCTAAATATACACCAGATACGTCTGGATTTACTGTGAAGTTACCCGATGTTCCTGGGGGGTTGGGTTCGGGAATTAAAATAGTTGTCGAAGGACTTGTTGTGACTGAAACAGTTTCAGGTCTAAATCCAAGGGCCCTACTCATTGCTTTTTCCTTACCAGCGAAAAATAAAGTAAATGAACCAATGGCAAGATTTCCTTGTGAATCAGGATCTCTTGAAATTCTAAAAATGAATTTTCCAAGGAAGAAATCATAAACAACATCTACATATTGATCTATAACACCTACAGTGTACCCAACCCTCCAATTACCTGAACCTCCATTCAAACCAGCAGATGACATAAAAAAATTTAGTGATAATTGAATTTCAGCTGCAAGATCAGCTGTACTATAATGACCTGGGTTAATGTGAAGAAATCCACTTTGATTTGACGTGTCTCCATCAAGTATTATATCATATTCAAAATATACTCTGTTGTTGTCTAAGGTAATAGTGTAAAAAGTATAAGGTATTTGAGCAGCAACTACTTCAACTTCGGTAATCTTTTCTATTGTTGTATCGATTTCTACTTCGTAACCATTTGGTTCAGGATAAGCATCTATATTTCTTCTCGTGCTTGAAATGTAAATATCTTTAGTTGTTGTCTCATATTCTAAATTATCATATATCTTTGTAGCCATATTGTTTAATTATACTGTCTATTTTTTTTTGCGATTTTTAACACAATATTAAAATCCTTTGTTATAGTAATATAAGTTTCAATGGGAGACCGAAATAGAGAAGGAACTAGAAAAGTATCTGGTTCCAGAGATAATGAATTTGGAGAAATAGCTTTTAATTCAAAAGGAGCAATCGTAAATAAAAAACAATTATATTCAGTCGGAGAAGATCTCTACTGGAAAAATACAAGAATTTCAGGAGGAGCAGGTGTCACAGGACCACAAGGTGCAGATGGAGCAACAGGTCCTCCTGGTGGACCCTCTGGACCTACTGGCCTACAAGGTACTACAGGACCACAAGGTCTGCAAGGACCACAAGGTCCACAAGGACCACCCGGGTTTCAAGGTGTAACAGGAGTTCAAGGTACACAAGGTTTACAAGGAACAACTGGGTTTCAAGGTATCCAAGGTCTAACTGGTATTCAGGGTCTTACTGGTTTGGGTTTAACAGGTATTCAAGGTGTCTCTGGTCTAACTGGATTGCAAGGTCTTATTGGTCCTACAGGTATTCAAGGTGTTTCAGGTTTACAAGGAATTACTGGTTTGCAAGGTCTTCAAGGTATCAGTGGTATTACCGGTATACAAGGTGTTAGCGGCCCCCAAGGGCTTCAAGGCATTACTGGTTTACAAGGACTTGTCGGTTCTACAGGTATTCAAGGTATTTCAGGTATACAAGGTCTTACCGGCCTCCAAGGTGTCGCCGGTATCACTGGTTTACAAGGTGTTAGCGGTCTTCAGGGTGTCGCCGGTGTCACTGGTTTACAAGGTGTTAGCGGTCTTCAGGGTGTTGCCGGACCCACTGGTTTACAAGGGCTTGTCGGTTCTACAGGTATACAAGGTGTTTCAGGTATTACCGGTATACAAGGACCCATAGGTATACAAGGTGTTACTGGTTTGCAAGGTCCTATCGGTGTCCAAGGCGTTACCGGCTTGCAAGGACTACAGGGACCACAAGGACCTATCGGCGTTACCGGCTTACAAGGTCCCATCGGTGTTCAAGGTAACCAAGGTATTACCGGACTACAAGGTGTAGCTGGCGTTACTGGCTTACAAGGTGTTATTGGTCCAACCGGTATACAAGGACCTGTTGGTGTACAGGGTAATCAAGGTATAACTGGATTACAAGGACCACAGGGACCTATAGGATTTCAAGGACCTACTGGACTCCAAGGTCCAATCGGTGTTCAAGGTGTTACCGGCTTGCAAGGACCACAGGGACCACAAGGACCTATCGGCGTTACAGGCTTGCAAGGTCCAATCGGTGTTCAAGGTAACCAAGGTATTACCGGTCTACAAGGTATTGGGGGGTCCACCGGTCTACAAGGTCTACAAGGAGTCTCTGGGTTACCTGGTGTTACTGGCACCATTGGACCAACTGGTATCCAAGGTCCTGTTGGTGTTCAAGGTAATCAAGGTGTTACTGGGTTGCAAGGTATAACTGGATTGCAAGGTATTGACGGAATTACTGGACCTATCGGACCTATAGGACCACAAGGTACTACAGGTCTTCCTGGAGTTACTGGTACCATTGGATCAACTGGTATTCAAGGTACTCAAGGCGTAACCGGTGTCGCTGGTATTACTGGTTTACAAGGTGTTAGTGGCCTTCAAGGTGTTACTGGTTTACAAGGACCTGTAGGGGCGCAAGGTGTTACTGGTTTGCAAGGACCTATTGGTGTTCAAGGTAATCAAGGTATTACTGGTTTGCAAGGACCTGTAGGGGCGCAAGGTGTTACTGGTTTGCAAGGACTACAGGGTCTTCAAGGTGTTACTGGTTTGCAAGGACCTGTGGGGACACAGGGTGTTACTGGACCTATCGGACCTATAGGTCCTCAAGGATCAGATGGTGTTACTGGACCCCAAGGACTTGCTGGTCTAACTGGACCTCAAGGTCTTCAAGGTGTTACCGGTCTGCAAGGTGCTGCTGGAACCGATGGTGTTACTGGACCCCAAGGTCTTCAAGGTCTTCAGGGTATTACCGGTCTGCAAGGTACTGCCGGTACTGATGGTGTTACTGGACCCATTGGACCTATTGGACCTCAGGGTGTAACTGGGTTGCAAGGTACTGCTGGAACTGACGGTGTTACCGGTCCTATCGGACCTCAAGGTGTTACTGGTTTGCAAGGTCCCATAGGTGTTCAAGGTAACCAGGGTATTACCGGTCTTCAGGGTATTACCGGATTACAAGGTACTGCCGGTACTGATGGTGTTACCGGTCCTATTGGGCCTATTGGACCCCAGGGTGTAACTGGATTGCAAGGTGTTGCCGGTACTGATGGTGTTACCGGTCCTATTGGACCTCAAGGTGTAACTGGATTGCAAGGTCCCATCGGTGTTCAAGGTAACCAAGGTATAACTGGTCTTCAGGGTATTACCGGTGTCGCTGGTGTTAGCGGCCCTCAAGGTAATCAGGGTATTACCGGTCTACAAGGTGTAACTGGATTACAGGGTACTGCCGGTACTGATGGTGTTACTGGTCCCATTGGACCTATTGGACCCCAAGGTGTTACCGGTTTGCAAGGACCCATTGGTGTTCAAGGTAACCAAGGTCTTACTGGTCTTCAGGGTATTCCCGGAGTTACTGGTACAATTGGATCAACTGGTATTCAGGGTACTCAGGGTGTTACCGGTCTGCAAGGACCTATTGGGCCTCAAGGTGTTACCGGGTTGCAAGGTACTGCTGGAACTGATGGTGTTACTGGACCCATTGGACCTATTGGACCCCAGGGTGTTACTGGTCTTCAAGGACCTGTTGGTACTCAAGGTACTACTGGACCTCAAGGACTTCAAGGTATTACTGGATTGCAAGGTATTGCCGGTACTGATGGTGTTACTGGACCCATTGGACCTATTGGGCCTCAGGGTGTTACCGGTCTGCAAGGACCCGTTGGTACTCAAGGTACTACCGGACCCCAAGGTCTTCAGGGTATTACTGGTGTTCAGGGTATTACTGGATTGCAAGGCGCAGCTGGTACCGATGGTGTTACTGGACCCATTGGACCTATTGGACCTCAAGGTGTTACCGGTTTGCAAGGACCCGTTGGTACTCAAGGTACTACTGGACCCCAAGGTCTTCAAGGTATTACCGGTCTACAAGGTACTGCCGGTACTGATGGTGTAACTGGACCTATTGGACCTCAAGGTGTTACCGGTTTGCAAGGACCCGTTGGTACTCAAGGTACTACCGGACCCCAAGGTCTTCAAGGTATTACTGGTATTCAGGGTGTTACCGGTTTGCAAGGTATTGCTGGTACCGATGGTGTAACTGGTCCTATCGGACCTATTGGACCTCAAGGTATCACTGGACCACAAGGCCCTATTGGTGCTCAGGGTACTACTGGCTTACAAGGCGCACAAGGTCTTCAAGGTGTTACTGGTTTGCAAGGACCTGTAGGGGCGCAAGGTGTTACTGGTTTGCAAGGACTACAGGGTC
>Ga0070752_1001233_pt1 | contig 18401 bp, 15 predicted proteins | sample VirMetDEL_Aug_30_FD_77440 | JGI IMG/M metagenome (GOLD analysis project Ga0070752, IMG submission 77440) | Aqueous microbial communities from the Delaware River and Bay under freshwater to marine salinity gradient to study organic matter... | ecosystem: Environmental > Aquatic > Marine > Coastal...
AAAACGCCGCTCGATTGAGCGGCGTTTTCGTTTATTTGGAGCGGGAAACGAGACTCGAACTCGCGACCCCGACCTTGGCAAGGTCGTGCTCTACCAACTGAGCTATTCCCGCGGTACAACTTGAAGTGGCGTCCCCTAGGGGACTCGAACCCCTGTTACCGCCGTGAAAGGGCGGTGTCCTAGGCCACTAGACGAAGGGGACCTGGAACTTCGTTTGAAACCCTGCCGAAGCAGCATTTCTAAAATCTGGAGCGGGAAACGAGACTCGAACTCGCGACCCCGACCTTGGCAAGGTCGTGCTCTACCAACTGAGCTATTCCCGCATTACAACTTGAAAGTGGCGTCCCCTAGGGGACTCGAACCCCTGTTACCGCCGTGAAAGGGCGGTGTCCTAGGCCACTAGACGAAGGGGACATACCCCGGAACATCAAGCAACTTTCCGGCTTCCTTCGCTCCGCTTTAGGCTTTGCGCTGGAAGTGGCGCGCATTCTATGGAGGCTTTTAGAGGTCGTCAACCTCTCTATAAAAAATTTTTAAAATCAAAGACTTCAGCCCAGAAATCGATAAGCCACTAGGAGCCATGCGAGCAAGCCACTACACTCGGTCGAAAAGTCGATTTCCGAGAGGTCCCAAGCAGTGTCCGCACTCGTGATTACCCTGCTGATCGTCGGCGGCATCGCCCTACTGATGGTGATTGCCTACGTCAACCATGCCGTCGAGAACAGCAAACTGGATAAAGCACGCCAGCGCGCCGATCTGCTCGACCGCATCCGTCGCTGCCAGGACATCTCCGAACGCATGCCCGGCCAACTGATGACGCCGCAACTGAAGCTGTTGCTGAGTCAGCTGCAACTGCAGGTCAGCGAACGCCTGCTGGCATTGGATAAACAGAATGCGGCGCTGCGCAGCGATGCCGATACGCTCAAGGCACAGATCGCTCAGGGCGAATCCATTGCCGTGAAGAACCCCCCGCAGCCCATTGCCAACGAGGCCAAGGCCAAGGACGTACGTTTTCTCCTGGAAAATCTGCATGCCCTGATCACCGGTTCGGTACAGGGCGGCCTGCTGCCCGCCAACGACGGCAAGCACTGGCTCAAGCAGATTCGCCAGATGCTGGTGCTGGTGCATATCGAGTTCTTCAGCACCCTCGGCCAGACGGCCATGCAACAGAACCAGCCCGGCCAGGCGCGTCTGGCCTTCGAACGCGGCGTGCAGTACCTACGCAAACAGCCTGAGCCGGCGCCTTATCAGGCCCAGCTCAAACGCTTCGAAGAGCAGTTGGCGCGGGCCAATGCCCTGGTGCTCAACAATAACGTCCCCGCAGCGGATGAACCCAGTGAGCTGACCGAAGGCCTGAAGGGCTTGGAAGACGACTGGAAGAAGAAGAACATCTACGACTGAGCAAGTGTCGATCGCGCTCGTTCGGTCGTGCACGCTGACCGCCAATAGGAGTCGCAATGAGCCTGACTGTATACGGAGCGCCACTATCCCCCTTCGTTCGCAAGCTCTGCCTGTGCCTGATCGAGAAGGGTCTGGATTACGAACTTGAAGTCGTCATGCCCTTCGGCCAGCCGGACTGGTTTCGCGAACTCAACCCGCTGGGGCGCATTCCCGCCTTTCGCGACGGCGACCTGACGCTGGCGGACTCCAGCGTCATCTGCCAGTACCTCGAGGATCGCCACCCCGAGCGCAAGCCACTATATGGCGCCGATGCCGAGCAACGGGCCAAGGTACGCTGGCTGGAAAAATATGCCGACTACGAGTTGGCGCCGCTGTGCACCTTCAGCGTGTTCCGCAACCGCGTGCTGAAAGCCACCATGGGCCAGCCATGCGACGAGGAAAAGGTGCAGCAGACGTTGAGAGACAAGCTGCCCAGCCACTTCGATTACCTCGAAGCTACGCTGGGCGACAAGCCGTACTTCCTCGGTGACCAGCTGTCCATGGCCGACCTGGCGCTGGCCAGCCAGTTGATCAACATGGAACACGGTGGCGAAACCCTCGACGCGAGCCGCTGGCCGGCACTGGCCGCGTACTATGAGCGCGTCAAAGCCCGCCCTTCGATACAGCAAGTGCTGCCGCGTGAGCTGCGCACGCTGGAGAAGATCGGCGCCAAGCGCTGAACCCTACCCAGGGCGCGCATAGCGCGCCCTGTTCGGTTTCAACAGTCGCTGGCAGCCAGGAAAATCGCTGCCAGCGCTTCGATACCGGCCTGATCCACCTCGGTGAAGCGCCCGACCGACGGGCTGTCCAGATCCAGCACGCCGATCAGGCGCCCTTCCTTGACCAGCGGCACCACCAGCTCACTGTTCGACGCGCTGTCACAGGCAATGTGCCCGGCGAAAGCATGCACATCTTCGACTCGCTGCGTCTGCAGGCTGGCCGCAGCCGCACCGCAGACACCGCGCCCAAAGGCGATGCGCACGCACGCCACCTGGCCCTGGAACGGGCCAAGCACCAACTCGCCATCCTTGACCAGATAGAAGCCAGCCCAATTCAGGTCGGCCAGCTCGTGAAAGAGGAAGGCGGAAAACTGCGCGGCATTGGCGATGAAGTCGCGCTCGCCGGACAGCAGCGCCTGCAACTGCGCACTCAACAATGGGTAGCCATTGAGGTCGCCAGCGGCCTGAGAGAGATCGATCATGCCTGTTGCTCCAGCAGTTGCAGCCCAACCCAGTGGCGGGCGAATTGATAGGCACAGCGGCCATTACGGTTGCCGCGACCCAGCGCCCAGCGAATGGCCGCCTTTTCCAGCGCCTCGTCCCAGCTCCAGCTCAGCCCGGCCTGGCGCGCCTGCACGTCCACCCAATGGCGCACGACGATCAGAAAGTGATCCTGGCTGAAGGGATAGAACGACAGCCACAGGCCAAACCGGTCGGACAGCGCGATCTTGTCCTCGACCGACTCGCTGGGGTGCAGCTCACCGTCGACCATCTTCCAGTTCTCGTTGTCACTCTGGCGCTCGGGCACCAGGTGGCGGCGGTTGGACGTGGCGTAGAGCAGCACGTTGTCCGGCGCCTGCTCCAGCGAGCCGTCAAGCACGCTCTTGAGCACCCGGTAATCGCCCTCACCCGCCTCGAACGACAGATCGTCGCAGAACAGCACGAAGCGCTGCGGCAAGCCAGCCAGCAGCTCGACCACGCGTGGCAGGTCGGCCAGGTGATCGCGCTCGATCTCGATCAGGCGCAGGCCGGCCTTAGCATGCTCGGCGAGCAAGGCCCGCACCAGCGACGATTTGCCTGTGCCGCGCGCGCCCCAGAGCAAGGCATGGTTGGCTGGCATACCGTTGACGAACTGTCGGGTATTGCGCGCCAACTGCTCGCGCTGGGCGTCAACACCCAGCAGATCGCTCAGCGACAGGTCGAGGCTGACGTCCAGCGGCAGCAGGTAGCCGCTGCGCCCGTCATGCACCCAGCGCGCCGCCACGCAGCTGCTCCAGTCCACCTGCGGACGCACTGCAGGCAGCAGGGGTTCAATGCGCTCCAGCACCTGCTCGGCGCGGGCCAGAAAGTCCAGTAATCGGGAATCCACTATCTACTACTCCTTTTGCGCAGAACCGCACGTTGTAGGCCCTGCCGGTACCGGGTCGCTATCGGCTATGCTTGGCAGGCGCCCAAGGATCAGAGACGACGCACGCATTCATGGATATTTCGCTCACCCATCGCCTGTCGTTCAAACAGGCCGGCCTGACCGTCCTGGTGGCGTTTATCCTCGGCACGTTGCTCAGCGTCACCCAAGTGGCGGTCGATTATGCCAGCGAAGACGCCTCCATCAACCGCGAGATTCGCGCGTTGCTGGAAATCAGCCACAACCCCGCCGCTCGTATCGCCTACAACATCGACGCCGAACTGGCGCAGGAACTGGTCCTCGGCCTGCTGCGCTCACCGGCAGTAACCCGGGCCGAACTGATCGACAACAACGGCATGGTGCTGGCCAGCGTCAGCCGGCCACGCAGCGAAAGCCGCTACCGGGTATTCAGTGACAGCCTGTTCGGCGCCCAGCGGCAGTTCCAGGACCCGCTCTACGTCAGCCACGCCCCCCACGAAGCGCTTGGCGTTCTGCGCCTGGAGGTCGACACCTACGCCTTTGGCAGCCACTTCCTGAAACGCTCGCTACTGACCCTGATTACCGGCTTCGCCCGCAGCCTTCTGCTGTCGCTGATCCTGCTGGTGCTGTTCTATTTCATGCTGACCAAACCCCTGACCGGGGTGATTCGCGCCCTCAGCGAACGCAACCCGCAGGACCCGCAACATCACCCGGTGCCCTGCCCCAAAGGCCACGAGCGCGACGAGATCGGCACCCTGGTCGAGGTCACCAACCGCCAGCTGTCGAGCATCGCCCTGGAAATCGAACAACGGCGCAACGCCGAGGACCGCCTGACCCAGTACCTGAGCGAGCTGGAAAACATCGTCTCGGCACGTACCGCCGAACTCAAGGCCACCAACGTGCGCCTCAGCCAGTCCAACGCCGAACTGGACGCCGCGCGCACCACGGCGCTGAACATGGCGCAGGCGCGCTCGGCGTTCCTGGCCAACATGAGCCATGAGATCCGCACACCGCTCAATGGCCTGCTGGGCATGCTCGCCCTGGCGCTGGACGGCCCGCTCAGCGCCGAACAGCGTCAGCAACTGGGCATCGCCCATGACTCCGGCAAGGTTCTGGTCGAACTGCTCAACGACATCCTCGATCTGTCCAAGTTCGAAGCAGGCCAGCTCGAACTGGAGCAAATCCCCTTCGATCTCGGCGTACTGGCGGAAGAAACCGCCAGCCTGCTGTCGCAGAACGCCGCCAATGCCGTAGAGCTGACCTGCCTGATCGATCCGGCGCTACCGGCACAGGTGCTGGGTGACCCGACGCGGGTGCGCCAGATCGTCAGCAACCTGCTGTCCAACGCCCTCAAATTCACCCGTTTTGGCCGCGTCGACCTGATCGTCACCTGCGGCGCGCAAGGCATCAGCATTCGCGTGCGCGATACCGGCATCGGCATCAGCGAAGATGCCCAGGCGCGCATCTTCCAGCCGTTCGCCCAGGCAGAAGTGGGCATTACCCGCGAATACGGTGGCACCGGGCTCGGCCTGGCGCTGACGCGACGTTTGTGCGAGGCGATACACGGCGAGCTGACCCTGCAATCGAAAGAAGGCTTCGGCAGCGAATTCTGCGCCGACCTGCCGCTGCCAACCCATGCGCAACCCAGCGCACAGCCTGCAATACAGGGCCGCATCGTTGCGCTGACCCCGGCCAGCAGCGGCCTGCAACAGATGCTCGCGCAGTGGCTGCCGACCTGGGGCCTGAACTATCAGCGCCTGGATACCGATGCCAGCCTGCAAGGCGTGGACGCTGACCTGCTGATCAGCGACTGCCCGCAATGCCTGCTCGGCATCCGCCCGGCGATTGACACACCGGTGCTGCTGGTGACCGCCTATGGCAACTTCCTGCCGCAGGATCAGGCGCAACGCCTCATGCCGCTGCTGCAGATTGCCCGCCCACTGGCGCGCAGCGGGCTGCTGCAGATGCTGCGGCACATCCTGCACATCGACGACGCAGACGTTCACAGCAACACTCAGGTGCAACCTGCGCGGGAAAGCGCCGCACGCGTGCTGCTGGTCGAGGACAACCCGGTCAACCAGATGGTGGCCAAGGGCATGCTGGCCAAGCTCGGCTACCAGGTGCTGGTGGCCGGCCATGGCGGCGAAGCCCTGGAAATACTGGAACAGGAACCCGTCGACCTGATCCTGATGGACTGCAACATGCCGGTGATGGATGGCTACGAGGCCAGCCGGCGCATTCGCAGCAATGGACGCTGGCCGGAACTGCCCATCGTCGCCCTGACCGCCAACGCCCTGTCCGACGAGCGTGAGCGTTGCCGCGCCGCCGGCATGAACGACTACCTGGCCAAACCCTTCCGCCGTGAAGAACTGGCAGCCATGCTCGACACCTGGCTGCCCGTCGACCTTAGCCGTTGAGCCTGGCCAGCAAGCGATCCAGGTTGCGCCGCAGCCCTTCCAGCTCCAGCAGATCCTGACCGTCGAACTGGCAAAGCAATTGCGCCTTCAGCGGCAGGACCTGCGCCTGCAATGCGGTGCCGGCCTCACTCAGCGCCAGATGCACCTCGCGTTCGTCGGCCTGGGCGCGGCGGCGCAGCACCAGGCCCATCTGCTCCAGGCGCTTGAGCAGCGGCGTCAGGGTGCCCGAATCCAGCTGCAGACGCTGCCCAAGCGCCTTGAGCGTCGGCTGCTGCGGCGCCCGCTCCTGCCATTCCCAAAGCACCAGCATCACCAGATACTGCGGGTAGGTCAGGCCGAGGGCGTCGAGCATCGGCTTGTAGGCGCGAATCACCGCGCGTGAAGCGGCGTAGAGCTTGAAGCACAGCTGATTGTCCAGTTGCAGCGCAGCGCTATCGATAGCGCTCATTTCAGCAGGGCTTCGATCTCGCTGCTCAGCTCTTCGGGCTTGGTGGTGGGCGCGAAGCGCTTGACCACCTTGCCATCCGCGCCAATCAGGAACTTGGTGAAGTTCCACTTGATGCCCTGGCTGCCCAGCAGGCCGGGGGCGCGCTTTTTCAATTGCACGAACAGCGGATGAGCACCTGCGCCATTGACGTCGACCTTCTTGAACAGTGGGAAGCTAACGCCGAAGTTCAGCTCGCAGAACTCGGAGATCGCCCCCTCGTCACCCGGCTCCTGCTTGCCGAACTGATTGCAGGGGAAACCGAGCACCACCAGGCCCTTGTCCTTGTATTGCTGCCAGACGTTTTCCAGGCCCTTGTACTGCGGGGTGAACCCGCACTTGCTGGCAGTGTTGACCACCAGCACCGCCTTGCCGCCGAAATCGGCCAGGGTCTTCTGCTCGCCCTTGATGGTGGTGACTGGAATATCGAAAAGCACATTGCTCATGGGGAATCGTCCTGAATGGGCTGAAAGTGATGAACAAACTAGCGAGCAATTAAATTGCATGCAATTTAATTGCTCGAAAATAAGGCCCGTGGATAACGCACTATCCGTAGGGAGGGTTATCGACACCAGGACACGAGTTGCTCAGCAAGCAGCTAATCCGCTCTACAAAACGGTGGCGCCTAGGGCTCGTACCACAGCGGCCAGTTGACCTGAATCGCCCTGAATGCGCACACGCAGGCCATCCGTCTCGCGACGCATCGGGTAGTGCTTGCGCAGGTGATCGAAGCCGGCACGCCGGGCTTCGGCAGCGCCGACCAGGCTGCGGCGAAAATCCGCATCGTCGCGGCGCGGGTCGTACACTGCGCGACACAGGCTGGCCAAAGCCCAGGCCGGGTCCGCGCTGCCGTCGAGGCTCAGCTCGCTCAGCCAGGGTGCCGGCAGCAGGTCGGCGAGCATGACCTGTTCGGCGACACCCAGCACCCGGCAACAGGCCTGGTAGATCTGCGCCGTCCCTCGCAGCTTGCCGTCGAGGCTGTAACCGGCGATATGCGGCGTCGCCAGCTGGCACAGAGCGGCCAGCTCGACATCGGCCTGCGGCTCGCCTTCCCAGACATCCAGCACTGCCTTCAGATCAGGCCGCTGCGGCAGCAGACTGCGCAATGCGGCATTGTCCACCACGGCACCACGACTGGCATTGATCAGCCAGGTGCCTGGTTTGAGCGCTGCCAGTCGCGCCGAATCGAACAGGTGGCGGGTCGAGGCATCCAGCGGCGTGTGCAGGCTGATCACATCGCACTGGTCGATGATCCGCTCCAGGCTGACGAAATCACCGCCCTCAGCAGCCTGACGTGGCGGGTCGCAGACGCGCACCTGCCAGCCCAGCCCCTGCAGCAGCTTGACCAGGCGACCGCCGACCTGCCCCGCACCCACTACGCCATAGACCCGTGCAGCCGGGTCGACACCCTCGCGCTCGGCCAGGGTCAGCACGCTGCCCAGCACGTAATCCACCACGCCACGGGCGTTGCAGCCCGGGGCGCTGCTCCAGGCGATACCCGCTTCAGCGAAGTAATCGAGATCCAGATGATCGGTGCCAATGGTGCAGGTGCCGACAAAGCGCACCCGGCTGCCTTCGAGCAAGGCGCGATTCACCTGGGTGACCGAGCGCACCAGCAACAGGTCGGCATCACGTACGTCGGCCGCGCTGATGCTGCGCCCCGGCAAGCGACGGATGCTGCCGAACGCAGCGAAGAACTCATCGAGCAGGGGAATGTTTTCGTCGGCGACTATGTGCATGGCGGGCTCCATCGGACAGGTCGCCATTCTAAGTCAGCCGAGACCTCAGCGTCGCCCCACAGCCCGCCAGACAGAGGGGCAGATCGTGCTTTCCTGACCGTCACGTCAAGGCGTAGACTACGCGGTTTCCTGTGATCCTGAAGAGTCGAAATGTCCACCGACACCCGCCTTGGCCGCGTGCGCACGGAATTGCGCAGCCTCCTGTTCCTGGCCACGCCCATCATCATCGCGCAGTTGGCGCACACTGCCATGGGCTTCGTCGATACGCTGATGGCCGGGCGCGTCAGCCCGCAGGACCTGGCTGCCGTGGCGCTGGGCAACTCGATCTGGGTGCCGGTGTTCCTGCTGATGACCGGCATTCTGCTGGCCACCACGCCGAAGGTGGCGCAGCGCTTCGGCGCTGGCGAAGAGGCCGAAATCGGCCCACTGGTGCGCCAGGCGCTATGGCTGGCCCTTGTAGTAGGCGGCAGCGCCGCTGCCCTGCTGTGGAACGCCGAATTCGTGCTGCGCGTCATGAACGTCGAGCCATCGCTGATCGACCCTGCGATGGGCTACCTACGCGCCGTGGCCTGCGGCTTCCCCGCGGTGGCGCTGTATCACGTGCTGCGCTGCTGCAGCGACGGCCTTGGCCACACCCGCCCGTCCATGGTGCTGGGCATACTCGGCTTGCTGCTGAACATCCCGGCCAACTACATCTTCATCTACGGCAAGTTCGGCCTGCCGGCCATGGGCGGCGTTGGCTGCGGCTGGGCGACCGCGCTGGTGATGATCTTCATGCTGATCGGCATGCTGGTCTGGGTGAAATGGGCGCCCTACTACCGCAACAGCGCCCTGTTCGCCCGTTTCGACTGGCCGCAGTGGGCGGTGATCAAGCGCCTGCTGAGCATCGGTGTGCCGATTGGCGTGGCGGTGTTTGCCGAATCGAGCATCTTCGCGGTGATCGCCCTGCTCATCGGCGGCCTCGGCGCCACGGTGGTGGCCGGGCACCAGATCGCCCTGAACTTCAGCTCGATGGTATTCATGATCCCCTACTCGCTGGCCATGGCGGCCACTGTGCGCGTTGGCCAGGCACTGGGCCGTGGCCAGCCGCGCGAGGCGCGCTTCGCCGCCGGGGTGAGCATGGGCGCGGCGCTGGGCTACGCCTGCGTATCGGCCAGTCTGATGTTCCTGCTGCGCGAACAGATCGCGCAGATCTACACCCCGGACAAGACCGTCATCGCGGTCGCGGCAACGCTGATCGTCTATGCCGCGCTGTTTCAGTTCTCCGACGCGATTCAGGTGACTGCGGCCGGCGCGCTACGTGGCTACCAGGACACACGCATCACCATGCTGCTGACCCTGTTCGCCTACTGGGGCATCGGCTTGCCGGTAGGTTATGCGTTGGGACTATCCGACCTGTTCGGCGAACCCAGTGGCCCAAGTGGCTTGTGGCAGGGGCTGGTGGTCGGGCTGACCTGCGCTGCCGCGATGCTCACCGTGCGCCTGGCCCGCAGCGCTCGCAAGCGCATTCGCCGAGCAGCCTGAGTGATTGGATCGGTAGACCATCGCCTCTAGACTGAGCGCATGACCCGACTTACCCTGCTTCTCTGCCTCTTGGCGCTCGCCGGCTGCGGCCCGGCCAACGATGGCCTGGCCCTGCAGAGCGACTACCTGCAGCGCCTGCAACGCTCGCTTGATGCCAGCGACTTCATCGCCTTCGACAGTCGCGACATCAGCCAGTATCGCCTGCCGCCGCGGCGCCAGCGGATAGTGCAGATTGCCGAACTGCGTATCGGCCTGCTCGATCTGGTCATCGATGCGCGCCGCTGCCCGCACCTGCAACAGCTGATCAGCCAACGCAACAGCAGCCTGGGCAAACAATTGATGCCCAGCCAGCGCCTGGGTTACGAAGGTGATCTGCTGCGTGCCATCGACGCCTGCCTGCCTTACCTCGAAGACGATTCCAGCCTCAAAACCACCTTGCAGCAACTGGCCAGCGAAAAGCGCCAGCAACTATCTGCGGTTTTCTGGAACGCGCTCAACGGCAGCCCTGAGTTCGAACACTACCTGCGCTTCGCCGACCAGGCATTGCCGGTGGATACCCAGGAAGACAGCGCCGCACTGGACGCACTGCAGCGCCTGGCGAGCATTGGCGCCGCCCTGCCTGCGCAGTTGCCGCCAAGCGCCGAACAGCTGGAGCCACTGTTCTTCGCCCTCTACGCCAGCGAACAAGGCGGTCAGTTGATCACCAGCCTGGCCAGCCTGCGCCACAACCTCGATGCTGGCAGCGACCTGTTGGAGCAGCGCCAGAAGAACCGCCCGCTGTGCCCACTGGGCCAAGCCACGCCGCGCGGGCGCATCCTGCAGAACATCTTCGTCAAGTTCTACGCGGGCGGCCTGCAGCCGTATCTGGCACAGGTCGATCAACGTGGTCAGCAGTGGCAGGCGGCGCTGGCGCAGTTGCAGCGCATCGAGGGCATTCCCGACGCCACCCGCGACTACCTGTTGCACCTGGCCGGCGAGCAGGATTCGTTATGGCGGGATTTCCAGGCAGCCACGGCGCGTCACGTCAAAGCCTGGCAGAACGTGCTCAACAGCTGCGGCCTGGCGCCAGGACAGGCGGGATGGAACGGCACGGAGCCTTAGGGTGCGCCGCGCCTGAAGCAGCAGCCTAATCGGTCTTCTTGCGAATCCAGTACAGGTAGGCGCCGTCCTCTTCGGCCTGACCGAGCAGTTCGTGACCGAGAAACACGCAGAACTTGGGAATATCACGACGGGTCGAGGGGTCGGTGGCGATCACCTTGAGCAGGCCGCCCGGCGACAGGTCGCGCACCTTGTTGTGCAGCATCATAACCGGTTCCGGGCAATTCAGGCCGCTGGCGTCGAGCAGGTCATCGTGATTGAGGGTCAGGGTTTCGGACATAGGGGGCTCCACAGGCAGGCGCGTATTGTCGCGCAAAGCTGACCTCCAGGTCACCCTGCGCGCACAACCTTGGATGGGCAGCGCGCACCGCTCGGCTGCGGCACAGTGCCTGCGCTCTGGCGCGTCATGGACGATTCGCACGCCAGCTGAGGGCGGAGCCCGAAGCGACGCGGGAGTCCGGGCCGTGCCTAACCGGGCACGTGCCCGGTTTGCCTGCCGTGCGGCGTCGTCACTTGCCGTGGCGGCGCAGGTGGCAGGTCACTTCCTCACGGTCGTGATAGAGCTGCTTGCAGCCGATGCTGACCTTCAGGCCGCGCTCCGCCAGCCCCGACTCGATGCGATCGAGCAGACGCCGCACTTCGGCATAGCGTTGCTTCATCGGCAACTTGAGGTTGACCACCGCCTCGCGACACAGCCCCTCGCCCAGCCAGGTTTCGATCATCGCTGCCGTGCGTGCCGGTTTCTCGACGATGTCGCAGACCATCCAGTGCACCGGATGCCGCGGGCGGAAGGTGAAGCCATCGGCGCGCTGGTGCACGACAAAACCGGAATACATCAGGCTTTCGGCCATCGGCCCGTTGTCCACGGCAGTCACGCGGATTTCCCGATTGACCAGTTGCCAGGTCCAGCCGCCCGGTGCGGCGCCCAGATCCACGGCCGTCATGCCGGGCGCCAGGCGCTGATCCCACTGCTCGCGCGGAATGAAATGGTGCCAGGCCTCCTCCAGCTTGAGCGTGGAACGGCTCGGCGCCTCGCGCGGAAACTTCAAGCGCGGTATGCCCATCGGCCACATCGCCTGGTTGTCCGCCTCGGCGATGCCGGCGAACACCTCACGGCCGCTCTTGAAGGTCAGCAGCAGGCGCGGCTTCTTCGCGTCGTCCACCAGCTTGCCGGCCTTGAGCAGCGCCTTGCGCAGCGGTACCTCGAACTTCTTGCAGAAGGTCGAGACCTCCTTGCCGTCATTGGTATCCACCACCTCCAGCCACAGGCTGCCACACACCGGATAATCGGCCAGGGCCTCGAGCAACACGCTGATGCGATCGCTCTCCGGCAACATGACGAAACCACCGCGCGCCCATTGCCGCGGGAATATCAGGCTATTGAAGCGCACACTGCGCATCAGACGCGCGCTGCCATCGGCCTCACTGCAGACGAACTCGGCGCAGGCGCTGCCAGGTTTGGTCCTGGAGTAGCCCGGTACATCCAGACGCGCAGCGAGATCACTGATCTCGGCGCAGACCTCCCCCTCGAAACCGGGGCGGCAATGCAGAAACAGGGTATTCATCAAAGGGTCTCCTTCAGGCGCGCATGATACCCGAGGCCGGAACCCCGAGCCGTTAAACCTGTCCAGCTATACATGTGCTGCCAATAGATACGGATCGACACCCCGGCCGCTGGCGAATGCGCCGCGATGAAGCCTGGCGATCCGATAAACAGGCAGCGCATGGCAACCCATAAAAGGATATGCGCTAGCCAGACCGCTCAAGCCGAACTAGCTTGAAGGTCTGCCGCCATCAGACACAGCCCGAACCGTGCGGGCGCAAGGAGATGTGCAATGCCCTCCCTCGATAGCCTGAACTGCCGCCGCGAACTGAAAATCGGCGACGCCACCTACCACTACTTCAGCCTGCCCGAAGCCGCCCAACGACTCGGCAATATCGACCGCCTGCCCATGTCGCTCAAGGTGCTGCTGGAAAACCTGCTGCGCAACGAAGACGGCAAGACGGTGATGCCCGAAGACCTGCAAGCCATGGTCGACTGGCTCGACAAGCGCGCCTCCGACCGCGAGATCCAGTACCGCCCGGCACGCGTGCTGATGCAGGACTTCACCGGCGTACCTGCGGTGGTCGACCTGGCCGCCATGCGCGACGCCATGGCCAAGGCCGGCGGCGACCCGCAGCGGATCAACCCGCTGTCGCCGGTGGATCTGGTCATCGACCACTCGGTGATGGTCGACCGCTATGCCTCCTCCAGCGCCTTCCACGACAACGTCGAACTGGAAATGCAGCGCAACGGCGAGCGCTACGCTTTCCTGCGTTGGGGCCAGCACGCCTTCGACAACTTCAGCGTGGTGCCACCGGGCACCGGCATCTGCCACCAGGTCAACCTCGAATACCTGGCGCGCACCGTCTGGAGCAAAGAGGAAGACGGCGTCACCCTCGCCTACCCCGACACCCTGGTCGGCACCGACTCGCACACCACCATGATCAACGGTCTCGGCGTACTCGGCTGGGGCGTGGGCGGCATCGAGGCGGAAGCGGCCATGCTCGGCCAGCCAGTGTCGATGCTGATTCCCGAAGTGATCGGCTTCAAGCTCAGCGGCAAGCTGAAAGAAGGCATCACGGCCACCGACCTGGTGCTCACCGTCACCCAGATGCTGCGCAAGAAAGGCGTGGTGGGCAAATTCGTCGAGTTCTACGGCGATGGTCTGGCCGACCTGCCCCTGGCTGATCGCGCCACCATTGCCAACATGGCGCCGGAATACGGCGCCACCTGCGGCTTCTTCCCGGTGGATGACATCACCCTCGGCTACCTGCGCCTGTCCGGCCGCCCGGACGCCACCGTGCAACTGGTCGAGGCCTACAGCAAGGCTCAGGGCCTGTGGCGCGAGCCAGGTGCCGAGCCCGTGTTCACCGACAGCCTGAGCCTCGACATGGGCAGCGTCGAAGCCAGCCTGGCCGGGCCCAAGCGCCCGCAGGACCGTGTCTCGCTGAGCCAGATCAGCCAGGCCTTCGACGACTTCGTCGGTCTGCAGCTCAAGCCGGCGGCCAAGGAAGAAGGCCGCATGCTCAGCGAGGGCGGCGGGGGTACCGCCGTCGGCGGCGACAAGCAAAGCGGCGGCATCGACTATGAGGACGATGGCCACACCCATCGCCTGCAGGACGGCGCCGTGGTGATCGCCGCCATCACCTCCTGCACCAACACCTCCAACCCCAGCGTGATGATGGCTGCCGGCCTGCTGGCAAAGAAGGCGGTGGAAAAAGGCCTGCAACGCAAGCCCTGGGTGAAGAGTTCGCTGGCCCCTGGCTCCAAGGTGGTTACCGAGTACTTCGACGCCGCCGGCCTGACGCCCTACCTGGAAAAGCTCGGCTTCGACCTGGTGGGCTACGGCTGCACCACCTGCATCGGCAACTCAGGGCCGCTGCGTGAGCCCATCGAGAAAGCCATCACCCAGGCCGACCTCACCGTCGCCTCGGTGCTCTCCGGCAACCGCAACTTCGAGGGCCGCGTACATCCGCTGGTGAAAACCAACTGGCTGGCCTCGCCGCCCCTGGTGGTCGCCTACGCCCTGGCCGGTAGCGTGCGCCTCGACCTGACGAGCGACGCTCTCGGCACCGGCAAGGATGGCCAGCCGGTGTACCTCAAGGACCTCTGGCCATCCCAGGCCGAGATCGCCGAGGCCATCGCCAAGGTCGACACCGCCATGTTCCGCAAGGAATACGCCGAAGTCTTCGCCGGCGACGAGAAGTGGCAAGCCATCGACGTGCCCCAGGCCGACACCTATGCCTGGCAAGGCGACTCCACCTACATCCAGCATCCGCCGTTCTTCGAGCATATCGCTGGCGAGCCGCCGCGCATCACCGACATTCGCGAGGCGCGCATCCTCGCCCTGCTCGGCGACTCGGTGACCACCGACCACATCTCGCCAGCTGGCAATATCAAAGCCGACAGCCCGGCTGGGCGCTATCTGAGCGAGCACGGCGTGGACAAGGCCGACTTCAACTCCTACGGCTCGCGCCGCGGCAACCATGAAGTGATGATGCGCGGCACCTTCGCCAACATCCGCATCCGCAACGAAATGCTCGGCGGCGAGGAAGGCGGCAACACCCTGCACGTGCCCAGCGGCGAGACACTGGCGATCTACGACGCCGCCATGCGCTACCAGGCCGAAGGCACGCCACTTTTGATCATCGCCGGCAAGGAGTACGGCACCGGCTCCAGCCGCGACTGGGCGGCCAAGGGCACCAACCTGCTGGGCGTCAAGGCGGTGATCGCCGAGAGCTTCGAGCGCATCCACCGCTCCAACCTGGTGGGCATGGGCGTGCTGCCGCTGCAGTTCAAACCGGGCACCGACCGAAACAGCCTCAAACTCACCGGCAACGAAGTGCTGGCCATCGAGGGGCTGGAAGGCGTGGAACTGCGCCCGCAGATGCCACTGACCCTGATCATCGGCCGCGAGAACGGCTCGCGCGAGGAAGTCGAAGTGCTGTGCCGCATCGACACCCTCAACGAGGTCGAGTACTTCAAGGCCGGCGGCATCCTGCACTACGTGCTGCGCCAGATGATCGCCAACTGATGCACCTGCCCTGCCGCCACTGGCGGCAGGGCCCTCCTTATCCGTCGGGCCAGAGATGGCCAAGGTCGTGACAGAAACGTGACGCCATTCAAAAAGCGTTTACACTGCCCAAAATGGATTTAGCCCTCAACTTTGCCGTTCGTCGGCCGATGACAGGGCATTACAACGACGGATACCTGCCATGCGTAACAACCAGCCGGTCACTCAGCGTGAGCGCACCTTCCCTGCGCAACAACGCCTGATATCCACCACGGATCTCAAAGGGCAAATCACCTACTGCAACGACGCCTTCGTCGACATCAGCGGTTTCAGTCGTGAAGAGTTGCTGCGCGCACCACACAACATCGTGCGCCACCCCGACGTTCCGGCCGCCGTGTTCGAGCATATGTGGACGACCCTGAAAAGCGGCCGCCCGTGGATGGGTATCGTCAAGAACCGCAGCAAGAACGGTGACCACTACTGGGTCAACGCCTACGTCACGCCCGTGACCGAAAACAACCAGGTTGTCGGCTACGAATCCGTCCGCGTCAAACCGACCGCCGAGCAGGTGCGCCGCGCCGAAACGCTGTACAGCCGGATCAACGCCGGCAAATCAGCCATTCCGGCCAGCAACCAGTGGCTACCCATCGTCCAGGCGTGGATGCCCTTCATCCTGGTCAGCCAGATCGGTTTCCTGATCGGCCATTGGATGGGCAGCAACTGGGGCTTCATCCTCGCCGCCCTGCTTTCCGTCCCGTTGGGCCTGGCCGGCATCGCCTGGCAGACCCGCGGCATCAAACGCCTGCTGCGCATGGCCGAGCAAACCACCTCCGACCCGCTGATCGCGCAGATGTACACCGACAGCCGTGGTTCCGAAGCACGCCTGGAAATGGCCATGCTCAGCCAGGACGCACGGCTTAAAACCTGCCTCACTCGCCTGCAGGACACCGCCGAGCAACTGACCCAGCAAGCGCGTGAAGCCGACAAGCTCGCGCACAACAGCTCGGCTGGCCTCGAGCGCCAGCGCAGCGAGACCGAACAAGTCGCCACCGCCGTCAACGAAATGGCCGCCACCACTCTGGAAGTGGCCAGCAATGTCGCCCGCACCGCCATCGCCACCCAGGAAGCCAACCGCCTGACCAGCGAAGGCCGCACCATCGCCGCAGAAACCCGCGAAGCCATCCAGCGCCTGTCGCAATCGGTCGGCGATACCGGCGAAACCGTGACCCGCCTGGCCCAGGACAGCAGCGAAATCGGCGGCGTGGTCGACGTGATCAAGGGCATCGCCGACCAGACCAACCTGCTCGCCCTCAACGCCGCCATCGAGGCGGCTCGTGCAGGCGAAATGGGCCGCGGCTTCGCCGTGGTGGCCGACGAGGTACGCTCGCTGGCGCAGCGTACCGCCGAATCCACCGAACAGATCCACGCCTTGATCGCCAAGCTGCAGCGCACCGCCGAAGAAGCCGTGCTGACCATGGAGATCGGCCGCAAGCAGGCCGACGAAGGCGTCGAACGCGTACTGCAGGCTGATCAGGCGCTGTCCGGCATCAGTGACTCGGTGGCCAATATCGCCGACATGGCCAACCAGATCGCCGCAGCAGCGGAAGAACAAAGCGCCGTCGCTGACGAGATCAACCAGAACATCACCACCATCGCCCAACTGGCCGACCAGACCGCAGGCGAAGCGCAAAGCACCGCCAAACTCAGTGAAGCCCTGACCAACACCGCACAGGGCCAATACGCCTTGGTCGAACGCTTCAACCGCTGAAACAAAAGGCGCAGCGGCTCACCGCTGCGCCTTTCCCCCCCTAAGCTCCGCCGCGCTTTTTATATAAGTGAGCCTGCTCACAATCCCCCCTGCTGCTCCTCCAGCTACCCGTCTTCGCGTAATTGCCACTTGCCTGCCGTTATGCGACATGGTGTATAACCTTCCAAACACCCCATCGCCTCGCTATCTCCCGCGAGCTAGAGAAGGATCTTGAAAAATGACCAGGAAGGTTATCCACCAAAACTGCCCGCAGGTTATGCATCATCTGGTGTCTATTTATAGTTAGGTTTCAAGGAGCAACAATTACATGGCAGTAACACAAGACCAACTGTTGGCGTTCGCTATCTACGAAATCCGGCAATTGCTCGCCCATCATTTAGGTAGCGGCGACACTCCGGATCCAGCGGCAAAAACTGCAGCCCATCTGGCATATGCTCTCCATAGCCAAGCTGACGCTATCCTGCAAGGACGCACCTTTGATCCTCAGCAGGCTATAGAATCTTTGAACGCAGTAGATCGAATGCTGGCAACCAATTTTCAAGCTAGATTCTTACAATCAGTTAGTCATGATGCCTAACCAGTGGTTCAAATCGTTCGCTTCGCTCACTGGGACGGGCTAAAGCCCGCCCCTTAACCAAACGTTATACGCAAAGCGTCTTCACAAGGTCTCATCCATGGACTACCTAACAGGCAAAGGCTTTTTCCTACCAGCAGTTATGTCTGCATTTCTGGCCTATATTGCCTGGCAGCAGATGAAAATAAATTCAAAAAAATTAAAACTTGACCTATATAACAAGCGCTTCGAAATATACACTGACGCTATAAAATTCCATCAAGAGCTAATCTCTGGCGAAATTTCTAAAGAAACACACTTGAAATTCATCAATAGCAAAGAAGCATCATATTTTTTATTTTCAAACGACCCAGAAATCTACAAAGTCCTTGAGGATATGCACTCTCAATCATTCAAGGTAACCGGCATCAAGCAGGCCGTGCCACAGCTAAAAGGCTCACCGGAGGTTCTCCTCAAAATGCACGATGATGCGCAGAATGCGCAGAATGCGCTAACGCTTAACGGAAAAATGCTTAAAGAGCTACAGCTTAAATTTAAGAAATATCTATCAATGTAATGAGTGCGCATAACAATTGATTCAAGTCGTTCGCCTCGCTCACTCGGGACCGGCTAAAGCCGGCCCCTTAACCAAACGTTAGAGAAACCAACTCATGAAATGTGCAATCATCACAAAAGCAATCGCAATAAGTGTATGTATT
>Ga0070752_1001234_pt1 | contig 18390 bp, 24 predicted proteins | sample VirMetDEL_Aug_30_FD_77440 | JGI IMG/M metagenome (GOLD analysis project Ga0070752, IMG submission 77440) | Aqueous microbial communities from the Delaware River and Bay under freshwater to marine salinity gradient to study organic matter... | ecosystem: Environmental > Aquatic > Marine > Coastal...
AACATTTTTTATAACAATACTCTTAGGATCCCATGTTTCATCATCAATTTCACACCAACACCATCCCAAATTGTGTACACCTATATCAACAGATATAATTAACATTATTTTAGTATTATAGGTGGTATACACACCTTATTATGGTAATACAACCATATATCTTTAACTTTTTTACTACCGTTCACTTATAAACATTAAAAATATGATTCAATACCATTTTTAGAAATAAATACTATTTATTTTTTTTTCTATAATTAAAGTAAAGAAATACGATGCCTCGCAAACAAAAATTTGGTTCCATCGGAGAAGCAATTACAGATTCTGTAGTTGATAAAATAGTAACAGTCGTTATGATAATAGTAGCAGCTGCGGTATTTCTTGCATATTTACCTAAAATAATTAATTTCATAATTAATTGGGTAACAGACCAAATACCTAAAATAACGAACTGGGTTTTAAATATAGGAATAGATTTATTGAACATGCTAATAGAAAAACTTCCTGGGATCATTGGAGATGCCATGAAAAAAGCACTTTCAGGTATAGGACTTTCAGACCCTAGACTAAAGACGAATATTATTCAATTAAGTCCGGGAGGAGACGGTACAGGTTTAGGTAAGTGTGACTTACCTATTTACCGTTGGACATGGAAGAAGAATAATCCCTACGGTCTTTCTGGTCAAGATGTAGGTGTTTTAAGTACAGACGCGAAGAAATGTAATCCAAAATCTGTTAGAAAAGACGAGCTTGGTTATGAGAAGATAAACATGAATATGATTAATTAATTTTACTTTCATAAAATTATTGCCAATCTTGTCTAAATCGTCTTTGAAATGGAACAACGCCTTGGGCATCTGCAATAAGTTGAGATAATCTTTCATCCAAGAGAACATATTGTTGTTCATGTCCTATAGCTTCGGCTTGTACTAATCTAGATTTTTCTCTCAATTGATCGGCAAGCTGTTGGTTTCCCCTTCTTCTCTCTTTTACAGAACGTTTAGCCAACCTAGAAGAGAGATTTTCTTTCTTTTTAACAACTTTAGGAATAACATCTCTTAACCTCCTCATTTCTCTAATTTGATTATTTAATGTAGTTGTATTTCTAAACCCAGGTAACTGTAACCCTCTCTGTGCTATCCTTTCCAATGCATCAGTGGCATGTCTATACGCATTCCCCGTAGAGGCTCTGTATGCTTTTTTAGCTAATGCTGTAAGACCCTTCCTACCAAACCCTTGTCTGTGGTGGGCCATTTGAACGATTAAATCTTTACGAGTACGATTAAGATCTTTCAAATTATTTTGTAAAACCTTTTTTTGTTCGTTATATACTTTAATTGCTTTCTTGTGTTTATCAATTTCATCAATATAATATTGGCCAAGCTCTTCATAGTCTTCATCAACTAATTCATTCATTTCTTCTGTGTACCTAATAATATAGTATTCATGCTCTGTACCAATAGTCATATCTATATCTTCAATTGCATCAATAGTTTGTTGAATAACACCATCAATTCTTGATAGTTCATTGACAAAATCCATATTATACCTATTAGTTTAAATCAATATTTTATTTTATTACATTATAGTAAATGATCAGACCAATATTGGTAATTTCAGCGTTACAATTAGTTATAGCATTATGGAACAGAAGTCCACCACCCCCATCCCCCCCATCCCCCCCTTCACCACCATCCCCCACGAGAGTATTTTCGAGAGAAAATTCATTAAATACTGAAAAACCTGGCCACACGACTGCTGGGACACCCCAAGAGTTAATAAGAACGGTGGAAAATATAACAAACATAACTCCGATAACAGTGTCGCGTCCCCAATGTTGTTGTTTTCCAAAAAAACAAAACGCCAGTCAAACAGTAATGGACCCATCATCTCAATTAATGAGACCCGATATACCAGCTTCTTGTGGAGTATTTGCTTGCTGCAGTGGAAGAAACTGTGGCTGTGACAAGACAGTAAAATTTATAAATAAGATAAAAGATAAGTATGTGGATATATGGATTCGTCCATCAAATCGTTTTTATTTGAGTGGTTTTGGTTTTAAGGATATTCAGGGTCAAATAGAGAGGACGGGTCCTGATGAAATAATTCAAAACGTGAGATTACCTCCGGGAGATGTTATGGAAATTTCTGTAGAAACATTCAGTTACTTTATATCAGCGGCAATAGATGAACAACAATTATGGTTTAACCGCAGGTTTTTTACGAGCAATGACATAGTCTTTTATGAACGCCAACTGAGAAGACTAAAGCCAATGTGTAAATCTTTCAAAGAATTAATAGAATAAATTAAATCTTGTTCTACAGTATAAAAGATGCCCCGTTATTATACACGTAGTAGAAGATTTGGAATGGACTCAGATTCAGACCAAGAACCTGAAGGTCCATCAGCCTATGAACAAATAATGAGAAATCGTCAGCGGCCTAACAGAGCCCGTTTAGCTGAACTGAGAGAGGCAGACAGACGAATGCAACCTGATATGGATGCAATGATAGCTGCTATGGGAGGTATAGGAATAGCAGTTAGAAACAAAGAAGAACTCTCCATGGAAGATTACGAGGGTGTTAAGGATGAAATAGTAAGTGTTTCCGATTTTGAAAACCTCCAAGGACCCCTTACAGAGTACCATTTTGCAACCGACGATGGTTCAGTGGGTCCCCTTCGTGCACGTAATAAGAAGGATGGCTCACGGGTAGTAGTTGTAGAAGCCCCCGTAGCAATGACAGGGAGAACAAGGGGAGACTTTTCCGACGAAACCCTTCACTTTGACCCCGATAAGGGTTTCTACCTTGGAATTATAAGTATGTCTGGTGGCCAACGCCGTCTCTTCCGTGTTTTTGGTGACATCAAAGAAGGTGGTGTCTCGTCCAAACGTACCACAAAGAAGAAGATTGTTACAAAGAAACCAGCTGCTAAGAAGAAGACTCCAGCTAAAGGTGGGAAGAAGAAGACCTCAGTTTCTGTTAAGCCCAAGATTGCAAAGAAAACTACTAAAACAGGTACGTCTTCATTGGCAGCATCACAGGCACAAGCTCGTGCTCGTCAGATTAGGTCCCTCAATAGAGACCCCGATGCTGGTTTAGCGGAATTATTAGCTGGTATGGGAATGTTTGGTCGTCGCTCGCGTTTCGGTGCATGTGGACCCAACTGTGGAAGTGGTTGTCCTTACACAGCGGGTGCAGCAGCGTTTGGTAAAAAGAAGAAGAATTCACCCAAGAAAAAAAATATTGCTTCAAAGAAAACAACAACTAAAAGAATGCCAATTCGTCGTTCTCGTTTCGGAATCACACCAGGACCAATGTCTGCATTCGGTGGTTGTGGCCCAGGCTGTGGTTGCGGTGCTTGTCCCTACAAAGCTATGATGATGGCATCTGCGTTTGGTAAGAAGAGAAGAGCCCCCGTTCGCCGTGCGGTAAAGACAACAAAGAAGATGACCAAAGTAGTAGGTACTAAGAGAGAGGTATACCTTGGCAAGGCCCATCACACCAAGGGTGGTCTCCGCAAGTCTCAGATTCTCCGTGTAAAAAAGAAGGGCCAACCAGCTCGTTACATTAGTAAGAAGAAGAGCCGTGTTAGTAAAAAGTCATCTTGGGCACAGGCGATGAAGAAAGCCCGTGCTCGTCTTATTAAGCAGGGTGTCATTAAGAAGGGCGAGTTTGTCCCCGTTGGTGGTAAGACCGCTGAGGGTAAGAAGCTCCTTAAGTTAGCTCGTGAGATTTACGGGGGTAAACCCACTAAGAAGACAACCACCCGTCGCAAGACACCAGCTAAAAAGACAACCACTCGTCGCAAGACAACTGTTCGTCGCCGCAGAGACACTGGTAGAGTTTCTTATTTTGGATTATGGTAAACTAACTTAAAAAAAAGTGTAAAAAGGTAGATAAGAATTTATAAAAATGAATTCTATATCATATAACTTAACTTGTAAGTGTAATAATAAGACGTATCCGTCAGAAAAAAGTTACAATAATCATTGTAAAACAAAAGGTCATCATGCTTGGGTAGAACAAATGGAATTAAAAAACATTAAAGTGGAATTAACTCGAAGAGATAATGAAATTATATCATTAAAGTCGCAGAACAAAGAATTAAGAGAGTTAAATTTGATTTTGGTTAAGCGTATTACCGAGGATAATGGCTAAACTTTTAACTAAAAGTTTCCATAAAGTTATTTAAAAATAATCGTAGTTAATTTAAATATACCGGTAGTCACCATGCCACGTATTTTACGAACCCTTGAAATTGTAGACGAGGGGCCAATATGCCCCCCTCCTCCAGATTGCTCAATGTATATGCCCTTTTGTCCAAATGGAGTATATACCCCAATAGACGAACATGGGTGTGTAACAGGTTGTAAAAAATGTGTTCCGGATATAGACACTGATATTTGCAATTTAGCTGAACTTTGTGATCCCCAGGAAAACATAATATGCTACAACACACCAACTTGTGAAAATGGTAAGGGTATTTACAGTGTAAAGTATTGTTCGAGTGATGATTGTTTGTATGTAGAGGAAGAACCAGGTTCTTTTGTTGCCATAGAGCCTTGTTCAAGTGACCATTGTATAGGAGTTGAGACTCTTACAAATTGGAAGTTTGATTTAAACAATTCTATGGTTGACAGTGGTGGTAACAACGTAACCACTATAAATTACCACATATACACAACAAATTCGACAGATGGTTCCTATGTAACTAGGACGGAATTGTATGTTGGTTTGTGTGGAACTATTTTTGTGTGTATGGCGTTGATGTTATGTATGGTAAAACTGTGGCGTATGGTATATAAAATAAAACCTAAAGATGAAGAAGTTCAAGATTCTTGGTCATTAAACCCTGTTAAAAAAAATTAAAAAATTAAAAAATATTTCATTAAAAATTAGTTGTTAGACGATTAGTAATGAAGTATTTAAAACCAAGTAGATACGCTAAAGTCAATAAGCTTAATACATTGCATTAAACCTTATAACTCTATAAAGTGTTTTATTTGAACCAAAACTATTTCTTTGTAATTCTTTTAATTTTTGTTGATATTCTTTTAATTTATCTCTTATTTTTTTCTCTTTTTTTTGCATTTTCATCCATCCGCGATAATTTTTATCAATATCGGTAGGATTTTTATGAAGTCTTCTAATTAAATTATAAAAACTCTTTTCAGTAGGAGGTTTTGGTGGAGATTCTTTAATTTTTTTAATTTGTCTCTTGGTAGGACCCTTATATTCTTTAAAGTATAAAGGATGGATTTTAGTGTAACGTGATAGTTTATAATAGTTGTGTTTATACACAAATGCAAGTGTTTTTGCTTCTTTTGCTTTTTCAGATAAATTGTTGATTTTTTTTGTATAGTATTTAATCCTTCTTGTTCTAAACATCTTTGCTATATGAATATATTTATTTTTTTAAAAGTTTAGAACCTATAATTCCCTTAGGAAACTTACCAGTTCTATTATATGTAGCCACTCTCTTCTTGTAGTCAACTATCGAAGCCTTAAGACTAGGCTTGTTCCATAGAACATACATACTCAAATAACCAGCACGAGTGGGGTCACCCGTGCGAAGATCTTTAAGGTGTCTCTTAATGTATCTCTCCCTACGTTCTTTGTCCTTGTGTTTGGTAAAATCACTCATACCCTTCGCACCGAAGTGAATGGTCTTCATTCTTCCCCCGACTTCAAACTTGGCCTGAAGTTTCTTTCCCTGTTGGGGAGACCGAGTAATACTCACTACTTTAATTGTTTTACGTGCAGTACGTTTAATAGTTTTGCCAAAAAACAGGGCTCTCTTGACCCCACTACCACCAGCACCTCCGTCTGGGGGGTCTTTCCTTTTTCTTTGTTGGCGTTGATCATAAAGAGTTTCTTCATTATCCCTATAAATTTCTTCGAGGGTTTTTTTGGGCATATTTTTAACCGCATTTCTTGCAAGATCCCAAGCGAGTTGGTCGTTCATATCTGGGTTCATTTGTTTGAACCATCGATACACATATAATAAAACCCTCTCTCTGAGATACCTAAGTTCACCAAACCCAAAAATTCTTTTAATAAATTTAGGCCCTCTCCTTGCACCTTCCCAGACGGCAGTGGCTTTTTTTGTAGGAATAAACATGCTTAATCCAGTATCGTCCGTTCTCTTTTGAAACTTACCGATATTTTTTAATAAACTTTTATTCTGTTTTTGTAATTTAGCGTTCAATTTTGGAATTGAACCAATTCCTCTAACACCTAAACCTATTCCTTTACTCACCGCCCTTCTAGAAAATCTCCCCAGCCTCGCTCTAATACCAAACCCATAAAACTGTCTCATACTTTTAAGAAGCTGGTTATGTTGTTGTCTGTATTCACGGAGACTTCTGACAAACTCTTGTCCATAACGTTCTTGGATAGGTTGCCAGTAGTAGTAGGTATCATGTTCAACATCAAGATCTGCTGGAAGGGGTTCATCTGGATTTAATTGATTAAGAAGACGTTCGATATTTCCAACATATCTACCAAGTTGCATTCCTGTCATTATATGTAAATGGCTTCCATCCCCTCCACCCGTAGGTGAAACTGCATTCCATTCTTCCATTAGTCTAGGTAGAATAGTATTACGAACATAGTTAATCCATTCCCTTCTTAGTTGGGAGAGGCGATTATCTATGGTTTCTCTGTTGACCTTTTGCGATGCTTTTTTTGAAGTTGATGCTACATCTTGATTAGCTCGTTGTCTAAGAACTTGTTTTAACATTGCAGTACTAGAATATTGTCTATGCATTATGCCTTGTTGTAGTTCTCGTTGTTCTTTTTCTAATTTTCTAATTTCTTCTCGCAAGAGGGGGTTTTCTCTTTCGGCCTTTCTCTTTGTTTCTAATACTAGTCTTTGAAGCTGTGGATTTCCAGCGGCTCTAATTCTTATTCCTTCGCGTTGTTGTCTCCGGTAGTAGCCGTATTCTTGATCATTGGCCCATATCATTTGTTCAAGTTCATTAATTCTTTCATTAATCCATTGTAATCTTTGTTGGATTGCCTGTTCGGACATTTACAATAATTTACAATTAGTTAATATTTTATTTTTTTAAAAAAGGGAGACAAGAAGAACACTCCACCTTAATATTAAGGACATAATCGAGAAACTGTGGGACGATGCTAGCAACCATGGTTTTAAATATAGGATCCATTACTTCATCATTTCCACTGTTGTGTAAATCAATCATCGTGTTAATAGTTTGAATAATAAATTCTTTTTTTTGTTGCTGGGGTCCTTTAGCTATTGAGAGGAGTTCGATAGTTACTTGGAGAAAGTTTTCGAGAGTAATATTTTTGATATCTTTCCTTTCTAGAAGGAATTTAATAGCCCTTCTAATTTGAGGATTATGTTCTTCGATTGTAAGAGTAACGTCTTTTGTTTCAGTGGGTGCCATTCAGATATATATAAATAGTAATATTTTATTCAAATTAAAAAATATTAACTAATTGTAACAATGGCGGAACTAAAAAAAATGAAAGTTTTTTACAAACAAAGTTTGATGACAAAACCTAAAAGAAATACGTATACTTCAAATAACAAAGTATCCACTACATTGATAAATAAATTATCTCGTGAAGCAAATAAGGCTTGGGGATTAAAAAAAGGAAGTCGTACTCGAACACAGCGTTTTGGAATGACATCAAATATTGTATCAAAGGGTTTAGCAGAAAGTAAAAAGATGTTATCTTCAGCTTCATCAAAGTTAAAAAAATACGAAAAAAAGATTTTATCAGAAAATAAAAAGTATGGTAAGAAGGTAAATGAAAACTTAGGTTTTATGGGTAAAAAATTTAGTGATGAGTATGTGATACCCGCTGGAATAGCAAGTTTATATGTATCAAGAAAAGTAGTTAGAGGTGGTAGAAAAATAATGGATAAAGCTTACCGTCTTACAGAAAAAGAGAAGAAATTGAATAAAGAGAAAAAGAAAGTAGAAAAACAACTTAAAAACTTAACACGACGTGATGAGATACTTTCAGAGCGTATTTCAAAATTACGTGGTAAATTGGAAGAGGTTGCTCATAAAACAAAGCAAAAAACACTACGAAGAGGTCTTCGTATGGGTGGTAGAAAAAGTTACTATCGTCCAGTTGTTTACAGTCCTGTAGCTGCAAGAGCCCAACAATCACTTGTAATTCCTTGTGGTGGTGGGTGGTGGAATTAATACGCTTAAAGCAACGCAACGCATCGCAACTTCGTTGCGGGCATAAGCGCTTCGCTTATCGTGCTTCGCACGGGCTAGTAATCGTAGATTACTTCGTTCTTTGAACGGGCTTAGCGATTTTTTCTATGAAAAAATACGCTTAATTTTAGTATTTATAATATTATTGTTATAATAATAGGGTGTGATATATGTTAAATATAGTTGATTTAAGACATATAAATGTAGTTACATTTAGAAAAATGTGCAAAATTAGGGGTATTAAAAAATATACTGGTTGTAAAAAAGAATGGATGTTTGAAAAAATAAATTTGGATATTTCTTCACGTAAAATTCAAAATTTTTGGAGACGGCGATTTTACAAGGATGCTATAGATTCTATTTCTTTTGATGATGTATATTATCCTTGTTTTATTTATAAACCATTAGAAAACAAAATTTATTTTTATAGATTAGATACAATAATTCCATATATAATAAAGACCGGTGATGTTCGTGACCCTTGTACTAGAATACCATATACTGACAATGAATTAAAAAGTTTAGATAGACTTGCTAAGAATCATGGATACAAGTATAAGAGCACCTTTAAAATAAAAGGAAATTCTAATTATGTGAGAAGAATACAAGAACGTCAGAACATAGTATCTACCCTTGAATTTAGGTTATCTGAAATATCTCAAAACATAACTCACATTTTAGAAAATAACATATTTGAATGGGAAGACAATGGCCCATTCACCTTACACAACATAACATACACAAATTTCAGAATGTTCATAGCTGAAAATTTAACAGAATACCGTATACGTTTAAGAAGTTTACACCGTTACGACTCAGATTCAGCAATAAGAATACATGAAAGTACCATAGAAAAAATAGAAAGGGCAAAAGAATATCCACAATGGACAGAATCACCTACCTTTCCAACAAACTGGCTTAGTTTAAAAAGAATAATAGAACAAGTAAACTTCAATGTTTAACAACAAGGTTTTAAAAAAAACAAGAAATAATAAACTTAAAGATATTATCTTTATATATAATAAGAAATCGTAATTTATACGAGTCTAGGTTAAATATAAAAATAATTTGTAACAATGAATTATTTACAAGATAGTTTTCATGGCGACATTGATTTTGAATTAGACGAATTTCACAACGAGACTAGTGGTGGTGAGAATGAGAATTGCAAGTATAGTTGTTTAAAAATTTCTACTATTACTTTGCACGGTGAGTTTTCCCATCCTTTAAATCTCCAGGCCCTTTATGAAAATTTAAACTCACAATTAAAAATTAACTATGATCCAAAAAATAAGAAATCAAAAATAAAAAAGAAAAAAGGAGAACAAACATTTTACAACAGTAGTGAATTAAAACTTAAAATTTTAGATCGAGATAGTACAGAAATGATTGAAAGTAATGTCAGTGTAATGCCGTTTCCTAATGGTAAATTTAAAATTGCTGGTTGTAAAACAATTAAAACTTGTAATTGTATTTGTTGGGAAATTATTGATATATTAAAAGACACAAAAGACGTAATCACGACAGAAGAAGAATTCAACATTAAAAAACTTAATATAGCAATGATTTGTTCGGATTTTATTTTTAAACCTCTTAAAGAAGACCCCGATGGTTGGTGTTTGAAACAAGAAGATTTAAAAAATATTTTCAATTGTTATCCAAGTGTAAGTGCTACTTATAGCCCTTTAAGTCGTTATCCTGGTATTAATGTAAAATATCCTTCTCCAATGAGAAAGGAAAAGATGGTTACACTTTTAATATTTAGAAGTGGAAGCATCATTATTACTGGAGCAAACAATATTTACGAATTAAAAACAACTTATAAATTCATAGTAGATGTTCTTAAAAAACATGTTGAAGAACTTTTTTATTATGATATTGGAGAAGACTTGAAGGTTAAAAAGAAGAGAAAATCTGCTAAAAAAAAAGCTGAGGCTGAAGAAAAAAAGTCTAGTATGAAGGAGGAAGAGGGTTAGGTTTAGTAGAATTATTTGTTACAAAAAACATTTAAAAAGTAAAACATTGTATTTTTTAAATAACAGATTATTACATTTCTCCTAGGAGAATGTTCTGTTATTTTTTTCCATAGAAAAAATATTTATTAATAATAGTATATTAATGAATTATTTTTTTACGATAACTTTATTTGTGTCATTATATATATTGTATCAATTTTATAAAAAAATACCTAATAATAAAAATAATAGATCTCTAGGAGGGATTGAAATTGTAAGTGTAGGTTGTTTTGGAAATATTGACTATGATAAAATATCTGGAAGAGTTTATGAGATAACTACTAACAATGATTGGATATCAGCCGTTACTGAAGTATTAAAATTATATCCAGAAATATCAAAATATATGGATATTACTATGAGTATATACGATGCATCTAATCTTGATATTGCTTATACAGCATATTTATTAGGATATAAATATATTTCAATAAGAAAAAGTAAAGATGATAAATTTGGTCAAGTTAGAGTAATTTGGTCGGAACAATTACCTAAAAACCCCAAAACAAATAAATTGGTGAAGTCATTAAATTTTAAAACTGGACACTTCCCAAAATTAGGAACTTGTAAATTCGATGAACTTAAAAAAGATCCAATAACAAAAAGACTCATCTTTTCAGCCGATAAAAAAGGAGAATCATGCTGTGGTCATCCTTGTATGAAAAAATCAAATGGAAAAAGAGTCCCCGATACATTTATGGATAGAGATGGTGTTACCAGACAAATAATGTGTGGGGGAGCTGATTATAATTTTATTGGAGATTCTAGATGGGAAATTACAGAAATAAAACCTATTTTTGATTAAGATAGCAAATATTTAATAAAAGTTCTCCTTTAATTTTATTTTTTTTTTCGTAACTCTTTTGATATTTTACAACATCATCTACCCAATTTTCAGAACGAATGTAGTCCTGGTGGAAAATATCAATAATTAATTTATGGTTTTCATTAGGAAGATAATAAACCCCTAATAAATTTTTAGAACTGTAAGATAAATCTGTATTAAGTTTAGGATATCCAGGAATCAACACATCCCAATTATCTCCATCAGATTGGTTTTTATAACTAATAAATTCTCCATAATTAGGAATCCATAGTTTTTTGTGTGGAAGTTTATCTAATTTTACACTCAAAGACCTAGAGTTTATATGTTTTATTAAATGTTTTAAATTTGTAGTCATCGCATTAATTATATAAATCTATTATCATTTTTTTCTTTAATTATATTAATAAAATGGTGTTTAATACTTACGTTATAAATTTAGACAAAGACATAGATAGATGGAAAAAACAATCTTCCATTCTTAAATCAATTGGAATAAACCCTATTAGAGTAAGAGGTTTACTAGGAAACGAAGTTTCACAAGACTTTATATCACAACATTTTACAAATTCTTGTCAACTTACGTGTCCAAAATCTGTATATGGTTGTGTTTCTAGCCATCTCCTAACATTTAAAACATTTTTAGACACTGATCCTGCTCCTTTCGCTTTAATTCTCGAAGATGACGCCTACCCTCTTTTCAATAATGTAAGTGTTTTATACGAATTCATAAAAACCATACCCCCTCCATCCGATTGGGACATGTTTACTCTACACTGCGATGGAAATTGTCCCGAAAACAAAGTAACACCAAAATCACTTTCGGCGTCAGGGGCGGCCTACCTCATATCGAAGAGAGGTGCTGAAAAATTACTCCAACACAAATTTGCCCACCACATTGACTTGTCAACAAATTTAATTCCTGGGTTTGTAAAGTTGCTAAGTCCTAAAAACTTTTTTTGGACCGATGAGGATTCAGTAATGATTAATTCAGCCACCCCCACCAGCAACAATAGAACAGAAACTAATCAATGGTCTACTATAGATCAAATTTTAGATATACTTTTTAAAACGTTTATTATACAAAGAGGTGAAAAAACTTGGAAACACATAAGAAACTATAAAGCTATTAGATTACCCTACACACAAATAGAACTAACAGTTAGAGATATTATGTACATTTTTTCTATTTTAGGAGCAATGTATTCTAAAAATAAACTTTTAGCTGTTATATGGGTTGTATTAATTTTTACATATTAAGCCCGACTAAGCGTTGCTTTAAATATTTTAAGAAGACTATAAATACAAAATAAACACAAGTCTTCTAAAAATATTTAATTTTATACTTTTAATTCATTTATTTTTTTATTAATTTCATCAACAATTTCTGTAGGAGTAAGGAGAGAGCTAATCCATGTAACATTATCTCTATTTTCATATGTTTCTTTGTAATGTTTATCTAAATTTCTAAGATATGGTAGAGTAATACCATCTTCTCCTTTTCTCCCCCTTTTTTGAATTCTTGCCCAAGCTTGTTCAATTGGCAAATGGAGAATAAAATGGTGATCTACATCATAGGCAATTCTTTTCCATGTATCATTATACACTTGAATCTGTTTATCACTAAAAAATCCATCCTCCTTTAGCATTTGAAAAAACACATCCCTAGATGTTTCAGGACACCTTTCAATAAATATATTGTCTGTAGAGTTTTTAACTGGATCATATTGTTTTTTTTGTGACAAAAGCACTTGAAGTTGAAAAGGATAGGCATACTTATTAATATCTTCATAAAAATTCTCAAGAAGTTCACCCCAATCTGCAACAGGTTCTTCTAAACATATACTATTCTGTCTCAGAAGCTTTAAAACAGTAGATTTACCAGCACCAATAATTCCATCAACAGAATATGTAGGCATTTTGTTAATACTTTGGATTAAAAGCTTTTCTTAATTTATAATTAAGTAATATTTTTAAGTTAATTAATTTCCAGTACTCCCCCAACCACCAGAACCCCTCTCGGTTGAACTCAATTCCTTAACAACTTCAACCTTAGGATTAGCACATCTCTCAATAATCAACTGAGCAATTCGATCCCCCTTCTTAATTTCAAATGGAGAATTTCCGTTATTTATAACAACAACCTTTACCTCCCCCCGATAAGAAGAATCAACAACTCCAGCTCCAATATCTATGCTCTTCTTGACACTTAAACCACTCCTAGGAGCAACTCTAACATAGTGTTGTTTATCAATTTCAAGACTTACTCCGGTTGGTACACAATCTCTATTATTGGGTGAGATAGTGAGGTCTACGGAGCTATGAATATCGTATCCAGCGCTTCCAGGTTCAGCTTTTAGGGGTACTTGGGCATCAGTATTTAGAAGACAAATCTTAAGTTTGGTGTTATGATCGATAAAATTATACAGATAGGAAAGAAGAGTAGCCATTTACATAACAATTATAACAATTCTTTAAATTAATAAAACTAACCCTAAGGTTAATTTTATTAATTTTTAATAATTCGCTAGTTATACTACTGGCTTGTACTTCTTATATTCTTTCATATTTGTAAAAGTTCTCCAATCCTCTAAAATTCCTGGATAGACACATTTATAAACTACTCCAATTGTTTCAAAAGATTTATTTAAAAAAGTTCTGAAAGTTTTAAGATTTGATAAAATTTCATTAATCTCATTAACATTAGATCTTGCTGGGAACAACCTAGGATTAGTGTCCATATCAGATATTCTACCCAGGTTTTCAATTAAAACAGTTCTAATAAGGGCATAAATATTTCTATAAGCTTGTAACTTAGAATATTTTTTATCAATAACTTGCAATTTATTTTTAAATTTAGAATCATTAAGTTCCTTTAAAAGGTAACTAACTCTAATTTTTTTCAATTGTTCATCTTTTTCAGCTTCCAAATTAACCCTTAACTCAACTCTATCAACATGAACGAGATACCTATGAGCATTAAAAAGTAAAATAACATCCTTACAATCGTTATGTATCGTACCACGATACATTCTTTGTGCTAAAGTATTTGCATCGTTAATGTTATTTAAAAGAGCGCGAGAGTTATCAAGAAGTTTATAATGATTAGGAAGCCCATCACAAACAACAACATCACCGGGTTCCCTTGGAATATGCTGACGATTTTCTCTCATCCAACGATAATATTCTGGATTATGAACATTTTTAGTTTCAATTGTACCAGATTTCCAGGAAAATGCAGTTTTACACTGAGTACACCACATCTGGTCGCAACCATTAATTTTATGAATAAATTCTCCACAAGATGGGCAAGGTTTTGTATCCTTTTTAAGAAATTTAATCGATTCCTTTTTCTCTTCATTGCAAACATGGTCACTGTTTTCATCAATAGATTCCATACAATCTTTACAAAAATTATCAGAACAAAGTCCACAAGTAAATTTATCGGAAAGAAATCCCATACAATCTTCTCGTGGGCATCGATAAGTAAAACATTTAACTGGTTTTTCAGTAAAATTACTATTAATGTTTCTTATATTCCTTGACAATTGATAAATCAAGTCATTCTGTTTCTTTAGTTCTTCTTGTATTTCTATTTTCCTTGATTTGGCAAGCTTAATTTGTCGATCGAGTTCTCTTATTTTAAGTTCTTGTTGGGCATAAATCTGAGTTTCAGGAAGTCTTGCAATTTCTTTTTCATATAAAACTTTTTCTTTTATTTTTTTGACATCTTTATTTATAAAAGTTTGAGGAAAATTATTAAATAAAAACTCCCTATCCCACTCTTGTTTACAAAACATACAACTTGCATCACCAGAAGAATTTAAAATATAAGTTTTAGCACATTCAAGACAAGTTTTATCTTGATCATCTTCACATGTTAAACAGTTTATAGGCGCACGTAGAGTCGTTGTATATGGAGTACAACAAATAGGACAATCCATGTTACCTGAATATTATAATATTCTGTATAATATTTTCACTATATTTTAATTTTGTGTTGTTTGGTCTAAAAAAATTTTGTTTTTTTTAATTATTAATAACATGTATTTTGTTTTGCTATAAAAAAAACAAAATTATTTAAGGCCTAAAAAATAAATTAGTTATATGGATAAATTATAAATACCTTTTATGATAAAAAATACCAAATGGTTTTTGATGTACCTTATGTTTTCTATTGCTGTGATATTGTAGATGCTTTACAATATATGGATAGCAATGATGAATTTAAATTATATCTTTCCCCCAAAGAATGTTACATTCAAGGATTTTATGCTGATTACGCAGGACTATGTGAAATTGTATTAACACCACTGTACTTTGATGAAAATTTTGTAGGAGAAGTAACAATAACAAACACCGAACAATTTGAAAAATATACAATATGTGAAATTTTTGAAAATAAAATTACTTTTGATAACATTGTAACAAGAAATATTGAATTTAATTCAGAAATAGACACTTTAAAAACAAAAAAACCAGGAAACTCATTTCTAATTGAATTTCCTGAAAAAATAAGTAACCACATTGATGAATATCAAAAAATAACATTTTCATATAACGATATAGATCAAAGTGATGAATTAGAAATCCAATTCGGTCAAGATTTTAAAGCTAAACTTGATACTATCATAGCTGAAATTGAAGATGATAATATCAAAACTAGTTTTAGTTCTACCCTATTTTTATACATTCTTGAAAAAATAAATAAAAAACAAATTATAAAATTATATGTATCTAATGATTTTCCATTATGTGTTGAGATTCCAGGTAAAAATATGATTTACTATTACCTAGCACCATCAGAATAAAAAGTGTATGTAATCGGTATCTTTTGTTTGTTTATCATCATACACAACTTTAGGGGAGGGTTCTGATATAATATACCCCACCAGTGAAAGTTTTGTATCTAAACCCTTGGGATTAAATTTTAGAAGTTTTGGTAATACTTGATTGGTCCAAGATTTATAAGATATAGTTTTACCTTTATATTTTTGCTTAAAAGACCTGAAAGTATTTCTAAAATATTCAATTTTTCTTTTGGAAAATTTTTCCCTTTCTGCTGATGCCAAATACGCAATATAAAACCCTATACCATTTAAAAAACGCACATAAACTTTTTTTATCAATTTATATCTCTCACAATACTCCTTACAACAATTCAAAATATCTTCGGATTGATTTTTCCGACATAAAGGACACTGCTTCTGCAAACCTCTATTTACAAAAAACCATTTTGAAACACAATTTAAACAAAATTTATGACCACAACATAATGTTGAAAACAAATTACTGTTAATTTCATTGTAACAAATAACACACTCATCTGTTTTTGTATTTTTCATATGTTGAAAGCAAAATTCAGAATTTGATTTATGTTTAGACCTTTTACAAATTTTTCCTTTGCAGGTAACGGCGTGACATTGAAAGTTAGACATTTTTACTTTCATTTAAACATTAAAGTCCTAGGACTTTAAGTTATTTTTTTTTTTGTTTTTAATTTGTTACCACCACAGTGGTGGTGTTCTTCTTTTCCAAGTTGCAAATCTTTTTTTATCTCCTATATAATATTGATGATATGAGAGTATAGCATCATCAGTTTTATATTCTATTGGCATACAAAGTGGAAAATATTTAAAAGGTGTTTCAACAAGAGTAGGAGGTGTTCTACAAACGTTAAAAGTATCTTTAAGATTTTTAGGGAAATCTTCTGGATGACTTTCTTCTAACCAACGAAGATGTTTTTCACAAGCATGTTCACGATCGTATCTATAAGTATATTCTTCACATAAAGCTATTCCCAACAAACAAGTAAATTCATAAGCTTCTCTAGTTCCTCTAACCCAAATAGACATGGGATGATTGGTAAAAACTTGTTTCCATCCTTTTTCAGGTGCTTTAAGTTTAAATATTTCCATAGTTTCTGAAGAATTGTTAACATGATGTGCTGTATATAACATTTGTGTAAGTTCAACTGGCATTTTTACAACATGCTTATCACAGTGTTGCTCAGCGCACTCATCTGGATCTTCTGATAACAAAAAGAGATTCATTGTGATACAAACTCAATCACCCTTAAGTAACCTAGGTTATAAAATTTTTTGTTAAGCGTATTGACGCTTTAAACACATTTTAATTACCTTTTTAAAAACTTAAATCTTAAAGGTAACTAAAATTTGTTTTTATTCAATATTCCAATTCATCAAAATCATCTGTAACATACTTTCCATATCTCATAAATGTATTTCCCCATAGTATACATTGTTCAAGATCACAAATATCCCCCGATTCTCTAAATTTTTCACACCAAATATTCATATTTTCTTCTGCCTTTTCTGTCATTTGATTTACAAGCTCCGGGTTGGTATAACATTTTCCGTCTACCCTTCGTCTGTGAAACGTTGATACATAGTGAAGTTGTCTTGGTGACAGTTTCTTTTTTAATTGTTTATTATTCTTTGGTACACCATGAGAACAGTGAATAATGATTCTCATTTTGGTAGTTAAATAATATATGGAAAATATTTTTAAATAGATTGCTGAAGTAAATCCATATAATAATCAACTAAAGTTTCAACAATATCTTGGTTGTGAAAAAGATTTAGTTTAGTTGATACAGACCATAAACCTAATTTAACTAATTCTTTTTCTATCTCGGTATTTAAAATTAAATACCCCCTTCCGTAAGATAAATATTGTAGTGTTTTTTCAATATCTTGATGGAGTTCTAGTTCTGGTTGTGGTTCAAAAATAATATTATCCATTTGATTAATACATTCTCCTTCAATATAAAATTTAACCAATTGTTTAAAATCACTGACTATTGTTTTTTCCACAAACTCGTTATTTAAATTACAACTTTTTAGATCGTTTATTAAACTTTCTATACCATTGGACATATTAGCCCGCTGACTTTAGTGTGTTGTGTAATATTTTTATTACTTTTTCAATAAAATCAGAAAATAAATTGGTGGGTGGTTTGGTTTTGTATGTTTTTATTTTTTGATTATCAGTATTCTTAATTACAATTATTTCTTTGAGTTCTTTATAATTAGTTAGGTCCATTATATTTTGTTTTTTTAAATAGTGTACATCTACATTTAGGACATTTCAAATTGTTAGGTCTATTTAAATTTTTCTTTATCAAACTTATAAAACAATTTACACAATATTGATGTCGACATTTTAATGTTAGTATTTGTTCTCCATCGTCCAAAACGTCTAAACAAATAGGACACTCATCTTCTTGTTTAGATTCTTCTATTAAAAACATAGAATCACTATTCTTCATTTTCCAATCTTTTTTTATCATATACATTGCTCTATAAATTAATCTTAATAGTTGATA
>Ga0070752_1001236_pt1 | contig 18376 bp, 13 predicted proteins | sample VirMetDEL_Aug_30_FD_77440 | JGI IMG/M metagenome (GOLD analysis project Ga0070752, IMG submission 77440) | Aqueous microbial communities from the Delaware River and Bay under freshwater to marine salinity gradient to study organic matter... | ecosystem: Environmental > Aquatic > Marine > Coastal...
ACAGTTATTGTATTTGTTACAGTGTTTAGTGCTGTTGCATACATTAATTCCTGGCCAATCTCTATGATTGCACCTGCATCTAATGCATCTTCTTCTTCTACAGAAAATAAATTGCCATCATAAACAATAGATGTATCGCTATCTGTAATATCAGAAGTTATATAAGAGTAACTAACAATGTTTTCCATTGGTTCAAGATACTCTCTATAAACCCTATCAACTAGGTTTCCTATAGTTGTACTCATGTTACTTCCTTATGCTGAATGAAATACTAACTGAATAACTCTGTCTGCAACTTCTGCTGTACCTGATACAACTTTAATTGCACCAACTCCTGCCCATCCTGATGGGTCAACTCTAACATGGCTATCAGCAGTAACTGTATAAGTTACATCAGTACCATCAGTTTCTTTTAATGCTTTAAAAGTTCCTCCAGTATTTGTTGATGCGACTTGGAATGTTACAGCAGTGCCTGTCATAGCTGCAGGAAATATAATTCCTGATAATAATAAACCATCTGTATCTATTGCAGTTGATACTGTTGTATTTTCAGATATATCTATTGTTACAGCTTTTGTCTTAAATAAATTCTTACCTGCTACTGGCATTTATTCTCCTAAATCTTATTTTTATATTCTAACAGAAGAAAAGGTGGGAGGTGGAATTCCCACCTAATCTTCAAATATTTATCTTTAGCTTACGCCATTGATAACTGCGTGATATTCGGCAGGTCCTTTATCAAGACCAATTTCCATATAAACACGCTTTGATACTGCGGCTGCATCATCATTATCTGTATCTTCTACGAAGACACCACCTTTACCTGGGATGTTTAAGAAACAAACATCTAAGTAAGCAAGGTCCAAAATGAATGCTTGGTCAGCAGGAACGAATTCGTTAACTGCTAGTCCAATGTTTCCAAATGGAGTAATGATACTGTCAATATTGACACCTGCAATGTTTCTATCTCTAGGCAATACTGCCATTTGGTTAGAACCACTCTTAACAAGGTTTTGGTTCAAGTCTAAGATTGAACCTGGTCTTGCGAAAAGTACAGGGTTTTGCATTGGAGCTCCTGCATCATACATTAATTTTAATGTTTCTGCGAGTGCATCAAAGTCAAGACCTTGTGCATCTCCTGCTCCATTACCTGTTGTATCGTGGGCGTATGCTGATGAACCATTTCCTGATGCTACCCATTCTGCGATGCCTCTCATCTCTCTTGGGTTACCATCTGTTCCATCATTGAATGTAGCATTAAAGAATTCCCACTCAACTTCTCTTGCGATTTTGCTAAGTAGTTCTTCTAATTGAAATGCCATTTCATCTTGCACTGGGTTAGAACCTTCAAATGCTGCTGTTCCAGTTCCCATAGCTTGTGAGTTCAAATATCCTGTAGATGCCAAAGCGGAGTAGGTAAGTTTAATACCTTGGTTCCAAATTTGAACACAGTCTATTGCAGAACTTCTGCTTCTACCAAAATAAGCAGGTTGTCCACCTTCAGCAACAGTTGTATATCCTGATACTGTAGGTGTATCTACTTTTTGGGTTTGGAAAACTGGAGAATTAAGAAGTTTACCACCTGTTAAACCACCAACCATTGATAGTAAAGGTGTTCTTCTAGCACCAACTTTGAATAGTTCGCCAGTAAAATTGTTAATTTCAGATACTGAAATTGGGTCTGGTGAGCCTATAGCTGCCATTATTTTCTCCTAAATTTCTTGGTTTAGGAGGCTTATTCTCCTAAACGCTACTTGTCTTCTAGCTCATTGAGAGCTTTTAATTTTGTAGCAATACTGTCTCTAACACGACCAGTTTGTTGAGCTTCAGCTATTTGGTCTTTTACACTTTGGTTGGCATTTACAGCTTGTGCTTGACTTGCAAGATTGTCTAATCTTTCCTGTCCTGCGTTTACTGTCTCACGAAAACTGTCTTGCTGCCCAAATACTTCTTCTCCAAATTCTTCGGCTACAAATGCTTTAAGTGCATCTGCTGCCAAATCGCCTTCGTACATTTGGTCGGCTGCTTTACCTATTCCTTTAGTCCTATCTAAACCTATTTGTTTAAACAAGTTATCTCGTTCTGCGATTTGATACTGTGCAAGTTCATCTCTAAGAGCTTTATTCTCTTCTCGAATAGCTTTCCAGTTCTTATCTTCAGAACCAGTTTCCTGGACTTCAGTTTCGTTAGTTACTTCTTCAGACATGTATTGTCTCCTATTCCTATAAATAATATTTTTGCAAGTGCCATTTATGTCATGCACTGGGACTACTACATATTATTTATTTTCCATGTCTTGTATGTAGGCATCAAGACAGTTCTCGTATCAAAGGTCTAGTTTAACCACCCGCACCTTAGTAGAGTGTCAAATTTATTATATCATAATTTATTTAAATGCAAGCTGTTTAAACAAGTAGTTATTGTGCTTCTAATCCTACTACTGCACCTTCTCTTGTTGTAGCGGCACCTGCTTGTATAGAACTTTCAGACACTGCTTCTGCTTGTGTTCTTCTTATTAATGATAACTCTTTTGGAGATAGTCCCGCTAATCCTATAGCTATATCTTCCTCTGTTATATCTATTCCTCTAGCTGAACCTACTCTCATTAAACCTGATAGTTCTTCAGTCCTAGAAAATACTGATGCTGCATCTCTTTGTGAAATATCAGCCTCTACAAACTTTTCTGCTGTAGTTAATCCTATTGTTGTACCTGCAATCTCTGCTTCGGCAAGTATTTGTGATACAAGTATTTGATTTTCCAATACAGCTTGTGATATATCAGGGCTAATAAACATAGCAAACAAAGCTGTCTCATCTAATCCATAACCATATTGTTCATTAAATACTTCTAATACTTGGTCTTTATTATTAATTAATTGCTCATAACCAAACTGTAATCTAGCGGAAAACTCTTCTATGTTTACATCTCCACCAATAGCTTCTACTATTTCATCAGCAAATATATCAGGATTTAAATTGTAATTTCTAAGTTGGTCCTTCATACTATCTTTAAGTTCTAAGTACTGTAATTCTGTCATTCTCAATGAACCATCTTCTCTTCTAATACCAGGGAAAGCTCTAGCGAATGCATCACCACTTCTAACTGTAGCTAACGCTATATCAATACTTCCTGTTTCAGTCCATTTCATAATTAAATCATCAAGTATGTTTGAAGGAAAGTATGGATACAAAGCGGCTGCATCTGCTTTAGTAGGAGTATATACTTGTGTCTCCTCTTCAAATACAGGCTCTTTCTCTTCATCTTTACTACCATAAATATTTGAACCTTCAAAAGTTTTAAGAAAATCTTGTATTATACCTAATGCTTTGGCTTCTGCATTTGCTAACTCTTGTTCAGCCGCACTAATTGTTGGAACTCCAGTAGTAGCTACTACTACTTCTTCTACATCTTCTTCTCCTACCATTTCTTTAGCGTCTTTAATATCTGTATAACCTCTAGCTTGTGCAACTCTTGGGTCAGCAAAAAATTCTATTTCACCTGTGTTTGGATTTTTACCTACTGTAACCATTATTTAAATACTCCTGAATATGCTTGTGGTACTCTTGATGCTAAATCATCTAAGAATTGATTTTTAATTCCTGGGCTATCAAGAAATTTTCCTCTTACTTGTTTATCAAATTCCATATAATCTCCATTAGATTTAATTATTAAATCATTTATTGTATCTTTTTGGTTTGGTGTTAGCTCTACAATTTGATTTCCTGTAACGCCATTGATAAGTCTTGATGCTCTGTTTGAGTAGTATCCATTCCAGGTAGCATAGTTAGAACCTTTAAACATAGGATATAAAGTATCGTGTTGCATTTGTAATTCATTCTTAACACCTTCTACATCTCCTGCTCTTACTCTTGCGGCAAGTTTATAAAATGCTCCTGTTTGCTTCATAGCTTCGTATGCAGGAACTCCTAGAATATCTACAATATATCCTTTAGCAGTTGATTGACCTGTATTGACACCAGTAAATTTACCTATAAATGGTTGTAATACTTCAGGCAATAAATCTTTACCACCTAATAAATCTAAATAAGTTTCATCATCAATGTAGTCTAAGAGAGTATCTACTTCTTCTGCATCTATTTGAAATGTAGTTACTGCTGTTGCTAATGCTTCAGCTAATTCATTAATTGGTCCTTGCATATTCCTAGATATAATACCTTCTCTGATGTTGACAATGTTTGTAGAAATATCTTTTTTAATTCCATCAGGGTCAGAATAATATTTAACCATAAACTTTCTTTCATTTTCAGTAGTGTTTTTATACCAGGTTGTACCTGATAAATCATCTACTGATACAGGTACTCCAGTTAAACTAGCTGCTAAAAATGCTGCTTGCACATCTCTATCTAGTAACCACTTCATACCATTCTCTTGTGCTTGTGCTTGAAATTTATTTTCAACTGCATCAAAGACACCTCTATATGGTTCTTGTTCATCAGATTGCAATATCTCACTTACTAATAAATCTTCATGTCCTCTGTATGCATAACCATATTTAGATGCAAATTCTGTTGCATCTAATGATGTTGGTACTACACCTTCTGATAAAAAATTAGGATTATCTACTTTTGCGAGTATTGGAAAATCTCCTAGCTCTTCATCAGTGTCTAAATATACTGCATAGATAACACCATCTATTTCTATAATATCTTCAGGTTGAAATGCAAATTGATTGGTAAGCATTATTCTTTGTCCTTTCCAATAATTCTTTTGCCCACATCTGTAAGCGATGGTGCATCTTTACTTGTTTCTAAACCTTCTTCAATGTTTTCTTTAACCATCTTACCAAACTCTACAGGTCCTTTAACAGCACTTTCTAACAATTCGCCTGTGCCTTTTATAACACTTTCACCTATAGCAGTCATTAATTTTAACAATTTATAATAATTTTGTCCTGGTTGGTAATCTCTTATTCTTTGTGTAACTGGTCCAACTGGAGCATTAGCACTATTTTGGTTAAACTTTTCAGCAAAGCTCATATCTTCTTGGGCTTTTTCTTCTTGTTTAAACAAGGAGCTATCATCCTTTGTTTCAGGCCTTCTAGGAAATTTTGTATTTGGAGGTGGTGTTTCATTATAAAACCCTTCATCTACAATACTAAAGTCTTCTGCTTGTGTTTGGCCTGGTTGTAATACTGCTTGAATATTAGCAACATCTCTTAAATACCACTCGTAAAATTCTTCTTTGCTTTTAAATCCTGTAGAAATATAGTCTGTTATTGCACCTGTTTGTATCTCTGATGCTAACTCCATACCATTACCATATTGTATTTCACTTTTCATAGGGTTATCTCTAGTACCTTTGCCTGTCATATAGTAACTAGCAACATTATTCATATTGTCTAATGAAGGCAAGAATGCTTTAGCAAATCCTTCTTGGTCTTCTATATCTACATAAGGAGGGAACATTTTAATTCTTGATATATATTGTTTTACAATACCTTCCTCATCCATACTCTGATATTCTTCAGGGCCAGGGCCTTCAGGTGCTTGGTCATTTAATTCAGCACCAGTTCGTATAACAAGGCCTCCTTCTGCTATAAAAGCATACTCTTGGTCATCATCAAAGTAATCACCTTTTGACATAGCAACTAAATCACTACGCATCTCTTCTACTGTTTTAGCTCTATACCAATCTAATGGCCCAAATTCTTCATCCATTATGTGGTTCCTCCTAACTCTATTTGACCCATTGATGCTTCAAATAATTGTGCTGCATACTGTATTTGTTTTAATGCATCTACTGATGACATCTCTCTTTGTATATCAGGTCTAGCTTTTAAGTTTTCTGTAATAACATCTAATGAATTTAAAGGTGTAGGTATTTCTCCTTTTGCTTGTCTTAAAATATCATAACCTGGAATTACTAATGGTAATGCACTACCAGGTAAATATAGAGGGAATGTACCTTGTGGAACAGAACTAGCATCTCCTACTGTAGTTCCTAAAATAATATCTCTATCTGTAATAAGACTTTCTTCATAAGCTCTTTGAGATGCAGCAGAAGCTGCTAATCCTGTATTTACTTCATTAGCAAATTCAAGATAATCATTTTCGGTAAAGTTAATACCTAATATTTCTGATACTTGGTCAAGTATATCTTTTATTTGTCCAGGATTTGCTTTAGCTTGTTGTTCTAAAAATAAACCTTTTTGATATAGGTCAACAAAATCTTGTGTCTCTGTAAATATTTCTTCTAATTCAGCTAATGTACTTTCATACATAGGAAGTCCTGCAGCTAAATCTTTTTCCCATTTACCACTATCTGTAGCTTTGATGAATATTCTAGACATAAACTTAGCTTCTCTTTCACCCCATTGACCATACTCATCTGATGTAGGTGCATCCATTCCTGCTTGTACCATTCTTTTTTGTAATTTAAATATTTCAGTTGGGTCTATACCAGTAAAGTTTCTATACTCTGCACCTTTAGGAAATGGTGCATCAACCATTAAAGGATTACCTTCTTCATCAAACTGTACTGTAGAAGGTACTAATCCATCTCTATCTGTTTTATAACCCCAGTAAGGATGACTACTTCTGTATGTTCCATACTCATCACCTATGTATTCTCCTACTTCTGCACTTTCTTTAAACTTTTCTTCTTCTTCTCTAGTTTTTTTGTAATCTTCACTGTTAAGTGTTTTGTTAATGCTTGAAACTATTTCATCTACATCGTAAGCATTTGACTTTACTTTGCTGTTAAATTCGTAAGTAATAGAACCTGCTGCTTTACCAGGAGTAGGCCTATCTACTACAGAAGGATTATTTCTTATGTCATTATCTGCTGATTGTAATAATTCAGATAATGAATTAATGTCTGCTTCACCTGATACTTGGTTAAATAAAATTAATGTATTATCACTAAAAAAACCTCTTGTTGTTTCGTTTTGAATTAGTTGAAAAAGATTATATTCATTAGTTTTAGTATCTATACTTCCAAGTCTTTCGCCTACTTTAGTTTCTTGTATTTTATAAACAGCTTGTTGTAAATAAGCATCAATAATTTCAGGTATAGAAAGTTGTCCTACACCCATATCTGATATCTCTATAACATCTACACCGCTATCTTCTGCAGGTGCAGTTCCTTCTTCAAGGTCTAATATACTTTGTTCTTCTTGCTCTTCAGGGTCCATTAATTATCCTTCATATTCCTTGGGTTTACTGGGCTAATCTCATAAAACAAAACTTCATTTGCTAATTTAGCAAAGTTAGTTCCATCAGATTTAGCTACTATGTCTTCCCAAATAAATCTCATTAATTCTTGTGCTTTAAGGTAATCATTACTATCACCATAAAGTCTTCTAGCTTCTCTAGTAGAACCTGATATTCTTATAGATAACTTTTCTCCTCTAGAGTTAGTATAACTATATCTACCATTGTTTATTAAAACATCGATAACATTATCTCGTTCTTGTAAATATTGTACTACAAATGGATACTCGGGGGAATTTCTTGTAAGTTCGTAATCTTTCCAGGTAGCTAACTCACCCATAACTGTTTCTACAGTTGCTCGTTGTTGTTTACCAACAAAGTTATAAATATTAACTATGCCATATTCATCTTGAATTTTTTCTTTTGCTTCTTTGTAAGCATCATCCCAGTTTCTTTCAGGTTCAGTTTCACGAATTTCTTTTTTCTTTTTCTCTAATTCAAAGATAGCTTGTGATTGCCTCATAAACTGTGCATAGTCTCTAGGGTTTAAATTTCTAGTTTCTATGTCGTAGAATGCAGGATAATATAATTCATCTTCAATTTTGTCAGGTTGTATATAAATACCAGTATTTGGTAATGCACCAGGTTCTAATAATTCTTTCCTATCTCCTTCGTTCCACCAAAAGTAAGAATGTTCTTTTATAGGTTTCTTACCCATTGTCTCACTCTTAGATTGTGTTAATGGAATTGGATTAATACCAAACTTTTCTTCAAAATCTATATCGGTTTGCATATAGTCATATCCATTTTTTAATAACAATTCATCGTATTTAGATTTTAATACTTGTGTTGCCCACCAAGTTCCTTCTTTATCTTGCACTTCTATTCTTGGTTGAATACCAGTTGGCAATGTAAACTGTGTAGTTCCTCTAAATATAAATAAACTTCTAGCTTTCTTAAATGATTTTTCCATATATTTATCTATGCTTGTTTGGTCAGTTTGGTCAACTTTACCTGCCAATACATACGCTGTATAGGTATCCATTACTGCAGTACCAAACGCTTGTTGTCTTTCAGCACTAAAAGTATTTTCTGATGTAAAGAATTTTTTCATCCAGGCAGGCCATTGGTCAAAAGGATTACCTCTACCGAAAGAACCTAAAAAGAAATCTTGCATAATTTTAGGTACAGGTAATCTTTCTACAATAATATTTGCAGGTATTGTTACTAATGGTCCAAATCCAGGAGCGAAACCATTCTGTGCAATTAAGTTAAGTCCACTAGCATATCCAGGTATAGACACTCTTACACCTTCTGCTTCCATATCTTCACCGAATGCACTTCGTTGTGCTACTGCCTTTAACGCTCTACCACCAATACCAAATGTTAATATATTCAATGCATCAACATAGTTAAACATCATTTTTCCAGTTGTTGGGTCTTCTTCTAAGAAACCATTTTCACTATCCCAAGGTTTTGCAGTCTCACCATTGTCTATAGCTATTCTTGTTTTGTTAAACTTCTGTGGATTTTCCTGTATCAATTTACCCCATGATTGGAATACCTCTGCCCATATTTCAGGGAATGGTATGTACTTGTTAAACAAATCAGAAGCAACATGTCTATTAGAAGTTGAATACAATAATGTTTTAACTTGTTCCATAGCTTTTTGTTTTAAGATATCTTCTGCTTGTTTTAAAGAAGTAACTGTATTTTCTAAAGCAGGTTGTTTAGCGGCTTCAATTAAGTCATCCCATAATTTATTTCCATCTACCCATGCTTCTGCACCTTTAAGAAATTCTGCTCTAGTAGCATCATCCATATAGGCCATTAAATCTATAGCTTCTTCATAGAATGTATATCTGAACAATGGGTCTCTGTTTAATTTGTTAGATGGTTTAGCCAATAATACATCATAAGCTGTATCTAATATTTTACGATATTGTCCTAAATTAGCTCCTGCATAATTAGCATCATCAAAAAATCCTGCTGCAACTATATCTTCACCTGCAATCATAGTTCCACTTTCACTTATTCTTTGTGTGCCATCGAACTTAGCAGGTAATGATTGTGGTCCTAATCCTGCTCTATCTACTTCAGGAGTTAGTAACTCTATTAATTCTTTATAAAATGCTTCATTAGCTTTACCTTTAATACTTTTACCACCAAGTCTTGCTGAATTACCTTTAAGTAATTGGTTATGTTGTTTCCATTTAACCCAGTCTTTTCTGTTATAGACACCACCATTAGAAATCATTTCTAGTATTTGAGAATTATTAACTGAAGATAAATCACTTACAAATTTAGGAAATACTTTGTATCCATTTACAAACTCTACTTGTCTTGCTGCTTCTGCAGATATTTCAATACCAGTTTGTGGATTTATTATTTTATGTTCTGCTCCTACAAGTCTTGCAATTCTATATTGAACACTCTCTAAATATTCTTTTAATGCTTTATCACTTCTTAGATATACCTTGTCTTCAGCATTAAAACTTCTAGCTACTAAATCTTGTAAGAGTTCTTTACCATCTCCTCTTAAATAACTAAATGTTTCATCAAGTCCTATATCTGCAATTCTTACAGCAATAGGGTCTGTTGCTAATATTTCTATTTCAGTCCATAATGCTTCCCAGTATCTTGGATTTATTCTTTTTCCATTAGGTAAATACTTATCTACCTTGATAAACATATTTTCTATTAAATCTTTACGACCAGTTTTAAACGCAGATGTAACTGCTTGCTCACCAAGAGAAGATAGATATTCAGGAGTGTTATTAAATAAACTGCCACCAGGCATTCCTCTTGCTGCACCTTTTACTTCATCAACAGTTACTTTTAATGCATCAAAATTAGATTTAAACAATGCTTCAAGTACTGGTTTGTTAATAACACTATCGTAATTAATTGATGCTGCACCTTTGCCCACTTCTACTCTATGTAAAAATATTAAACCTTCATTATCTCCAGTAGCTAGTGCTTTACCAAATCCGCTATCTATTGCTAATTGTTTATTTGCTACATAAATACTTTCCTGGAAGGCATTAATACCTATCATTGCAGCATTGCTAATAGCATTTTCTCCACTTAACCCAATAGATACATCTATCATTATGTTTCCATCTTTATCTGTATAAACACCGACTGCATGTTTATCTTTACCTAATAAAGCAACTGTGTCATCATCAAAGAATAAATTGTCTATTTGTGTATCTAAGTATTCTGCAGGAGTAAGGTTTACTTTGGCTGCTTCTTTTTCTATAGTTCCAAGATTACCAATAACCATTTCTTTATCTTTATACGCAGATACGAATACATCTCCTTCAGCAGGGCCTCTATATCCTAAATCAATAAATTGTCTTTCATCTAATGATGTTGTAAACCCACCACTTTCAATTATTGCTTCACCCATTGAATTGTAAGTATTTTCATCGTATCCCTTGATAGCACCTTTTGCAGTTGCTTTTATATCTTTCCTTTTAGTTTCAAATGCTTTTTCTGTTAATTCAGCAAATTTAATATTTCTAATATCGAATTCATTGACTGCTGCATTAATCATATACTCACTAACTTCACCTTTGTAATTAGTTTCAAGTAAATAATGTTTAGCTATTTTTTGTGCTTGGTTGTAATCAAGAGCTTGTAGTTGTTTTATATCATCTACATCTATCATATTTTTCATAAACTCAATATCATCAGGTTTCATTTGTGTTGTCATAACAAGTTCACCTAAATTATTATGTATTCTTGCAACCTCATCTGCTCTTTCTATATTGAAAAAGTCGTAATATTTATTTGATGTTAAAGATAATCTTTTAAAGAAACTTGTAAATGGATTAACTTTTCCACCATAAGCATTTCTTAATGCTTCTTCAGGAACTACACGAAGTAACAATGCTAACCTAATCATCCATAATGGTTTTAAGAAATTGTTTTGTAATGCGTTAAAGTAGTAATCTACAAATCCTTGTGGCTTCAATGACATTGCTTCTGCTGTTGCTCTTCTAGGAATTTTAAATTGTTTTACCCAATTCTTATCTTCTATAACACCTATGTTCTTACCAAAAGCTCTTAATAAACTTTCTTCAGGCCCAAGTAGTTGTTGGTGTGCTTTAGATGCACGAATAATATCTTGTGGGTCCATAAGCAATGAAAAAGTACTAGATGCTTGTGATAACAAGTGCATTGTAGGAACTGCTTCAAAAACATATCGTTCTAATTGTGTCTCATCAAAATCTTTGATACCAACTCTTTCATAATATTCTTTTACATCTTTAATTAAACTCTTATATCTCTTTTTAATTTTTGTACCATTAAATGCAAGTGAACCTGCAGAACCACTAAAGAAACTTCTTAACTCTTCCATTTGTGCAGTAAAGTTTGCTTGTTGTCTTGTGATTTCATCAATATCAAATTTAAGATTTGGATTTTGTTTTATAAGACTTTCAGCAATCTCTAAGTTTGCTGCATTAACAACCTCATCTAACTGTGTTTGTCCTGCAGAACCTAATGCTTCACGCATAATACTTCCTCTAGTCTTAGGGTCAACAAAAGCTAACTTCATCATGTTGTCTATATTCTTGACACTTTCATCTAGTTGTGTCCACATAACTACAGTTTCAGGTCTTAATTGAAATGCTCTTTGCACATGTTTAGGTAAGGACATTCTTAATTGTGAACCTAATCCTAATAAACCTCTTGTTTGATAATTAGCTACACCTTTTAGTTCTGCACCTAAAGCTGCAAGTTTTCTAAATGGTGCTACATCAGTTGCTTTACCTGTAATAACTTTATTCATATAGTTAAAGAACTCACCATAAGCAGTAGGTTTATAAGGTAATGCATCTAATCCTACATTTCTATTACCTTTAGTTAGTTCTCTAACTCTATCTAATTCAATTTTTCTACCTTCAGGTACATATTCTTTTATAACATTAAAAATGTCATCGTAATTTTGGTCAGTTAATCTTCCACCTTTAGCTACTGTATCTAATACAGTCCATACATGCAATGGGTCATCTACTTCTGTAAGTACTTGTAATACTGATACAGGCAATCTATCAAATTCTTTTATGTCTCGTAAAAATGCAAGCCCTTCATCTCCTTGTAAATTTGCTATTGCTTTTGCAAAATCTTTACCCCATTGACTATTTCTTACATCATCAACAGTTTTTCCATAATATAAAGCTCTATTTTCTTTACCTGTTTTACCTGGTAAAAATCCTTTCCAAAAGTTTACATTTTTTAAAACAGGTGCGGTTGACCTAGCTGCTTTTTGATTTGCATTTAATAAACCTCTCATAGCTGTTTTGACACCTGCACCATACATTAAAGCTAAGTTCATAGGGTCAGCAGCTACACGAAAGACACCATCAATAACACCTGATATAACACTGTATCCTGTACTTCCAGGATTAGTTACTGTTGCAGCAATTATTCTTCCAGGAGATATATTTATTTTTTCTCCACGCCTAGTTGTATATTTAAATCTATCTTCTGCTTGGTCAAAAGCATTTGTAATATCTCTACCATAAACTGCTTTAGCTTTGTTATAAGCTACTTGTTGACTGTTACCTGCACGAATAGCATTTAAATATTCTTGTGTCTCTTTTAGATTTACAGAGTTAGGCATAAATCCAGTACCTAAGTTTATAGGATTACCTTTATTTTTTTCTTGTATATATCTTGTAAGTTCTGTTGGTCCATAAGCATCTCTTGCTTCTCTATATTTATCTCCTGCTTTATCACCAAGAACAGCATTTAATATTCCTTGTGTAACTGAACCGCCACCTTCACCTTTATCACCCCAAAAAATTTCAGGTACTCCTGCAAGAGTTGCCAATGCAACTGTTCCAGGAACTGATTTACCTGTAGCTTGTGCTGCTACTACTGCTGATTTGAAACCTCTTGATACTGGTTGAAATAAACTGTCTAAAGCTAACATACCAACTTGAAATGCTCTTTTAACAGGTCCCACTTGTGTAACAGGTTTAAGATTGTAAGTATTTTGTTTTGCTAATAGTTCTTGTGTTTTCAATGCAGTTTCAAATGCATAGATATCTCTTGCACCAGTTCCTGCCATTGCTTGATATGCATTCATTCTGAATGGTACATTAGGATATGTATAACCTAATTCACTAAAGTTCCTAGCCATCTCTTGGCCTTTAGGTGTTTGTGCAATTCTTTGACCTTGTTTATAAGAATTAACTTTATTTAATGTCTCTGCTGCGATAGCTTCGGATATATGAGAAGCCGAAAAATTAAAAGGCGAGAACCTCATTATACAGTCTCTGTGTCAGCTTTTTGCTCAATTATTGGTTCTACTCTTGGTGCAGCATAAGCATCAAGAGTTAAGTACTCAGCAATTATAGGGTCTTGAAAATCTTCCATTAATCCCATCCAATAACTTTCTACATCTAATTTAGGTTTTCCAGGTACATTTGCACCTGATGTTGCTAACCCTTGTGCTACATCTACACTTTGAAATCTAGTTGGTGCTCCTAATTTTATAGGCCTGCCCATAGGTGCAGCTACATTCTGTTGCACTGCTTCAGCTTCAGGTCCACTTGTCTCTGCACTTAAACCTGGTGTAAGTACTGTATTAATAAATTCACTTTGCCCTGTTGGGTCGCCTGATTTTCTAGGTACATACAAGTCTGCTGTTGCAGGGTCTATTTTTAAATCTTGTGCTTCTTCTGCTATTTTTTTACCTGCTGATTTACGAACCATACTTATCATCCTCTTCATTTAAAAATCCAGTAATACTAGATATAAATTGTAAAAATTCTTGCTTTTGTTGTTCATCTCTCATTGCCAAACTTATTTTTACAAATACTCCAGGCATTGGTCCAGGCATGTGATATTCATATACGACTGGAAAAAAATTTTCTTCTGTATCCATATCGAAGATTTCGGTTTCTCTTGCGTAATTGAAATCCCAATCTTCTTGGTTAATCATGTCAATAAAAGCTGCGTTTGTTTCAGCCATTGGGTCAAATTCGTTAGCCAACTTGTCCACCTCCTCGTTGAGCTGCTACTTGTGCTAAAACTTGTTGTAATCCTGGAGGAGGTCCTTGTGGTCCTTGTGGTCCTTGTGCAATGGCCTCTTCTTCAGGTGTCATTTCATCACCTTCAGGAGTATAGAACTTTTCTAAAATTTTATTAATGTTTTGAGGATTTTTCTTTATTTCAATAGCAGCCATAGTTGCTTTAGGATTACCTTGTGCAGCTTGTGCCATAAGACTTTCAAATAAAACATTCTCTGCTCTTTCAGAATTTATTCTATGTTGTATTTGAGATATGTTATCTAATCCATCCATATTCTCTTGTAGTGTTTGTGTATCGATAATACCTTGTTGCTTTAACTGCAATCCAGTAATAATCTTTTGTGGTTCATCGAACCCTGCCATAACACCATAAATTCTTCTTGTTTTATATTGTTCAGCAATATCAGAACCAGGTACATAAGTTTCTTTGAATGCTGTACCTTTACGATAACCTGCAATAGGTTTACGCATTTGAGGATACATTATTTCATCCCACTCTAATCTCTTAGTATCTATTTGTTCTAATGCATCTTTAAGAATTGTTTGATATTCTCTTACATGCAATGAAGCAGATTGACCTAATTCTTCTAGGCCTCTACCAGTTACAAATGCATTAGGGCTTTGACCATCATCAGATACAGGATACGCAGAACCTAATCTTAGATGTCTTTCTAGTCTATCTATCTGTTGGAACAACTGATAAGGTAGATTGTTTACTGGTTTCACTACTTGACTACCAGGAGTTAAATAGTTTACAGATAATCTTCCTTTCTTATATTGTCCACTTTCTATCTCACCGATGATGTTGGTTTCTGTAAACACAGCATCTTCCATTGCAATGACAGATAGAACATTTATCTTTGCCATATTAGCCATAAGTCCAATCACATGATGGAACTGGCCTTGCATTTGGTCGAATGCAAATCTCTTTGCAACGACAAATCTTGGTCCTGATTTAAGAGGGTTAGGAATAAAATCTAATATAACTTTGTTTTCAGGTAAGAAAATATAAGTACCTTCTTCATCGTAGTATTCTGCTACAACTTTACCTGTACCACTTTGGTTAGCCCAAGTCTTGTCATAACTAGACATATAAGCCATAGTGTTATATTCACTATCGACTTCATCCATAATCACATTTTTATATTTTGGATATGTTTTAGCTAATGTTGTATGTGGAACTCTTTGTACGACAGCTAGTTCTTTAGGTTGTTGGCCTTCACCAAAATATCCTGGATAACAAAGATAAGGGTCTTTAACTTCTGCATAAGGATAAGGAATACCATTGGCATCCTTTTTTTCTTTTAGTACCCATACAACAAAACCATATCCAGGCAACCATCTACCAACTTGTGGTAATTGTAAATCTACTTTTTGTAATTCATCATAAGCGTGTATTATTCTTTCTAATTTTTCTGCACGCTTTGTAGCTCTCTCGCTATCTTTATCATTGAAGATATCTACTTTTAAGTCAGGAGCTCTACCTAATTTTTGTGCAAATCTCTCCATTGCTGAATGCAATAAGTTAGGTGCAGGTATTTGTTGATAATCCATATCACGCATTGATTTACCTAACAATGCTTTTATACCATCGGCACCACCATTCATAATGGCTCTGATTTTATCTTTTTCGGCTACGACATCTGAATGCTGTTGTCTTAGTTCGTAAACCCTACTGTAAACTTCTTCTGCTGTTTTCATTATCTCCAACTGTCAATATCGATACTACTACCTTCATACCCACCAAAACTTGGTTCATATTCAAGTCCCATTGTAGCAAGTCTTTCCTTCTGTAGCCTACGAATAGTTTTCATAGGAAACCAACTTGCCATAACTAAGTCGGATTTTTGTCCTACACTTCTACTTTTGTTCTGTGCAGAACTAAAATAAACCAACTGACTTTTATATAAGTTTACCTTCTCTTGGGCTTCAAATCCAAGATATGGTAAAGAAATTAATTGGTCAGCAAACAATGGTCTCATCGCAGTAACTCCATAAATTGGGTCATGCTTGTTACTATATGTTTGAGTTCCTTCTAAAAATATACCATGCTTTCCTGCAAAATCTCGTATTGATTGGTCTTGTCTAATTGCTCTTTGAAAACCATTCTCTTCAATAACCCAGTGGGCCAAATTGTATTTAGTAAACCAAGTTTTCATAATTGATAATGCTTGTGGAATACCACCACCTAAAGAGTTTTCCATATCAATCATGTACATCTTGTTAGATGATTGGTCATAACCCCATAAGAATGCTGCTTGGTAGCCAGTTGATGCGGGGTCTAGTCCTGCAATTAGTCTAACTCCTGCAGGAATATGTCCGATATCTCTGCTTTGGTCTCTACATGCTTCTATCTCTACGCTATCAAATAAAGCCATACCATCAGGCATTGCTACATTAAGGTAAACCATTTCATAGATTGCTCTACCACCAGTAGTTTCAGCACCTGATTTTCTATCCATTAACCATTTGTAAGTTCTCTTTCCTGGCCATAACATACATTCAATATGCTTTTCATCATCCCAATCAGGTAAAGTACATCCAGTATCATGTGCTTCTTCCACTATGGTGTGCCAACTTTCGTTGTCTAGTAGGTGTGAATATAAATCATCGTAATGTTGCCTGGAACCAATAACAACCATAGCTGTATGTTCCTCTTTACGACTAGACAATGTTGTTGTCCACCAACTTCTAGTGTTTTCTCTTGATGAAGGTTGCATAGTAGAGGAGTGGTCCTCTAAGTCATCTGCAATAATAATATCGCAATCTCGGGAAAGAATTTTTCCACCCCTACCAATACCAACCATGGTAGGAGACTTAATACCAGTAACAGTCCTGGTACCAACAGTAAAGCCATTCTGCGACCACGCTTTTCCTGCTCTGCTAGTTGGTTTAAAACTTTTTCCAGGTGGGCATAATTCTTCGATGAGTTTTTCATTGTTCTCTAACTGGTCTATTACTGAAGAAACTGCATTCTTTGAAATCTCTTCATTACCACCTACCCACAATATTCTAACATTAGGGTTCTTAATTATGAGCCATACAGCAAAATGAATTAGTAGGTCTGTCTTGCCATGTCGAGGTGGAGATAGTATCATCTGTTGATTTCCATGTTCAATAGCTTCTAAGATAGATTTAATCCAACGAATATGAAATTCAGGTGTCTCGTAAGGTTTACCTTGTTCTGTCTCAAAATATCTATCTCTAAAAATCTTAAAGTCAGCTAATGACTTCTCTGCTTTAGCAGGAAGTGTCCAATTCTCTGCTCTCTCTTTTGTCTCCATATCTTCTATCCAAGCGGCATAGGCATAAGACAAAGCAGCTTTTGAACATCCTAATAAATCTGCTGCATCTTGTTTTTTCAAATCACCTTTTAAAATTAATGGTCCTAAATCTTTAGCAACAAGTTTTTCATACACTTAACCTCTACGCTTTTGTACATTAGGTTCGGCAACAGGTTTACCATCATGTTCAGGTTCGTACACTGCACCTTTTTGTTGTGCTGCATATTTTTTATTGTGATAGGATTTAGAACATTTTGGTGAACAGAATTTACGAGCAGGAGGTTTTAAAACATTATGACAAGATTGTGCGTAACAAAGTTTAACTTTAGTCATTATAGATTTTTCCAACAATCATTACAAGCTGTATAATCTTTACTTGTTAAAGGAAAAACAAAATCCTCCTTACACATAAAACATTGAAACACTCTAATTTGTTTAGGTGTGTTGTAATTATTAAATATAAGATTTTTTACATAAAACAATACATTTAAAGGATTTTTAAATAAATGCTGTAATAATCTTTTAGCTAAAGCACTATTATTTTTATAAATAAACATATTAAATTTTACCTTTAGTAATTTGTTTATCCCAGTAGTTGTCTAATCCTTCACTTAATTGGCTCATTTTTTATATCCTCCACACTGCTTGTTTAAACAAGTCGTTTTATCCCTTTCAATATCGTATATTAAGGGAATACCACATTTAGGGCATTTTATTTTTATCAAAATATCTTTATTGTTTTGTGGCCCAGGAGTTATCTACCCAATTAGGATATGGTCTACCTGCTGCACTTGCTCTTCTTTTAGCTTTTGCTTTTTGTTGAGGTGTTAGCTTTGTAGAATTTTTCTTAGGATTTTTTTTATCCCAAGGAGG
>Ga0070752_1001247_pt1 | contig 18291 bp, 20 predicted proteins | sample VirMetDEL_Aug_30_FD_77440 | JGI IMG/M metagenome (GOLD analysis project Ga0070752, IMG submission 77440) | Aqueous microbial communities from the Delaware River and Bay under freshwater to marine salinity gradient to study organic matter... | ecosystem: Environmental > Aquatic > Marine > Coastal...
GACCGTGGTGGTGGCCGGGGTCAAGTTCATGGGCGAGACGGCGAAGATTCTCAACCCGGAAAAGCGTGTGCTGATGCCGACGCTGGAGGCGACCTGTTCGCTCGACCTGGGTTGCCCGGTGGACGAGTTCTCGGCCTTTTGCGATCAGCACCCGGAGCGCACCGTGGTGGTTTACGCCAACACGTCGGCGGCGGTGAAGGCGCGTGCCGACTGGGTGGTCACCTCCAGCTGCGCGCTGGAGATCGTCGAGAGCCTGATGGACAACGGCGAGACCATCATCTGGGCGCCGGACAAGCACCTGGGTAACTATATCCAGCGCGAGACCGGGGCCGACATGCTGCTGTGGGACGGTGCTTGCATCGTGCATGAGGAGTTCAAGTCCAAGCAGCTGTTGGACATGAAGGCCTTGTACCCTGACGCCGCCATCCTGGTGCACCCCGAGTCGCCACAGAGCGTGGTCGAGCTGGCTGACGCTGTGGGCTCCACCAGTCAACTGATCAAGGCGGCGCAGACCCTGCCGAACTCGACCTTCATCGTCGCCACCGACCGCGGCATCTTCTACAAGATGCAGCAGCTGTGTCCGGACAAGACCTTCATCGAGGCGCCGACGGCCGGCAACGGGGCTGCCTGCCGCAGCTGTGCGCACTGCCCATGGATGGCGATGAACACTCTGGCGCGCGTATTGACCGGCTTGCGCCAGGGCTCTGGCGAAATTCACGTCGACCCGGCACTGATCCCCAAGGCGATCAAGCCGCTCAAGCGTATGCTCGACTTCACTCAGGCCGCTCGGATGAAGGTCGCGGGTAACGCCTGACCGTTAGCCGTCGAAAAGAAGCCCAGCCAATGCTGGGCTTCTTGCTTTGCGTGGCGCGGATACACTCCGCGAGTGGCGAGTCGGCAATACCCGCGGATTTCACCCGGGCAGCTCGTCAACTCAGGTCGCCCAATTCTCCGGTTCGTTGACCACATCGAGTAGCGCCCGCAAGCGGCCGTAGTCGCGTCCGTTGAATACGAACGCCAGGCGGGTCAGGTGGCAGAGCTCAGGCTCGTCGCGTTCCTGCTCGCAATAGGGCTGCTGGATGAAACCCCCTTCCTTGCACAGGCTGGCGAAATCGTCGTGCAGTCTCGTCAGCGTGGCCTCGTTGAGCGCATGGTTGAGGCGAATCACGAAGCGATCCTTGAGCCAGCGACTGGAGTGAAAGTTGCGGTAGAAGCGGGCAATTTCATCGACGGCTTCTTCGGCGCTGTAGACCAGGTGCATCAGGTTGAGGTCGGCAGGCAGGATGTAGCCATTGTCGCCGAGCTGGCGGCGGATGAAGTCCAGCGCGTCTTTCCAGTAACTGCCACCTGGTTGGTCGAGCAGCACCACGGGTACCAGCGGACTTTTGCCGGTCTGAATCAGTGTCAGGACTTCCAGCGCCTCGTCGAGCGTGCCGAAGCCGCCGGGGCAGAGCACCAGGCCATCGGCCTCCTTGACGAAGAACAACTTGCGCAGGAAGAAGAAATGGAACGACAGCAGGTGATTGCTGCCGCGCATCGTCGAGTTGGCCGTCTGTTCGAAGGGCAGGGTGATGTTGAAGCCCAGGCTGTTTTCCACGCCGGCGCCCTCATGGGCGGCGGCCATGATGCCGCCGCCAGCGCCGGTGACTACCATCAGGTCGCGGTGTGCCAGCAGTGCGCCCAGCTCGCGAGCCTGCTGGTACAGCGGATGGTTGGCGGGCGTACGCGCCGAGCCAAATACGGTGACCTTGCGACGTCGCTTCAGTTGTTCCAGTACACCGAAGGCGTGCTCCATCTCGCGCAGGGTCTGCAGCATGATTTTGGCGTCCCAGCGGTTGCGATCCGCCTGAGCCATATGGATGACGGTCGTCAGCATTTCGCGGTAAAGCTGCAGATTCGGGCTATTGCCGGGGGCTGCCAGCGCCACCAGCTCGTCCACCTTGCTGGTCAGATCGACTTCGCTGGTTTGCACATGACGGGACAGATAATCGTCCGCTTCGTAGGGCATGAAGGCTCTCCTGTTCTGAGCTCAGCGAGGCGTCGATGACATTCTCGCTGAGCCGGTTCCCTGATTATGGAGTGTCCCTGAGCTTGCCACAGCCCGCTTGCCAGTTCGCCGTCAGCTTTTCGTAAGCACTGGTTACAGAGCGATCTGTTCGCCCGGTTCAGGAATGTTGGCGATCCAGTTCAAACGCTCGCGCAGGGCGTGTTGCAGGGTCTGCATTTTCTCCAGTTCGCCATGTACCAGGTACAGCTCGGGGTGATGTTCGAACTGGCTGGCCCAGTCGAGCAGCTGCGATTGCCCGGCATGCGCGGAGAAGCCGCCGAGGGTATGCACCTGGGCTTTCACCGCGATGCGCTGATGCAGCACCTTGACCGTCTCGGCGCCGTCGACGATCAGCCGGCCGAGCGTGCCCTTGGCCTGGAAGCCAGGAAATACCAGGTGGCAGTTCTCGCGCCAGAGGTTGTGCTTGAAGTGATGGACGATGCGCCCGCCATTGCACATGCCGGCGCCGGCGATGATGATCGCGCCGCTCTTGATCCGGTTGATCGCCATCGATTCTTCGGCTGTCGGCGTGCAGCGCAGGATCGGCAGCCAGTCTTCGATGCGTTTGACACCCCTGGCTTGCAGCGCTGCGCGATCGGCGGCCGCGAACTGTTCGTGAAAGCGGCTGTAGATGGCGTTGGCGCGAATGGCCATGGGGCTGTCGAGGAACACCGCCTGTTGTGGCAGTCGGCCTTCCTGGTAGAAACGCCCGAGGTAGTAGATCAGATCCTGGGTGCGGCCGACGGCGAATGAAGGGATCAGTACATTGCCGCCTTCCTTGTGAGCCTGCTGGAGAATCTCGGCCAGCTCCTCCAGGGTTTCGTCGCTGGCGCGGTGGTCGCGGTCGCCGTAGGTCGACTCCATCAGCAGCATGTCTGCCTGCTTCAGTTGTGCAGGTTCCTGCATCAGTGGCGAACAGGTATTGCCCAGGTCACCGGAGAACACCAGATGGCGGTGCAGGTGGTGATCCTCTACCTGTATCTCGACGATGGCCGAGCCGAGGATATGGCCGGCATTGTGAAAGGTGACCTGCACGCCCTTGGCTACCTCGACTGTTGCACCGTAGGCATGTGGACGACGCTGGCCGAGCGCCTGTTCGGCATTGGCAATCGTGTACAGCGGTTTGACCGCCTCCTTGCCCTGGCGTGCGCGCCAGCGGTTCTCCCATTCAGCGTCTTTTTCCTGCAGGAAGGCCGAGTCCAGCAGCATCAGTTCGAGCAGTTCGCAGCTGGCTTCGGTGGCGTGGATTGGCCCGCGGTAACCCTCGGCGACCAGGCGGGGCAATAGCCCGCTGTGATCGAGATGGGCGTGGGAAATGACCACGGCATCCAGGGCTCTGGGATCGAAGGGGAAGGCGCTGCGATTCTGATCCTCCTCCTGGCGACGGCCCTGGTGCATGCCGCACTCGAGCAAGACCTTGGCGCCATCGCGGCTTTCTATCAGATAGCAGGAGCCCGTGACTTGTTGGATCGCGCCAATGAAGGTGAGCAGGGCCATGGTTCTGTCCTCGTCGTGATGATGAGAAGAGTCTGCCGGTTCCGCGCGTTGCCGGCCTTGATGCAGGTCAGCCAGCGTCTGGGGCGATTCTCACGGCGCAGCTGACCCGTGCCCTGCCATTCGTCCGAGCGAGCAAGCTCCGGACGTGCGTCTGATTTACTTGCATAGAGCAGGATGCGTTCCGTGCAGTGCTCTCTGGAATGTAGCGCAAAGCGCCGGGTGCGGCGGCTTGCCGCTGCCACGCATCGATCGGCCGTCAATTGCTGCTGAGGTTCTTCGCTCGAGGCTGGCGGGCGGGAAATTGGGCGGCCCCGACGGCTAGGTGGAACCTCATCCGTCACGTCGAGTCTGCTGTGTGTGAACAGGAAGGGAGTGGCAGGTATGCCCAAGTTGATTCTGGAGATCGAACCGGACCTCCATCGTATGCTGCAACAGGCTGCACGAACCAATCAGATGAGTCTGGAGGATGAGTGCATGCGTCGCCTCGAAGGCGGCATACGGCGTTCGCGCTACATGGAGGCCTTGCTGGCCGAACTGCGCGCCGATGACGCGCAGCGCCGAGCGCAAAGGGGCTGAGTTCAGCCCCGGATCAGAGGCCGCAATCGCTCTTGTCGAAAACTTCGACGGTGACCGGGCGATTGCTGCGGTACTCGCTGAACTGGTAGCGCAGCTGCGCGCCCTTTGCCAGCAAACTGCGATAGCCCGGGTTGCGGCAGACACTGGCTGCCAGCTGCGTGCGCACGGTATCGGGGTTGCCGCGCATCTTCGCGGCATGCGCTTCACGCACGCTGAGGTGGTTGATCAGCGTGTGACCTTCCACGGTATAGCCCTGATCGAGAATGTCCTCGTTGATCGCCCGCGGCGTGCCTTCGCTGCTTTGCCGGGCGACCTGCTCCAGAGTGCGAGTCAGCTCCATCTCCTTCAGCGAAGCCGCCTGGGCAGTGGGAAGCATCAGGCTGAGCGCAAGGGCGGGAAGGATGTAACGCAACATGTAGTGTGACTCCTGAAAGCGTGGACGAGGGTTGGACAGGCCTTCGCCGCGAATGTTCGCGCTGATAGCCAGTTGCCTGCCTGAAACAATGTGTTACCGATGGGGACATGCCGGCCTCTGGCCACCGTCCGTCACCACGACCAAAGGCTGGGGATCGTCAGCCAAACCTGTACGTCACAAACATTGAGCCGCCGTCGTAGCCGGACCTCGTCGCCAGTGCAGACCTGCCTGAATTCTGTCGCTGGTGTTCGCCGAGCTGCGTGGTGTTCAAGCAGCGTGCAGGAGAATAACAATGACAATGCTCTTTCGGCGCTGGCCATCGCGAGTGATGGTCGGCAGTTTACTGGTTTTGCCCACCGCGCAGGTGCAGGCATCCGGTTATCACTTTGGTTCACAGTCAGTGGCAGCGCAGGGTTCGGCGCATGCCAACGGTGCCGAAGCCGCCGACCCCTCGACCATCTTCTACAACCCGGCCGGCCTGGCCCGGCTCAAGGGCACCCAGGTGACCTCCGGTCTTACCGTTGTGCTGCCAGACGGTGATTATGAGGACAAGGGAAGCCGCGACGTGTTCGGCAACCCGGTGTCTGGAGATGCTGGCGAGTTTCTGCCCGATGCCGCTGCCGCGCCCAACTTCTATTTCTCTCACGAGATCAACGACCGGGTGACGATCGGCCTCGGTATTTTCACCCCGTTCGGTGCCAAGCTCGATTACAAGGAGGACTGGGCCGGGCGCTATGGCATCCAGTCGGCCAGCCTGGAGACGGTGACCTTCAATCCGAGCATTTCCTTTCGTTTCAACGAGCACCACAGCGTCGGTTTCGGTGTGTCGGCGCAGTACATCAAGTCGGTGCAGCGCGGTGCCGCGGATGTGAAGGGGGCTTCGAGGCAGTTGGCGGGGCAGTTCGTCGAGGCGAACTATGAAAGCACCAGAAATGCTGCCGATCCGATCCTGGGGCCTATCGTAGGGGGCATCGCGGGGGTTCCGGTGCCGGATGAAATCACGTCCTGTCGCGGCGTGGCGGATAGAGATGGATTCGTTGACTGCGTGGCGGGCAATTTCGCTGACAACGTACAAGGTGACGGTTATTTCCGGGTCAAGGGCGATGACTGGGGCTTTGGCTGGAATATCGGTTACCTGTGGGAACCGACCGAGTCGACGCGTTTCGGCGTGTCCTATCGCTCCAATATCCGCCACACCCTCGAAGGGGAGACCAAGTGGAGCTTCGCCGATGTGCAGGGTAGCGTCCCCTCGCCGGATACCTCGCTGGAGGGTGGTTTCACCATCCCCATCGTCGATATCTACGTCCCCCCGACCGACGCCCTGCAGGAGTTGTTCGATCAGGGCAACTGGGTCAACCCTGGGGAGTTCGCCGCCACCCGGCTGCATCCCAACTCCAAGGCCAAGACCGCCATCGATACACCGGAGATGCTCTCCTTCAACGCCTTCCACCAACTCAACGACAAGATCGCGCTGATGGCGGATCTGACCTTTACCCGCCATTCGCGGCTCGATGAAGTGCGTATCGGTATCGATCAGGTCGCCGGCTACCCCTACTTCAATGGGGTTACCGAGGGCGATCTGAGCGTCAAGCAGGACTGGAAGGACAGCTACAAGATCTCCCTGGGCATGAACTACCAGTACAGCGATGATCTGCTGCTGCGTACCGGTGTCGCCTATGACCGCTCACCGGTCAGCTCGCCGCAGTTGCGCCACCCGGCCTTTCCCGATGCCGATCGCTACTGGCTGTCGTTCGGCGCCAACTACAAGGTGACACGCGACACCTCGGTGGACCTGGCCTACAGCTACGTGCAGTTCTCCAGCGGCAAGATGGATTACCACGATGGTTGTTCCCCGGCTGGCTGGGTGCCAGGGGCCGGTGGTCTGTATCAGGACAGCGGCGTGCGCTGTACCGGCAATGGCGGCAACTACACCGGTGAGTACGAGACGCGCATTCATTTCATCGGCCTGGCCTTGAACCACTGGTTCTGAACGGCAGAGCGGCGATCGGGGGTGGTAGAATCCTGCCCCCGTTCGCTGTCGCGCCTTCCATGACCCATCCAGCCCCACATGCCGTTGCCCGCCTGCGTACCGAACGTCTGGCGCGCAGCCTGAAACCCTTCGTCGCCCGCGGCTCGCGTGCCGAGCGCTGCCCGCATTGCCGCGTGCAGCCGACGCATTGCCTGTGCGCCTGGCGCCCGCAGGTCGAAGCCAATGCCGCAATGTGCCTGGTGATGCACGATATCGAGGCACTGAAACCGAGCAATACCGGTTGGCTGATCGCTGATGTGGTGCCTGAAACTCACGCCTTCGGTTGGACACGCACTGCTGTCGATCCGGCACTGCTGGAGCTGTTGGCCGATCCGCAGTGGCAGCCTTATCTGGTCTTTCCCGGCGAATACGTGGCGCCGCAGCGCGTGGTCGAGGAGGTGACGCTGGCACCCGGCAAGCGGCCGCTGTTCGTGCTGCTCGATGCCACCTGGACCGAGGCGCGCAAGATGTTTCGCAAAAGCCCCTATCTGGATGCGCTGCCGGTGTTGAGCCTGACGCCGGCGCAGCTATCGCGCTATCGCCTGCGTCGTTCCACTCGCGGCGAGCACCTCTGTACTGCCGAAGTGGCCGCCATGTGTCTGGAGCTGGCTGGCGATCTGCGCGCCGGTGAGGCGCTAGACGATTACCTGGATGCCTTCAGCCAGCACTACCTGGCTGCCAAGCGCCGCCTGCCGCTGGATCTCAACGACGATCTGCACCTGCGTTTGCAGTCATATCGCTGAGTTCGCTGGGTAGTGGCTTGGGCCACAGCTGAGCCAGCAGCATGCCGCCAAACATCAGCGCGCAACCCAGGTAGCCGCGTATTTCCAGCACTTCGCCCAGCAGCAGAGCACCGGCGATGGCCGCAAACACCGCTTCCAGCGAGAGAATGATCGCTGCATGCGAGGCGATGGCATGCTGCTGCGCTACCACTTGCAGGGTGAAGCCCACCGCCACGCCGAACAGGCCGCCGTAGAGGATGGCCGGGCCGGCAGCCAGGATGCAGGCCAGCGTTGCCGTCTCGAACAGCGCTGCCAGCAACAGGCTGATCACCGCGCAGGTGGCGAACTGGATGAATGCCAGGCGTAGCGGATCGTGGCGGCTGGCGAAGAACCCCACCAGCAGCACGTGAATCCCCCAGACGAAGGCGCCGGCCAACTGCAGCCAGTCGCCGGAGGCTACGCTGAAACCTTCGCCGACGCTGAGCAGGAACATGCCGATCACTGCCAGGCTGGCGCCCAACCAGATGCCCGCGCTGCTGCGCTGGCCGATCAGCAGGCCGAGAATCGGCACCACGATCACGTACAGGCCGGTGATGAAACCGGAGTTGGTCACCGTGGTGAACAGCAAGCCGACCTGCTGCAGGTTGATCCCCAGCGACAGTGCCAGGCCCATCACCACGCCGCCGATCAGCAGGTTGCGATTCAGCGGTGCAGCGGGGCGTTGCTGGCGACGTTGCAGCAGGGCCAGCACAGGCAGCAGTGCCACGCAGGCGAGGGCAAAACGCAAGCCGGTATAAAGGAAGGGGCCGATGTTATCCATGCCCAGGCGTTGAGCGACGAAGGCGCTGCCCCAGATCATCGCGGTAATCAGCATCAACAGGTCGGCGCGCAGGGCTTGGCTTCGCATTGGAGCGTCTCGGCAGGAAAGCTGCGCATCCTGCCGCAAAAGCATTGAGCTTGACCACCCCGCCACAGCTCGGCATGCTGAGCGCCGCCGTCGGTCCGAGTGGGGAGTCTGTGATGCAGCATGTGCAGGCTTGAGCGGGTCTTCAGGCGAAAAGCACTGCCATACTTACCTCGGTGCCTCTCATAACAAGAACAGGATCTGCCAATGGCTGCCTACGAAATCCTGATTGCCGACGACCATCCGTTGTTTCGCAGCGCCTTGCAACAAGCTCTGACCCTGGGGCTGGGGCCAGAGGTGCGTCTGGTAGAAGCTGCCAGCATCGCCGAGCTTGAAGGCCACCTGGCTACCAAGAACGATTGGGACTTGGTCCTGCTCGACCTCAACATGCCCGGCGCCTACGGTTTTTCCGGCCTGGTGCTGTTACGCGGTCAGTATCCGCACATCCCCGTGGTGATGATTTCCGCCCAGGAAGAGGCTTGCGTGGTCAACCGCTCCCGCGAGTTCGGTGCCAGCGGTTTCATTCCCAAATCCAGCCCTCTGGAAACCCTGCAGCAAGCCGTGCGCCAGGTGCTCGATGGTGACACCTGGTGGCCGCCTCTGGCCGAGGAGGGCGCACCGGTTTCCGACGAGGCCAGGGCCGCCAGCGCCGGTCTCGCCAGCCTGACACCGCAGCAGTTTCGTGTGCTGACCATGGTCTGTGAAGGCCTGCTGAACAAGCAGATCGCTTACGAGTTGAGCGTGTCCGAAGCGACGGTCAAGGCGCATGTCACGGCGATTTTCCGCAAGCTTGGCGTGCGCACCCGCACCCAGGCGGCGTTGTTGCTGCAGCAGATGGAGTCGATCCCCGCGCAGTGAGACGCTATCTGCTGCGCGTCGGTGTTGCTGCGTTGAAAGCCAGTAAACCGCGCGGCCTCCTTGCAGCCCTCTGGCTCGCATATGCTCTTGCGCAGCGGATGCAGTAAGCTGCGCGCCTCTTCCAGCAGGGGTGAGGCGCATGTCGCCATTCAAGGGCCAGACCGGCCTGAAACGTATCCTCAACGCCGCCAGTTATTCACTCGATGGCCTGCGCGCAGCGTTTCTCGGCGAAGCGGCCTTTCGTCAACTGGTGCTGCTCAATCTGGTACTGATTCCGTCGGCTTTTCTGCTCGACGTCAGCCGAGGCGAGCGCGCCTTGATGGTGGCCGTGTGTCTGCTGGCGCTGATCGTCGAGTTGCTCAACTCGGCCATCGAGGCAGCCATCGACCGTATTTCCCTTGAACGCCACCCGTTGTCGAAGAACGCCAAGGACATGGGCAGTGCCGCGCAGTTGGTGGCGCTGGGCATGATCGCCTCGGTCTGGGCGATCATCCTGCTTGGCTGAAACACTCAGACGATCGGCGGCAGCACGATCTGATCGCTACGACTGACGCCGGCAGTCAGCGCGCGACACTGCTCGAGAAACTCGCGCATGGCTGCCGTCTGGTACTTCTGCTTGTGCCAGATGAAGTAGAACTGCCGACGCAGATCCAGTTCCGGCGTTTCCACCGGCATCAGGCTGCCGCGACGGAAGGCGTCGCGCAGCGCCAGGCGCGAGATGCAGCCGATGCCCAGGCCGGACTCCACGGCGCGCTTGATCGCCTCGGTGTGTTCCAGCTCCAGGCGAATATTCAGATTGCGCGGGTGATGACGCATGGCCTGATCGAAGGTCAGCCGCGTGCCCGACCCTTGTTCACGCAGGATCCAGGCTTCGTGCGTCAGTTCTTCCAGGGTCGCGCTGCCGCGCTGGGCCAGTGGGTGTTGCGGCGCGCAGAACACCACCAGCTCGTCCTCGACCCAGGGCTGCACTTCGATATCCGGGTGCTGGCAGTCGCCTTCGATCAAGCCCATATCCAGTTCGTAGTGCGCGATCTGCTGCACCACGTGGGCAGTGTTATGCACCTGCAGCTTCACCCGACATTCGGGATGGTGCTGCATGAAGCTGCCGATCAGCAGGGTGGCGAGGTAGTTGCCCACGGTGAGGGTAGCGCCGACGTTCAGCGATCCATAGCCACTCTTGCCGCCCAGCAGGCGTTCGATCTCGCGGGCCTGGTCGATCAGCGCCACCGCCTCGGGTAGCAACTGTCGGCCCAGGGCGTTGAGCGCAAGGCGTTTGCCGGCGCGGTCGAACAACTGGCAGTCGGACTGGCGCTCCAGTTCTGTCAGCGAGGTGCTGGTGGCCGACTGCGACAATGCGAGCGACTGCGCCGCGCGCGAGACGCTTTCATGCTGCGCCACGGCAACGAATACCTGAAGTTGTCTGAGGGTAAATCGCATATCTATATAACCGATAACCTATATCTTGATAATCCACTTAACAGATATTGTTGTCGCGAATAGAATGCCGCGCAACAGCGCTCTTGGCGTCGTAGTATTCGAGGAAATCATCATGAGCAATATGAACGTCGAGCGCGTGCTCAGCGTCCACCACTGGAACGATACGTTGTTCAGCTTCAAGTGCACCCGTGATCCGGGCCTGCGCTTCGAGAATGGCCAGTTCGTGATGATCGGTCTGCAGCAGGACAGCGGCCGTCCGCTGATGCGTGCCTACTCCATCGCCAGCCCGAACTGGGAAGAGCACCTGGAGTTCTTCAGCATCAAGGTGCCGGACGGTCCGCTGACCTCGCAGCTGCAGCACCTCAAGGAAGGCGACGAGATCATCATCAGCAAGAAGCCCACCGGCACGCTGGTGCTCGACGACCTCAACCCCGGCAAACACCTCTATCTGCTCAGCACCGGCACCGGCCTGGCACCGTTCATGAGCGTGATCCAGGACCCGGAGACCTACGAGCGTTTCGAGAAGGTGATTCTGGTTCATGGTGTGCGCTACGTGAACGAAGTCGCCTACCGCGAATTCATCACCGAGCATCTGCCGCAGAACGAGTTCTTCGGCGAAGCGCTGAAAGGCAAGCTGATCTACTACCCGACCGTGACCCGCGAGCCGTTCGAGAATCAGGGACGCCTGACCGACCTGATGCGCAGCGGCAAGCTGTTCGCCGACATCGGCCTGCCACCGATCAACCCGCAGGACGACCGCGCCATGATCTGCGGCAGCCCGAGCATGCTCGATGAGACCAGCGAAGTGCTCGACAGCTTCGGCCTGAAGATCTCCCCGCGCATGCGTGAGCCGGGTGATTACCTGATCGAGCGCGCCTTCGTCGAGAAATAAGCTTTCGATCTGCTGCGCGTCGGCCCTGCTGCGTTAAAAACAGGCTCGAAATGCTCATGTGCTACAGCACACTCCGCTTTCTCGCCTGTTTTTGCCTTGCATGACTCTAGCTCGCGAGATCGAATGAAAAGCCGCCCAATTGGGCGGCTTTGTCGTTCGTGGGGCTTGTAGCCCGGATGCAATCCGGGGAGGGCGTAATTGCAATCTCCTGAATTGCATCCGGGCTACAGGTTACATCAGCGTCTTACAGGCGCTTGGCGTCGATGATCAGCACCGGTTCACGCGGTACGTTCTGGTGCATGCCGCGATTGCCGGTGGGCACCTGAGCGATCTTGTCCACCACCTCCATGCCGCGGGTCACCTTGCCGAACACGGCGTAGCCGAAGTCGCGCGAACTGTGGTCGAGGAAGGCATTGTCCTTGTGGTTGATGAAGAACTGGCTGGTCGCCGAGTCACGGGCCTGGGTACGGGCCATGGCCAGGGTGCCACGTACGTTGTGCAGGCCGTTGTCGGCCTCGTTCTTGATCGGCGCGTCGGTATCCTTCTGGCGCATGTCGGCATCGAAACCGCCACCCTGGACCATGAAGCCCGGAATCACCCGATGGAACTGGGTACCGTTGTAGAAGCCGCTGTCGACGTACTTGAGAAAGTTCTGCGTGCTGATCGGCGCCTTGTCGGCGGCCAGCTCCACTTCCACTTCACCCAGGCTGGTGGTCAGCAGAACCTTGGGGTTTTCCGCGGCCAGCAGGCTGGAGGACAGCAGCAGGGCGCCGGTGGCGAGAACGAGTTGCTTGAGCATGATGGTCAGTTTTCCTTGTTGGCAGTCTCGCCGAGAAAGGCGAGCAGGGCGTTATTAAAGCGTTCTGGTTGATCCATTGGTGTGGCGTGGCGCGAGTTTTCGATGATCAGCAGTCGCGCGTTGGGCATTTCTGCCACGTACTCGCGTTTGCGTTCAACGGGCGTGTAGTCGTGGTCGGCGGCGATCACCAGGGTAGGACAGGTGATGCGTTTGAGGCGTTCCCGCACCCCCCAGCCGATGATCGCATCGAGGCTGGCGAGGTAGGCACGCTTGTCATTCTGCGGCCAGCGCTCTTCGATCTTGCGCCGCAGCTCGGCCTGTTCCGGGTGCGGGAACAGCAGCTTGGCCAGGGCCCTGGCGATGGTCTCCAGGCTGAGCAGGCGCGATAGCGTCCAGCGCTTGCCGATCTCCAGCCAGTCGCGTGCGCTCTTGGCCTTCACCTCGGGGGCGCTGTTGATGATGGTCAGGCTGCGCAACAGCTCCGGGTGGTCGACGCCAATCTGAAAGCCGATCATGCCGCCCATGGAAATGCCCACCAGGTGCACGGCGGGCAGCTGCAGGTGTTCGATCAGGGCGGTGACATCCTCGGCGAAGTCGATAATGCGATAGGCTTCGCGCGGCTTGTCCGAGCGGCCATGGCCGCGCACGTCGAGAGCGATCACCCGGTAGTGCTGGGCGAGCAGCGGGATCTGGTATTCCCAGTCGCGCGTACTCGAGCCCAGGCCGTGGACCAGCAGCACGGGCGCACCGTGACCGTAATCCTCGTAATGCAGCTGGCAACCATCGTTGTCGAAATAGGGCATGGCGCAATGCTCAGTTGGTGGACTGCGGTGCGGCGAAGGGCGCGTCCAAGGGGACGGCATCGAAGTTCTTGATCAGCTCGATGAGGATCTGCGTGGCCGGGCCCAGCACGCGATCCTTGTTGCTGTAGAGGAAGAAGCGCGGCTTGCGGATGGCGCCCTGGCCCAGCGGCAGTGGTTTGAGCAGGCCTTCCTGGACTTCGCGGACGATCAGATGGCGGGGCAGCCAGGCGAAGCCCAGGCCACTGCTGACGAAGGTGCGCGCGGTCGGCAGGCTGCCCACCGTCCAGCGCTGCTCGGCGCCCAGCCAGCCGGCGTCGCGCGGTTGCAGGCGGCCACTGTCGCGGGTGACCACCTGCATCTGGCCTTCCAGATCCTGAAAGCTCAGCTCGCGTTGCAGGCGGTGCAGCGGGTGCTCCGGATTGGCCACGGCAACGAATTCGACCTCATTGAGCTCGATGCCCAGATGGCCGGTGATGTTCAGCGCGCTGATGGCCAGGTCGGCGGTGCCTTCGAGCAGGACCTCCTCGACCCCGGACAGCACCTCCTCACGCAGGCGCACGCGGCAGCCGCGGCTCTGCGGCATGAAGGCGGTCAGTGCGCGGACGATATTGGCGGTGGGGTAGGCGGCGTCCACCACCAGGCGCACTTCGGCTTCCCAGCCTTGTTCCATGTGGTGGGCCAGGTCTTCCAGCTGGCTGGCTTGCTTGACCAGTTGCCGTGAGCGACGCAGCAGCACGTCGCCGGCCTCGGTCAGTACGGCCTTGCGCCCATCGATGCGCAGCAGCGGTACGCCGAGCTGTTCCTGCATGCGGGCCACGGTATAGCTGACCGAGGACTGCGAGCGGTGCAGCACTTCGGCGGCCTGGGCGAAGCCGCCCTGGTCTACCACTGCCTGCAGCGTGCGCCATTGATCCAGGGTTACGCGAGGAGCTTTCATTGCATCATCCTGCCTGAGTCGACTGTTATCGCCGACGATCTCCACCTACACTGGCTCTCCCATGTTGGAGAGCACCGATGAAAAAAATAATCTGCTTGCTGTTCGCTTTCGTGCCCCTGGCTGCCAATGCCTACCCCATCGAGGTGGAAAAACAGTTCAACGGTGCCGAGGTCTCCGCGACCACTCAGGAAATAGACCACAACATGGCGGCGTTGATGCTCTACAACTACGGTCAGAGCGAGGCCGAGTGCAGCGCCGTGTTCCGCAATGGCCCCGAAGCGCCACGCACCCGGCGTACCCTGTTGGCGCCCGGCGCGAGCAACAACATGACGGTCAAGTTCACTCGTAGCGTGATTCGCCTGCGGGTCAATCTGACCTGCAACCTGAAGTGATCAAAGCCTAGATGTGGCGAAGCAATAAATCAAATTAGTCGATATATGTAAGCGGATATTTACGCTTTTTAATCGAAAGTTGCATCTCTACTCTGTGCTCCATCGACTCTTGTTCACCTCGATGGAGCCTCAGACATGTCCCGTATTCTCGTAATCGAAAGCAGTGCCCGCCAGCAAGGTTCGGTCTCCCGCGAGCTGACCCAGCAATTCATCGCCAACTGGCAGGTTGCGCACCCGGCTGATCAGATTCAGCTACGTGACCTGGCAGCCGAGCCCGTACCGCACCTCGACGCCACGCTGCTGGGTGGCTGGATGACGCCGAGCGAGCAGCAGAGCGAAGCCGAGAAAGCTGCCCTGGCGCGCTCCAATCAACTGACCGATGAACTGCTGGCCGCCGATGTACTGGTGCTGGCCGCGCCGATGTACAACTTCGCCATTCCCAGCACCTTGAAGGCCTGGCTGGATCATGTGCTGCGCGCCGGGGTCACCTTCAAGTACACCGAAACCGGCCCGCAGGGCCTGCTGACCGGCAAGCGTGCCTTCGTGCTCACCGCCCGCGGCGGCATCTACGCCGGCAGCGGCCTGGATCACCAGGAGCCCTACCTGCGTCAGGCGCTGGCCTTCATCGGTATCCACGATGTGCAGTTCATTCACGCCGAAGGCCTGAACATGGGCGCCGAGTTCAGCGAAAAAGGTCTGGCCCAGGCCAAGGCCAAGCTGGCTGACGTGGCCTGATAACGTTCCGACTCTCCTGAGCGCCCGTTCGCGGGCGTGCTATGCCGGTCGCTTCCCCTGAAGTGGCCGGCTTTTTTATAGGGCTACCCAGCTGCCTGCCGGGGTATGGATTGTCCGGCGCGGGGGAACGCGCTAAGGTCGCCGCCTTCGTTCGGAGGTGGCTGTGCGATATCTGCTGATAGTGACCCTGCTGTGGGCTTTTTCCTTCAGCCTGATCGGTGAGTACCTGGCTGGTCGGGTCGACAGCTACTTCGCGGTACTGACGCGCATCGTCATCGCCGGTCTGCTGTTCGTGCCGCTGACCCGCTGGCGTGGTCATGCCCCGGCCTTCGTGCGCGGCATGCTGCTGATCGGCGCACTGCAGTTCGGCATCACCTACGTCTGCCTGTATCTCAGCTTCTCGGTGCTCAGCGTGCCGGAAGTGCTGCTGTTCACCATACTCACACCGCTGCACGTGACGCTGATCGAAGATGCGCTCAATCGCAGGTTCAACCCCTGGGCGCTGGCTGCCGCGCTGGTGGCCGTGATGGGGGCGGGCATCATCCGGTACGACGGCATCAGCAGTGGCTTCCTGCTCGGCTTCCTGCTGCTGCAGGTGGCCAACTTCACCTTCGCGGCCGGTCAGGTGCTGTACAAGCATCTGCTGCTCAGGCACCCCTCGAGCGAGCCGCAATACAAGCGCTTCGGTTTCTTCTATCTGGGCGCGCTGCTGATTGCGCTGCCAGCCTTCCTGCTGCTGGGTAACGGCGAGCGTCTGCCCAGCACCCCGTTGCAGTGGGGTGTGCTGGTCTGGCTCGGCGTGGTGGCCTCCGGGCTCGGCCTGTATTGGTGGAACAAGGGCGCCAGCCTGGTCGATGGCGGCACCCTGGCGGTGATGAACAACGCGCTGGTGCCGGCCGGATTGCTGGTCAACCTGTTGATCTGGAACCACGATGCCGATCTGCTGCGCCTGGCGTTGGGCGGGGCGGTGATCGCGGCGTCGCTGCCACTGGTCAATCTGGGGCGTACGCGCCGACCGCCTGCCGAGGTGCATTGATGCAACTGTCCGGACGTGGTGTGGCGCTGTCGGTTGCCGCTTCGGTGCTGTTCGCTGTGCTGCCTGGCTATGTGCAGTGGCTGGCGCCGCTCGATGGCGTGCAGATATTCGCTCAGCGCGTGCTCTGGTCGATTCCTTTGGTCCTGCTGCTGGTGCTGCTGGCGGGGCAGACCGCATTGCTGCGCGAGACCTTCTTGCGTCTGCGCCGCGAGCCGCTGCTGTTGGTCGCCTGTCCGGTGGCGGCGGCGCTGATCGGCGTGCAGTGGGGGCTGTTTCTCTGGGCGCCGCTGGCAGGACACATGCTGGAAGTGTCCATGGGTTACTTCCTTCTGCCCTTGGCGATAGTGCTGACCGGCCGGCTGTTCTATGGCGAGCGCCTGCGGCCGTTGCAGCAGCTGGCGGTAACCTGCGCGGTGCTCGGCGTACTGCACGAACTCTGGCGCACCCAGGCGTTCTCCTGGCTGACGCTGATCACCGCGCTGGGCTATCCGCCTTACTTCATCTTGCGCCGCTGGATGCGTCTGGATGCGCTGTCCGGATTCGTGTTGGAGATGCTGATGCTGGCGCCGCTGGCGATCTGGCTGATCGTCGCCTACGGTCCCGCTGGCGCATTCGCCGAGCGCCCGCTGCTATGGCTGCTGGTGCCGGTGATGGCGTTGATCGGCACGCTGGCCTTCGCCGCCTACATGGCGTCCAGCCGGATGCTGCCTTTGGGGCTGTTCGGCATTCTCAGTTATGTCGAGCCGGTGTTGCTGTTCGCCGTGTCGCTACTGGTGTTGGGCGAGAGCTTCGATACCGGGCAATGGCTGACCTACCTGCCGATCTGGGTGGCTGTGCTGCTGGTGGGGTGGGACAGCGCCCGGCTGCTGCGCAAGCAGCAGCTCGAGAACATCAGGCCGCGCTGATACGCGGCGCTGGGATCTGCGTTGGCATGCTGAGCGGCTTCTGCACCTGGTAGTGCACCTGCAGCGTGCCGCTGTTGAAGCGGCGCTGGTCACTCAGCGTCAGGCTGCGCTCCATGCCGGTCGCCAGCAGCGGAATACCGGCACCGAGCAGGTGTGGCACCAGGTTGATCACCACTTCGTCGATCAGGCCGGCGGTGTAGCAGTTGCCTGCCAGCAGGCTGCCGCCAACCAGCCAGATGCGCTGGAAACCGGCCTCGTTCAGCGCCGCCACGGCCTGGGCGGGCGTGCAGTGGGTCAGCTGGATTTCGTCCGCAGCGCGTGGCAGGGCGAGGCGCGTCAGCACCACGCAGGGCTTGCCGGGGTAGGGCCAGGGGCCGCCCCGCTTGAGCAGCGCTTCGTAGGTGCCTCGGCCCATCAGCAGGGCATCGATGCCGGAGTAGAAGTACTGAAACGCGTACTCTTCATCGGCCTTGCGTAGAGAGTCGAACCAGTCGAGGCGGCCATCGGGGCGAGCGATGTAGCCATCGAGGCTGGACGTGACGTGGTAGATCAGTGACGTGTTCATCGTTGCACCTCGGCGGGCCATCCGAAAATTGGAGTAGCGCCGCCGGGACAAGTTCGTCGTACGCCGTGCCGCTTGTCGGCTGGCTGTGCGATAACTGATCAGTCCAGCACGTTGCGCAGGATTTCGTAGATGATCCCCGTCGCGACGGCGACCAGCACCACGTCGCGGCCGATCTGCTTCCACTCGTAGCCGTCGTAATGGGGCAGGCGCGAGGTCAGACGGCTGTCGAAGTTCTTGGCGATGCCCGGTGGCAGTGGTTTGCCGCGGGCCAGATTCTTGGCGATGCCAGGCGGAAGTGAAGAGGTCGGGCCGATCAGCTGACGATTGTCGCCAAGGATGATGCGCACCTGGCCGATGTCCACGCTGGGGCCGCGCATGTCGATATGTACGCCGTCGTCGTGCTGGCCAGGCTTGCCCTTGCCGGGAGGTGGGCTGGCCAACGCTGGCGATGCCGCGAGCAGGATGCACAGGCCGATGCTGAGGGTGGTTTGAATTTTGTTGGTCATGGCGCACGACTCTTTGGTTGGTGCTGATTGGATATCAGCTTAGCCCTCCCGGTTCCTCGTTACCCGTTGCGGATGTTGCCCGGATTTTGCCGTTCGTCGTCGCCTGAATGCGAGTTTCATGCAAAGAAATTCGGCCCCGACGGCGGAAACCGTTAGGCTATGCACCGTTTTGTCGATTTCTTTGAGGTAGTGCCCCCGTGTTTGCCCAATTCGCCCTGCATGAACGCCTGCTGAGA
>Ga0070752_1001248_pt1 | contig 18288 bp, 32 predicted proteins | sample VirMetDEL_Aug_30_FD_77440 | JGI IMG/M metagenome (GOLD analysis project Ga0070752, IMG submission 77440) | Aqueous microbial communities from the Delaware River and Bay under freshwater to marine salinity gradient to study organic matter... | ecosystem: Environmental > Aquatic > Marine > Coastal...
GTGCGCACGGACCGCTGTGAAAAACCGGGCGCCTGTTTTACCATGTTCGCGACGGTTGTAATTGTGGAATCGCGCGGGCGGGCGTGCTCATTGGCGTTTTGGGGACGTCAGGTCCGGGGCGGTGTTTCTGTGCGATTTTGGCTAGCGCGTCGTTACATTCGCGGCAGGCTGCTCGTAGGTTGCTCGGGTCGTACCATGCCCCGCCCCATGAGACGGGGGTGATGTGGTCGACACAGGTTGCGTCGCGGGTGCAGCATAGTAACCCGATTTGGCATGTGTAGGCGTCGCGTTCAAGGATGGTGCGGCGTATGCGGGGCCACGGACCGCCGTACACCCTTTTTCGTCCTGTGCCGCCCATGTTGTGAGGTTACACGGTGGGGCGTTCGCGCCAGATTCGGGAGCCGCGGGCGCGGTCGCCTTCGCGGCATGTGCAGGGTTGGGCGGCTGTGTAGGTGTGTCCGTTGTGTTCGTAGTCGGGTGCGGGTACCCATCCGTTGTTAGCGCAGTCGGGACATTCCTCGTCGGGGGTGCGGTCGGTGTGTTTCCGGATCAGGTTTTGGAATGCGTAAAGGGTCGGCCAGCGGGTCGCGCCCGAGTCGATCCATTCGCGCCATGCGGCGTTAGCGGTTGATCCGTTGGTCGCTTTTAGGACTAGGGCCCATTCTTCGCGGATGCTTGCGGATCGGTCGAACGGTGGCGCGCTAGGGCGCATACGTTCGGCCCATTTCGTCAGGTAGTTGTCGGCGGTGATGCTGTCCAATGTGTAGCCCTTTCACCCGTCCGACACGGCTTTGCTTCGCCGCCGTTCTGTCCGGGCTGTGATGTGAGTGAGTGATGATTTTAGTGGGTTTGTCAAGTCGGCGGGTTTTTGTTGCGGCACTAGGTCGACACGCCGTTGCTGTTTTTCGGTAACGCAGTCCGTGGACAGTGTTACGGTTCGCGGTTCTGTTCGTGGTTTTCTCTCATGCGGGCGCGGAAACATGCCGGGCAGTGAGTTGATTCGCGGCCTGTTTTGCGTTGCTGTGCCGTAGTCAGCGGCACCCGTCCGCACCGGATGCATAGCCGTATGCCCATCATGCGCCCTCGTCGAGATTGTCGTAGCCGTAGGCGTCGTATCGGTCGACGGTTTTCAACAGGTAACGCAACACGGTTAGCCGTGGGTCGTGCGGCTGTTCGCGGGCTAGGCGGCGGGCTTCGATTTCGACGGCTTCAAGGGTGCCGATAAGGCGGGCACGTCCGTTTGCGGTTTTCGGTAACGCGCGCCCGGTCGGGAATTTTCCCGCTGTGTCGCTCATCACTTCACCTCCTTCACGCCAATTACTGTCGCCTTGTAGCCGTAGTCGGTTTCGTATTGCTGTTCGATCCGGGCGGCGTGTCCCCACGCATGTTCGGTGTTAATGGTGTAGACCGTTTCGGTGTGGATGCGCCGGTCGCAGCGCACTTTGACGGCGAACTCACGATAGCGGGTGGTGGTGTTGTTTTCCGTAGCCATGCCCACAGTATGCCCGCCGTGTCAGCCAATGTCAAACCTTGTCGACGATTTTTTTAGATTTCTTTCCCGGATAGCCGCGTCGCGATGTTTTGCAGGTCGGCGGGGCGCCAGATATGCACCTCGGCGCCTGTTGCGCGTAGCGTTTTTATCCATTCGGTTTGTGCTTCGGATACCTTGCCGCGCGCCGATTTCAATTCGGCGAAGATGAGCCCGTGCGTCGAGTGTGCGAGGACAAGATCGGGAAACCCGGCGTGACCTTGTATCGGGGTCGCCCATCGGCCCGACCGGTACTGTGCGGGGCGGGTGTGTTGGATTCGCCACGCATACCAGCGGGCAAGGGTGAGCACTTGTGTCTGAAATGCTTTCTCGGGTATGTCGGTCATGTGCTGTTGTTGTCCTGTTCGGTTAGTTCGCGATATTCGGCGGCTCGTAGACATGCCGCGCATAACATTGCGTCGCGTCCGATTTTGTACCTGTTCCATGCGACGCGCGGGCGTTTCTTGCATCGCGCGCATAGTTTCGCGGCGGGCATTACACCGCCCGGTATAGGATCGCGGCCCGTCCCGACGAGTTTGTCGCGGTGACAGGTTGCCCGTCGTCGTCGACAACCGGTTCGAGTAGCCCGTGACGTTCGCGTAGCGTCCTGATGACACGGCGCGCCTGCTCGTGCCGTTCGAATTTGCCGCACGCGACGACAGCCTCGGCGATGTGGTCGTCGGTTGCGGGCCCGTAGGCACGAACCCATGACAGCACGTAGGTGTGCGCGCTTTTTAGGGTGTGGTCGAGCGCGCGGGCGGCGGCGTGCGACGTTTCGGGGTCGGTCGTGCGGGCTTCGAATAGTGTCGGCTCGTCGCTCATTTTCCTAAATACCCGTCGATACAGGCCGACACGTCGGCGGCGGTCATTTCGGCGATTTCGTCGTCGGTGATCGTGTCGCCACGTTCGCGCGCTAAGCGTCTCAAATAGGCGACCTGTTTCTCGGATGGGGCGCGGCCCCCGCCGCCTGTCTGCGGGGCTTGTGGCGCCCTTTGAGCGCGTTCCCCTGCTTGCGGGCGTGTTGCCTGTTCGGGGTTGCGGTCGCGGGCGGCTTTTATTTCGTCAGCCGATGCCATTCCGGCGTCGATAGCGACACCCATCAGGCCGAGGCATCGCCCGAGCGCTGACGTGGATGCGTTCGGTTGCTCACTTCCGCGGGTGTACGGGGTCGTGCCGGGGTACGGTTCCCAACATGACGCGACAGCGGGCAACGGGTCGTCGGGTGTGCGCCACACTGTCGTGGTGACTTCGATGAATGTTTGGTCGCCTGCGGTGACTAGTTTTGGGGCGGTTTCTTGCACCCGTAGGTCGGGCCATTGTTCTAGTGCGCGGCGTAGCCGCTCGTTAACGGTGACGTAGCCTGACAGGTCGTAGCCGGACATTAGACCCACCTCGGAAGTGCGTCACGGTCAGGGTCGACCGTTGCGGTTTCGATCAGGTGGTCGATGTCGTCGAGTCGGATACGGACCGAGTGGCCGAGTTTTACGCGGCGGAGTGTTCCGGCGTCGAGCAGCCGGTAGACGGTGCTGCGTGAAACGCCGAGCCTGTCGGCGGCGTCGTCGACGGTGACGAGCCGCGGTGTGTCATAGCGTGGCATGTGTAGCCCTTTCATGTTGGGCGCCGGTTGTGGCGCGTTTTGTAGATTTCGAGACGTTGCCCGACGTCGAGCCCGCCGAATATGCCGTGCCACGGGGCGGGCAGTTCTAACGCGTATTCAAGGCAGTCGAGACGGACGTCACACCGTTCGCATATTTCGATCGCTTTTCGTGTCGTCGTGGAATATGGGCGGCGGGCGTTATTAGCGAAGAAAATACGTGTCGGCTCGTCACGACACGCGGCGTGGTCCATCCATCGGAGATTGGTCGTGCGTTGCCACGGTGGGACCGGTTCGACAGCGGCGCGGCGTTCACGGTATGCGCGGATATAAGCCGCGTTCGCTTTGCGGCATTGTTCGCAACGGCACCCGGCGCCGTACTTCGACGTTGTGCCGTGTTCAGCAGTAGTCACCGCTGAACCCGTGCCACGGTTCAAATTCACACCAGCCGATCGCCTCGGCAGCATCGGCAACCTTGCGCGCATAAAACAGGTTGAGCGCCGGGTTAGTTGCTACGTCGTCGGTTGTATGCCCGTCCGCTTCCCACAGGTGAGCCCATGTCGCGACGTTTAACTGTGCGAGGCCGACGTCGCCGGTTGATGATTCAAGCCCTGAAATGCAGCGTGATTCGTTATACAACACGCGGTCGAGCGTTGGCAGGTCGTCGCTGTCCCAACCGACCGCGGTCGCGGTAACCCACCACATAGGGCACAACGCGGACGGCGGCACAAGCGTTGTCGTCGTGACCGGTTCGTAGGTTAACCCGTCGGGTATTGCCGGGACCGGCGCCGTCAGGCTTTCCGTGTCGTGCGTGTCAGCGGATAGGTCGGGGGCGATCGGGTTAGGTGTCCACACTGTCGACGTTGTAGTCGTAGCGAACACCTCGTCGAACGGCACGAACGTTTCGACCGGCGCGGCGGTTTTTGTGTCGTCGGGTAGATATACGACGCCGACCGCGGCAAGAGTGCCAACGGTCAGCGTCGCAACCTGCGCGGCTAACTTCACAGCGCAGCCGCCCGGTCAACGTTTATTGCGCCGCCGCTAAAAGTGTGCATCATTTGCCGATATTGCTGCCGCGAATCCATTTTGTCGAATTTCGCTGCGTGGCAGTCGAGGCAGATACAGCCGGGGAATTCTTCCAACGGGTGAATATCGTTTCCGCAGTTAGTGCAGGTCTTGCATTGGGTGTTGTTTTCCGTAGCCATGCCCACAGTATGCCTGCTGTGTCAGCCAATGTCAACCCATGCCGACCAATTTTTTTGGGTTACTTGTCGGCGGCGTCGTCACCCTTTTTTGTGCCGTTACCGAAAGCGTGTTCGATTTCCTCATACGTTAATTTTCCGTCCTCGCGGTATGACTCGGCGAGGTGCTGCGCGACACCGAGCACGGCGACAGCGGCGGACATAATCGCGGCGTCGAGCACGGCAACGTCGAGCAGACCGGCACCGACCACAATATTAGGAACGGCGGCAGCGATCGCGGTTGCGACAAGACGGCGGGCAATAGTGACATACAACATCGGTTGACCTTTCGACGGTGGCGCCCTCGTGTCACATACTACAAGCCGTCAACGCCCCGGCGATGACTACGAGCACAGCCGCAAGCGTCCAACGGGCGACCCTGTGACGGGTCAGGCGTGCCGGTTGAGTTCGGCCCATGTCATCGGCCCGACCCATCCGTCGACCGGTCCGGCGTCAGGGTTGGCCTGTTGGAAGTCTTGCACCGCTTGTTCGGTTTTGGGTCCGAAATCGCCGTCGACCCATGTGTCGACGATCGCCTGCACCCATCGCACGTCGTCGCCCTGTGCGCCTTTGCGTAACGGCGCGCCGGGATATGGGCGGGTACGTGCCGGTTCCTGAGCGGTCGGGATCGGTTCGTCGTGCCAGATAGCGCGCCACACGTCGCCGAGACCGGGATCGTCGGCGACCGTGTTCGACACTTCAACATGTAGCCAGTCGCCGCCCGGCGCCCCAGAAAACGCCCGCGACGTGTATTTGCGCCACGCGCCCCGGTCGCATTTCCACCCGCGCCCGAACGGTTTCGGGTAGTAATCGAACACGGCTTCAAGCCCGAACCGGTCCGCGTTGTCGACGAGCAGGTCGGCGACACGTTGCGCGGTTTCATAGTTCGAACCGCGACGCCGGTCGCCCATTGGGCGCCATGACAGGTCAGCGGCCCGCCCGGTCGCGTGCACGCTCATTCCTTTTTTACCGCGCTTCGAACGGACAACTAGCGACCCGTTATTCCACAGACCGCCGTCGGTCGTGTCGGCGATCGCGGCGATGAGCGATTCAAGCCCGACACGTTTCGCGGTGGCTACCCTGTCGAATCCGGCATAAGGGCGTTTCGTCATGTCGTCGAGTGTAGTCAGCCCGGCGGGTCGGGTGCGTCCCATGTCGGTGCTGGCGTCCATGTGGCGGGTGCGTCGCGGAGTTGCTGCCGGTAAGTCGCCCACGCGGCGCGCTGCTCGTCGGTTAGCGGCGCGTCAAGTGTTTGTGTCCAATCTGACGCAGCCAACCATGCATCACGATGCCAACGCATCGCCCGTTGACACGCTTCGGGCGTGTCGCCGTCAAGATCACATAAAACGATCATCATGCCCCCATGTCATACAAAACAAGTTGTGCGGGTCGGTTTGCATTTCCTGCGACGCCGCTGGTGCCGGTACCAGTTTGGAACGTGCCTTCGACTGTTACTGAGGTTAGATCGGATGCAGGAACAAAGTTGACAAATTGGGTGAAGTTGTGACGGGCGATCGTTGTAGTTGCAGTTTGAGAGTTCTGCTGTAGTAGCGTCGAATTGACATAGATGCGCGCAAACACGATTTGCGTTGTGCTCGCCGTGTAGGTGAACCCAGATAATCCGATCAGATAGTTTCGGCCAGCCTTGAAACTTGCGGTGAACGAAAGCAAAGCCGTTTCGCTGGTGTTGATCGCGGTGTCAGATGTCAACTCGTCCGATGCGATGAACCCGCCGGGGAGTGCGTTCATTTCGGCTGCGGTGAGCACGCTGCCTGCTGTGAATGATCCGGGTGCAGCCATTATCGGTCACTTTCCTTTTTCGGGTGTCGAACCTGCGCCAACAACCAGCCGTACAATGCGCCACCCGCAACCCAAATTGCTGTATGCAACCACATCGGGATCATCACGGTGCCTCAGGGAAATCAGCAGTCGGACCCGGTTCCCACGTTGCAGGGAAATCACGGAGAGCCTGCCGGTAGGTTGCCCACGCTGCTGCGTTGCCGGTTGGGTCATCAACAGTCTGCGTCCAATCCGACTCAGCCAACAACCGATCACGATGCTTCCGCATACGCTCTAGCCACCATTCGGCAGGAACCTCAGCAGGGTCAAAAGGTGATCGTAAATTCATCATGCCCTCGTATACACAATCGAAAAACCAAAATCGTCGCCCGCTCCCCAAGTAAACGGGACCGTTCCACCGTCGCCCCAATAGTTGGGAGTGTTCCCTATGTACCAGATCGCCAATGTCGTTGACGTTCTAATGACAGGAATTCCAACATAAGTGTCGCCCAAACTGCTGTCATAAGCGTTCACAGTCCCAAACGCACGGAAACCACGATCACCGCTCGTATCGCCTGCGACCGGCAACGATATTTCCATCCGTGCCGAAACGCTTGATATGTAGGTCGTTTGAAATCTAAAAAATACCAAATCGTTGAGCGTTGCATATTCGGCAGTAGGTCCGCTAGCGACTGTGAAATTAGTAATGGTCGGTGTGTAACCCGTCCACTCACCGATAGTGCCCGCGCCTGTCCCCAACTTCGTCTGTACCGCTTCCATCGCGTCGTTAATGTTCGCGTGCTGCGCAGCGTGGGACGGAGAGTCCAACGTCGATGACGACGACGGATTAGTGAAACTATCTAACGAGCCGGGGAAGTTGGTAGCCATACCTGTGTCATCCTAACGTCATCCCGTACTCGGGTCGCCCGTTGTAGCGTAGTAGACCGGCGTCGTATGTGAACGTTGCGTCGTCGTAGGTGTCAAGTGTGCCGCCCAACACACCGAGGATCGGGTCGTCGAGCAGGAACGCGCACGTGTATTGGATCGGGTAAAACGACAGTGTGACGCGCACGTCATCGGGTGTTGCGTCGATTCTGCGGCCCCAAATTATGACCGGTTCGGTAATAGTGGTCGCGGTGCCTGCCGGGGTGAATTCGACCGTGGCGACCTGCCACATCCCCGAAAACGTGTCGAGTAGTTCGGCCCATGCCTGCTCAGACGCCGACGACGCACCGACTGCGGCGTCGCACATTTTCGACGTCACTTGTAATTGTTGCACCACAAATTCGGATCGGCTGCGAGCGTTCGCGTAGCGTTCCGCAATGCGTTGTGCCTGACCGTCTGCGCCACCTTCGACGGCAAGACCATCGCTCAACATGATGTCGGTGTACGTGATTGCACGTTCACCGTAAAGACTTTCGGCATCAGTGTTTGTCACTTCCGCAGTGTGCGTTGACGAGCCCGTGAACTTCGCTGCGACGCCGGTAATTTTCGCTTTCGTTATTAGTTCGTCAACTGTCCACCCGCGCTGCAAATTACGGAACGGCAATTCACCTGACGCTGTGTTTTCAGCGAACTTGTATGTGTACCGTGTTTCAGTCACAAGACTGTGACTCATCGAATAAAACTCGTACCGTGCGGTGGTGTATTGCGGAACTGGGAACGTCGGTCCGCTTGCGTAGATTCGGGTCGGCCATGCCACAGCCGGACCGAACGGCATCACCGCAGTCTGCAACCAGTCAGACGCGACACGCTCATCACCAGTGACATATGGGTCGGCACCAGTGTCGGCATCTGTACGCAACGGGTACTCTTTCACGAACGTGAATTTGTACTGCAACCCCCATTGTGGCATCGGTACACCAGAGAAATCCAAAACCGGTCCGCTGCCGAAATCAACGAGCGTTCGGTCGAACGTGAATGTGATCGCGTCGCCGACTAGCACGCTGAACCCGTATTCTGCCTGTTGTGTTTGGACGGCGCGCCCGCCGACAGTCATAAAATCGTTTCCGCGGATCGTCACAAAACTGTTTACACCGTCGTCGTCGAGTTCGAAATCGGTAAGTAAACCGTGAAAAATTGTGGCGGTGTGCGCGCCGACGGTGGCGTCGATAAATATTGCTTTGCTGTGCCAGTCCCACGACGAGTAGGTCGACCCGCCGCCGGGTGTTAACGCGCCGTCGGTGTTATCTAACGTGATGCGGCATTGTGCGGCACCTATTTCGCCGATGTCGGCGGCTAGTTCTGTGCTTAGTCCCATTGTGCGATCCGTGAAATCGACCGGGGCCTGCACACCGGGCACCTCTAGGTCACCGATTTTTACGGTGACCGCTGTCGAGATTGTCACGCGCGCACCTTGTCAGTGACCGGGATCGGCAGCGTGCCCGTGTTCCGTGCATAACGGCGGATAGCGCGCACCACGTCGGCGCCGTCCGATCCGGCGGGCATGTTAACGGTGACGTTAACGCCGCCGCCGACACCGAGGCGATGATTAGGAACGATGTTCCCGGCGGTGTGCGGCATGAATAGTTCGGGGCCTTGCTCGCCGACAATGTACGGTGTGTTTCCTTTTACGGGTCCGCCTCGTGCTAGGCCGGGAATGTATGGGATGTCGAATCCGGGGGTGAGGTCGACACCGCCGACGGGGATGCGTTGGATAAAATCGCCGATTTTGCCGAAATCGCCGCTCGTGAATCCGCCGGTCAGGTCTTTTGCGGCGTTTTTTCCTGCCTGTTTAAAAGCGTCGCCGAGGCCGTCGACGATCGCCTGATATATTTCGTAGTTGACCCGTAGTAGCGCGGGGGCGAGTTCTGTCACAAAAGCGTTCGCAAAATTGTTTGACAGGTCCTCGGCAGCGTCGCCGGTCGCCTCTTCTGATTCGGTGCCGTTAATCCACGACCACAGCGAATCGACAAGGCCCGCCATCGCATCGCCAAACGCCGGTCCGAGGTCATCGCGGATATAGTCAGCGACGCTATTCATCCATTCGGCAAGTTGTTTAGTCGCGTCGGCGCCGTCGGTGTTAATCCATTCCCACAACGCCGCGGCCAATTGTTCCGCTCTCGTTTTCAGGTATGGCAACGCGGTGTCGGTAAACCATGCCCCGACCTTGCCGAGCCATTCCGCGAGTTTCTTAATTGTGTCCCACCCGTCGGTGGTCACCCATTCCCACAGGGCGGCGGCCCATTCGGCGGCTTTTGTGCCGAGGTACGGCAACGCGGTGTCGACAAACCATGTGCCGACAGCGCCGAGCCATTCCGCAAGTTTCTTGATGGTGTCCCACCCGTCGGTCGTGACCCATTCCCACAGGGCGCCGCCCCACTCGGCGGCTTTCTCGCTGAGATACGGCAGGCCTGTGTCGATCATCCACGCGCCGACTGCCTGCGCCCAGTCCCACAGTTTGGCTACGGCTTCTTTAGCGCCGTCGACGATCCACCCGCCGACGAGTTTCAACACGCCTAAAAGGCCGTCCTCTTCGAACGTGTCGACGAGAGTTTGCAAACCGGGCACCACGGTGTCGAGCACGAAATTTGTTAGCCCTTCGAACGCGGGCAGTAACGCGGTGCCTAGTTGCTCGTTAATTTGCGAAAAAGCGACTTTGATGCGGTCGCTTGCGTTAGCGGTTGCGAGCGCGGTGCCGCCGACCTGATTTTCGATTTCGTCGAGAATCAAGTCTTGCGCGGCGAGCAGGTCGCCCGATTCGACGAGCGTTTCGATCAGTTCTTTTTGTTGCTCGGTGAATGTGACACCCGACCGGGCAAGTGCGCTGATGCCTTTGATCGGGTCGTTTAGTGCTTTTCCGAGTTGTTTTGCGTTGTCGGTTGCCGACCCGAAACCCGCTGCGGCCATGTCAAGCGTTAACTGCGTCGCCCGGTCAAACGCGCCGCCTACCTCGTCAGCAGACCCGGCAAGGTTCCCGAACGTCAGCAGGAGCGCTTGCGATTCTTTGATCGTGTTTTGATTGACGCCGGTTAGCCGTGCCTGCTCATTAGCGAGGCCGACAAGCCGGTCGGTGACGTCGCTTGTCGCGTCACCAAATAGGCTCATGCTTTCGGCAATTTGCGCGATGCGCGCATTTGACGTTGCGGCGGTTTCTGCCGCGTCGAACGCGGCTTTTCCGAGGGCGACCGCCCCGGCGACGGCGGCACCCGCACCGATCGCAGCGACCTTGCCTAGTTTCGTGAACGCTGCACCGACCGACGACCCGAATTTCCCGACGTCTTTTTGCGTGTTTTGTAACGTGCGACGTAACGGTGCTGCGTTGCCCGTGATCGGTATCGAAATGCTTTTAGCCATCAGCGCAGTTTGTGCCGTTTCGTCAGTTCGTCGATTCTGGCCTCGTATAGCCGCACAAGGTCGGCACGACGAGGGTCTAACGCATCATAGACGAACGGTTGCGGGCGGATGCGACGAGCAGGCCATCCGAAATGGATCGGACCGGCATATGGGACACCGCCGCCGAATCCGATACGTACCCGACCGCCTGACTGCACAGCCCGCCCGACGATGCTATTACGTAGCCGCCCTGATCGTGCCGGGGAAAGTTTGCGGGCTTCACGAGCGACAATTTCGGCGGCTTCAAGGTGTGTCGGCTTCATTGCCGTTTTTGTGTCGTCGCCGAGCGCCCGCGCCGCACGGTTAAATTCGCGTAGGCCTTCTATGCCTTGTTTCCCTGCCCGGTTCTCAATTCGGAACCCGACGACGCCGTTAGCCATGTTTCCGCTTCGCCTGTCTCGCTTGCTCTTTTAGTTGCCGCATCATCGCTTCGACGATGATCGGCGGTGTGTCGAGTAGGTCGCGGGGCGAAATACCGGTCGCAAGTGACAGCGACGCGATTTGTGCGGCTATTCCGCCCCGGACGTAGGGACCGGCGCATTATCTATGTCAACCGACACCACGTCTTTGCGCCATTGGTCGACCGGTTTCACCACGTTTCCGGCGTTTTTCTCGGCGATCCATCCGAGCAACGCAAGGTGCGTGAGTTTTACGTTCGACTCGGAAAACGCGACCGGTACCCCGATTTTGGCGATTTCTTCGAATTCGCACAGACTGTTCAGGTCGAGATCGTAGGTGCCCTTAGATCCGTCGCGTTTCGCGACGGATACCCTAAACCCGAACACGGTTTACGACGTCGCCCGGACGAGGGTACCGCCGACGAGTTCAAGGCTGAACGTGCCTAACTCGCCGGGTGCGCCTGCGTTAATCGGCTGATATGACGCGACGAGCGCGTCGCTGACCGTAAATGTCGGATTTTCGGTGGCGACCGCTGCCGATGTCGGCTGCAGAATGTAGGTCGTGGTCGTGCCGATCAGCGCTTCAATGGTCGGGTCGGATTCGCCGGTCGCGAAATCCTGTTGCAGTTCGATCGTCGCCGAAATGTTTTCGAGACCGCCAACGTACTTGTGCGCGGTGTCTGACATTGCGGTCACTTCGATTTGGTCTGCGTCGTGATTCAGAACGGCGCCCATCGTCCGGTCGGAAAGGTCGACAGAGTTAATCGTGAACTTTACGTCGGTGTAGACAATTTGAGCCATGTTTTAGTCCTGTTCTGTTTTCTGTGCCTTGCGGCGCGGTTTCTGTTCGCTGTCGGCCTCGGTTGCGGTGTCGACCTCGGCAATGTGATTTGCCGCGAGCAACGCCCCAATATTAGCCCCCGGCAGGTCGTCGGCGGTGACGATCGCGCCGATGTCGTGCCCGAGGCGATTTGTAACGATTCGGTATGTCATGGGTTCACCATCACTCTTGTGTCAAATTCGGCGCCGAGGAACACGTCGTCGCCTGCTAATACTTGTCCATAGTTAGCACATCGGTCGACTACCGAGTCGGCAGCGACACCGCCGAGGGTGCGGTCGGCTCGGATTAGCGCGTCGATACTGTCGGGACCGTGCACGAACACGTCGAGCGCGTCGGCGGCGTGTTCCATGTCGAAACGTTGCACGAGTACTTGAATTTTGAATTCAAACGTGGTCAGGCCTTGCCCGATCATCGCGCCGTGATATGTCGCCGGGTTGTCGCCGGGCACGAGCACAGCGCACGGGGTCGTATACACGTCGGGAACCTGCGTGTAGACGACAGTCAAATTTGCCGATGCTGCGAGCGTGTCAGCGAGCCCGCTTTTAACTGTTCGGTAGTCGGCCACAGTCAGCCGACCCCGAACAATTTGACGCCTTGTAGCAACGCGGCGACGTCCGGGTCGGTGCGTGAAATACGGACGGGCCCAAATTCTGAAATAGCGCCCGCCTGAAATCCGAGCGGTGACGCTTTCCGTTGAAATAGGCGACACGACATTAACAGCGCCGCCTGTTTAATGTTCGCGGGGACAGCGGCGGCGTAACCGAACACGCCTGTGATTTCCACGGTTGGACGTCCGTACAATGACAGCGGCCATCCACGGTTAACGTTCGTCAGGGTGCGGAACGGCGCGTCGTTACCGACTGCCACGAAATCGGTTGTGATCGTTAACGTCGTTTCGAATGTGCCGTCTTGATCCTCGTCGGTTTTAACGGTCAGCCCTGACGTCACGGATGTGAGGTCGTCGATGTCGAGCGTGGACGCGGTACGCGGTATATATGTGCGTGTTGATGACGCGGCGACGAACGTGCGCCCTGTGTAGTTGTCGACGAGCGCTTCGGCGGCGGCGATTGCCGCGTCGATCGCGTCATCGTCGGCGGTAGCCGCGACCGGTATGCCGAGAGACGCTTTTACGTCGGCGCGGGTTGTGTAGTTGCTCACCGCTTCGCGGTCCGCTTGCGCGGTTTCGAGATTTTACGCGGCGCCGGGCTGTCGTCTGCCGTGTCGTCGACCGGCGCCGCGTCGGCGCGGGGATGTCCGCCGAGTTTCGCAATGAGTACCGGGTCGGCACCCTGCGCGATCAGGTTTTGCACATATTTCGACATTGTGTCCCCTTGTGTGATCGGTGCGGGTGCCCGCCCTTAAGGGCTACGGGGGCGGGCACCCGCTAACTATCAGAGAGTCGCGGCGAGCAGGGTGCCCTGCACCTTAGCGACGCCGGTCGGGTAACGACCCGCGGTGAACGCGCTATACCCGAACACGACCATGCGGGTGGTCAGGGTGCCCGAACCGACCGACTCGTAACGCAACATGAGCGGCGACGCGGCCTGTTCCATCAGCACAAGGTCGGCACGGTTCGCGACAATGATCGCGTCCTCGTTAGTGCCTGCGCCGAGGTTGGTCGGGATACCGGCGTCGACGACGACCGGGATACCTGCGACCTCGCCAGCGGCCACACCGTAGGCGCCGGGGTTGCCGATCGCGACAATGTTCTGCCCGCTTTGGCCCTGAATACCTGCCAGCGGACGATTCGACGAGTCGAGTCCGGCGGTCAGATAGGCCCAACGGCGAGGGTGCATCACGATGATGTCGGGCTGCACGTACCGGTTCGCGGACACTTCGGCGATCGCTTCAATAATCGCTGAGAACGTTTCGATGGCGGTCGGGCTCGCGTCGTCCTTGTCGACATCGCCGATGCCGGACGTGTTCAGGATGCCGAGGTGGGCGCCGCTCGTGCCGTCGCCGTTAATCACCGAGCCGTTAACCGCGGTGTGGTAGGCGGCGACGAGATCGGCGGCGAGGAGACCGTCGACACCTGTGCCGCGTTCCAACGCCTGACGGCTCACGTCGACCATGCCTGAGAACGTGCGAACGTTCACGGTCAGCAACGTGTCGTCGGGGGTGGCCTCGGTCACGGCGCCGTTATCGCCGTCCTGCGCGGCGACCGACGATCCGGTCGTCATCCGCGAAATGTTCACAGTCAGACCGTCCTGCGGCAACGGGAGTTGATTACAGACGTCCATCGTGTTACGTCCGGCACGCAAGAATGGTGCGGCGAGACCGGTCAAGTACTGCGGGACCACGAGACCAGCGAAGTTCGACGATCCGCTGTCGCGCATTTCGACAGCCATTTCGTGCTGGTGACGGTTCAACCGCTCGCGGGCGATCTGATCGCCGTGGAACTCGGCGGCGTAGGCGTCACGGAAAAATGAGACGTCGGCGCCCTGACGGTAGGTCAGCGGCTCGGCCTTAACGTCGACACGGTTCACAGGGGCCTCGCTCTCGGGCTTGTCATCGGGGGTTGCGGCCACTTCGGCGCGCATTTTTGCGGCTTCAAGGTGTGACACCTGAATTTCGCGCAGGTCGGCGATACGGGCGTCGAGTGCCTTAGCGCGCTCGGTCAGGTCGCCGAGGTTCTTATCTTCGGCATCGGTCAGGTCTCGGGTTTCGTCGGCGGCACGGTCGAGCACGGCTTCCACAGCGGTAGCGATTTCGGCGCGCTCGGCGACCAACTGGTCGAGCAACTTCATTGGGCGGTGTCCTTTCGGTCGGGTGTTAGTCGACGGTGCCCTAGCGGTGCCCGATCGGGCGGCGGCGTGGGCGGCGGCCTACGTGTGAGCATACACAACCCTTATCGGTTGGCGTTGCGTTAGTCGACAGTCGTAAAAATGCGTAGCGATTCGGTGCCTGAACCGACGATGCACCACAATTCTTGACCGGCGCCGAGTAGCCCGCGAATAGGGGCGGTGTGTTTAACGATCGGGAACCCGTTCGCGGTCGTTACCTGATCGTTGTCGCCTAAATATACGGTCGTGTTGCCGATGATCTGCAAAAATACTTCGCGGTTCAGGTTGTCGGCGTCGAGCACTTTTGTTGCTGTGTCGGTTGCGGTGTGCGCAAAATAGTTTGCCATCACTCGGCTTCCCGGCGCATTAGGTGACGGTACTTAGCGAGCCGCGGCACCTGTTCGGTGTCGTCAGGGTCGAATTCGCGCACTGAAATCAGGCGGGCGTCGTCGTAGGCAGGCGTCCGAACAAATCCCACGTGATCGAGACGTACCTCGGTGCGTTCACGCAACGGTCGCCCGTCAAGTTCTAAATTTCGGGTACGTACCGGAACAAAACCGACGGAGAAACCCGACACGAAACCGTCCTCGGCAAGCGCGCGGGCCTCGTCGGCGCGGGCAGTACGAGCGAGCAAGAAATCGGCGACCAGTCCCTCGGGGCGTTTTTCCCATGCGACCGCCCGACCGATCGGCATCCGATCCGTAGCGTGCTGTTCAAGTAGGGCGATGCGTTGCCCGCGTTCCTGCACGGTTTTATCGAACGCGGTCGTAGCGAACCGTTCAAGGTATGCGCCCGCGTCATAGACAGCGCCGAACGGGGCGACAAGACCGACGAGGTGATGACCGTCGTCGTCGTTTCGCATTTCGAACCCGCCGACGTCGACGAGCCGGGTCACTAGGTCGGTCATTCGGTGATGTCCTCTCGTGTCCTGTCGGTGAAATCTTCGGCGCGACGTACCTCGTCGACCGTAAGGAAACCGGCAGCGAGCCCAATTTGATATGCCTGAAAACGTTCGAGCGTGTCGGCTCGTAATAGGTCGTCGAGCACGAACCGGGCTTCTTGCCCGCGTGGCAATAGCGTCGATAGCGACTGTTCGACTCGGGATAGCCACGGGCGCAGGGTGTATCGGGTGAATTGAATCGAGTCTTGCGTAACGTTCGAATATGTAAGCGAGTTTCCCGACGACCCGGCAACGCCGACCATGTGCGGCGGCACACCGAACAGGGTGCACACCTGCCCTGCCGAGTATCGGCGGGCGTCGATTAGTTCTAGGTCGTGCGGGGTGAATGACAGCGGTTTATAGCGGATTCCGTTAGCGAGCACTGCAGGTGTGCGGTTACGTCCCCCGTTTTTTTCTGTCCACCCTGCTTTTAGCGCGTCGGCTTCGTCGCGGGTGATGTCCGAATCAACTTCGAGCACACCGACGGGGAGACCGCCCGAGTCATACACATTTGCGGCACATTCTTCGGATGCGATCGCTAGCCCGAGGGTGCGGCGATGATGTTCGATGACCGACAGCCCTCGGACGCTGCCGGGCATGGTCAGCCCGCGGATATGCAAAATATCTTCGGCGTCGTACACCTGTCCGGCGACGTGGTATTGCACTACTGGCCCATTTGTCCGCATTTGCACGGCGTCGGTAGCGAGCAGCGCGGCCTGCCGTGGATAACCGAGCGCGTCACGGTCACCCAGTAGCCAATAAGCGTTACCGTCGATAAGTAGCGACGCGATCGTCGATGCGATCATGTCAACACGGGTTGTCGTGCGGTCCGGTTGCGTCAAAATTGCCGGGGTCGGCACGATCCGTTCGCCGTCCCTAAACGCGACAAGCGGCAGCGCGGCGATACTGTCCGAAATCAACTGTACGCATCGCCACATCGCCGGGATACCGAGACCGGTATCGGCGGAAACGTTCAACGGGCCTTGCGTCGGTTGTAGATAGTTCGCCGTAGGCAGCACGAACGGGAATTCGGCTGCGCGTGTTTCCGGGCGCCGACGGCTAAAAAGACCCATGCTCTTAGAGTATCACGGGGCGCGGCTTCGGCGTGTTGCGATGTTTCGCGGCGTGGTATGCGATCGTTGCGGCGTGCAACGGTGACAAGTCCGCCCGGTTATTGACACGGGCCCACAGCCACGAGTGCCCCATCGGTTTTTTCTCGGCGATCGCAACGGCTGCGGTCAGCGCGTCGTGCGGTCTGACGAGCATACGCTCAGCGATCACGTCATCATAAAATTCGTTAGCGGCGAAACATGTGTCGCGTGTCGTGTATCTGATCGGGACGATGCGCCGCTGTTCTAATGTGTCGGCAAGCATCCCGGCGGGCCCGTAAGCGTCGAGCGCGACCGGGGCGTCGTGTCGGGCGACAAGTTCGCCGATGCGGTCCGGTAGCCAGTCGACCCCGGCACGGTTGTCGACCAGTTCGATATGACCGCGGTCGTCAGCGGCGACAATGCTTGCCGATGACCTGTCGAGCGTGATATCGACAGCGAACACGATCCGTCCGTCGGGCATCGCGTCGCCTTGTACCTTTTCCCACACGGTCGCCGGGATCACGCGCTCGTCGGTGCGGGCCCACTGATTAAGCCATGCGCGACGAAACTGCCCGTCGGGCATTGTACCTCGGGCGTGTTGCACCGCTTCCATGTTCACTGTGTTTCCGAGCGCGGGCATACACGACCGCCATACGTCCGAATCGTCGGGGTCGGCGTCCTCGTCGGCGGACCATTCGAAATAGGCGATTCGCTGATCGGTGCCCGACTGTGCCGCTTCGCGGCCTGTCTGCACCTTCCGCAACAAGTAAGCAGATTCGTCGGTGCCCGCGGTCGACACGACCCACAATTGCGCTTGCGGAATTGTCGCCATTGCGGGCAATAAGGCTTGTTCGCGTCGGTCGTCGCTATCGGCGAACGCTTCGTCGATGAACCCGCCGCCTGACAACGTTAAACCGTGCCCCGCTGTCGCTGTCGTCGGTAACGCTTGTATACGTGACCCGTTCGTGAAAATCACTGACGGGTCGGACGCTAACCGGTACACCTTTTCGACGAACGTGCCGAGACCCGAGTCGAGCATCATCGGCGCGAAATCGTCGAGCAGTTTTTTACGGGCGTCCGAGCCTGTCTGTGCGGTGTACGCGATCCGTTGCCGCCGTCCCCATGCCAACGCCCGCCACAGCATAAGCGACGCAAGTAGCGTTGATTTGCCAGACTGACGCGGAACCGTTAAACACGCCTCGCGATAGACGAGCGCGCCCGAGTCGTCAATTTCGAGTGCGGTGTCGACGACCTGCCGTTGCCACGGCATAAGAGGCGACCCGAGCAGTTCAGCAATTTTTGCGACCTCGTGACCGCGTGTCCGCCGGTCAGTCCTCGGGGTAGCGATCCGCGGCGCGCAGTTGGTCGACGAGATAGTCGATTTCATTTCCGTCCTGTCGGGTAATGGCGAGCAAGTCATCAAGCGCACCGCGGTACTGAGACCACAACGCGGCAACATCAGGTGCGGCGTCGACTGCCTGTGAAAGAGAGATAGCCGCCTGTGCGACCGGTAGGTCGACAGCGGGGATGCCGTCGGGGTATGTGTTCACTAAAAACACGGTGAGCGCGGCGTGATTCGTCACGATTGTGTTCGGTTGTGGCGAATTGTCGCTAATACGTTTCGATTCTCGCGAATCTGAGCGCGTCCGCTTGCGTTCTGTCATGGTGGCCCATCCTTTCCGGTTTCGGCCCTCTCCGGCGATTTTAGGGCCCTCTGCGGGGCTGTTCCGAACCGGTTCGACCGGGAGAGAAAAGCCA